>Ga0179593_1444069_pt1 | contig 14448 bp, 15 predicted proteins | sample CZODoug2_1_08_16_FD_185931 | JGI IMG/M metagenome (GOLD analysis project Ga0179593, IMG submission 185931) | Vadose zone soil fungal communities from Angelo Coast Range Reserve, California, USA - CZODoug2_1_08_16fungal (PacBio error correction) | ecosystem: Environmental > Terrestrial > Soil >...
CGCGGGAGGACACACGGGTATCTAAAGAGATCTGACAAAGCAACGAGAAAGACACGAAAAAGCAGGTCTAAAATGAGGAGTTGCACGGCTAAATAAGGGGGGATCTGAATATGGTCCTATCTATGAGTCGTCCGCGCAATAGGTGGAAGATGGGGAAGGGGCTGCAGAAAAAACGAGAAAGGGAACCTCCGCCGGGAGGGGTGTCTAAGGCACTCCAACGTTACCAAAGAGATGATAGTTCCCCGAAAAAGAGAAGTTGCCTGGATTGGTTTGACAAACGGGGTGGCCGGGTGGCAGGGCGACGGGAGCTTAGAGAAAGCCGTCAGGGGGGACGAAGCACGAATGCGAAAAAGAAATCAAATATTTTTCATGGGGGGTTGGGGGGGGGGTGCTTCGTCACAGAGCCGCGTTCATAGTAAAGCGTTAAAAAAGTCAAAGAAACAGGAATCCCTGTGATTGAGGGGAAGTTGGTCGAAAAAAAAACATGTTGGGTCAAAAAAAGGAACGTCGGAAAGGGTGGGGCGCAAAAATGAATAATTTTCTGGCCTTGTGGCAGAAATGCCTTCAACAGTCGGGGGGGTGGAGGACTTGACAGACTTTCAGGGAAAATACAGGGGGGAGGCAAAACAGTGGGGGGGGGTCCAAAACGGGGAGAAACCTAAAGACCGAGCGCTTGCCGGGAAAAACGTAAGAATTAAAAATGACGAAGTCCGCAAACATCCGACATGGTGGATTCAAAAACTCTTATAGCGAGGGAAAAAAAGCAAAACGCTAAAAAGTCCGTGTCAAAAGACAACCCAGGTCTCAGGCATGAGAGAAACCTGGAAACGTCTGTTTAGGGGGAAGATCAAAAAAAAGAAAAGACTGGGGTCAGTAGGTGCGGACGAGGGCTTCACGGTCCGAGGCCCCCAAGGAACTCAAAAACACACCGGTTTAAAGAAGGGGAAATTGGGCATCCAATATTTACGGAAGGTCAGATCCGAATGTTCAGGGAAAAGCACTATGTGCCTGGTGCGCCGGACCCCATAAGCCGAAAGAAAAAAGGTGTCATTAGAAAACGATGCAAGCCGCCGGGGGGAAACGTCAAGGGGGGAAAAACATAATGGTTAGTGTTCGACATTAGGTGGCAGGAGGTACCAGTTGAAATCCCAGCACAGCAATCAAAAAAAAAAAAAAAAAAGGAATAATGGTGGGGGGGGAAAAGGGGTGACGAGCTGTGAGCACCAAGGGGGGGAAACAAGGTGGGCCACTGGCGGGAAGACGAAGATTTGAAATAAGGCTAACGTGGGGGGTGATCAGGAACGGTCACACACAGGGGAAAAGAACCGAGATAAAATCACACAAAAGGGAACGGGGGGCCGAATGAACGGAAATGGGAAAAGGGAAAGGTGTAGAGGTTGAGAGTACCGGAGATGAGTTCAGAAACAAAGGAAAGGAAGGCTGGAAGGAAAGAGGAAGAATCTTCAAAAAAAACTCCACCTGCAGAGGATGAGGAAAATGGAGGAATAGGGAGGGAAAACGGGAAAGAGCAGAAAAAGTTGTGCCTGGAAAAAGGGGGTTGAAACTAAAATAGACGTGTAAGAAAACGAAAGCAGGGCCTCGGCAAAAAAACACCTGGGTGATTGAACGTTCATTTCCCCGGAAAAGAGGGACTGACGTTAGGTGAAGACGCGCGTTCAAAAAAAAAAAAACGGGTGTGCCGAAGGGTCATCCCCGGTAGAAACGGCACTCCAGCAAGGGTAGTTTAATCTCGGGAAAGGAGAAAAAAAGGGGGAAACGGAAAAAAAGAAGAAGGGAGAAGTCGTTCTGGGAAAAAAAAAAACGAACAAAGAAAACTGGATGAAAGAAGAAAGGCGCGGGACAACTGAATGCGGGAAGGCCAGCTGTCTTGTAAACGAAACATAAAGGAGGTCACGAAACACGAACAAACATCGGGTTGTTGGGAATAAGACACAGACCGGCAATCGGTAACTCAGGTGCACATCACGACAGTGAAAGGGGGGGCAAAGGGGGGGGAGGATTGTGCACGGGAACAAAGCGTCAATCTTAAAAGTCCTCTATAAAAGCCAAGTCAGGGAATAGTTCAGAAAAAACAAGAACCGGGCAAAAAAGTGCTGATCAAACGGTGAGGACCTTTTTGAGGGTTTAACTATTTGGTGTCTGAGCTGACAAGTGGGGGGGGGGAAGGAGCACAAGCGGGGTAGAAAAGATGGACTAAGAGACGTTTTAGAAGATAAAAAAAAAAACCATTTACGAAAGAAAGGGGTCACCTCATGAATAGAAAAAAAGAGGGGGTGGGGGGGGTTGAGGAGAGGGGGGATAAGGAATACATGCAAGAAGTGGGAAAAGAGAGGGTTTGAAAAGAACTGCAACAAGACAATCAGGGGTATCTCCTTGTGCGAAACCGGACGAAGGATTGACGATTGAGATCGGCGGGGACCTCGTACTGTTTATAATATGGCGCCGACACCAAGGGTTTGCAAGGGACTTTGGATCCGTCTCAGTTACACAAGGGAAAGACTCCCAAACGAACCCTGTTAAAGGAAAGGGGAAAAGAAGTTCAAAACACCATACCTATCATAGAGCAAACGTACAAAAAGGCGAGGAAGGGGTTTGTGAAAACAGTAGGGGGTTGAGCGAAAAAAAATTCAAGGCAGGTAAACAATTTGGGTCGAGAGAAAAATGTGCAGGAGGATAAGTGAGCGCCACTATACGTATAACGATACTAAGCATCCAAAAACCCACTTACTAGGATTGATTAGAAGCGCGAGGGGAAAAAAAGTATCTGGTTCCTCTACGAGAATAATAAGAGGGCCTTTGCCTCCACAAAACCCGGGGTTTTTTTTCAAAAAAGAGTACCACAGAAAGAGAAACAGGCAAAAAGAAAGGATACAAGTCAATAGCCCAAGAAGGGCTTTGTAAAGTTGGAGTGCAAAAAGACGACAATCGCCGGGCCCCAGAAGGGAGGAACTTTATCAAAAACAAAGCGTCACAAAAGGGGCATGAAGAAAGGAGACGTTCTTGGAAAAACTCTGGAAAAAAAGAAAAAGAGGGAGCCGCACTCCACTAAAATACGGGGGGCCCCGGAGGACAGAAACGAACACACACACGTTTACCGCGGTGTGAAAGAATAGGGAAGCAAACAAGATAAAGGAGGTAAAGCCCAACCATATCAATGTACGTAAAAAGGGGGGGAATTAGAAGGCATAAAAATTTAAAGAGTCCGGAGACTCGACGTTGAGGCAAGAAGGTCTGACCATCCCGAGCACAACATCAAAGAGGGGGGGGGGAAATTGATTTCTGGGCAAAGCCCTCTTGGGTCACGCCCATGAACGAGAAACAGGACACACCTGAAGTGGGACGGGGTCGGATCCCAGCAAAGAAGCGAGCCAGCGGGGGGAAAAAATGGGAACTATTGTCACCGTTTTTGTAACCATTACATGAAAATATCTGGGACTAAAAGGGAAGCAATTAAAAATTATGGAAAATGGCTGTGAAGGGTACGTCCTATTGCGGGTGCACTTGAAAAAGTGTCAAAACAATCAGATACCTATAAGAAACTACAGAGTGCAGATGGGCAAGGGGGGGGTAGCATCTATAAGGATTCGGGGTAGCCAAAGGATTGGCGGAGAGACTCTTGTGTGGGTCTACTTTTCCAGAAAAACCCCGTGGGAGCACCACGGGGAGCGGCTAGCAAGACACGGGAAAACGGGGTTTTTTGGGAACGTAAATCGGAGGACACTGGAGAAGGTAGGCCTAAGGGTCGGTTTTAACGGGCCCCCTTGGGAATCAATGGAAAAAAAAACTTGGGGGTCTGAAAACATCTTTCAAAAGCCTCTGGAAAAGACCAGCACTCAATGGGTCGCCAAAGCCGGGAAGGGGCCTACACATGCCGCCTGGTAGAGTTGGGCTTGAGCTCCTCCGTTGTTTAAAATTGAAAGGGCCAGGGTCAACGAAGTTGCCGAAAGCGTAGAAGAGGGGGAAACGTCGTTGGGCAACGACCGCCGGCTTGTGGCTGGAACATGGTCCAAGAGCCAAGCTGTGATCGAAAGACAACAGAGCTGGACCATCGCAATTACTCTGTGGGACAAGTTGGGGTGAGTAAGTCCAACTGGAAATTGGCGTCGCAAATTTTTTGTCAAAGGAGGGCACAAGACGAAGTCACCAGGCACCACGATTGGAAAGCGGAAAGGGTTAACTGCTTTTACCGAACATCAGGTTATAAAAATATGATAGGAGGAGGGCCACGACTCCCACAAAATAAACAACCCTTAAACTAACCGCAAAAACCGAAAAGGGAGCGGCAACAAGTGAAGATCCAAAATGTCAAGGTATTCTTGAAAAAAAAACAAAGGTTTCCACTGGTTCGTGCGTCCCGTGGGGTGTTTACCGACACAGAAGGACCGCAACGTTTTGAAATGGTGTGAGGCCAAGGTCTTCAAAAAAACAGGGGGGACTGAATTATGTTTGACAGCGGGGTGTCACGTCGGAGGGGCAGATCAAATAGACCGACTGGCAAAGTGTGATGCTTTAGGGGTCCGGGTTAAATGGGAACAGGGGAAAGAGGCATACAACGATGAGGCCGGCCATATGAAATTCTTATCCGGGAAAGACGAAAAAAAAGGGGGGGGGACATCAAACACCCTCGACGACCTAAGATACCAAAAACTGGTGAATCTATGGGGAACGTTCTGGGTCCGGAAGGGTTGTTCACTGGGGTTGAAGAAAAAGGTTCAAAACTTGTAACGTCGCGTGAGCGGCCAGCCAAGGAAGAATAGTAACCTCGCCAGACTCGGTCTCGGGCGGAGTGCGGGTCTATCGGCCGATTGGTGAAAGGTCATCAGGAGGAGGGTGGAAGTATGAATCAAGTCCGGGGTTCCTAAAAAAAGGGGACACAGCACTTCAAAACAGAGGAGGAAAGGGAAAATCTTAAAAAGATGCGACCGCGCGACCCTGATTTCAGCTGTCTCTGCAAGGGGGGGTATACCGGCAATGCAAAAGCAAGTGGTCTGATGAGCTACAACTCCGACCGGCAAACAGAAGACTGTTAAGCAGCAGAAGGCGGTATTCGGCAAGCAACCTCGAGAAAGGTCAAAAAGAAAAACAACAAAAAACAAGTCTGATGGGAGGTTCGCCTGAAAGCAGGATTAAGGTGTGTGTGACGAAAGAGTCACCGGGGGGCACACTCAAAAAAACCCGCCCACTTAACTTGAGCAAGAGCACAAAATCCAAGATCCCTGGGAACCGCGGGAGGGTGGCCGGTTTGTGGTTCCATGGTTGTGAAGGTGGATTTTTGAGTGTGGAGAAGCTGTGTGGGGAACGGAAAAAGAAGAGGGTGAAGACCACAAGGGGGGGAGTAAGTGTCATCAGACAAAGACGGTCGTCGACAGAAAGTGGGGGGGGGGTGTGGGGGAAGGGGGGGGAGAACGTAACCCAGGCACACATACAACAAAAAAAGAGCACCAATGATACAAAAAACAGGGAGTAAGTTTTGGGCGGGAGGGAACGGAGAAGGAAAGGTCATGTGGTAGCAGTACCCAGAAACACGCAAGAAGCAACAACAAGGGGGAGGGGCGTGGAAATGGAATTGGCGTTGTGAGCGCGGTCGGAGAAGGAGGAGCGAGCCAGGAACTCGCGAGGGTTGAAAAAAAAATTGACCTCAAGGCAAATTGGGGAGTAAACGGAAGGCAAGGGGTTTGAAATGCAGGAATACGTCTATCCAATAACTAGAGAAGCGACGAATAAATCGGGCCAGAAATTAAGAAGAAAAACAAGTGCTAAGTAAACTCTAGAGGGGTCCCGTTGGTGAAAACAAAAGCCAACCGGAAAAAAATCAAAATTCCTCATTAAACCGTAAAATCCCTTCCGAGAAGGAGGAGACAGTTTGGGTAGAAAAGGACGGAAGAAGTGGGGGAGGTGCGGATAGGGGTCAATGCCCCCGCAATTCGAACTTCCTTTTTTTTTGCACAAAAACAAATAGAGCGGGATTCCAAACCTGCTCAAACGGGGGTTTGTTCGTAGTTGTGGGTGGAGGCCCGGTTTGTGGGGATTATCCTGTATTTTTGAAGCCCCCGGCAAAAATACTTTCAGACGGGACGTATTATAAAAAGAAAGGCGGGGTGGCGCGGAGGAGTAAATATATCTATACCGAGTGATGAGGAGGAGTATGAGGCCGTAACTCTTTGGAGCTTCAATCGAACAAAGAACATTGGAAACTGTATGGGCACACGACTAGAAATTCAATGCCAGAGCCCTCCTTACGGCGCCCCCCTTGGGAAAAAAATTGTTCTGCGTAAGCCATAAAGAGCAAAGAATTTGGCAATCTAATGGACACGGGATGGGAAAGGGGGTCACCCAGCTCATTTTTTCCCATAAAATAGCGAAAGTCTTCCGACCTGCTGCAAAGAAGAAAAGGACTAGTCGAAAAAAAGAAGGAACGAGCGAAAAACCTGAGATCGACGGGGCGTTACTTTGACCGGGAACAATAAACCGCTTTAAGAAGAAATATGCGGGGGCTATAAAAATCGTCACCTGGGAATCGAAGCTCAGGGGGGCACGCACAGCAAATGTACGGGGCTGCCCCACTTCCCTAGCGGAGCGGAGGTCGGGGTCGACATGGGGTTGTGCTGATCCGCCGAAAAAAAGTTGCGGCCGGACCCGCAACGAATACAAAGAGGACCAAATGCCCTTTTCTCTTATCTGTAGGCAGCACAGGGGGAAAAAGTGAAACGGAAAAATATAAAAACGACTAAACAACCTTACAAAGCGTGAGCTCTACTGGAGGGGGTTCAGGATGAGCAACCGTGGCCGACGAAAAATCTTCCAACCCGAAACTAAGATCGCTCAACGTTGTCGGGGTTCGGAAGGCCCTTAAAGTCAAAAATTTGGAGGGAAAAGGCCACTTGGGGCGTTTATTGGAAAGCCTTGCGCCCAAAAACGAGACCGAACAACCACGAGTAACAGAAAAATCCAACACATCGCTCACGCTACAAGTGGTTTGACGAAATCAATTTGTTACTATCCCTACATCGACTTACCAAATTGCGGTGAGTGCCTGGGGTTATTGGGAAAGTGGTAGGCCAAGGGGGTGAGGGTTTGGAAATTTCGCCTTGAGGGGGTTTTTGTGGGGTGGGGAAACGGACGTGGCGGGGCGGCCACACAAGGGCGAATCAAATCAGGGTGGTATCTCCAGGTACTTTCAAAAATGCCTACATCTTGCAGTCGTCGGTGAAACGTCAAATCCAGTCTCAGCACGAAGAAAAAAAAGGCGCATAACGAGCGAAGCAAGAACTGGTTCAACTACGCACAAGCCCGGTGCCTTCTAAAACTTGTCCCCCGGAGTGGCAGCTGGCAAAGGGCTCTTGGTTCGAATTCCAAAAACGCTGTTGAGGCAGTCGAACCTCGTGGTGGGGTGATGGGATTTCACAAGGCAAGCGCACTGGGGGGGGAAACAAAAAACAGGCTCGATGACAACAATTCAAGACCTCCTGGCGTCAGTGGCCAATTCGACGCCTCACAAGAAAAAAAAAAATAAGGACGATCCAAAAACTATGCATCAACCGTTCGAGGGGCCAAATGGGGAAAAACAGCTGGGGAAAGGAAAAGAAAAACACCGGAGGGGACAAGAAATTCCTGTTTGGAGAGATGGGCAGGCACCAGGGGGGGGTCAATGGAATGGTCAGTAAAACACAAGTTCAAAACCTTAGGGGAAAGGACCCGGCACACCAAGAGGCAAAGGGCGGGGGGGGAGGGGACTAAAAAAAAAAAAAACTGAATAACGTTACAAACCTTGTTTAGTAGTTATGCTTGTAAGAATCCCGTACAGCCAAAGTGCCGGGCGGGGGGGGGGTTTGGGGGGCCAAAACGACATCCTTCCGCGAAAAGTCCGCAAACTACCATCGGGACGCAAAGCTGCCTGCACCCGTGGTGTTTGTTGGATGGTGTAGAGGATTCAAGAGTAAAGGCAAGTCGGGTTGCGCACGACACCTATACGGGTTAGCAGGTTTTCGGTATGAGCCTCCCGAAAATGGGTGGGGAGCACGAAATAGTTAAGACGAAGGCAAATAAAAAAGGCAGGATACTGGATGTTTCGGTTCGCACTTCTCACTGTCCTCATGCTGGGGTGACGAAGCCGGGTTTGACCTGTTTCAAAAAACGACAGTGTCCTACCAAGGCAAATGTCAAAGGCACACCAACGGGGGGATGTGGGGTTGCGGCGCAAACGTTTTAAGACGGGTCATCAATGGAGGTTTGCTAAGGTCTGTGTGTCTCCACCATTTGCAGTACAATCGGGGTCCTCGGTATGAAAGTAAAAGAATCATGGGTAAAGCTGATCCTAAAATGGTCTAAGTACTGGTACAAAAGGTGCGAAAGAAATGGCAATCGCCTCCAGTCCAAATCCTGAAGACTCCAAGAAGGGTCACCGGGACTCGCTTGCACTAACATAGGAATTAATCGGGGGTGGCACAGCTTGTGGTTTAAAAAAAACTTCACCTACTCTGCTGGCGTCACTTAAGCAATATTGGTCCTAGTACTTTGCAGGTGTTCCTAATAAGTAAACGCACTGGGGGCGATTCCCGTAAAAATTCTCCGCTGACTGTTACGTGGGGGCTTGGGTCGTGTATTCCTTGGTGGTCGATAATGCCCTTGGTGAAAATGGTTGTCTGGCAATTGCCCACAACAGAAAACAGAGGGTACCCAATAAAGCGTAGGTTGGGTGCATTCGTTGAAAAAAGTCAACGTGGAAAGACAAGAAGGGTGAACTTATGATCCTATTGGGAAGGGGGGGGGTACTGTGTTTGTGCAAAAAGGGGGGGGGGGAAAGTAAAATTGTCTATGAAAAAGATGAATGAAACGTAGTCGGGGTATAAGGGGTGGTTTAGCAGAGCAAATCGATGTGAAATAAATAATGGGTGTGCCAGGGGGTTTGTGGGGGTGAATGAGTAAGTGAAGCGGGGAAAAGCAACTCAATATGGGAGCAATTTGGCGAGCGTACTTCAAGGGAGGACCTACCGTGGGGCCTGCGAATCAAGTGGAATGAAGGGTGTCTCTCGAACTGACGTTTTGCGCAAAAAATTGCAAACAGAAAACACGCGCAAGTAGTGGTAACTCGAAGGACTCAGAGCAAGAAAGTCAAAAGGGTAAAAGGGGGGGGGGGGAAATTTAAATCCTCCCCAAATAAAAAAATAAGGCACGGGGGGTTACTGCACACCAGAAAAGACGTTTGGCTTGTCAGTTTGAGCACTTAGGCAAACAGGGTGTTGAGATGAAACCTAGGAAAGGCACTAATATCAGAAAAATTAAAAAAAAAAGAAACTTAAAGAGGGAAAAAACAGCTTAAAGAGAACATAAGAACGAAAACGGACGGTTCTTCAAAATAGCCCCATGAGGGGTGATGGAAAAAACAATTGGGGTTCCCGGAAAAAAACAAAAAAAAAAAAAGGAGGCAAAACCATTTGAAACCCCGGATGCCTAATACAAGCCCTAACAACCACCGACTACTAACAACCCCCCAAAGAAAAAAAACAGAGAGGTTGAGGGCCCGGGTTATACAATGGAAAAATGGGGGTTTTCCAGGGGAAATCTCAAAAATCACGAAAGTCCAAAGACTCGTTAGGAAAACTGAATTTTCACATGTCACGCGAAACTACCTGAAAAACAAAACCGACAAAATCAGACTACGTGGGCCAAGGGGAAATGAAGTTTCGTCTGCAGAACACACTTGGGCGGAGAGGCCGCCTGGAGGGGGGAGCCAACGGCCGCGGGGACGATGACGTTACCACTCCACCATCAAAAGTAAATCAGACGGGTGGCCGGTGCTCTGTCGAGAAAGGTTGGCATAGTCTTCAACGCTATCCGCACGGCCAGGTCCTGAAAAGTGAAAAAAACAAACCAGCATGGTTGTGCTTTTTGCTAACCGGTAAAGAGTGACTTGGATGGACCGACCAGTTGGGAAAAAAACGAGAGAGGGAAATGAAAAACCAAGTGGAGAATGGTAGGGTGGTAAAAAGGGGGGAAAAATTGGGATCGAAGAAGTCCAACTAAAGTTGACCTGAAGTGAACGCCGTATAGTAAAATAAATTCTGGTTGTTCGCCTTGAGGAAAAAAAAAAAATTGAAAGTCAAAAAAGGACCCGGGACACGCGAAAAAAATAAAAAAGAAAAACTAACCGGCAAGACTTTCAGGTCTGGGGAGCGGAAGGGAAACAACGGAAATTAACCGGGGGAACTTTGGGTGGGTGGCAAACGGGGGGAAGTCGGAAAAAAAGGGGAAAGTGGTACACAAAACAAAAGGTATGTTGAGGAAACTAAACAAGATAAGAGTCCCAATTCGGCTCTTCAAAAACAAAAAACGTGAAAAGAGTGAAAGATAAAGGAGGGTTCGCGTATAAAATACATCATGCAGGAAAGGGGGGGGAAAAATTAATCACGGTGACGGAAAAAAGAAAACCGACCCTACAAACCAAAAGGGGGGGACAATGGGGGAAGGGTTTCAGGTCCCGGACAGCGGAAGGTGAGGGTTAAGCGGGAGGGTGGGTCAGTGGGAATTTTAAGGGACACTGAGGGAAGAAATTGAAAAAAGATACGGATTCGAAAGTTACAGGGAAACGCCAGGGGGAAGAAGAACTCAAGTAAAAAAAAGGGCACCACTAAAACACAGCACAGTAAGGTCGGAACTTCATTAAAAAAGGGGGGATACAAAACGGGGGGTCGGGTAACTTACCTTGAAGCAATAATTTCAAACAAGGTGAAAAGAACACAGCGGTGTACAGCAGGCCACGCGGTGCTGTATTTTTAGGGAAAGGGCAAAAGTGGGCAAATAGGTCCTAAGTGCTCTCAGTCAGAGGAACAGTCTGCACTCCAAGCTGCCCAAAGCGGGGGGACGATTGCCCACGGCCCGAAAACACTCGTCTGCAGGAAAAAGTTAAAAGAACTTTAGGGAATATAGTATGGAGGGTGGGAATAAAGAGTTAATAATACAACAAGAAAAACAGATGAATCTGGGGGAGGACGTCGGGGGGGGTTAGGAACGGAAGATTCGTGAACAAAAAAAAACTTGTTAAAAACAGGTGTAGCGCTGAAAATTTCGACAAAGCTAATCTTGGGTTGTTGCAAAATTGAGCTTGTTGGGCTGGAAGACACAACAGTGGAAAGGGAAGGGATCCTAACTCCAAGTAAAGTTAAACGGGGATTTGGGTTTTGCAGGGTACACCTTGCTAAAAAGAGTAAAGATAGTACCACACCGCTCTAGGGGGGGCAATGTGGGTTACTAAACAGGTTTGGGGTCCACGCCCCTTGAAAAAAAAAGAAAACTCAAAAAAGGCTTGAAGCCAAAAAGACAAAATCTCCCTCTGAGCAAATGGGGGAGGGAAAGTCGGCAAATTCCACCATAAAGCACGGAAAAAAAGGGGGACAAGCATCTGTCATTTTTGACAAACCGGGAGGTTAAGATAAACTCCTTCTGCATGAAAAACATACAACAAAAATAGCGAAGGGAAAAATGACTACTCCAACATTTGTTCACGAACTGAAGTCAAGGACCTGCAAACTGAAAAGGGGAAAAGGGGGGATTTCGGTCAAATCTCGCATGAAAAGGATGGGTTCTAGAACACTATTAGCGAAGGGACCCAAGGGACGGACGTTGTGGTGTGGCAAACAAAAAAAAAAAAGAAGGAAATGTAGTCCTAAATAAGAAGGCAGCTACCGCGAGGGGGGGGGGTAAACGGGTTATTTCCAAGCTTGAACAAAGACCCAGCACGGGGGAAGAGGGAAACAAGCGGCGCGGTTAAGCAAACTAAAGGGAAAGTTGCCTTCGCCTGAGAAGGTGTAGTGAAGGCTAGCGGAAATCTTAAGAAAATCAGGAGAGAAAAGCCAGACAAACCCGCACACAAAAACTATGTTGGGAAAAGTAGCACTGGAAAACGGAATCGCCATGAGATGTAAAAAGATAGAGTCAAGGTGTGGGGGTGTCTGTGTCAAGCAGAAAGTGAGAAGGAAGGCCGCTCACTAAGCTTTAACTGAAAGAAAAAAGGAGAAGCCCCTTTCCGTGCTCAAAAGGGATTGCAAAATTGAATTGGGTAGAAGCCCGGGTCTGGAAACCAAAATGCGAGTAACACCGGCGGGTGCATAGCGCAAATCATCTCATAAAAATGGGGGGGGGGGGAAAAATCACTGGACCTTAAAAGGAGCGGAATTGAAAATACTGCTGGGAAAGGGTAGGGGGGAGTGCCAGAAGGAGCTTTGCAGGTGCCGGCAGAAAAAAAAAATAAAGGGAAAAGTCGTACAATGAAAGAAAAAACAAAATGGCAGAAGCCAAAATCAGCCTAAAGCAAGAGGAAGGGGGGGTCCTTACGGCCTGATAAAACGTCCCTGGGCATGGGACAGAAAAAACTTTTCCAATCCACCGACAGAAAGGGGTGGGGGTGTTGAAGTTAAACGCGCTGCAGAGCAAGTCCTGGAGCAAGGAACAAGGGGGAAAGAATTACTGGCCTCCGGGAAAAAAAGAGTCAAGCACACACAAAAAAAAGGCAAGATTGCAACGACACGGTCCGGGAAAGACGTTGTCCTCAATTAGAAACACGAGGAAAGGGTGAGGGGGTTCAGGGCAGCACCCGTGGTTGCCTGGAAGGGGAACCACGGAGAGCCCGGGGGATACCTCGAACTCTTGGTACTCTCCAGCCGTGTTTTGGGAAGAAACAAAATGGTGCTGGACATCGAATCGACAGGGAGGTTTGGACATCCTCAAGAAACGGTGGAAGGGGTGGGGGTGAGAAAAAAAAGGACGGCGGGTCAGCACATGGGGGGGAATTGGGGAGGGAAGCTGAAAAAGCTGTCCTTATGTTCTAGGGAACAGAGGGGGCAAGTTAAGCCCAATAAAAAAGACTAGCATAGGGAAGAGGTAAAGGAAAAACAAAAAAACGCTTCCACTTACTAAAAAAAAAAGCCGGGCGAAGAGGGAATATTCAAAAGTGAAAGGGTCAAAGTGATTCGGGGAGGATTGGGTATTTCTTAAATCAAAGGGGGGTGGGGAGGGGCCAGGGAAGGACGGCCTAAAACATCCAAAAGGACACAAATAAAAGTTGAGGTGTAGTCCCATGGTACTGATACCGTAAAAAAAGGGGGGTTGTCTATCTTTTTTTACGGGCGGACAAAGCTCTAGAGCAGAGGAAAAAAGATGCGACGAACTGCGATGTTTAACCGCTCTATGTTGGAGTGAAAAGGGCAAAAGAAAATTTGAGCGCAAATCATCCTAAATCAGGCCCATGGCCAGGATGGGTCCTGTGTAGAGTAAACTGTCTATGGAAAGTAAAGAGAAAGAGAAATCTGCATTCAGATCTATGGTGCGGGACGATCGAAAGGTACAACTTTACGACTTTACGTCAAAAAAAACTCGTTAGCAGGTACGTGTCACGAAGAAGAGTAGACAGACGAAGGGTAAGATCTAGGGACCTGAATCTGTCCTTCACGGAAGAGCCGGGGTGATAACGGCAGGAAGAACTGAAAGGTATTAGGAAGGAACAGGGGGGTGGGACCGAAGGGTGTCTCTTCCGCCGGAGTCGGTGGAAAAGAAATTGGAGGGAACTCCAAGAAACTGAGGGGCAAAAGAGGTTAATTCTTTATCTAGTTGGCTTGGACAAAGGCCAAAAGGGGAGGGGGAAGAATGAGCTCCAATCGGACCGTACTGAAGAAGGAGGGGGAAAATCTCGGACTTCCTCCATTAAGAATAAGGACCAAAAGGGACGGAAAAGAAAAAAAGGTTGGTCCGAAGAAAAGACCTACGGGAGTTTTAAACAAAGGAAGATAGGGGGGGGGAAAGGGGAGCAGGGGAAAAAACTGTGTCCACTAAGCGAAAACCTAGGAGAAGGAGAAGGGTGGAGTGGGGTACAAGGGCACTTGAGGAGGCCTCCTGGGGCAGGTAATATCGAGGGGTAGACAGAAAAAGGGGGGCAAGAGGGTCAAAGAAATATTAACTGGAGTGTGGGACTTGCCCTGTTGCGGGTCCGGGGGGAGGAAAAAAAAGAGGGGGAAACAAAAAGGAAAAATTCTCCTTGAAATAAAAAACCATTGCCTCTTTGTAGATTTGAAAAAAGAAAGGTTGCAAGACGGGCGTCGAGGTTCCCTCCAATTTCGTAGGCCTCTTTTTCCAAAGAAAGAGAGCATTCAAAAAAACAAACAGAAGTGGGAGTATTGAGAGAGGGGGAATGGAAAAGAGGAGGAAGGGAAAGCCAGGGGATTACCTCTCATTGTCCCGTCAAAAAAGAAAATTTTAAAAACCAGAAGAAGGCGGGGGGTGAGGTGGTCCGGTCACGCATGGTCTTAGGACAAATACGGTAACGCAGAAAAATAAGAAAATCCGGGACCTACTAAGTCTCGGTCGGGGAAAGAAGGAAAAGGGGGTGGAATACCTAATCTAGGTAACCCCTTGAAAAAAAAAAAGGGACCCGGAAAA
>Ga0179593_1587796_pt1 | contig 14448 bp, 14 predicted proteins | sample CZODoug2_1_08_16_FD_185931 | JGI IMG/M metagenome (GOLD analysis project Ga0179593, IMG submission 185931) | Vadose zone soil fungal communities from Angelo Coast Range Reserve, California, USA - CZODoug2_1_08_16fungal (PacBio error correction) | ecosystem: Environmental > Terrestrial > Soil >...
GGGAATGAAATCAAAAAGGGCACGATTGGGGGAAAAAAAAAAGAAAAGGTGCCGGATTCGGTTTGTGTGTTAGAAAGGGAAAACGCACCGCATGGGACCTTCGGTATTCAAAGGGGTGAAAGTTCGTCTGCGCCAGAAAAAGCAAAAACAGGCAGGTGAGCGATCACACAAAAATGGGCAAAAACAGGCAAAATTGTAAAAAAAAACCTTAACAACGAGAACAAACATGACCACAATTGCCAAGGCCGTCAAGTGAATACCGAAGAGTGGGGGCCCAGAAAAGAAAAAAAACGACTAATACGTTCTCTTTCAGCGATACGTGATGTAATGGTTTCCTATTTGAAAAGTGGTTATTGTCGGTTTTAAGTCGAGAGCAGCACGGGAGAAAAGTCAAAAACGCGGGAGGGGAGGAATTTACCGTTGCGACTACCAACGGTGGACAACAGCGGCGCGAATTCTAAAACCTGGGAATCCTCTCCAGCAGAAAACACACGAAGAAAAAGGGGAAGTTTTCCTGACACGGGGTGTGTCCTGATACAGAGATCCCTCCTGCTAGATAGAGTGGCCACCACGTTATAGGCTGAGGGGTATTATGCGAACGGCCAGAGGAAAAAACTCAAAAAAGGGAGTTGAAAAAAAACGAATACAGTGATATTCCCTCGCCAAAACTGGCCGCGTGCAGTGTTGAAGGGGGGGCCCAACAGTTTGATCATGAAAGAAAAACATCGGAGCGTCCGGAACACGGGGCGACACATCAAGGAGAAGTTGTTCCTCTCAAAAACGGGGTTGTTTGACAACAATTAGGAACAAAGGTGTTGGCAAGCAAAGACCTTCTTGAGACGTCGGAAAAAAAAGCCGGGGAAAACGTGTGGAAAAGACAGCTCAAACCCCCAATACTTTGATCCGGGGGAAAAAACTAGCGCTGACGCGATGGTTAAGGAAAAATAAACGAGGGAATCGAAATTGTTGCAACTGAGAGTATAATTTTAAAAAAAAAACAAACGCCTGAGATCTCTTAAACCTATCTCCACCAATGTCTACAAAAGGAATCGCACCAACTTGCGTGTTGTATACATAGCAATTCAAAGCTAAAAGAAAATTTTTCCGCTTTGCATAACGACTAATCCCCATCATTAAGCAAAAGAAGCAGAGGTCCGTGAGAATTTCTAGCAGGGGAGGGAACTCTTGTGCTCTGAAAGGATGGAACCAGACCATATGCCCTATACACGCGAAAGGAGACCCTTCGAGACGGAGACGGTCATTTGAAACGGTGGAACCAACAGTAAATTGCAGACGGGGGAAGCGGGCACAAGAGGGAGGGGTTGGAACCAAAAACGGGTCTGGCTCGGAACCAATTGTACCAAAACTTACGCTAAAATACTCCGGTCAAAAAAAGGCCAGGGCCTCAGTCAGTTCCTGTTGGGGCAAGGGTTTTTGCCAGGAAAAAAGGGAAACGGGGATGGTGTTTTTTTCGGCATGAGGGGGAAAGTAGAACGAAAGGGAAATCTGGGATTGTCGGGGGTGAAATCCACCAAGAAATCATTGTTACAAACTCGGCAAAGCCCACAAAAAAAAAACCCACCACAAAGAAGATATCATCCTGGGGGAGAGACAAACCCTGAGTAGGACATCAGGAAAAACCAATGAGCAAGAGAATAACTTGGTTAAGAAATCAAAGGCCATAAGGGGCGTGGAAACTAGAATCGAAAGGAAAAAGGAAAATGGGCCCGACAAAAGAAAAACTCAACTACCGGTGTGAAAGCGGGTGCTCGCACCATCAGGAAGAGCTAACTCCCGCGGTTCAAAAGGCGGGGCCGAAGGTTTTGGACCAAGGGGGAAAAGTCTTTGCTCCAGGAAGGATCTCCTTTAACGAAAAGGGGAAAAAAAACGGGTCCCGAGGCCGCATCACTGCCGTGGGTAGCACTTGTTTTCCGAGATAGAGAAAAGCCCGTGACGGGGCAACAAAAAACCCAAAAACCCAAATCACTGACGAGTTTTACTGTAAAAAGTCTTTGGGGACGGTCATCATCAGGGGTGGGGGGTCTTAGGGACTCAACGAGACTAGATAGACTTTGTGGGAAAATCATCTCTAACGTCAGGACCTGCAGGCAGGGAGTCTCATAGCTCGATAGATTAGAAGGGGGGAAAAAGAATGACACAACGCACGCGTAAACCAAAGGGGGTTTTCGTCGGGGTTGTGAAACCGAAAGAAGTGAAACTGCAAAACCAGGAACACTCAGGAGCAACAACTTCTTCTCAATTGGGGGGTACAATGACGCAACAAGGGCATCACGAACTAGATCCATTAAATGTCAGGTCAATCACTAAAAACTAAGGATCATCCGAAGGGGGCAATGTTCCGACGGTGGCTGTGGTTGAGGGTCACAAAGCTAAAAAAGGGGGCCCTTAAAAATTTCAAAAAAATGGCCTTTTTCGTCAGGTGAAATCACACCATCTGGTTTGGCACTCCTCACCTCTTTGCTTTAAGTGTTGAGGAAAAAAAGCGGCAAAAACTAAAAGACTTGTCGGTGTTGGACAGAGGTTACCGGGGGAGATGCACGGGGCAAGACACGCTAGGATTGGGCACTCTAGATGGAAACGCGCGAATGGGAAAAAAAAAAAAAACAACGGGAATTTGACCCTGATCCACCGCCTTTGTCTCCGATGGGGAGGGGTCAACCGCAAGTTCGTTGAATTTGCCGCGAAGTGGGAAAGTCGAGCCAAAGGGAACCAGGAAAGTTAATCAAATCATCTCCAAAAAAAAAACGGGTAGTAAAAAGGGGAGGGATGTGATATTCAAACAAGAAAATAGAGACCGTACGAGGAGAAAGTTGACACAAGAGGGCTGCAACACAAAGGGACCCAACGTAAAACATGACGAGGCAACCGAGGAAGGCAATCGTCGAAGATCCCCTCCCATCAAAACTGAAAAGGAAATCTACTTGTTGAACCGGATCGGACCACGGCAAGAAAAAACTGAAAGGAACGAGTACAGGGCGGGAGCGACAAGCTTGTCGCGGGCCCGAGAACGACAAAGTGGCGGAGGAAGGTGGGGCGGGAAAAAGGTGGATATCTAGCAGCAAAAGAGAAGGGGGGAGTGACGGCAACGTGGGAAAATGCGACCCGAAAACAAAAAACACCCGTAGGAAAGCTGGGGCCAAGGAGTGCGTAAAAAAAAAAAAACCACCTCGGTGATGGGTTCAACGTCTAAAGTATTGGATTCTGTAGACCCGTGTTTGGACCTGGTCAAAAGACATAATTACGTTCTGGGCTAAGGGGGGGGGCGTAGCTTCAAACCTAGAAAATCCCTGCAAAAACCGCGCACTCTATTTTTGCTAAGCGTGTTGTGGACGGAAGCTACTAGGGGGGGGAAAAACAACTCGTTCACAAAGGGGCATGGTCCATGGGGTTGGAAAGAAAAGGAAGTCCCGACCTAAAAGAACGAGAAAGCGCGATATCGTATAGCATCTGGGGGGTCAGGAAGGGGAGTAAGGAACTTCCGGGGGGGGGGACAAGACACTCATCGGGGAAAAAAAAAAAAAAACAAAATTCTCCATAGTTGAAAGGGTGGGGGGACTATTTACAGAAATTGCGGTATGCGAAAACCAAAAATGCATCAGAACCGCGTCGGCCCGGGGTTCGAACTTTGGAACAAAAGGTGAAACAACAGTCGGGACAAAATCATCAGTTCAAAGGGGAGCACTAAAAACGGCACGAACCCATCAGTCAATGAAACGGAAGGGTAGTTTAAAAAAAACAGCAATCGCGAGGGGGCAAAAACGCCACATTGGTGGGATGGGGGGGGAATGAGGGGCCGCCCTTGGGAGTACGGGAAAGCGGGAGCCACGACCGTTGGGGCGGGAGAATACAGTTATTAAGGAGCGTGAAAAAAGTAAGGTGAATCGTCGTTGCAAATTTATGGACTCCGGTGAGAAAACGCACGGGGGAAGTGAACGAGTCAAAATTTTTTTCACACAAATTAGTGAAAGAAAACTCGCCGAAAAGAAAAGAAGGAAGGCCCTCATCGCGAAGACACGGTGGAATATGGGGAACAAACGGGTTTCAAAAAAGAAAAAAAGTTAAGCGGGGGTAGTGGGGAGTTAATGTAAAGGAAAAAAAGCCAGCCATTGAGGGGAGTTGGAAACACCTCCCACGGAGACCGCGGAAACGGTATGAAAACCAGATCCGGAGGTTTAAAAAAGGCAAAGCCGAGAAAACTCTAGGTAAAAACTTAGAGGGGGGAGGGAAGGGACTTGTAGTCGGATCGCAAGGAGGAAACAAAAAGCAACTCGGACTCAAGGGAGCCACAGAATGTAGGGTTTTGAAATTGAGAAATAGGATAAGGAAACTAGATTGGATTAAAGGATACAGGAGCCTATCCTCGAGAATTCTCTCAACTAAAAAGGACAGTGGCCGCGGGGGTGGAAAATCCATGGAGAAAGTACGAACGGGAAAAAAAATCAAGGGGTGAGGGTTGTGTGGGTTCAACCACGGACAAAAGTAGCAGGCTTTGACGTGGGAAAAAGACAGAATTGCGTCCGGGGGGTCTGGGGATGGGAAAGCAAGAAAGACGCCGGGAAGGGGGGGGGAGGATCGATCCATTAAAAAAAGTGGACACTTAAGGGGGGCTGCGTTAAAGCGGGAATCGAATGTGAACAACCAGGGGTTGCGGAAAACCGCACCGGATTGTTTAACGAAACGGCCGCTGCTTCAAACAGGGGGGGATCAGCTTCCCAAGGTGGGGGCCATTACGACACAGGTGTGCCGGGCGAAAATGACGATATCACCAGATTTGAAAAAAACGAAGGCGGGAGGGGAAGGATTAACGGTCCAGGCTAACTCAAAACGCGACCGCGTCGAAAAGAAGATAAATCCGAGGATGGACATTTGGGGGAAGGAGGGCAGCAAGGAATGAAAAAATTGATCACAGGAAACGGGGGCAACGTGGGGGGAGTCGAGAGGGAGATAGGTCACGGAAAGAGGGTGAAAAAGCGAGTGATGGGGGGGCGGTGCTCAAGGTGGGAACTGGAGGACGCCGCGTCTAGAAGATTATTAATTAATGGAAAATCTCTCTACGCCAGGAACAGTTGGTAACGGGTTGTATGGAACATTTAAGAGAAAAGGAAGCGGGAATAAGTCTATGGGGGGGTCCGGGGAAGGCCCGGAAAAAGGGGAGGCAAGCGGGGTAAAGAACACTACAGGGGGGGTCGAGTGGCTCGGAGGGGGGGGGGGCTGTTTGAATTGGCCTTGGCCGGGATAACTTCGTACTTTGCTGGCAGGCTTGGGCTAAAAAAAGACAGGGTCGAAGGGAACCAAAGTGCGGGAAGTCACAAAACTAACACTACTAAAACTTCAAGGAGGTGAGTGGGTTTGATCGAGTTGGAGGGAAAACCTTTCAAGAAAACACGCAAACTTGCTAGTGCTGCCCAAAACTCGCCATCCTCGACCTGCGCAAAAAAGGGGGACCTATTGAACTGTTGAAAAGGGGTTCTAGAGATCTCCAAACCAAAAAAGGTAGAGTAAAAGATAAAGAAGAAGGGTCGAAAACTTACTAAAAGAAAAAGTTGGCACCGCATCAACATCTGGTGGCAGGTTGTCACTAGCACTCCATCTGGAATGCAAAGGGGGGAATCCTGAGACGAGAAACGAAATCAGCGTTCGCAAGGAATGTGGGGAAAGAAAACCATTACCAGCAGGTTTACCCGATTATGTGTCAGGTCGCTCCAATCACCAAAAAAAACGCCGAGTCGGGCCCCATGGCCGCCCTCCAAAACAAAAAAAACGTCATCTCATAAGAGCACCGAAAAAACCAAAAAACGCCGTGGAAAAGAAAAGATTGTGAACTCAGAATCAACGAAAGAGAAGAAGACTTAAGAAACGGTCGCTAAAGGAATTCCCCTGTTAAAAGGTTGAGTTCAGGGATTCAGGCTCCGCAACCCTACGAATCAATCCTTGCTAGGGGCTATGAACATTAAGGAACCAAAGTGCTACAACCAGGACTTGAACTCGGGGCGGAGGAAAATGAGATCCGTCTCCATCTAGCAAACAAAAACCCGCCCAACCCCCCCTTGGTGATCAATGATTCCATTAGAAGTGGAAACTGTACAGAACTCAAAAAATTAAGGCCTCGGGGATGATCCATCTTTGGAGCAACGAATAAATAAGAGGGCGTGTTTAAGGATGGAAAAAACCTAATAGAAAATAACGGAAAGCCCGGACGTCTTTTTAAAACAGACAAACCGCTAATATCAGAACCGCACACAATCGGGGAAAAAAAAAACGTTGCCAACGGGGGGTCCAAACAGCAGATCCCCAAAAAGGGACGGAGAAAGAATCGAAAATTGAGTAGACGTTATGAAAAGTGAATCTGGAAGGGTGCGGGGTAAAATCTGAGTCAAATTATCAACGTTAACTACAAGAAGGGCGAGTGGGTCCCACGAAATTCGGGGACGCCCCGCGCCCGATATAAGAGTAGAGAAGGGGGGAGGTCAGAAGTCGCGAAGAACGTACAGCGTAAAATCCGCTGCGACCTGGAAAAAGGGGAATGAAATATGCCGAAAGCTAAAAAAACTCAGAGGTGAAGAGAGACCGAAAAATCTGGGGACAATTTTTCAAAAAAAGGGGAAGAATCCGTCGGCAAGGGGTCAAAAAGCCTAAAAACACAAAAGGACCCCACTGGAACGTAGACCCGCCAAGTAAAAAAAGAAGTAGCAATTGGGTGCCTTGAAATTATGTCTGGAAGCTGATAGGCAATGTGTAAAAAAGAATATAAAGAGGAGATGGGACATAAAAAGGTAGCTCCACAACACTATGAGCCAAAGCAATGAGATTGATTTGAGAAGGGAGGCCTGGTCGCTGAGCTACTCCCCAGAGAAAGGACACGCAAGGAAACAGGACGGAAGAGACGAATAGAGAGATCTGGGGATACTTGACGGTTTTTGGCCCCTCAGGGGGCTGTAAGAAAAAGAACTCGGGCCAGAGTCCAAAACGCCTGGGGAAAGGGGGTTGGAAGGAAGGACTGCAGAACCAAGAACTCAAAGGAACAAGAATTTTCACCAGAACGAAAAAAAAGGCACGTTAGACGTGTTGAACTGGGAAGAGTACACCGTGACAAGCAGGAGGTTGTTGGTGGTTGGGGAAAAAAAGTGGAAGAAAGAGAACGGGCAGCAGCACCGTTTGCGGTTGAGTCTGGGGGAGGGGGAAAATCGGGGCTCAGAATTCGTTCCAAAAAAAATGCCAGAAACCTGAATACCGGTGTTCGGCAACAACAAAGATTTCAAAGAAAAGTCAAAAGTACAGTAAACAACCAAGTGTCAAGGAACCTAAAAAGGGAATATAACTAGAAGGCACACTCACCCTCACCTACCCGAAACTCGGACGAAATCAAAACAAAAATGGGCAGTCTGGCTACGCCTCGATCCGGATAACTTTGCGAGGGAAACCACAAAACGCTTCCAAAACACTTTTGGATCTTTAATAATCCGAAAAGAGGGGAGGGAGTGAAACTCCTTTCAATTTATTCTCTTTTTAAACTTTTTTGGATTAAATCCAAAGTGTGTGAAGAGTTATAGGAGCCAAATGGGTTTAAAGTAGAAAAAAGGTGTCACTCGTCATCGAAGCCCGGGGAGCCCTTTGTGCCGTATTCTAATTGCAAAAAAAGGTGACGGAATGCAATAAACATTTATGGCCGCAGGTACTTACCTTAACCGGTCCTATGGACTTGGGAGAGAGAAGGGTTTTCGACGAGGGAAAAAGATTCTCTAAAGAAAAGAATTGAGAAATTGGTTAGGCGAAAGACGGGGGGGAAGTAAAAACGTCAAAATTTCCGAGTCCTGGTGCTCGCCTAAAGGGGGGAAAACTTAAGGGGGAAAAAAACAAAACATGAGCAAAGGCCGCGATCGCTGGGGGGGACACCAAGGACGGTTTAGAGGACTGGGTCAACCTAAATCCCGATCTCATATAAAAAAACCGGATGGGGAACTGTTTGGCAACGTAGACCACAAAACTTTCAGCACTGAAAAGCGAAGAATACACACTGTGAAGCAACTGTTACCTAACGCCGAGCAGGTCAAGTGCGATTGGTTCGCCGCCGGAAGTTCAGGGCTTTTTGATCGCAGCAAGGCCAAAACACCTCAGAATAAAACCGTCGTCTGATGGCGTCTTCTCTGAAGTGTGCGCACTCAAACCCAAATGCCTGGCGTCAACGCCCACCCCCTCACCTATCACGTTGTTCGATTTCCCCATGGGCGCGGGCAAGCGGCACTCTAAAAACACGGCATGCAGGGGGACGGGTGGAACACGGGGGAGGAAGGGGGGGTGCCCAGGGCTAATGTATGTCGGGTCCGAAGGAAAGAAGCCAAAATCCGTTTCAACTCAGAGAAGGAGTTGGGGGGGAGACGAAGCCCTTTTGTGAAAGAAAGCGTCAAGTGATAACATGAAAAAATGAAGAGACTTGGGGGAGATCGAGGGTGTCTGTAGTGATCGAAAACTCTTTTGGACGGGTAAAAGACTGGATGAGCACTACAGGGACAAGCCGAAATCAACTTGACGTTGGAGCGTTAAAGTAATCCACGAAAAAGGAAGGAGTAAACAAGGGAGGATTTGGAAAATTCTCGAAAAATGGGAAGAGCGAACGACCGGAGCAGCTAAAACATGTAACGAAGTTAGACTGGGCCACCAAAAAGACAAGCTAAAAAGCAAAAAAAAAAAAAAGAACCCAGGTCCCAGCGCCAGGAGGGTAAAATACTCAAGTTCTCCAATCCAGGACGAGAGGGGAAAATAGACTTAAGCGGGGTAAAACGAGGACGAAAATATCCCCTGGTCCGCCGTAAGAGGATAAATTGAGGGGAGGAAGCCGGTATGTCGAGGACCCGGAACAAGAAGAAAAAATAAAAGTGAGCTAAACTTGATTGGAAAGTAAAAAGAATAAAGAGACGAAGGAAACTCAAAAGAAAGGGGCCGGACGGGACCTGTGGTGGGGAGGGAACGCAAGTCAAAAAAACCAATAAAGAGGCCAAGTCCGCTGACCCTTCTCGGGGGGGGGCGGAAGGATAAAATGGGAATCGAGTGAGCTATTAGGAAACGTTGGTGTTGTTGGGGCCCGTTGAAACAGTCCAGTGACCGGGGGAACGCAGTGGTCGGCGTGACGAGTAAACTAGGGCAGGAAAAACCGACGGGGCGAAAAAAAAAAAGTGGAGCGGGTGGTTTTCGGAAAGCGAACAACTAGGTGCGCAATGAAGCTGGCAGAGTAAGCGTAGTAAGGGGGGGTCCTCAGGTCAACGAAGGAGTGCTGATATAAAAGAACCTTTGTCGGGGGTAGTCCGACACGTGATAGGGAAATGACAAACCCGCAAACCAGTGGTACCAAAATCCGGCCAAAAATGTTGGAAGTTTGGGGGTGGGGGGGTGGGATTCAGAAAAGCGGGACGCCTCAGGCCCACCAGTACACGAGGCATATGACTTAGAAGTGGATCACGGTCCACCAAGTGAGAAGAGCACGCCGGGGCAAAGCATGGCCATAGGGACAAGAAAAAAAAACCTTAGCACGCTAGGGGACAGAAGGGATGCAATATTTGGGGGGGAAGCAAGGGCCGGCGCCAACTAACTCAAGTTAGTTGATGGTTTGGTTCAGTGTTCGGGGAAGAACCGGTTGAAGGAGTCATCGGCCTTGAGAAAAACAGGGGGATGCTGACTTGCCTTATCGCTAGTGTCCGATCTGTGCTGTGATTTGAGAGACTAAAAACGGTGGTCTCCACGTATTATCACGAGGGAGGTGTGGGGGGGGGCCCAACGGATCGATCATAGTGGACCGCCAACCGAAAAGACCGAGGGTGGATTCAGACATTTCTATGTCATCGCATTCGAAAATGAGGTTAAATTGGGGATTGCGTCGGACGAAAAACGGGTTTACCGTATGGGCCGAAGGTGAAAGATGGGGCTCTGACTGGAAGGGGAATTCGGGATGGACCCGAAACTTCGCTGGCCCAAAGGGGTCAGGGGGAAGGGGAAAGGAAGAATAGTGAAAAAAAATCAAAAATCTCCGAGAGGGTGATAGAATCCTGTAAAGGGTTGGCGTACGAGCGGGCTGTCTCCAAGGCGCACCAGATATTAGAATAAATCGAAAGGGATTTGATCTGGGGGGTGGACTTGAATACAGGGATTGGATAGCAAGCCTTTCTGCGGGAATACATGAAGAAGAGAGACCCTTCAAACGGGACAAGGAGTGGAAAGCTTCGCATGGGATATCAGCAGGAGAAGGGGTTGGTGTTAAAGACACAACTGGAAAGGATTACTCAAAATTCACAGAGAAGCTGTTTCGATGGAAAGATAAGAGGAAGGGCTTGAGGGAAAAAGAGGTTTCGAAGTGTAGATCCCCGGCGGCGGAAGGCCGGAGAATGAAGGGCGGAAGGAGAGGGTTGGAAATGACGGGGAACAAAGCGGGGAAAATAACTCGCCAAAAAAGATAAAAAAAGTTTGAAAAAAAAAATGACAGTGTGGGGGGGGCCAATCCACCTAATATGGGGGGGGAAAAGCGGTGCTTCCTGCACGTGGGGGGGAATCACACGGTTTTGCCAACTGGGAAGGGCGAGAGAAATACGGTTGGTCCACCGAAAGGAGAGGGAGTGGTGATTTCGTGTCCCGCCACCATAAAATCAGCGAAATAGAATAGCGGGAGGGTATCGAGTATTCATGGGGGGGGAGAGCTGTCACGCGAAGGGTGAAAGAAAAAGAGTGGGAGGGTTGAAGGAGGTTCAGACGTAGGAAGTTCAAGATATAAAAAAGCACGTACGGGGGAAACAACGGGGAGGTAAAAGGGAAGGAATGAGCGACGTGAAAGGGCTGAATGTAGCCTTCAATCCGCAGACAGTGGGTAAACATTGGTTCAAGGGGAGGCGAGGAGACGACGCGTCGAGCTTGACAAGGGAGGTGAAATCTGACCGGCACGTTTGGGGGGAGTGCGGGGGCTCATTGGTTGTGAAAAGACTTTGAAAGGGATCGGGAAACTTCAAAGGGTCTGCTGGCGGTGGAGCCAGTCAGGGAAAAAGTAGAAGAAAAAAAAGGGAGGGGAATGTTTCTAACAAAAGACGACTGTCACTAATGACTGGGGTCTGGGGGGGCATGACGTCGCACTTGGAAAGGTGACTACCGTTTGCAGAATGCAGTTGAGAGCAAAAAACAGGGAAATGTCAAAACTGCGCAAAAACGCCGGGGGGGATTACCAGGGACTGAAAGGAAATGGGATTTGTTATCTCAAAAACAACACAAAAGGGGGGAGGAAAATTATAAACAATCCATTAAGACATAAAGGAGACCCGACCGGGGGTCAAGCAGCCTCAATGAATGTGGCTCAACTCCAAAAAGCCCCAGTCGGGGAAAGAAAAATTAAAACCGGGAATTCACGCAGCATTGCAAAGAAAGAATTTTTTTTTTTTTGACGGTCATTCGTCTGGGGTGGTAGACCAGTGGGAAAAACGGACCTTTGGACCCTTCAGGAATAGAAAATTTTAAAGAAGGGGTGAGAAATCCAAAAGGAAGAAAAAACGCCGGAGGTTGAACGACACAAAAACCGGCCAAATGCAAATTTCCAAAAACCGGGAAAAGCCGCAACGAAAACGCCCATGAAAAAAAAAACCGGGGCTCCCTGCAGATAAAAGACCCCTTGAACCTCGTCAAAGGACGAAGGCGGTAAAGCATACAGCTCGAATGAATTAATAAAGAAAAAGGGGCAACAGCCTGAAAGGAAAGGCCACGTAATCAACATAGAGCGTTGACCAACGGCGAATTGACCTGCACAAAAAAAAAACAAAAAACAAACACGGGGTTTGCGAACGAGCAGGGGGGGAAATCGGAAGGTATCCGTTGACGAATAGGGAAGCAAAAATATAACAACGCCAATTTTATCATGTTTCCTTGCTGCGCGAAAAAAAGTCAAAAAAAAAAGGAATCCCGAGAGGGGGAAAGTCGGAACCCGACCGAGAGAGAAGGGGGGGGGGGTTGCTGGGGATGCCGCACGGTAAAAGAAAAAACTGCAGAGGCAGTTTGTAAAAACCACGGATAGCAATGAGGGGAACGGCCAAGAGGAAAAATGTGCATGTGGCCACTGGTAAAAAAAACAACAGATCCCCAAGGGAAGAGAATCGGCCTAAAAAGGTTACGCAAACATGTCAGGGGGGGTAAAAGGGGGGGACGATGTGGGGGGTGGGACAATTATTCACAGAAACCCGCCGAATACAGTGGTTTCAAGGAGCTCGTCAAATGCGGAAATAATAAAAAAAATTCCGAAAAAAACACGGTGGCGAAAGCAGAACACTGTTGATGGGTCCAAAAAAAAAAAAAAAAGCTTTCCGGAAATTTGGGGGTGCGCCGAAAACCTCTCTAAGGGGGGGGGGGATGGGTCAGGGAAAAAACCGGCCAAAGAGCAACCTGTATACCAAAATGGACGTAACAAAAGCGTACACCCATTGGACGGGGGGGGGGGGTAGTTGAGATATGGAAAAAATCGACTATTCACTTAGGAAGCCCATGTGGACTCCCTCAACTCATCTGCTACTCATAACACCCGGGTAGTCCAAAAAAGATACAACTGCCTTCAGTTTCTGCGGGGGGGAGAGATGGGAGAAGGGAGGCCTGGGGGGGGGGCACCCCGCTCGCCCAAAAAAAAAAAAAACTCGAACTAAGGAGGGCAGGAGATCACTAGGCAAATCACTGCCCTTTCGCGGCTTGAATATTTGATGGTTGGGGGGTGGCGCAAACCTAACTGGTGCCGGAAGAAAACTTGGGCCAGCAAATTATCCCGTGTAGGGGAAACCCCTTCAAAAATTGAGGAAGAAAAAAAAGGACCTAAACTTCCAAACGACAGGTCACCGCCGAAAAAACCACCGGTTAAACTTGGTGAAGGGCCAAATAGTAAAAACCGTGAAATCGTGTGAGGCAAAAGAAAAGCCCCAGAGAGGGGGAAAGCGAACCTTCCTTCAAAAAAATGCAAAATGCAAGTTCTAGGTGTCGGGGAAAAGCCCAATGACTTCAGACTTCGTAACACCAAACCAGCCGCAAAGGAAAACCGTTGGAAAGGTCGGAGGAACACACCGAGTAAGGAAAGGAAACACCGGCAAGGGACGAACGGAAGGACAGGCTCTTAAATGGGCACCCGGAGGGAGGATCACGCCAGGAAACTGCCCGCTCGGTGGATGGAAGGCGTGAAGATCCGGGGACTTTCCAAGAGGGGGTCAAGGGACAACTGAACCACGGCAAAGAAAATGCAGTTGTGTTTTGCAGAACGACAAAGAAGAAATGAAGAAAACGACTGATCGTGGAGGCCTAGAAGGGTGGGAACACTTGGGGGGAATGGAAAAACAAAAAAGTACCGACAGGGAGGAAAAAAGTTTCCAACTGAAGCATATCGAAAAAGTGTTTTGAAGAGCGAACCCTGTCGGCAGAGTACCCTCACTGGAAAGTTTGCACACTTGGTTGAATGGGGAGGAAAAACCTCCCAGTTTTTTTCAGTGAATAACCCAAAGCACAGGTATGTCGTGGGAAGAGTTCGGGACCGCTAGGGGGGAAAAAAATGGGTTTGCACAAGCAGAAAAAAAAAGGGGGGGAAACGCACGAAACAATCCTCTGGGGAGTAGCCAAGGAGGCGATTACAGGGGGCCAACCCGAGAAAGATGACTGGGGGTCGAGGGTCGAGCAAAGATAGGGGCTCTGGCGATTCAACCCTTTAAAACAACTATAGCAAAAGGCCGTAGGCCCGGAGTTTCCAATTGGGGTCGGGAACGTAACTGGGGATCCTCAAGCCGAAAAGAAAAGAGGAACTTGTCTAGAAAAAGGCAATGGCCAAAGACTTGTGTTTCACAGACATGAAAAAGAACCAAAGGGGTAGACAAAGAGGAACTCTCGCATAGGGATTTTAGATCGACGTGCCAAGACGTAACTAGCCGGGCCAGTCCCCCTAGGGCAATATTTCTAACTTTGACGAAAAGGGACGTAAACGGGGTTGGCGCTCACCAGGCCGCACCACGGGCAAAGTGAAGCTAAAAAAGTAGACTTGGCACTTGGCGAGCTCTCTGGGGACTCAAGCCAATAAAGCATTCCACCTTGGGGGTTGGGCTGTTAACCCGCTCTGGGGTCGCGGGTGCCCGCGAAAGGGGGGGAATGGTACCAGTAAATTCAAAAGCGGAAAAAAGCGGGAAAAAAAAAACTACTTGATTAGGGGGCCGTGGTCAAAGATCTCCACCAGCAAAGAAAAAGAAGGAGGAAATTTAACATCGGGCCGATTTCTGCTGGAGAATAGGAAAAGGTTAAACGCGAAGGAAGATCCTGCGGATCGGCGGGGGTGTAAATAAAAGGGTGTGTCGGGCCGCGCCAGGAAGTTAGGGGTGGTGGGAAAAAACTTTTTATAGGGAAAACAAAGCCGCGAAAGTCCCGCTGAAGAAAGAAATTCGAAAAGCT
>Ga0179593_1272730_pt1 | contig 14447 bp, 10 predicted proteins | sample CZODoug2_1_08_16_FD_185931 | JGI IMG/M metagenome (GOLD analysis project Ga0179593, IMG submission 185931) | Vadose zone soil fungal communities from Angelo Coast Range Reserve, California, USA - CZODoug2_1_08_16fungal (PacBio error correction) | ecosystem: Environmental > Terrestrial > Soil >...
CCAATATATCAGCGACAAACAAACCAATACCAAAGCAAGTCTTCCCCAAAAACCCCCCCGCATGAGAAACGGACATGAAGAAAGGACTCGCGGGAAAGGCCATCACATTGACTTAGTCGGAACATAACCCACTGATAACTAGTGGCGTCGAAAAGTGGGGGTCCGTCCAAACGGACATCCACCGCAAAGAAGGCCTCCAAGAAAATTCCAGTCCAGAAAAAGGAATCGATAAACCGGAAGAGAATTTGAAAATAGACCGAGATGACCCGCAAATTCCTGCCTCGGAGGCCAAGATGAGAAAAAACAACCCAGGCCGACCAGGGTTTAAGGCTCCGGAAAGAAGAACCGCATGGTCAGTCTTATCATATCTCAAGTAAAAAGCAATTGACAGTCGAGGAAGTTATGGCCGTAATGGAGAGCAAAGCGGACCAGCTCAAAGTCAATCTCGGGAATTAACCTATAGGGCTAGCACAAAGCTAAAACTGAACGGAAAAAACGACTATTATCGAATTGGAGGCTTTGGATTTTAAAGCAAATCAACAGGGGGAGGGGAACCATGAGAAAATGAAGCTGAAATCCTCGTGGGATGGGGTCAGAGTATGGCAAACTCAACACACTAGAACTAATAAAAAGAGGGGGAAACGGGGGGAAGAACTGACTCTCTGCTCATAGGACCACACTAACCACGCGGAATCAATCCATCGAAGAGTCTGCACAAGCTACAGTTCCTCATCTGGGTCTCGGATTGAAAATCTGTAGGGCCGGTGGGTGACAGGGGGTGAAGAGGGGGTCTTTTCTGGACAGCGTTTGGGATTTTAGGGGAACAAATACATTTAAAGAACAGAAGACCTGCCGTTCTAACGGTTAGAAAAGGAAAAACAAAGCACGTAACTACGATCGATCCTGGACAAATGACGCGGGCCCGTCCCGAAACTCCAACACTCTAACAGGCTCAAAAAAAAACAACGGAGGAGGAAGAGAGAATGTTCGAGCCTGGAAGGGCGGGGACGAGTGCATTTTTCGAGGGTGGGAAAAGAGGCGCTGCATACGTATTTGTTAGTTAAAGGGCCCGTGGAAAGGGCAGTGGGAAGGTTTTTAGGGGGCAGGAGGTAGTTATAAGAAAAGGCGTCCGGGGGACGAACGACTCTGAAGACTTACCGAGGCACTATTTAAGACCCATATAGTTAGGGGGGGCAAGGGAGATAGGCGATGGAGTGAGGGACAGGGTATGGTCATTTAAGAGAGCGGATAAGTGTCAAAAGTGGCTCTCATTGTTTTGGATCTTGGTGGGTGGGGAGCGTACGGAAAGGGTCTGACTGAGAGTAGATGACATGGTGCCTAATGGGTCACGCGACACCTTTGTAGGGACGGCTCCATGAAAATTTATGGCGCATGGAGGGGACGGAGCGGATGGGGCAGCGCTTTCTTAAATATCGGGTATGTCTCAATTATGGAGCTGGAAGCTGGAGGTTGTGTGCATCTGGTGGAGGAAGAAAAGCAAAAAGTACAGAAGGAATGCTGTGGGAAGGGCCTCACTTATACTACCCGAGGGTACAGTTCGGCGGGGCCGGACAATCAACGAATTTTGGGAGTACGTGGGGACCTGGAGCACGTTTCCGCCGTCAATGAAAAAGGACCTCTCGCTTAGAGAGTCCGAAATGATCGTAAGGGATTCGCGGAGGGAAGGGAGGATGACTTTTGGCCTTGGGGAAGAGTTGTGGTGCTGGTGTGGCGCTGGGGGGAAAAAAAGGTTTTCCGAAACGATATTTCGGGCAATTAAAATGAGGAAGAGCGGGCCGTTTACGGTGGGGTTAAGAAAACTGGGAAAGAAACTTCTGGCGGGGAGGTTGGAGCGGGTTTGATTGGGGGCCTGGCAGGTGGAGAACTTGCTTAGACTCGTGGGCAAACGAAGCACCGGCGGACTGGAAAGCAATAGGAGATTGCTTACGGGGGAAGACTGGGAAGGGTCTTTAGTGGGGGCCTGAGGTTTATTGATGTTATTTGGCTGAGGGACGTCCTTTGGGTGGTGGGATAGAGGGAGGTAAAAAGATTCAAACTTTTGCAAATCCTCAGAAAAAAGAGAAAAGGTAAGAAAAAAAAAGATAGCTAGAACAATGGGAAGCACAATTAGTGTAGTTGACCCCGTATATTAACCGAACTGGGAAACAAGTAATATGCGCAGCACTGGTCGATTTTCGAGGAGGTCGGGAACTGTGGGGGAACGAGGCTGCCGTGTTTAGTAAGTGCGGCGGCGGGGAAAATAAGGATCCGACGCAGCTAAAGCTACACATAGGAGTGTAGAGACGGGAATCGAGGAGGAGGGGATGACGCAAGGAGAGGTAGAATATCTTTGAGGCTGCTAGAATCGAGAAGGCGAACGTACCGGCATGAGAGGTTGAGAACATGCCGGCGGCAGAGGGTGGTAACAATTAAGTCTCGATACTTGCTTAGGAGGAAGGTCGGGGAAAGATGAGGGCCTTAAGGATCTAAGGCCTGGGAATGTGACAATTTGTGGGGCCTTTCGAACTTGGGGTAAGTCGAGAGAGAGGTGATCGAGAGCAAGTATAGAAAGATAGATCACCATAGAAAAATAGCTTACAGGCGAGGGAATTCCTCAATGAACTTCCAATTCCAAACACCCTGGCTCCCCACTCCGCGGTATTAGGGCCCCCGCGAAGGCACCAGCCCTACAAGCGATTAGAATTCCAGTGTCAGAAAAAAAACACGCCGACCTCAGCACTGCTACTGGGTCACACGTATATGGATAACTATAATGTTAAGCAAGCATGGGAGATTAGTGCATACGCTCCCTCTGGAAAGAGGGAGGTGCGAATCAGACTCCTACTCGGTCATACGAAGCGGAGTAGCAGCATCGGTCGCGAGTCCTGCTATCTTGCATTCAACGAACGCGGTCCGAGGAAAGTCGATAAAGAGCATCGTGACCACTAGGCGCAAGAAGCCCGCGGCACATAAAAGTTTTGAAGCCATTATGTACAGTTGTGCAGTGCGGTCATCATCCCCGACTACTAAGTAACCGAAGGGGAGGAGTTCCAAGGGGAGATTTTTCGAGGAGGGGGTTGGTGGGGAACCCACGTAAAAGGTAAGAAAAAAATTTTGGGAATATTGGAGTTAACACTCGCTCATCAAATCCCCCTCAGGCACAGAAAGTTCCGAAAGAGAAAGCCAGAATCGCAAGACCCACAAGAAAAGATTCAAACTGGGAAGGACGGCAAATCGAACAGCGCAAGTAGTCGTTAAGGAAAAGACGCTTTAAAGTGGGGGGGGCACAATTTTCTGAAAGCCCCCTAGATACATCCGTAACGTGCAACATCCGCAACGCAAGCATGAAAAAATACGAACGACCGGTGGGCGTGAATGACGAGATCCATAAACCAGCCAGAATTTTCATTGCGCCTGAAAATGACCCGCGGTGGAGGACAATTTGTTAGACCAGAAAGACATCAACACTTGGGCAAACCACCGAAAAGCTTCCAAGTAAGAAAATTCCCTCCATTACCCCATCTCATCCCCGGAAGAGACATGGGTTCATAATCAGTCTCCTAGATCGCCCTGCGATCCCTTTGCGAGTCGAACAAAACTGATGAGGAAGAACTAAACCTCCTGCCCTTTTGTAAGTTATTGCAACAAGAACGAGAGCAAATAAGGGTCACAGGGTTAGTCAGAATCAGCACTACAGCCATTTTACCTAAAGGCGGCTTCAGGGGAAGTACAGAACGCTCCCAAAAACACAGTAGAAAAAATCCAACGGGAAACGACATCATCCGGTCCTGCGCCGCACAGCGGAATCCCCGGCGAAAAACAGACGGCTAAGACCGGGAACGGGTGTCGTATGAGTGAGAGCCCTCAAAAGCCTCTCCATGGAGAGAGAAGCCAACGGTGAAGACATTCAAGCTCCAAAAGAAATCCCAGATAGAAAAGGGATTGCCACGGTTGTCCCAGTCCGCGACGGCGATCTAAATCTCCCACACTAAATAAATAGCAAGATCATCTCAGACACCGTGCACCCGACCTAAAAGGAAAGAAAATCATGGACTGGGAATCTGGGCCGTCGTGTTCTTTTTCGTGTTAAAGGAGAGAAAGGGGGACAGGGAGTTGAAATGAAGAAACTGTAAATCAACTTCGTAGGAGGGGTCATAGAAAGAGAGCAGAAGAGCATGCAGCCTGATGGAACCTTACAAACTCCAGACAGAAAAGGTCGAGGAATCCCAGAGTCAACAACAACTTAGTTGGATGTGTCTAAAAGTTTGAAAAGGCCTGGACCGGAATTGTCGTAGGGGGTCCAGCTTCTATAACTCTCGACGAAGGTTGGTGGACGTTCGAACCATGCAGGGCTTTTAAGTGTCATTGGGTAAGGAGTTTCCAAAACGGGGAATTCCAACGAAATAGAACACAATGTGCAAGTAACAGAGACCAGAGTTCGTGTCGTAATGGGGGCACTGTTATGATGGCTTGGAAAAGAACGTGTGTGTGGGGGGGAGATTGGCAGAACCTCGTCCTGGAGAAACAGGGTCAATCATCGCTTCTGTGTCGCTTGGTTTGGGGGGAGCTTCATTAATGTCGCATAGAGTACCCTTGAAGATCTCCATTTGCTCTGGGACGCTGCATTGGGGGTATTTACCGGCTGATAAGAAAAGAAAGGTGCAGAGGGGGGAGTGTGTAGCGAGTAAGGACGCTAGATCCAGATGTATGGGATACGCTGATTGATCTTTCCTTACGGTCTGGGGTGGGCGAGGTGATTCTTCTAACACGAAGAGGCGAAAATGGTGTTTTTGAATGCCTTTCGGACTAACGTGATCCGGTATTTGCGCTGTAACCTGGTTGAGAGGAGCCGTTCACGGGGCCTGTTGTCTATTAGGCGGGCTGGCTGGGTGCTCCAGTGTTGTCCGAATCGAGCCTGTTGGTCTATCTAACTTAGAGAGTTTCTGCCCCCTTCTATGGCCAGGTGTCGCGTCGGGTAATTCGTCCGGTCAGTCGCTGGAGGCTTGGTTCCTAAGTTCTGGGATGTGTATATGCCTTAAGAACCAGCTGGGGGTGGGCACGAGGGGGATTTGCTCCGGGGCATAGTGAAAAGGATCAGTCCCTTCTGTCGAGTAATTGTTCCTTGGGAGGTACGCTGAACGTGTCATTGGTTACTGCAGCTGGTGTAGTACGTCAGGTGAATTGGGGACTCCTGAGCACCGGTTGGGATTGGGGGTGGAATGTTGGGGTCTCGTAAATCATAGGTGGCTGTGATAATGAGGTAAAAAGGAGGTCGTAGTTACTTTCACGGGGAAACATTGGCGATTCGGGGGAGAACAGTCATTGTTGGGCGACAACCTGCTTTTACGTTTTGTGGAGGCGCCTGGCGGGGGTGGGATAGTGCTTCTAGTGCTAGCCCTTGGCCGCCTTGAGGGGCATGTTTGTGAAGAAAGGAGTTAATCAAGTGAAAACTGTGAACGCGTACGGAGAAGGGACAAACCAAAAGGAGAGAAACCTCTATCTCCTATAAAAAAGGGATTTGATACGGAGATCGAAGACCTATTAGGGGAAGACCTGGTCAACGAAATCCGAAATGTGAAAAAACTGTGGGAAATGAAGGCCGACGGAATAGGAGGGCGTTGACTTGGGTACACAATGCTTGTCGTGGGTCTTGCAAGGTCTCCGGAAGCGGGGAGGGGCAGAATTAATAAAGAGACGAGCTAGTCACGCTCCCCCGAAAAAGGGGGTATGGGGGAAGGATCGAGGGGGGGTCAGAAAAGTTATGGAAAATGATACTTTACAACCTAGGCATGGGGGAGATCGGTTACGGAACACGGGGCTTAGGAAAAGGAAACGGAGGCCTGCGGGGACTTTTTTACTTACCTGAAGTATAAGAGAGGCATGGCTCAGGGGAGGATTCGCTGTAGGCCTCACCTTAAGTTGTTTATCTCCAGGGCGGTGAAAGTGGAGGATGCCGGTAAGTGATGGAACAAGGAGGTTATTCTCAGAAACAAACGGGAGTAAGTAAAAGAAGAGGCACTAATATGTTCCAAGAAAAAAAAGGACACTAAGATCAAGTGGAAAATATGAGACCCATTCACATAGTCTTTAGGAAGGGGAAAAGCCGCGGACTCAAGAAAGCCGCCGCCGGATCGGGTGATTAAAGGGGATGCCCAACCTACAGGGGCACTGGGTCAACTTAATCGATCAGAACGTTCAATTTCTTAACCGCCATTTCTATCGAAAAGGAAATCTCCTTTTCCTAGCCTCAGTGGGACTGATAAACACCCTAGGTACGGGGAGTACCTGGGGGAAGACGCCTGACGCTTCGAGAGTCAATGCGACGATTCACATCACCAGTCTAATTCGCAAAAAAGCATCGGTCAGATAACCTCGAGCCAAGAGGGAGATCAAGACAGGTTCTGTCTCCTCCTTTTGTCAGCCAGACGAGGCATTAAGACAAAATTCTAGGGCTCTGTCATTCTATTAAGTTAGAGTCTTTGTTTTTCACTGTCTAAGAGCCGAGGCGTGGACTTAAAGAATTATGGGGATTAACCACTAGTGAGAAAGAAAAAAACCCCCAGAAAGTACTTAAGGGATGCATCAAGAACGGGGCCCGACAATCAAAACTCCGCTCTCCCTGAAAAGTCCAACTGTAATGGTCTCAGGCACTCTGCAAATCCAAGTCCCGTTAAAACACTAAGTCTTTAGTGTACCACTATGATCTCCATCCCCCTAGAAAACCATCTATGCCAGATAAATCTTCCAAAAGAACGGGGCAAAGAACATAAGGGGTCTGAACTGGATCTAATCCAATAGATCGGTCTCCACTCATTTGACGCGTCCCTCCCAGGACACTGGCCGCAAGAAAACGTGATAGCCACGCCATGACCCACAGCAATAATCGCAAAACACGCACACAACCCGCACACAAGTGCAACCGCCTGAGAGATACCGGAGCGCTGGGCAAATCTATCCCGCACGAAGACGCGAAAACATCGCCGTGCACAAAGATTCTAAAACATCAATACGCAAAACCCGGCCAGTTTGAGGCGTCCAAAAAAAAAATCGAACAGGAACAAGAATAAAGTACTTTGAGAGGGGGGACAGGTCGAAACATATAAAACCACAGTGGGAAGAGAGGGCGGGGGGCGTGAAGACTAGACCATAAAATAGACAGAGAGAGCACTATACGGGATCAAAAGGCTAAATAAATTGCGAACTCCAGCGTAGGACGAGTCAACGGCTCCGCATAAAATCCATGATAATCCGGTTACGTGTCCAGGGGACTCCGTTCCCTCTCCCCGAAGGAGAAGTTCTACGAGAATGCGATTGAAGTTCAGACATATACGGAACTAAATTGACTTCTAAAAGGAGAAAAGGTGACTCTACTCCTCGGCCGGGGACTCACGGCCCACTAACCAAGGCAACTCGGAGATCTCCTAGCCCTTACTGAAATAAGGCTTTAAACTGAGATGTGGTTGAGGGGGACAGCGGGTAAACTTAGGCGTTTCCGGGTCGGTGGCGTCACGCGACGGAGGGACAAACGGTTGAGCGCTAACGCTGGGTAACCTGCAACTGCCTTGAGAAAACGTTCTACGCAAAATCGGCGCGAAGCGGGAGACTCCGAAAACCGAAGCCGTCAATCAAGTCCACGTGGCCCTCGGAACTAAACATCTACACAAGTTTAAAGAGAGTTAGGGTTGAAGACCCTCGGAGGGAACGCGCTGGTATTACTTTTCCGCTGGGGATCTACTTTTTGACGGGGAAGGGGAAGTTTCGAAAGAAGGGTTGGTGCAGTTGTTCAAACTTCAAATATACAAAAAAGAAAAGTCGTAAAAACCGGAAAATAAACTTACAGCCAAATTTAAATATCAAAATGAATCGGGTGGAGGGAGAGAAATGAGGAACCGGGGCTGTTGATTATGGGAAGAAGCCTCGGAGGTGAAACGGTCACTGTTCCAAGAATGACTACTTGGGTTCACATACTTGGTGGGGGGGGAGCTTTGAGGTTGAAGCAAGGCTGATTGACTCGGAGGTAATCAAGGTCCCTGGAAGACAAGTGTGCGGGAAGAGAGACAGTTCCGTTATTCACATTTTGACGGGAGTGTGTAGTGAGAGGGATGGGAGGTGTGAAGTGGTGAGGGGTGGTGGTGGGGGGGTATCCGCTAAGGACTGCTAAAAAAACTGTGGGGCGTTTTAGAACGGAGAGAACACGAATTTCTTTTTTGAAGTGCGTTCGATTACTAACTTAAGAGCTTTCCTGTTTTCCGGACGACGTCGAAGGGTGTGCAGGCGGAACAAGGGGGGGTCGGGATGCGCGTATATTTCTGTTGAACAATGCTATTTCAAGGGGGAAGCGGGGGATGGGGAATTCTGGGCAGGGGGGAAACTGGGGGTGCTGGCCTGGCGCTGAAGAATTGGTGCGGATAGGCATGGAATGGGCCGCGGGAGCATATCTGTTGAGGGGGTCTAGCTGGGGGAGTACGAGGAACTTCATATGCTGTTAGGGATCTTTTGGGGCTACATGTGGTTATATTAGTGGTGGACGATCTCATTTGTCTAGCGTGGAAAAAGCATTGCACATGCGGGGACTTGGGGAACGTAAAGACCAAATGCGATGGGCGATTTGAGACAGGAAAGTTGGGAGAATTGGGGCGTGAAAGGGATGTGGGTCGTGGCGATGTAAGAAGGAAATTGCGAACATTGTCCTTGAGGGATTGGGGATAGACCGGATGGTAAACAAACTTGGTAATTAAACCGGCGGATAAAGGGAAAACCATAAGAAACTAGAAACTCAGAGTAATCGTCACAGGGGGGGTTAGTGACATAAGCGAGGGGATGACATCACAGCAACAGATTCTAATCAAGGGGGATGAAAGCCATAGACTCTTATCGTCAGAAAGAAAGAGTTTTTGTCCACGGGGGCAGAGAGTGTTTCTTGTCTATGCAGGATGGTATTGCAAAAAAAAGAAGGAATCCGAAATCGAAACGACACGGAGCCCTCTGCGTTATGACTTGAGGGATTGTTCCGATGCAGGGCTTATCACAAGATGGGGGGAGCAGGAGATAGGCTCGGATATGAATCTAAATAATGGGGAACTTAACATACGAAACGGCTAAAAGAAGTGCACGTAACATTACCTATTTGTGCAATACAACTGTAATGAGTAATCCTCAAATGGATCAGCGGAAGGAGGAAACAATTGTATGGAATTAGTCAGGGGATTAGAGGACGGTAAGGAATGTACGGGAACACTTCTCGGTAAAACCTATTTAAGAAAAGTGGGGAAAAAAGGAATCATGGGTAAATGGGAAGTTCGGTGATTCTCAGACCAAGGAGGAGGAGGAACTCCTAGAGTATTCTTCCACAAAAATCCAAAACTGGCAGCAGAGTCTCCCGCGCCAGGGTTGCCGGGAAAATCAGTAACACGGCTCCCAGGATCGGGGATATCCTTGGGGTCAAACCAGCAGCACTCAAGGGCATGTCCTTTAGAAATGTCGGGTCGGAGAAGTACAAGGTACGGTAGTTCAGCCACGTATCAGTGAGATGAGGGGAAAAACATTCTCTTTTACAGCAAGTTGCTGGAAACGCCCATGGGAATAAAAGAAGGGGGGTCGGCTCTTCTCATCTTCGCTGAAAGACTATGCCCCTAAAAAGCCTGAATGGCGTAGGGAAAAAGAAAAAAACAGCATTGGACGCAGGACTACCACTCTAGAAAGGACGGGCTCATACAAATGGGGCTTGAATACTCGTTGGGATGCTGGGCATCAAACTAAAGGGTGAGCAATCGACAACAATGGAAGCTTCAAGGACGTCTAGCGGTCATCGTTTTTCGCTGGGTTTTTACCTGTCTCTTAAAGGGTTGGAACTGACCAAAGGGTGAAAAGGGAGGGGAAGGTAAAACTCGCGGGTGAGCTGCACAAAACCCCTCAATTCGGCACTGGTGAAATCATGCTCCATAAACAGCCGCCCCAATCCCCAACGGGAACCCCTCTACTTGTATGTTCTCTAAATAGGAAACATCAAAAGGAACGCACTGGAAACCAAAATTCCACGTGGTGATGTCCACTTTTCGCTTGAGAAAAAGCCGCTCTCCACAACGCCAACAATAAACTTCCAAAAAGACTAAAAGACAGCGGATCTACTGAAAGGAAGCAAAACTAGGACATGACACATTGGAAACGTCGCCAATGCCCGAGTGGCCGCGCACCTGGGTTATCCAGCTAGAAAACATCAGGTCAAAAAGAAAACAAAAAGGGACATAATCGCGCGAAAGAACGGGAGGAGGGGGGCCGTTGCACCAAAAAAACGATCCGCGATATCTCCAGACTCAATCAGTATCGGATCAAAAGTTGACAGAGGGGCCAACCTGGGGCCAGTTTAAGTCGTTCCGGCAAGACCGACAAAAAAAAGGGGTCCTGTTGAATAGACCGGTCACGAAATGTGGATGTCGGGGCTGGGGCAGTCAGATTGAAGACCCAGCTGCCAACCAGGACAGGAAGCCAGCAAAGCCTCATGATATTCAAAGATTCGGCTCGCCTCACCGGAAATGAACTACAGCCATCCAGAGAATCCGGCAATTTGTCGTCTGACTGGTAGCGGGAACGGCCAAGGGGGTACCCAGGATGGGATAGAGAAACTCCTGCTCCGAGGGAGGAATAAAATTGGAGCTCCAAAAAGACAAAGGAAAAATGATAAGATGGGAATAGTATGGTAACCTGCCACAATCACTAGGAGGATCTTCAGTACGCTGGAAAAGAAACCATGGGAGCAGCCAGTAATCTCATCCAGGGAATGACACAGCTTTCCCCTCTTGGAGACTGGCCAGCCTGGGAATGGGGGTAAGGGGGTTTCCGGCAACTGGTCGTACGCGTCGGAAGGGGGGTACTTGAAACACTACTTAAAGGAATGACCTGTTTTCGGAAAGCAAAGAACGGTCCGCTACTAGAAGCCGCAAGACAACATCAGGGGAGTAAACTGAAAGGGGGACGTAATCCGAGAACAAACAAACGGAGTAGAAGAGAGATATTCTTGTAGGCTACCAGTGGAAGGGCGGGACGTTTCTTCACCGGCGGAGGAGGGAAGGGACTCGTAAGGAAGGGGGGGATTCAAATACAGTCAGTTGTGGGTATTGGTGGGGTGTCATTGGGGGCCAGACAAAGCCGGGGGGCGAAAAAGTAATCAAGAATTACACACAAGAGGAAAAGAACACAGATAGGGTAAAAGGGGGGTTCATTGGACTTATAAAAAGTATTATGGGCGAGTTGGGTGAGTGGGGAGGGGGGAGAATAGCGGACTCTATTTCCTGGCAAAACAGGGGAAGAGTTCTTTTTTCGACCTAGGGAGAAGTGGTGGGACGAAATGAGGGGTCTGCATCAACGATTCAGAGGGAAGATCAAGTGAACACAGGGTGATTTGGGAAGACACTCATAGAGACGGGAAGGTATTCTCAGTTTGCTCTAAGTTCAGTAGGGCGGCGAAAAAGATGGAGATGTTTGGGGATAAGTACGACTAGAGTTGGTGTTTCAGCAGGCTTTAATTACGGCTGACAAAACACGGAGGGAGGTTTTTTGTTACTTTGAATTGAGAACATTGACTGGGGGGGCTCGGTGCATCTTGTTGGAAAGAACACGTCAAAGAAGTGGGGAGGGAGGATGTTCTCAACGGTGTGTCAAAAGACGAGCAGGATTAGAGTGAACCTCGCGGAGATTCTGCAACATCCTAAGTGAAGGCAGGGGGATGGATTTAATGGTCATGTTGGGACATTGTGGGGAAGCTTTTGAAAAGGGGGGAAGGGGTATCTAAAACAGCGTCACGAGTTTCTGGGAAGGGGAGCGGGGGGAAAAGGGGAAGGTGGCTTGAAACGGATAACGAACGTGTTCAACACTGCGGGGGAGGGGTATGAGGTTTGAAGATGAGGGGGGATTGGGGCAGGGTGGGACGGAGTACTCTTGAAACTGGAATGTACGAAGGGGAACAAAAAAAACACGGAGGGGGACTTGGACTTAGGAGCTAATGTTACGGGAGTAAGACATTCCGCAGGGTTTATTTTATTAGGGCATTGGTGCGTCTTGGACGAGTGGTTATGGGCGGCAGGGTTCCTGCATTTGTCAAAGGAGGGGGAGGTATAAAGAAAGGGGGACAAGATTCAAAACTATGAAATCAGGAGGAAGTGAAGACAAAAAGTAAGAAGAGAAAACCTTAACCTGAAGACAGAGAAAGCGAAAGAAGGATTGTGAAGGATCGAAACCTAGAGGGGGAATCCACTGTCATTAATGCGCCGCAAAAGGGGTGCTGGCTACGACTTGGTTTTGAATTTGTTCAAACAAGCTTCAATTAGGGTTGTCTTTCGCTTTCTAGACTCTCTGCTGGTGCAGGTGGGTCCCCGAACTACTAGAGCTTGTCAGAGAACTGGAGAAAATCTTTATGGAGATCTATTCATTCAGGATAACAAAAAGGATCAAACTAGCGGAAAGGAATTTAGGGATCGTCCCTATCGAAGGGGACTTAGGAAGGAGGCTTCGTATCAATTTTCAACATCGGCGGCTGTTTGTGCCAAGGGGAGTAAAGATAAAAAGATTATAAGGGATTTAAGTCATTAGTTCGAATTAACATGCGAAGAAGTGGGAACGCCACTTTTAGTGATTGTAGTGCTTTAGGGGACTGGAAGATGTGCAAGTCGACGAGGAGGGGAAGAAACGGTGAGGAAGCTATCCGTCTCTAAAAAGAGCCCAGTAAGGCATCCTCATCAACTTTCAACTCGACTTTAGAAAGCGCAGGGGCTGTATCGAAGGGAGGCCGCTCGCTATCCACTAGAATACTAAACGAGAGTAGGGCTAATTAACCCTTGGGACAATTCACCATCCCCAGGCCCCCGGAAGGTGTAAGGGTCATGACGTTCTGGCGCCGAAAGGGAAGTCTGTTCAAAGCATGTGAGGCGATTGCAGAGAACTCTTTTCACTGATCGGGCGTTGTGGGTTCATGACACGCCTTGCCGCAGGGAGTCCAGGGGAAGAAAGGTACAGTGGCCCTGAGGCAAAGGACTCGAGGGGGACGACTCAGAACCCCGCCTATCCGAGCCCTAAAACCACGAAGAGGGAAAAGAAACGCCGGGAGTGAACGAGATAGAAAACAAGGTTACTGTACGCGTATCCCTTTGCAAAAATGGAATAATCCCTCGACGGCTGACAGGAAATCAAAAAAAGCACTCAGTGGAATATATGCTCTATGGATCGGTGGGGGGAATCTTCTTTGGGGCGTTGTTTGCTCACGGACGAGGAGGGAAAACCCAAAAACTTAGTGCACGCGATCGGGAGTTAATCTAAATAGCAAAAAATCACAAGCGCAGGTGGAATCAGCAAAAACCTTAATCGCAAGAGTTCAGCGCCAACTCCAACGTCCCGAGGAAGGATGGTAAAATGCTCGAAGTAGGCCACTAGGCGCAAAAAAGCTGCACTTAAAAGGAAAAAAAAGATTGCAGGTTTACCTGTCACTCTGAAAGGAACCAGAAACGCGAACAAAAAGGAATAAAAACCAAAAAGTGCAAATACCATCATGGATACTCCTCGTAAATCCAAGAAAGAGGCTCAGTCGCAGTTCAAGGAGACAGGCAGCCCTCTGGGAGGGCAAAAAAATGTTGAGCAAGATCCAAATGGCACACAGAAAAATAAAAAAGGCCGCCCAAGAATTCCAATAAATTTCAGGGAGAGCAGGCAATAGGGGAGGGGCAATTCTAGATCGACGTCCGCGCGAATCCGCGAGAAGTAGCGGGGGAAGCTGCCGAGCGACGCAAAGCCAAAGGCCATTTTGACTGGGGGGAAAGAAAATGCAACGAATCCGAAAAACTCGGGTTTTGGGTGCGAAAGAAGGAAAGAACAGATTATACCTCAGCTTCGGCGTTCAAAAAAACACTTCCCCAAATGCATTCAAAGAAGAACGCTAACAGGTATACATAAATAGCTACTCCAGCGGCAAGACTTCCTACCCGAGAGCCAACCGAATCAATTAAAACTTTGTAGGTTGGGAACTTTGAGGCCTTCCTGCTGCACCTCTGGCAACCTTAGAAGTATAAGGGAGATGAGGTCGAAATCCATGCAAATTCAGGGGAAATCGCAACGAATCAAAAGAAGACTATGAGAAAAAATGGATGTGACCGCACGCTGTCATCATTTCAGGAAGCTGCCACACGAATAAAAACGCACCCCCTCGAAAGAGCATCCCCAGACCTAGGAAAATCAGGAAATGCATTTCTCTTGTGGTCCTTGAACTCTGGGGGAAGAGGGGTGAAAGGGGTTCATTTTCGGGCGTACGCGACAGGGAGGGGGGAGGGTTGTAGTTAAATAAACTGTAAACTAAACAAATACAAATGCCTTGGGGGAACGGACGAAAAAAGTATCACTCAAAATCGTTCGGGAAAAAGGAGACAAAACGTCGTCCAAAAGCCACTTTTTGGGCCCAGGAACTA
>Ga0179593_1281717_pt1 | contig 14447 bp, 15 predicted proteins | sample CZODoug2_1_08_16_FD_185931 | JGI IMG/M metagenome (GOLD analysis project Ga0179593, IMG submission 185931) | Vadose zone soil fungal communities from Angelo Coast Range Reserve, California, USA - CZODoug2_1_08_16fungal (PacBio error correction) | ecosystem: Environmental > Terrestrial > Soil >...
CCGAGCCTGGCAGACTTCCTCAGCCTGAATCATATTATTCTGGAAAAAAAAAAATGATCGGAGAGAAGAGCACCGAAAAAGAGTGCCGGAATAGAGGGAGGAAGGGGGGAGATCTATGGTAAAATGAATACTCAATACACTGAAAAAAGACTAGGGCCTTTAAAAGATCGACGGTAGGGGCCGTGTTCAAAAGAGTGAGGGGGGGGGAACTGAAGAAGAAACGCGCTGCCTGTCTCCGGGGGGAGCAGAAATAGAACGAAACCGGTTCAGGGGCTTCAAGCGTAAGCGAAGGAAAGCGGTACAGGGGCCTTCCTTGACGAGTGGCTTCAAGTGGGACCCGACACGACCGAGAGGGGCGGCTAAAGGAGGGTGAATAGTGGACGTGCTAGGGATCTTGGTTGAAGTAGGCCACTTCATGAGAGACCATGGCAAGATGGGGGGGGACATGACCTCTAGGCTGAGGGAGAGGGGGGAACCATCGGTGAGAAAAAAATCCGTGCTGCCTCGCCCGCAGGGTGAGAGGAAGGAAAAGTTGGTGCTCGGGGGGGGGGAAATGGGGAAGACGCTGCAGCCTTGGGGAAGCACAAGCGCGAAAGGTCTCCGGTGCCTTGTCTAACCGTGGTGGAAAGAGAGAAGGACGGGGTGGGGCAGGAAGGGATCGCGTGGGGGAGATTGTGGGGGGGGCCCGCAGGAAAGCCTCGGCGTTCTGGAGGGTGTGATGTGGCTGCGTAAGAAGATATTTGGCGGTGACCGTCTGGAGAAGTGGGGACGAGGGAGTGAACGGGCGCCTATTGCCGAAAGGGCGGGACACGGGCGTGGGGAACGGAACTATGGCACGAGATGGGCTCCGTGGGATCGGCTTGACCAGTCATCCCAAGAGTCCGGTATGGCAGCAGAAGGAGCGAGGGTGGGGAAAAGGGGGAGAGTCGCCACAGGGACGGACGTGGTGTGGTTTTCCGGGGGGAAAGGCGGGCGCAGTGCCGCGAGGGGACTTGATCGCGAAAATTTTCTCTGCGGAAGAAAATCCTTAGGACCACGAAAAATGAAGGACTGGGCTTAGCGGACCAAAGGGATGAAACTTGGGCTTCAACGGCTTAGATTCATCGCCCTGCAGTCCCCAAGGCGCGCTGGCGCTTGACGGCCGGTAGAAGACTGCTCAGCAAAGCGCTGGCGGTGGTGAGTGCGCAACTGCCTGCAGGAAGCTGCCTCAGCGTTCTTGATGAAGGGGGACGCCTGCGGGTCATGCCAGGGGGGACGCTGGAAGACTTCCAGTGATTGACGGCAGAAAATGTGGACCGGAAGGGTTGTTAGTTTCCTCCGGCCAATCGTGGGGGGGCCCGCCGCTGGGTCGCTGTCCTCACGAGGTGGGTTCAGAGAAGGCGATGAACACCGCGGCCTCAAGAGCCGAGGGAAAACGGTTGAGGGAGTGCGCGTCGGGCTGTGGCAGGGATGTCACGGTCGAGAAAAATGGGAAAAAGGCCACTGCGCAAACCGTGAGTTCAAAAGAAAGCTGGTCCTGCTGGAAAAGGTGCAGGGACGCATGCTTTACTGCGTTTTCTTGGTGAAGCAAAAAGAAAGTCCCGAGGGGGAGATCAATCACGGCCTGTCGGGGGAAGGGAACGCAGACCCTGAAGAGGAGGAGGTAACGATGATTTCAAATGGTCGAGCTACCTCTGAGATACCGCGCAGTCAAGGTTCCGGGTCCAGCTGTAAAACGTGACATGGAGTTCACGGGGTCCACCGGAAAAAGCTTTCGCGCGGGACACCGCAGGACAGGGCCCAATCTGCGGACTGAGAGCCGGGGGGGGACCTTGGACAATTTGATCAATCGAACCAAGGAGAACAAGAAAAGAAAAGGGAACAAGGACACAGACGGGGAAGGTCATCGTTCTTAAAAAAAGTCGACACGGCCAGTACGTTGCTCGAAGCCTGCGCGCCGGGAACATCTTTTGCTGAAGGACGAGAAAAAGCAGGAGCTGCTCGCGGCAGAAAAAGGAAGAGTGGCCGCCGGGGAGGCAGAATAGCCCCGCGGCAAAAAAAAACACACCGGACTTCGTGTCCCTCCTTCCGGTCCACCGGAAACGCGCGGTGTCTGGAAGAGCTCCCGGGCGGGGAATGGCTAGTCCTCGAATGTGGCGCGCAGGGCCTGTCCAAAAGGGAATCCCGGCCACGTTCTTTGGGAAGCGCCCACACCGCAAATAACCAATTTCAAAGACGGATCAGGACTCTTCAGCGGGACCGGCCCTCTGTCTCTGAATATGAGTCGGGATGGGATAAAGGAGGAGGACCCGGAGGTTCAGCAGCCTGGAGGAAAAGAACGCGCGGCTGTCAAGGTAAAAAGGTCCGAGCGTATTTCTGAAGCGCCGCGCGGTGGAATCCGCGAAAAACTTCCCTCTGGATCGAGGCTGACCACAAGAAAAAAAAACACACCAAAAAAAACAGCAAAACCTAAATCAAGGGGAAATGACATGAGCACCCAACCTGGAGGGCAGTCCGACACAGCGAAGGCACGTGCACATCTGAAAAAATGTCAAAAACGGAGACGGACGCAGACACCGGGGTGAAGAGGAACGAACGGGGCTCGGAATAGAAACACCATAAAGCAGTGAGGATACTGAAAACAAAACCTGCCTTACAGACCACCATCACAGGCCGACCGGTCAGACGACAGACGAGCGGCAGATCTAGCGCTGACCGTCCCGGACGTGTTGCCCAAAACCGTTTAGGGAAAAGGACGAAGCGCTGGCGGATCGCCATCAAGCCAGGAGCTTCAAGGCGGCCAGGGGTAAAAGGCTGGGTGATCGACTTGAACGGGCTCTGCGCGCCCGAAAAAATCCGGGCAGGAGGAGTTACTACAAGGGCACGGAAGCGGCATCCGCAACTCGCTGAACTCTGCGAAAGCTAAAAACAGGGGGTCCTGACTGAGCCTTGAACAGCGAAATGCGACCCCGAGAGGCGAGTGCACTGGCTTCGGAACGGAACTGCTTGGTCGCGTCCGACAGAACAGGTCCGACACCGTGGTCGTGTCCAGAAACACCTGCGAGAAGGAACTTGGCGAAGAAGCGTCCTGAAGAGTGGTGAAGCAAAATAAAACACTGCCTTATACGTGGAAAAGAAGGCAACCGGTTCCTGATCTCGAAACTGATTCGCCGATCGCTCTATAGGGGGACTGACCGCGAGCCAAAACGCAAATTACTCCCCCCCGCCGAAGGACCAGATGAAGAATGCCTGAAAATCCTGGTGGGGTACGCAGAAGCTCAAACTCAGCAGCAAAAAAGCGCCTTGAGGACAGATGGCGGGGAAGACGAGAGCCATCAGCTGTTCAGTGGACGTTTCTTTCAAAAAAAAAACACGGCGAGAAAGCCACCGACGCCAGCCCCACCTGTCAACGCACGCCCGGACAACGGCTCGGGCGTAAACATCCTCGACGGAGGCTTTGCGGCAGGGGGGGCTGGATCTGTAAACTGTCGGCCTGGTTAGTGAAGTGGGCAAAAAGAAAAGGTCACCATCGCTATCCGACCGCGAAAGACGTCCGCAAGCTCATCACCGGCAGCTCTGACAGCACGAAGGAGCCTGCTGTCCAAGCAGACTGAAGCAAAGAACCAAAGCAGTGTCCTCGCACCACGTGCCCTGGAGAGCTCAAGAAACAACACCCACGATTCTTGGATCACTCACGGGTGGCGAGACAGCGCGGAGAGGGAGTTGGCCGCGCTGAGCGATGAGGCACAAAGTCAGGCCGACTGACGACGGTAAAAGAAGCGTTTATTAACATGCAAAAACGCTCAGCCGTTTCTATAGGAGAGGGAAGGTGGGACTCTGTGGGGGGGGGGGGGGGGGGGACTGTGCCGGAACTCCCCTGCCGACAACACAGCCACACACCGTTGGCAGCCGCTCCTGGAGGGACAAAAATCCCGACCTCTGTCAGCTGACTTCCGCAGGCCGTGACGTGGGGACTGTCTCGTCCGGGCCTCGCTGTTGCTGGCCAGCCTTAAAACACACCTCTATCCGCACGCGCCAGCGGATCCAGGCAGAGACGGGATGACGGAGTGAGCATTGCGGCGTAAAAAAAGACTCAGACAGGCAAACTTTCCCGGTTCATTGTAGGTCGGCTGGGGTGCGCGTCAGGGTAGGGGTAACTGGCGAGAAGCCTTAAGAACGGGGCGCCGAGCGTTCTGAGCAGGCGGGCAACGGGCACTGCCTGACGAAAAATGTTGAGTAGGAAACACGGGCGTCGACAGATTGGGCGTGTGGCGAGCAAGGGGGAGTACACGAAACAAGGTGTGCGGCCGCATGGTCGCAAAAGCCGGCGCAGCAGACTGCAGCAGCCAGTTCAAACGCAAAAAAGGGATTCCCGCGGAAAAGATCGTCCAGTAACGGGTGTCGAAACTAGCGGAGGGGCGCCAGTGAGAGCGATGAGAAATTCCCAAGGAAAAGAATAAGTCCCGTGCGGCGAAGCCAAAGCACGGCCTGAAATCTCACGAGACCCTCAAATACGCCGAAGACGGCAAGAGCAACAATCAGTGCGCTAAATCCTCAGCGTGCGTACGTCCAGACCGCCCTTTAAAAATACGGGGCTACGTCAAGCGGGTCTCCGGAGGCATAATGCGGGTCCGCAGGTAACTGGACGGACGAAGGAATGGTGGCGCGGTCCGTCATTCTTCTCGGCGCATTAAAAGCAAACATTTTGGAGATGTCACCGGCCCGTTAGGGGGCCGAGAAAAACAGGGATGATCAAGGAAGCCATCTCGAAGGACATGTCCTTAACGCGGGAGGGGAATACCGTTGGTCGAAATAAGACAAAGCTCATGTGTTACTAAAAACTAAGATGTAGTAAGGGTGTGCGGGTTGAAGCCATCCCGAAAAATCGCCTAGGTGCCTCGGAAGATCACCACGAGCCCACAGAAGACACTACAGCGCCGGGGACCCCTGCGGTCGAAGTGGCCGCGGGGATCACGGGCGGAGAAACTCTCGGGTCAGGAAGCCGGTGTTATCAGGAAGGAATCATACGCGGCAAATCCAGCAGGGGCCAAACCAGACGAGCTTTGGGAAAGGAGAAGGGAGTACATGGGATTGGAGGGGGAAGGGCCTACAACAACCACCGCCGTACGTCTCGGTTGGGGACCTTCCCGGAGCGAACAGCGCGAGGACCGAGGATTGACCCGCAATTTAGACTAGCAAAAAAAAAAAGACTCAAAATGCCTGTCCTCCAAAACGTCACGACGAGATAGGAAAAAGGTGCGGTGAAGAAAAAAATTCTAATACATCCACTACCGGATCCCTCGAGCAGCTCGCCCCATAGATCCTTCATGCAGAAACGATGGGAACCCGGCTAGAACATCGACGAGAGAAAGACTGAAGTGAAAAATAAGGTTGTAAACTAGCACACGACCCCGCGGTCCGATTCCGTCCAAAAAACTCCTCTATACAAAAGTCAGCACCGGCATCAGCACGCAATAAAGAAGCACACATCCTGCGCTCAACCGGGCCAGGAAAGAAAAAGCCTCACAAGGTGGATGGCCTCACACGCAAACATCAGCAAAAGCTGGAAACGGAACCGTCGCGGACCAAGAGACTGAAGCAAGCGCGATCGCCACCCGGACCAGAGGCGCAAAGTAAAACCCGCCCATGGATGCGGGCCCGGACAGAACAGAAGATGAACCAAAAGTCCCCCATGCTCACCACCGAAAATGCACCGTTCACCGGCCAACAGCAAGGGAGAAGGGGCAAGTGACCGCCCCGTCCAAAAAGGGGAGGCGCACGGGCGCATAGTATGAGCCGTGCACACGACCCGTCCCTACCGGGGAAAAAACACCTCAAGAAAACAGGAACCGGCCGCAACTCCTCTTGGCATCGTTGCAGAATGACCCACGAGGTAAGGGCGGAAGAGAGACCACCCGCAGGCGTCAAAACAAGATCGCCCTTCTCGGGAACCGTCACCAGAAAACCCCATGACTTCTGCTGAAAAAGACCGGACAGGTACTGGGACCAGGAGCCGGACATGCCCTCCTCCGCGGCCCCTAACGCAAAAAACATGCATTCCTAGCATCGGCAACATAAACGCAGAGAAAAAAAAGCGGCCGAGCGGCTACACACCACCGCCCACACAATTCGGGGACGCAATCTGCCTGGCCCTAGTACCAGCGCCAAGCCGCCGCCGGATGAAACTTCACGGCGATTTCAACTAAAACGCCCGTGCCTAAGGTCTGAAAGTCGTCGGGCGTCCGACCTAACTCCGCGGCACGAACAGCCCGAGGCGGAGACCCGCGGTCCACGCTCAAGCAACCGGCGCGATAAAAGCTCGAAACGTAGGCCGCCGCGACTCGGGGAAACGGGCACCGCATTTAGCTAGTCGCCGTGAAAACCGCGATTCATCACAAGGGGAAGAGCTCACCTGCCTTCTTGTGGGGAGCAGCAGGGAGCACGCCGGACTAACGGTCGCAAAAGGAACAAGAAGTCCTAAGAAGAATGAAAACCCTGGCCGCCTGGCGACAATAAACGCGGCATACACACCACCATCATCGCAAACACCCGCCGAAGCACCGTCGCGACGGAGGAAGACCAAAGACACAACACCAGAACTCAGTACCTCCTGGGGACCGCGCCACCAAAAAGAAGAAACCCAGCCGATCAAGTATCCTGACCTAGCATCTCGCCGTCCACCCAGAAATCACAAAAGGAACTGCTCCCTTAGTCTCAAGTGGATGAAAGGGATCTAACGGACCAGCAAATCTTTCACATCACGGCCAAAGCAAAACTATCTTCTTCGAAGGATGCTCCCTCGGCCCCCAGTCTCACAAAGAACAGCGCAAGGCGGATTCTTAAGGAAACCAAATGCTTGACAGGTCCGACAAGGCCTGCACGCAAAAAATTCTTACCAATCACAACCGATCCCGCGAGATCGAACACCTTCGGAAACGAACCCGAGAAGGACGGGTCCGAAAAAAAGAAGGACCACCGCGTCAAAGGGGATGGCCCGGGAGCGGGGCAGAGTCGAGGGACCTCGTTGACTGCCAGAACCTCTGAAGGGTACCAAAAAAACTAATGAAGAACCCGCCTCGACAGTCAGAGACGTATGCGGCGAGCAGATACTAACAGAGCTCAAGGCTATCTCCTTCATGAAGGCGCGTGAGGAGTATTACATTAGGGAAGAAGAAAACCCGGACGTAAACGCGATTGAAGAAATAAGGATGCTTTGGGCGGCAGACTATACAGAAGGAAAAAGAACTCCCACTGAAAAAAAATGAGGAGGCCAGAGGACGGCAAGCGCGCTCAAACACAAACGGATTTAGAGAGTCCGGACGCCTGTCCACCTCAGCCTAAGACAGAGATGAGATCGGGAAGAGAATGGGAGGTCATGGTAAGGAAGATAAAATAAAGTGGCGGAGGGTCGGACAGGGGGTAGATCTCAAAGAAACTCACGAGCTCTCGCCTGGGGTGGGGAGCGAGCGCCGTAGAGACTTGGCAGATCGTTCGGTAGGAAACGATGGAAGGAAGAGCTCTGACATGTCGATGCATGCATGAGCAGCGGACACGACCTGTTAGGTGAAATGACCAGCGGACCAGAAGCGGCCAGCTAAAGGCAGAAAAAGAGTGGGCCATTCCCCGTTTGGTCCAACGCAAGCAAAGTCCTCGGAAGGCTGAAGAATTGTTTACGGCCGCAGTCGGAGGTCAAGGGTAATCATGGAAGTGCACACGGCAGGCGAGAAAACAAGGGCAAGCATGGAATGGACTCATGACTCGACGATAGGGTGTGAAACTGGGGAAAGTTGGGAAGGAAAAAAGCCTGCTCACCGAAGACTCCTGGAGCGGGAACCTGCACTTCGTTAGGTACTTGCGCGGTCAGCTGCAGCAGAGACGCCGGGAGCCGTGACGGGGGGGGATCACGGGTGGCCAAGAGGCGGGGTGTTGTCAGGGACGCGCTGAATCGAAGGGGTGGCAGCTGTGTGTCGCAAAGGGTCCGAAAAAAGGTGTCCGTTGACTTTCTGGGTGGCGTGGAAGACGGGGAACCGTATCGTGGCGGTGCAACGGAGTTATCCTACGAGTATGGGCTGGCGGGGGGGGGGGGGGGGGGGGGGGGGGGGGGGGGGGCTGGGGTGGGGGGGGGGGGGGGGGGGGTGCGGGCCCGTGTCGGCTTCCGGAAGGTGGCCGCCAGCGGCCCGGGATTGGTATGCGGCAGTCGGCCTGATGGAAGCTCTGGGTCGCAGTGTGCGCTCGATCGCCCCTGGAGCAAAAATACGAAATTAATCTGGACTCTGTCTGATAAGCGGTGACGGCGAGTAAGCACCATGGGCGGGGTTACAGGTCTCAAAAGGCTCTCCCGGAGCCTGCGTGATCTCGCCGGGGCGCTTGGAAAAAGTACTGAAATCCCGCCTATCCAACTGCGGCACTAGAGCGGATGAGGTTATAACCACGACCTGTATCAATGAGCGGGGGGGCATCGTCCGGCAGTCGAAGGCGCGCTGTTGAGCAACATTTCGGCTTCTGCAAAGCGCTGGCTGAGGGGGGTGGGGGCGGGCATAGCTCGGAGCGGGGGGAAAGGAAGCTTATCGGCGTGAGGGATTCCGGGGAATCAATGTCGAGCTACCGGTGCTGTAAGACAGAGACGGTTCTGTTTAATTCAAGAAGGATGGCCGGCAGTTTTAAATAGTGACGGTTTTAGACCGGCGAGTCCTCGCCCCAATTTCGTAGGCCGCCTACCGAGGGGTGCGAGTCGGAAAAAAAAAAAATCTCGGAGTGCGGAGGAAGTTGACGGTGTGTTTCGCATGAGCGACCTTTCTGTCACGGTGCGAGGAATAAAGATGATGCCGGAACAGCGCAAAAACATTTACCGGTAACCTGCAGCTTTTACAGTCGGCGCTGGAAGGCAAAACGGCATGCTTAAACCGGTTTAATTGGGTGAAAAATGAGGCGCGTCCGTCGAATATCAGTGAGGAGGGAAAACAGACCCTGAGGGCCGGCATGATGGACTCGAATAAGGTTTCCGTTTGACTATCGCCGATTGATCACAATGTCCGAGAAGGGGGAAAGGTCCCGGCCGGCCGGGTCCTTGTTACGCAACCCTGAAGAGGGTGACGCGCTGGCACGCCTTGGAGCGAACGGATGGTAAATGGGCTTAGGGACTGAATAAGGCGGGGAAGGGAAGGTCGAGTCTACCCACGGCGAAAACGCCGACACTCGGACACAGGTTTCCGTTCAGAGGGATGACAAACTTCGCAGCGAAAGTAACGTGGGACGCGGCGCTGCTAGAAGGGCCCAGCGTTTCCTCTCTATGCAGAACTACAAAGATAAAAACGAGTCTATCCGGACGGGGCCGAAAGGGGGAGGCGCTGAAGCCCAATGCGGTCCAACACTACTGGCAATCGGGAACCGGCCGGCCGGGGCCGAGGACGCGCGGGGCTGGAGGTTAGAGAACTCACCACTGAAAGACTAGGTAAAGATGAGGGTCGCGGCGGGCCGAACAACGCCAATAGGCAGCCGCTGTTTAGAACGGCACCGCCAAAAAAAGTCAGCCGGATCCTGGAAACTCGAAATGCAAACTTCCCACCTTGTCAGGACGCGTGGAGTCCGGATTAGCAACAAGCGCATCTCTCGCACTGGCTGTACAGAAAGCGGCCTATCCGGTAGACAAAGGGGTAAGACGCATAAAGTGCGACGGGAGCAAAAAATGCGAAGTCGCTTTCACCTAGCGGGGATAAGGAGGAGTCCACCTACCACCGGACGACGGGAAATGACATGAAGCAGAAACAAGAAGTGGAAGGGCGCGACCGTTGGACGGAAAAAAGGAAAAGAAGACCTGTCCTGAGGGAATCTGTCTCAGGGCCGCATCACCAGGGTTCCCATAGGAAAACATTGCGGGAAGACCACCCTCAATAATGCGGCGGCCCCGCGCCGAAAATGCGGCGCGCCACCATCAACGCGGCCGTACCGTGAAAAAAAACGAGACCAACGGAGATAGCTCTAAAGGAAACCCGGACGTGTTTCACCCAGGGAGGAATTTACTGAAGAAAGTCCTAACCGCTCCAAAAGAGCGCGTAATAGTCTTCACAGCTTTGCGAAGGGAGGCTCGAGCATGGAAGGAGAGGGGGAGCCGAAGACGGACTACTTACCCATTGGGCAACTCAAGATACTCCCTTCGGCATACGCGCAGGGATAGCCGAACACGGAAAACAATGTAAGGGACAGCCTTAAAAGAAACGGAGACTACCCAAGTGCGTGCAAAATGGGCCTGCGCAGGCGGCGCGCTCCGGAGTAAAGAAGGAAGCACCTGGGGGTGTTAGTGTCAAAAACGGCTAGCCTAGCCATAGGAGTAAGGACTACGTGGTAAAGAATAGAACACAAACCGAAATTTTACTCGAGCCGATTTTTCCTAAAAACTGCTCGAACGCAGACTGCAAGCCTAGATAGCGGATTCTGTCCTTCGGAAGAAACATCAAACACGAGAAACCCTAGCCTCTTCCCATAGGATCCTGCTATAACAAGAACTATCAAAAAGGCAGAAACCCGAAGCGCCTGTATCATCGGGAGTCCGAAAGACCAGCAATATAAAGAGGTCTTGGCACGGCTGTCAACGTCCTTCCAGACGCCACCATCACATGGGTCACCCCCCGCCACGGACTTCCAATTCGGCGACACGGGAGCAAAGCCTCAAGCGCGTGCATGCAGTGGTGATGGCATCGTGCAGTCTTCGTCCATTGGTTGAGAGACCGGCACGCGGTAACACCCTTACATCTCAGGGGCAAGAAATGAGGAAGTAAACGCCAAGCTGATCACCGTAAGGCGGGACCCTCGAAAGAGTAGAGACATGCCTGGCCCGATCAGATCACCCTCTCTCCTCGCTGGAAAAGCGCACCACTTCCGCTGAGAGTACTCAAAACAACAAGGAATGAACAGCGTCACGTGTTTTTCGTCGACACGGGCGCGCGGCGGGGAAAGCGCTGAAAGGCAATGCGGCCAGATCCTACTTCAGTTGGCTTCAAAAGTGATGTTGACTAAAACAGACCGTCGTCTCGGGAGAGAGGTGGTGACTCGCGGGTTCGGGGCGGAAAACAAAACTGCCCCTCCTACAAACGAGCCAGCACAGAGAAACAGGCTCGTGGAAATTTAAAAAAACGCACGAGCCGCGCAGCATGGGGGAGGGCAGAGGTTCTTTGACAGTTGCTTGAATTGATCGGGCCTTCCTCCTGCTGGCCACAAAAAGAAACTACCAAAATGGCGAGCGAGAATAATCGATACCAGCGCTTCGGGGCTGCGATAGCAGATTTGGGGGTTGTTTTTTTTTTCGGTTTTTTTTGGGGGGTTGACTGCGAAAAAAAAAAAAGTGCAGACACAGGCGCCGGGCCAAACAGAGGCGGAGTCGCGGGGGGGGCGCGTGACCGGGGGCAGATAAAGATCAGCTAGGCGGAGCCGAGCGGTGCGAGAAGGGCGCAACCACACGAGGGCCTTCTTTCAAGGAAGCAAGACGTGGTTGTGAGGAAAGAGCCGTAGGTACTCTCGGCACAGCAAAAAGGGGCTGGACACTAAACGGGTGCGGCCAAAGGCGCAGGCCGCTCATAGGCCGCGCAGCCAGCAGACCAAGTTTCTATCCCGAAGGCCGGATCGTAAATACCAGTTTCCTTGTCGCCGATCACGGTCGGAGGGGCCAGGGAAAGCCAGCGGCACGCATCCCTGGAGACCGCGGACCAGGCGTGCGAGGAAGCCTCATCAACTAATCGACGCAAACCGATTCCTCGCCGGGGCGCGCGGCAGATCCGACTAAAGTCCTCTAACATCCCTTTGGAACACTCAGGGCCGGGTCAGACGCAACCACTGAAGAGCGTTTAACTAACAGTCCGTAAAAAAAACGAACAATTGTGTCGAGCCGCAGGTCGCTCTGCCAAGGACGAGCAGCAGCCGGATGGTGGTCAAAAAGCACCTTCGTCATGACCTACGGGGGAGGAAAAAAACGAGGAACAAGAGACAGGTGACGGGACGGACGGGGGATGGGTCATCTCAAAACGTGGTGCTCAAGAAATCCCCTGAAGTGTCTTTACGTTGGGGGGGTGGACGCCTCCGTACCAGAAAGGGCCTTCCGAAGCTCAAAAACGTGCCCCGGACGCAAAAGAGAGCGTACCAATCAGTCTAAGGATGGCAGAGGAGAGCTGTGCGGCTGACCCTTTTAATCCGAAGGTTTTTATCAGCCATTCGAATACAGAGATGACCATCGGGGCCGTCTCACTCAAGAAAAAAGCTGGGGCCCTGATCCCGGGATGAAAGGGGATGGTTTTCGGCCTGGCTAAAGCCAGCATGCAAGGCTATCCTCGGCGGTTGGCAGGCCCTGCGGACTAAACATCCTAGGACCTAGAAAGGAACCGCCGGAAAATCTAACAAAACTCTTAAAAACGGTCCAAGCAGAGCAGGGAAAAAACAGATAATACCATCCATTTGGACGGTGGAAAGAAGGGAGACAGCGAAGCACCGATTCCCAGCGCCGCGAGTGCAGCTCAACCTTCTGCAAAACGTCCCTTCCAATAGAACCGCTGCCCCGAAAGCAGCTCCTAGAAAAAAAATAAGGCAAGTTTAAAGAAGGGGGTCACACGGCACCCGCCCGGCTGGAAGCGGCCGGGATACCTCCGGGTGCCCGATACCGGGCACACCGGCTCAAAACTTCCATCAGCACAGCCGGGCGCTCCCGGACAAAACTACGTCCTTTTCCACTGGATGGCCTCCCCGGCCGAACACAGGTCAAGCGCAGGCAATCATGGGAAAAAACCGTCCGCTCACACGGCATAATCAACACGGCTATCGCCACCCGACGCCGCAATCTGCTACATAACCGCTTGGCAGCGGTCCCGGCAAAAAAGTCCGAACACGGGATGATCAAACAAAAGGGCCGGAGAAAAGACTCACCTAAAACACCACCCGTGTCACGATGCAGGCCCCAGGACAAGAGGAAGACGATCTTTCAGTGAAACTTCCCCTGAAACGGCGCAGGCCGGAGGTAAGAAGAATAGTGACATCCCACCGCAAAACGCAAGCACCTCAAAACAAGAACCCGCCTAACGAACTGCGTGAAAACGGGTTGGGCAAAGCGCAAGAAACCTACACCACGCGTTCGCGGCCAAGACATCCCGGCGGTCACAAGCACCCGAGTTCGCCGAGAGACAGCAAAAAAACTCACCCCCGCCGGCCAAAGGATGCCAGGCCTCAACGCATTTCTTCCACCGCGGATACGGCCATAACCAGCCGGCGTCCCCGCAGAAAAAGACCAATGCAGCTTCCAACTACCCACAGCCGAAGGACGACGCCCGACTCCAAAACCCAGCGCGGTTGGCGCGAAATGTCTCGACCGGCCCTCGTCCACGCAAGGCCGCGCATGCTGGACTGCACGGGCTAAAAAAAAAAACGCACAAGTGTCAGGAAGAGTAATAAACGGAAACTTTCCGCCGCGGCAATAATTCAGACGGGAGACCCGTTCACGAGCCGCGCACCGGCGCGGAAGCAAACAACTCGGAAACTGCGCCCGCCGACCAAGACCAAGGGAAAGAATGGCGGCTATCGGACCTGTGGACGCGTAAAGAACATCTCACATGACGTCTGGGATACAGCAAGGGCGCAAGCCGCGAACACCGGCTCGACAGCGGAAAAACGCAGGCCGGCCGCCTCTAACGCAAGGTCCGCCTGGCGAAATAGAAGAGGCATACGAGCAAAAACATAAATCGTCAACTCCTAAAAAGCCAAAAAAGCGCGGAAGGCGTACTCCGCCACGCCAAATCAGCACTCAGAACCGCCGGACAACTGGTCGACCCAAAAAAAAAAACCGCCTATCATCTGTCAGGCGAAAACCCCGAGTCCTAGCAAGGACCCTCCACAACCCTTCAGTGCCCAATTGCAAAAAAGGGGGATTGCCACTTCAGCTGACTAGCAGCCACGACCAGATCAAATCGACCCACAAACCTTCCCTCTAGACCACGGCGGCGCGGAGAAGTCTATCACACCGGTCTGACCAGTGGAGCCACTACGTGGAAACATGAGGCCTTCCATGCTTGCCATGGTCTCGCCTGCAGGGTGGGGAAACTAAAGTACCCGATCACCTCTCCAAAAGAGCACCACCTCGGGAAAAAGGCAAACGGGAGTTCGTTCGAAACGGGAAGTTCCGCCACAGTACCTGCGCGTGAGTGCCTATTTCGCGGCAAGGGGGCTGGGACGCCCGAACCGGTCGTTAATGGCGCTCGCTCATTACGCACCATCGGGGACCGGCAGCGTCGTAGGCTGCGATCGATTTCCTACCGAAGGAAAAGCTCCCTAGCGAGCGCCGGAAACCTTAAGATATTCTAGTATTAAAAATGTGCGAAACATAATTACACCCGGCAAGGGTACACGAGATTCCGGCAAGAGTGCGAGGGGGCTAGCAGACTATACCGGATCATTAGAGCAACAGACTCTAACTCTCTAAGTCACTGAAGGACCGG
>Ga0179593_1322603_pt1 | contig 14447 bp, 16 predicted proteins | sample CZODoug2_1_08_16_FD_185931 | JGI IMG/M metagenome (GOLD analysis project Ga0179593, IMG submission 185931) | Vadose zone soil fungal communities from Angelo Coast Range Reserve, California, USA - CZODoug2_1_08_16fungal (PacBio error correction) | ecosystem: Environmental > Terrestrial > Soil >...
AAAGCACGGTTAGGTCGAAATTCAGAGGAGACAACAACAGGCTGGGTTCATCCGCAGGTTCCACATAATGGGGTGCAGGGTACCGCCACGAGTGCCTAAAGCGAAAACGGCAGGGGCAAGACCTTGGGGGACCGCACCGGTGGGCTAAGATCCTGGTTGGACCAGGGGCGAAAAGGACGGGGAAGCAACCGAAAAGCTGACCGCTGCGGGCCCAAAAAAGAGACTAAGGGAAAGGGGGTTGGAAAAATGGCACCAAAAGGGCAGCTCGGGAGAAGGGGGCACCTCCCCTTTGTAAGAGACCGGAGAGGGGTTGGGAAATGAAGGGGGGGGGGTTAAGAAACAACTCCCAAAGCAAAAATCCACTGAAGTTCCTCAAGCCGGGTCTATAAAATGTAAGGGGAAGATAAGGGTAGAGAAAGGGGAGAAATAAAGTCTAGAAAAACGACAGTACAATGTGATGAGCCGCAAAGCCCGCAGCAACGATGTCGGAGATGAGAGACACGGAGAAAAATGAAGAATAAACAGGGGCGAGAAGCACTGGCAATTCAAACGGGAGGGCCGTCAGTTGCTGACGACACGTCGGCAAAAACGGGCGGGGGGGGGGGCAACCATAACTTTGGTAAAAGACGGAACGGGCCAAAAACCTTAATCTTCTGGGAACTTGGCGCCGAAAAAGGCGCCGGCGAACAATATCAGGGAAAATTGTTTGACACCCCGGATGGGGAAAACCCGGGGAAAAAGAAGACAACTTCGGGACACGAAGAACCGGGGAAGAGGGTGAACGAGCAAATGACTCTGCAAACACCTGAAAAGTCTCGGATACTGACCTGGAACAGGACGAGGGGGGGGTTTCTAAGCTTAGTGCGGCGGAAGGAGGAAACAGAAACCTGCTTCGCGAGAACCAGAAGAGGTTAAACAGCCAGGTGGAGCAACCTTACCAATTCCGATAACATAAGGGTCGGGGAGAGGCCTCCAGGGGGGTGGGTCTATCGACACGAGGGACAGGCATTGGTGGGGGTGGGGGGCCCGACGTGGAGCGAGATAAAACAACCTTGAAAATCGGGGAAAGACGGGGCAGAGAATACTAACGTTGGGAATCACAAAAAAATGTCCCAGGGGGGGCGCAAGGGTCACTAGAGAAAACTAGGCGTTCGGAAAGGGAGTAGAAACGATGGGTTGAATCGAAGGAAAGGCCCCAGAAGAGTGGACAATCGGTGGAGGGAAAGAGGGGAGGGCACCTTCGTCAAGAGACCCAAATAAGTACCGAAAAAACGGTGAAGCGAGGAAATATTTCTTCTTGAGGGACACGACCGCTTACGGTCCAACGGACAGTCGGCCAGGAAGATGCCGACGTAAAAAACGCCAAGGGAAAGTGCTAACTGAAGGAAAGATGTATGGATTCGGTCCGACGGGGAAGGGTCACGGGGTTGAACTCGGGCAAGGAAAAAAGAAAAGGAGTAGAGATAAAAAGGAGGTCGGGAAAAGATAGTCACGGGGGTCACTCAGCAAAAAAGGTAGTGCCAGCAAAACTGGGTAAAAAAAAGAGTCTGAAGAAAAACTGCATGGGGGGATGTACGAAACGCCACGGGAAAGAAGATACGGGGGGTCCGGAAAAAAATGAACAAGTAGTGTCACTCGAATCACTCCGCACCAGCCGCACGGGACTCGAACTGTGGGCACCACGGACCTCGGAAAAGGGACAGATGTTCATGGGGGAACACAGGGGGTTCGAGGGCCATCGGGGGTCAACATAGCACAACACACGGTGGAAAAAAAATAGGGGAAAAAAAAAGACAAAAGGTGTGGGTGGCTCGGAACAGAGAGACGCACTGCCTGAGAAACAAGGGGAAAAGAGGGGGAATACTACGCACGACGAAGTACAAGATGCAATAGACCCCACGGGAACGAGTCTCATCAGTTAGCGTGGTGTAGAGGGGGGGCTCAATAAAAAAAACAATGAAGAAAATGGGCAGGGACTAACGGGGAGCAGCGGTCACCCGTATGTGGACATGAAACCAAAGGCAAACCAAAAGAAGGTGTTGTCCGTCAGGGGGGGACGACACAGGAAAAAACTGGCGGTCACACCCCTGGCGACGCGCAAACTTCCACAGCAGGGGCGAAAAGTAATCGGCACGGAAAGTTCAACAAGGCACTCGAAAAACGGGGGACAACTGTACACGTGGAACAGACCTGGGCCAGGTTAGCACGATCCGGGGTCAGAATTGAGTGCAGCAAACACGGACGGAGGGGGACAGGTCCGCGCGGGGGTCTGGTTACCCTATCGTGGAGTTGGTTGACGGAAAAAAAAAGAAACCCTCCAAGACAATCCGCCGGGGGTAAAAGATGAAAAAAGACTAAGCGGCCATGGTGTACACAACGGGAAAACGGTAGCCCAAGAATGGGACATGGGAACAACGAGGATATGCAACGGGGAGAAATGGGCGGCTACAACCAAAAAACAAGCGATTAAAGAGTCCACGCGGGTACAAAAGAACTGGGGGCACAAAGAAGGTCTGGTAGCCCCATAAAATGTGGCCAGCCTTTGGAACTCGAAAGTATGGATGGGAGAAAGCGGGACAGTTGGAGAAATGAAAAAAGTTTGGTGGAAGGAAGGGGTGAGCAGCAATGAGCTAACTCAAGTGAGGAAGAGAGGAAAGAGACGATGAAGGGAAGAAAAAGAAAACGGAAAATCGTCAACAGGGAGGTACACGTCTAAGGTCACGTAAACTGGTAGACGAAACAAGCAGATAGTGCCGGTTTTTCTGAGGGTAAAAAGGTCAAAAAGCAAGGACCAGGGGCGTAAAATGAAAGAATAAGTGGCATCAACGGGAAAAAACAAACGGTGGATATAAAGGGGGGGGGGAAAAAAAGGATAACTCAAAAGGGAAGGGTTGGACAAACGCTGACTTGTAGGACTCAAAACAAAAAAACACGTGTCAAACGTTCGATGGGGGAAAAGCAGGAAAAAGTCGCATCGTGTGAACAACGGAGGGGAGTTCTCGAAAAGTGGGGTCAAACGAAGAGCTAAAGGGAAAGGAAAAAAAAGAGAGACGCAAGCTGTAACTGGGGAGGGAAAGAAACGAAAAAAGCATTTCCCGACGCAAACGTGAAATCACCTGGAGAAAAGCACGGTGGGACACCCAAGTCGAGCAGGGGTTCGGGGCAAAAAACCAGGGATGATTGGCTTAGGGGTTCTGGTCCAAAATGCGTCGGCAAGGGGGTAAAAAAGAGGGCGAGGTCTGTACGCAAAGCGAGCATTACACACGGCTGGTGAGAGACACCTTCAACATGCGGTGTGCATTCCTTCAAAACAGGTGAGCGCGACTCTCTCTGGGGGGAGCTCTGTGGGTGCCGAGACTTAAAACCGGCCATTTTGACGGTGAAACAAGTCATGCTACTTGTGTATGGCTGTCCTTCAGACTTTCCGGAAAAGCCCACAAGACTTTAGGGGCAGAGACAAAGTAAGTGGACAACAAAAAAAAACCGAGCCCGGTAATGCTATATGGGCGGACGGGTGTGTTCGCAAATGGGAAAACTGAGAGAGGGCCACGTCCTAAAGAACGAAAGGGGGGAATATAGTTACGCCGATCACAGAAAAGAAGGGGGCCTCAGGCAAAGGGGACCGTAACAGAATCCAGAGCTCGTACGGAGAAGGAAGACGGGGGGGCGGCGGGGAGGACAGATGATATTTGATGGCACGGGGGGAGAAAGAGCAGTCTGCCCTGATCCGGCTTGAGAAACGCAGCGGGACTAGGGGAAGAACCAACACGACAAAAAAAGGGGGACGGGGGGTAGATGAAGGCACAGGATGGTCAGGGGCTCGGAAAGGGAGAGACGAAATTGACTGGGGACGACTTGGTCCCGTAAAAAAAAAATAAAGCAAAACTGGGGGGGGCTCACGCCGAAGGCGGTTTGCGTGGGACGTCAAATCAGAGGGGGGGTTGAAACTCAACTCGAGGGACGGCAGGCAAGGAGGGTCCCGCCACAAGTCGAAAACCCTCAGCGGGGGCAAGGAAAGATACGTTTAACAACAAGAATGAAGGGGCGGAAAAACTACCCAAGGGGGGACGCGAAAAAAAAAGTCATCGGCCGCAGGTCAAAAAGGGGAAGGGAAGGGCTAGAATGAAGTGCACGAAGGGGAGGAAACGGGGAAAAAAAGAGCAAAAAAGAGGGCGTCGGGTTAGACTGGGGAGAAGGAACACTGCGAGGGGGGAAACAGCGGGGAACGCGGCCTAGGTGAGTCACACATGCCAGGAACTACAGAAGCGGGGGGAGGAATGACAGAAACATAAGGATTAAAGAAGAGGGAATCAGCCAAGAAAGAGGAAAAGAATAAACTCAACGACCTTAAGGGTGTGGCACGAAAACGCGGGACAAGGGGGCGGTGGAAACGATAGTTGCAAGGGGACAAGATTTCAAGGAAACCCGGGCAGCACAGGGGTCGGAGGATAGGGGAGTGAACAAAGGGATTCTAATGGGAGAAAGGGGAAACAATTAAAAACGACTGCGGAAAAAGGTGTTGACTTACAAAAGAATAGATGTGGACAGGCACAACCGGAATAACTACCAGGAAAAACACCGGTGTGTAAAGTGTCATTGACCAGACAGTAGGGATAGATCAGCCCCTCGCCGTCACCACCTTGTCACATGGGGGGAAATGGATCGCAGAGGACAAAAACACATATACAACCAAGAGCCGGGGTAGGCGAAGAGACAGAAACAGCTCGGAGAAAGCGTCCTAAAAAACTAGAACGGAAAGAAAGCAAATACGGGGGGAAAAAACAGCGTAGTGGTGGAGAAATAGCAAAAGGTGTGCTGGGTGGGGAAACCACACCAAAAACGAAGGGGGAACAAAGGTCAAAGTCGGCTTCCTGCAAAAGAACGGGGAACACCACCGGGCCAACTAAAAGGAGACAAAATGAAGGAATCGGGATGACAAGCGGATACAACTAAAGAGAGACCTCGCGTGCATGACAAGTAGCCAAACTCGGGGGGGAGGATAAAGGTAGGAAACAGAGAGAACGGTGGAGAATTGTGCAAAAAAGAGAAAGATAGGAGGGAAAGAGAGTGGGAGCCGAGGAAAAGGAAATCTAACAGGGGGCCCAAAAACAGTTTAACGGAGGGAAGCTACATCGGGAAGGACGAGCACCAAAATGCCACGCGGGAAGGGGGGGGGGAAAAAAAAAAACACACAGAGGCCCTGGGGTCAAAACGGTGGAAGTGGTCTATGAGGGGAGAGAACGGGCGTCCCCGCCAGGTCAATACTCAAAAAGATAGAATATCCAAAAGGGGTCGGTGGTAAAGGAAATGACGCGGGACAAAAACGGCGGCAAAGTAAGCCTGACCGCGATCGGTTGAACAATCCTCGTGGCGAAGTCTGACGAGAAAAGAAAGCAGCGGAGAGGGAATGGGGGGGGGGAGGGGAGTGCAGGTCTGGGGGGCTGGCGGGGTGACAGTCGGGGGCAGTGGGGAAGGAGGGGAGGGTGGGCAAAGACTGTGTGTGACGGGGGGGCGATGATAGGGGGGTCGGGAATGGGGGGGGGGGCGTGGGGGGGGGGGGGGGGGGGGGGGGGGGGGGGGGGGGGGGGGGGTGGGGGGGGGAAGGGGAAGTTGGTGCAAGACTGGGCTTCGGGGGGTGAAGAGGGAGAGGGAGGGGGGTGAGCCGTTTGAAATGGCGAACCTCTTAACCATAGCGAAAGGGAGAGTATACGACGCAGCTGATACGCCGGCAAGGTCAGTTCCTAAAAGGGAAGGAGTACCCCAAGTATGAAAGAGAGATGTGGAGAAATCAAAGGGCACACGCAACGCAGGTAGCAATGTCAACCGATAAAGAAAAAAAGCCAAGAAAAACTGCCCTTCAGTTAGGACTACCAAAAAGAAAAAAAACTATAGAATAAACAAAAAACGCGGGAAAAAAAAAAAAAAAAAAAATAAAAATAAAAGGCAAAAGCACCGGCAGCAAGTCAATCCGGGTAAAAGGGGGGGTAGGGGATCAGCGAAATAGGATGGCGATAGAAGGGGAAATCTTGGAAGAAGGCGTAGGGGGGTGGGGTACATGTCCAACTAGAAAAAAAAACAGAAGACCGGGGCTGCCACGAAAACACGATGGACAGGCGGAGGGGGGGAAAGATTCAAGAGAAAAAGTGACGAAAGGGGCGGGGAAACGGGAAAACTGAAAAAGTGGTCGTGAGGACGAAGCAAGACGGGTGTAAAAAAAAGGAAAAAAACATACGACTGAAACAGGGGTCAAAGGGCGGGCGAGGAAACGAAAGCGGCCTCACGCAGCGAAGTGGGGGGGGGGGAGCAAAAAAAAAAAGGTGTCAACTAAGGCAGAACCGTGATAAGTCTCGCTTCCCAAAACTGAAAAAGGGGGGGGAGTTACTGGGGCCCAAGGGACACCGGAGTAAACCGGGGGGACGGGGACAAGAATGGGAGAGACGGAAAAAAGCCGAAACGAAAAGAAATGAGAAAGTACTGTAAAACAGAGGTTCAGGACCAGAAAAAGTCGGGAAGCACAATTGCAAAACAGGGAACAGGGGTACTAGCAAAGTGGTGCGGAAGGCTTACAAATAATGTCACAACGGGCCCAGAGCTACACGGGTCTGGAGGCGGGAAAGTCCACTAGAAAAAAAAATCACCGTGAGGAAAATGGAGGAACGTTCTACCGAGGGGGCAAACGCAACTTCAGAATACGGTAAGACCCACCTTCAGTTGGTCAGAGCGAGAGGAGGAGTGGTTCTCACAGAAGTGAAGGCGGAGACACCTAAAGGGGAGTGTGACAAGTCGCCGAAACCAAATGTTCTTGCAACTCAGGACATGGGGCAAGATCACACAAAATCACCCAGAATACAGGAACTTGCAAACACAAAGAAAACAGAAAGAGTGTGGTGCTGAAAGCACGAAGCACACAAAAATCATCAAGGGAAACTCTCAAAGGGCCCGCACCAGTCCAAGCCGGTTGGGGGGGAGGGCTCAAAACAAGACCAGGTGGGGCAAAAAAAAAACCCCAGTGTGCCGCAGGAGGTCCGGCAAAAAAGAAAAAGGGGGGGAACCAAAAAATAAAATACCCGACGCCGTTAACAACCGAAGACTAAAAAGGGGGGTGCCAACAGTGAAAACCGAAAAACTGGCACTCGAGTAGGCTGGGAGCGAAGGGCGGGCGTAAAGGCACGTAAAGCCATGCCGGGGGAGGGAATAGGGGGGACGGTCAAAAACCTGGGGAACGAGGGGGACCTGCACGTGCGGCCGCAGGAAACGTGGGGAACAAGAGGGGGGGGACAGGGGTCCAATAAACATAAACCGCTGGGGGGGGGGCTGGGTGACACTCTTTAAAGGTAACAAATCAAACTAGGAGAGCACCACTAAAGTGAAGCTCCGTGGGCACCTCAATACGACGCCGACCAGTTCGGGGGGAACCGACGGAAACAGAGGAAGAAACGCAGACTGAATGGTGGCAGAAAAGGAGGCGGCAGTCCAGGTTTCTTCAGAAAGGACCCGGGGTTGGTATCCAACTCTGATGCGGGGGCAAGGGCGACGAAAGGCTATGGGGAAAGGGAGACGAAACCGATCTCAAAGGGGACGGATTTTTCGACCTCAAAATGGTGTCAATAAAAGGGGAGATACGATGTGACGGGGAGAAATAAGATGAAAAGCAACCAAAATAGGATTGAGGATTACCGAGGGGGATCTCAAGACGAAGTTACTTCGTCAACCTGGTTCGCTCTCTGGGAAGGCAAAAGGGCTTATCGTCAAAGGCGTTGGGGTTGTTGAGGACCAGAGAAAGCTTAGGGGCCAAAGCGGGGGTTAAAAAAGAAAAAGACATGCTAAGACCGTACGGGGAAAAAGAGGGGGGGGGTGGTAACCGGGGGGGGAGTTAGAAGGGGGGGTACGGGGACTGAGGGTCAAAAATGGCGTGCACTCCCAAGGGTAAAAATCGAGTGGTGCATGTCAAGGTGGGACCGGAAAAAGGAGTTAGGGAAGGGGAGAGAGCACCGGAACAAACGAGGGTCCCTGAAGCAAAAAAACGGACATTGCACAAATCGGAACCACAAAACGCGAATGTGTGTACACTCGTGGAGGTAAAACGACGAGAAGGTTCAAACAGGGGCGCAACGGAAACTTATATTTCGACCGCGACGGGGGGGGCTACACGCCAAGGAGGGAAAAACGAAAGGGGAAAATTGAGGGATCCGGAAAGTGGGCTGTTCAGGCAAATAAACCTAAAACTCAAGATGGGTGGGCCTGTGTGAGACCGGGGAGTCAGGGCCGGAGAAAAAGGCCCTTTGGGATGGGTAATTTGGGATCAGTTTCGAGTTAGCAGGCCCGCGGTAAGGAAGTGAAAAAAAAAAACTATGGGACGGGGACACGGCAAAATTGTATTTTTCGGGGGTCAGGAAAAAATGGAAACACGTACAACGGAAAATACGTCAAAATTCACATAACCCTACAACAGCAAACACGGCACGGGGTCTAGGCGGAATCAAGCGAACAAACTCTGCAAAATTCGGAATTGGATATTCACCGCTAACGCGTCGTAATTGCCAAATCGATAGTATAGAAATCTGGTTCCGGTTGGGGAGGGGGGCGTGGAAAAGAGTGGGGGGGGAAAGAGAGGGAGGGGGAAGAAACGATCAAACATCAAAAGAAAGAATATGGGTCTATCGAGCGGGGGGGAAGGAAGAGTAGAAGCGGCGATGCTCAAATGGCGGGATGAGACAACCGCTAGACCATGGAGTAGCCACGAATCATCGGACGAAGGAAGAATGTGGGTTGATCCTGGTGGGGGAGGGACGTTAGAACACTATCCTCACTTGGTAAGTCACGGCGATTGAAAGCTAACTCAATAGCCACACTAAAAAGTTTTAAGGCAACAAACGGAAAGATTGCGAAATGGCCGGGGGGGGGGAAAGTGGGAAAAAAAAAAAGTTAAGTCTGAACTGGCCAAGAAACTGGAGTCCGAACGCGTGGTGATTAAAGATTCCTCAAACTGGATACAAACTCTGAGGGAAGACACCAAGGTACTGAAAACGGGAGAGAGTTGGAGGTGGGTGGGGCAAAGAAAGGGGGAAAACGAAAGGTGGGCTCGCGCTAGAGCGGGTATAGGAGGAGTGTCAAAAAAAGCGTGTAGGAAGCCATGGTAGTTCAGTCAGGGGAAAGATCGTCAATACGGATAAAGCGAACGGATCGGGAGCGTATGAAATTGTGAACTAGGGGGACGCGAGAAATCAAAAGGGGACGACGAAAAGAGGAAGATGAAGCCAGGACGGAGGGGGGGACTACCTGAGAAATGAGCCAGCAGGAGAGCTGCCGTCACTGGGACGACACAAAAAAGCTTGGGGACCTCCCGAGAAAAAGGACAAGCCTAATGTACGGTGGAAAACTCAGGGATATAACAGGCATGGGATGTCGACTGGTGCTGGTCGGGGCTGACGAAGTACAATGGGGAAAAAAAAAACTCGGGTGACACAGAGGGATATAAAGGGCGGGCAACATCAATGAGGGGAGTACAGGGCGTGGGAAGACAACTGAGCACAGAAAACTTAAGAGTGGAAAAAGGGACTCCCTTACAAAGAAGGGATTCGGGGTGGCCAATTAGAAATCTCTAACATCCAAAAACACAACGGAGGGAATGATTAAAATTCCCAGTAACAGATGAACAGGGAGGAAAATACCCGGTGAAACCTCAGTACAAACCAGGAGGAGTCTCGGGTAAGACTACAGGGGGCACAAAGTAAAGGTGGCAACAAGGGGGTCAAGGGGGAAGAAAAGAGAAAAGACCGGTGGCCCAAACAAATTAAGAAAGGGGTTGGTCGCCGACGTTGAAATTTTCATGGAGTCACCATCAAAATAAATCCAGGACTTTATCTAAGGTGCCCATTTCGGAACAGGCTACTGCGTTGGGGAGAAAGTCAAAACGAGCGCTGGGAGCGTAACCAGCCGCAAAAGCCAGACGGAGTCTCAGCGTGCGGACTGTCTCCGAATGTGAACTCGCGCGCGTCTGGGGCAGGGGAGTCAGCACTCCTCGAAAGTCGGGAACTTCAAAGAATGAAAAATTGTTACGAGGGGGTGAGGGAGTAAGCCATAGGAAAGGGGGTAGTGCTCAATTGTATTTAGGGCGGAGATCATCATCTCACACCGGGCGAATGACAGGACGTAACAGAAACAAAAAACCCCGGAAGTAGGGGGGTATGGGGAGTACATTACGGAGAAGAGGTAAAGAGTCTGAAATCCCTGTACACGTGCAGCCAGAAAGGAGCCAATAAGGCGAGAAACAGCGATCGCGGGGTACTAAAGGGGAATGGCAAGGGCGAATCACAAAAAAAAATGAGTGAGAAGATCGTAGTAACTGGTAACGAATAAAAAACGAGCGAGGGGGGGGTTCTACTGGATGTCGGAAAGAGTGGGTGATCCCTAGGGAAAATAGAGGGGAATCGTGGGCGACGGTGAAGATAAAGCCCGATAATGTCAGGAAATGCCGGGAACAAAAGTCCAATAAGGGAAGTTAGGGGTTCGTTCGATGGGGGAAAAGACGTGGCGTAGACCACTGGCAAAAGGAGCTACGGGGAACAGGGAGCGAGGGACTTCAGTCGATAATAGACGGAACGGGGGAACCAACCATCCTAACAACCAAGGGAGAGCGAAAAAATGAGGCCAGAGGGGCATCAAATGGAAAACTGGGAGACTGAAAAGATGAAGAGGGGGACAACATGAAATCGTCCACGGTAAGAACCTGTGTATTTCACTAAGTCCGGCGGAGGAAAAAAAAAGGAAATCAATTGAGGTAACGGGGCTGGATGGACTCTCACACAAGTTGGCGAGACAGAAGGTGGGGGGGGGGGGGGAACAGGGAACGTGTCGACGCACGGCAAAGCAAACACGTGCTGTCACCTTCGTGGGGGGGGGGGACAAAAGAGTGGTCATAAAAAGTGCCGCCGGTTGGAAACAACAGAAAAGGGCAAAAAGAGGGGACGTGGACCCTGAAAAACCGGATGGAGAGGAGGGGCAAAAACGAAAATGTATATCACAATACTAGAACGCTCTCATGCAGGGGACAAGATTAGCACTAGTGTCACTCGGGACGACACATACGCCACGTCTAAAAAAGGTCCGTGAAGGTATCAGAAGGGTTTGAAAAGAGAAAAAAAGGGAAACTGCAAGTGAGGGGTGGGGATGAAGGGGATCAACTAGGGGTGCTAGTAAAGAAAAACAGAAACGACTTTGGAAGCTGTGCACATCAACGCAACCCGGGGGGGTTAGAAAGGAAGAAAAACAGACAGATGGGGGATGCAGAGGGGGGATCGGCAACACTAAGGGGAGAGGAGAAGAGGGTCGAAAACTGGCCGCGGCGGTGCATGGGGGGCGTCGGGAAGAAAAATATTTGGATGGAGTAAGTCGGATCAAAACAGAAAAATTCAACCATTCACTAAAAAAAAGGGCGACTTACCCCACGAAATTCAGGTCAAATGTGGCAGGAAACTCGGCCGGGAAAAGTGAACTGAAGCACTTCTAAGGGAAAATTGGCCAACAACTGGACAGCGAGACGAAAGGATGGCTTCGCCAACGAGGGTAGGGGCTTCTCTGTGAAGAGCACAACAAGATGTTACTTACGGGGCGCTCCCTAACGGGGAGGACCGGTACAGGGCGGGGGGTGAAGACACAGATTGCGTGCCACCAGCCCAAGTCATCCACGACCACACATCGAGGGAGGTTAATTGCTAACACATAGGATCCTTGGGTAGAGAAAGCAGTAAAAAGGTCATGACGGAAAAAAAGGACAAGACAGGGAACAAGGGGGGGTGGTAGCAAATCAACATTAAGGGAACCCAAGTTTACGGAAAACTCAAGAACGTTGACCTTAAACGGGGAAAGAACCCAAGACCCCCTAATAAAGGGCGAAGAGACTAGGCCAATTGAGAACTCCAGCATTCTATGAACAGTAAAAGGCGTGAAAAAGAAAAACAAATGACGCACACCAGAAAAGAAAAAGAAACACCCATACCCACAAAAAAGGGGGGGCTGGAGGGGGGTCAAGTAACGCCACGAGTTCTGTGGGGGTTGACAAAGAAAAAACTTGGGTGAGAACCGTGAGAACTTAGGTATAAAGCGTAAAAGCTACTTGTTAATTATAAAAGGTGGGGAATGCAGGAGACTTTATGCCCAGCTTTTTAATTCGTTGGTCATGGTCAGCCTAGGACATGGTTCAGGTCCGGCCGGTTCTTGCGACAGACCAAATGCCTTAGTATCAAACCCGCAACCGCTGTCCGCTACAGTTAATTATTTGACACCTGGTAGGGCTCCAAGATCAAGTCCCTGGCAGATCATAGAAGGGTTGGTGGGGTCCTAGACCAAACGGCTTCTCAGGGGGTCTTTCATAGGAATCCTGATATCAAAGCAATGTCTCGGGGGTCTGGGGGGGTTCCTTATCGCGTTCACCTAGGCGCCGCCCTCTTCCGGGCTCTCCCAGAAAAGAAATCGCCCAACGACCAGACGGCCCTAACTAACCAAAACGACCCCGAAAAACACCGCGTCCCGGAGGGGGATCCTGGGGGCGGGCTCTACCCCCTGATAGGGCTGGAGAAGGAGAAAGTGGCTAGGTGATTCCTTAACCCGTTTATCTAAACATGCGGAAGATTAGAATAAAGGCCTTCGCCACACCCGGTCTAAACAACAACCCCTCCAGGGAGGACCACCCTAGGGGACGTCTCTGGCACTTGCAGATTAAGGAATATGGGGGAGAACAACAGAGGATGCTCTCATCCTTGGTGGGGGGCTTGGAACCATTCTCAGGACCCTGACTCCCCTGGCTTCGGCATCCGGGAGCCAGAGACAGAAGACTGGGTGCGTCTGCGTGTGAAACAGGGGTCCGAAGATGTTGGCAAGAGGGCATGGACAAAACAAATTCAGTAAGAGTACGCTCATACTAGGATAACAAGGAGAACTGGCCTAAATTTAATTTAAGTCCCTCATAAAATGAGTTCAGCAAAAAAAAAAAATCAAGAGAGATAGTTTTTTCCCGCCATCGGCGCAAGAAAAAGGGGAAAACTAAAGTAATACGGACGTTAACAAATCTGCCTTAAGAAGATATATGAACAGTGGGGCTACTTATGGTGGCACCAGATCACGAAATTCCAATAAGAGGTGCCAGCGAGGAGAAGTACGTGGAGACATTTTCAGAAAGGACAAAAACCCTAAAAAATGAGGAAAAAATAAGAGAGAACGCAGATAGTAAAGGAAGTAAAGAAAAAATGCGGGCAAAAAAAAGCCGCGCAAACGGAAGGGAGAAAGGGCCGAGACGACGCAGGCAGCTACCAATGAAAACCGACCATAAACACAGTCCCAAACACAAAGGAAGCGAAAGAAGAGTTTCATTGGCCAAAAACCATAAAGGGCGTGGAAAAAGCGTCGCAAAACCACAAACATAGGCAGAACAGCGAGGTTTGGTACGGAAAGCGGGTGGTTTCAGAGGGAAAATCACAGAGCAGGCAGGCCTTCTCGTTAGGACACTCATCACAGTGATCAAGAGGGGGGGAGCAAAAACGGCGCTAGCAGGCGCTCTGGCAAGAAGAGTTTGCCTCTAACGAAGATGTTCACCGCTTCGGGACGTCACTAACTCACACAGACTAAAAACAAGGGGGGAGAGAAGGGGGCTGACAGTGGTAGTCTTATCGCAAGGGGGACATGTAACATGTAAATACGTACAGGAAGCGGGGTTTGCAGGGAGGAAAAAGGAATCAAACCTGATGAGTCCAGTAGCATACGTAACAAAGGAAGGAAAATGAGCGAGGTTTGGTCGATGGAAAAAGCTGAAAGGAATCAATGGCGCCTGGCTTAAAGTATAAAAGTCTGGGTAGAACCGTTGACAGGAGAGAATACGCGCCGTTAGAGAGGGGGGACAAGGATCGAGGGCATGAAAAAAAGTCTCCGGAATCGGTAGTTTAAACGGCACCATATACAACGGGTACCGAGGTTTCAAAGGTTCCAAAGACTGTAGCGAGAAGCGTGGCGGTAAATCAAACTAAAAAGGAAAAGCTGGCGACAAAAGAGGTTTAACAGAAAAGGAGCGAGGGAAAGATAGTAAATCACGAATGAAAAGAAGGCCAACCGCGGGCATCAGGAGCAGTTATGGACACATCCTTCCGTAAAAATGGTGAACGGGGAGGGAAGGACGGAGGTCGGAAGACGGGTACGGCGACTTCGATCCGTTATATAGAGGAAAGGGCGAAAGGTCCAAAATGGTATACATCGGAGGCGTAGACGGTTGGGGGACAAAAATGAAGTCGGGGAAGAGTGGGGGGCACTGTGAATGCGAGCTCGAACCGACACTTAAGTCAGCTTGAGGGAGTAGGACCCGAAGAGTTTGAGGGACTTGAGTACAACTGAGAAACGTCAAAGTGCCCCATAAAACGAAATGAAAAACTGACACGGTAAACAGATTGGGGGAAAGGGGC
>Ga0179593_1427938_pt1 | contig 14447 bp, 12 predicted proteins | sample CZODoug2_1_08_16_FD_185931 | JGI IMG/M metagenome (GOLD analysis project Ga0179593, IMG submission 185931) | Vadose zone soil fungal communities from Angelo Coast Range Reserve, California, USA - CZODoug2_1_08_16fungal (PacBio error correction) | ecosystem: Environmental > Terrestrial > Soil >...
AAAGAGCAAAGCAAAACGCCCAGGGAAAGGACGGACAAGGGGTGGCAGCCAAACCTCGTGTGACCGCGAGCCGCAAAAGATTTGAGTATGGGAGAATGAGGCTGTGGGGAAAAAGATCCCAAGATTTCTTTATGGGGGGGAGGGGCCATTAGTCGAGAGAGGAAGAATATGCGAGGCAAGAGCGCAAAGGAGACGGCGGAACTGAAAAAGTGGTGTTAAAAAAAAAAAAAAATTTGAAATGCTTTGGAACAACGAGGGTGTGGGAGACACGAATTTGGACTGCAAAAAGCACGACCACCGTGCGTAGAAAGAAAAGTGAAAGATGTAAGCTATAACACCGGGCCATGACCAGATCGATTCGTAGAAAACCTAGACGTGGGAAAAATCACCATGCGAGCGGGAGGTTAATCGTCATCGCGGATAACTGAATTCGCCGGAAAGAAAATGGCAGAATAAAGAAAGGAATGCTGACAACTTCCCATTGATCGAAAAAGATAGGCTTAAAAAAGGAATTCGCGCTTTAAGACAATTGACAGAAGGGAAGCCTTGAGGTTTCTTGGAATTAAATTCTTCTCCAGTTACTTTAAACGAGAAAAGAAAAGTCGAAAAAGACGCGTGAAGGTAAAAAGCTCGGGGGAAAAAACCCTAAATTTTTCAGTGCAGCTCATGTCTCCAATTTGAAAATAAGGGAAAGGCAAAAGGGACGGGACGGAAACGGGGGATCGCTGTTCTTCGATCACAATAGCGAGGAGAAATCCATGAGAGGAAGGAGTGGGGTCCAATATAAACCTCGGTTGAGCTCCAGACAACTCCAGAAAAGAAGAAGGTTTGTAGTTAAAGTGTGGAAACGGAAAATGCTACCGGGAAAACCACATAGAGGAGCTAAGAAGGTTAAACAACGGAAGAAAAGGGCCTACGAATTATGAGAAACATGGTGATAGCGGAAGGGGGGGAGAGAACGCTGCGGGAGATGTCGCTCATCAATCGTCTCATCGCACTCCTATCGCCTTGGGGGGAGCCGCCAGGTGGGCAGACACGAAAGCATCACATTTCGACGTCTTCTCGAAAGACATATGCTCGTAGTACTCCTCTAGTTGGGGGCGGAAAATTAACACCGGGGGGAAGATTGAAGGTCTTCTTTGGTTCTGGTAAGGGGGGGAAAACAAACCAAAAAATGGGGGTTTTGGCAAAGGGTGCAAAAAAGGGGCGAGCAAGGAATGAATCGCAGGTCCCACGGATTCAAATGGGGGAATAAGACACAAAAGACCCAAAAAAAAAAGGGGGAAAGGTGAGATGCCGGGCGATTTAAACTAGAGACTGCAGTGTTCAAGAAAGTCTGATGAAAGCCGTGGACTCCAGCGGGGGGGGGGCGGAATGTCGGGTGCAGGGGAAGTCGCATCTTTCTGCCGGGAAGGGTTCACAGAATCGGGGGAGCCTCAAAACTCGTCTTATGAAATATGAAAGGGACTGGAAGTGGGGGGACCCGGTAAAGGGAAGGGAAAACTTGTCTTCGCTCGCCAGGCGAAAAAGTCGGAGGAGGAATGCCACAAGGAAAAGTATCCAACATTCTGCGGCTGGGGTCAGAGTCATAATTCGCAACCTAATAGCGGAGTGGAGGGGGAGGAAAATTCTCCTGTCTCAGGAAGCTCCGGACAGAGAACCAGAGGGCCGCCTGAAGGAGGATTCCGGAAAGTCGGACGTGATGAAGGGGAAAGGGGACAAATAAACGCAAAATAGCGAAAACAAGTCGGGTTATCTTTGCAAGACTGATGCACGATTCTTCGAAAGGGAGAGAGTGAAACAAAACTGTAGGCCTAAAAAAAGGGAGAGCTGTAAGGCACTTACTGGAAGCTCTATTTTCTAAACACTCGAGAAGAACAGAACGAAAAAACAAAGTAATCGTGGAAAACGGAAAAAAGAAGGATATTGTTACCTGGAAAGAGTGAATCATGTGCTTTGTTGAACTCAGAAATCGAGAAAAAAAGAAATCATAAAAAGAGATCTGGAGACGGACAGGAAAAGCGAGAGGAAATCCCTGACAGAAGGGTTCGGTGTTCAATCTAGGGAAACTGTGGGAAAGAAACGCCTTACGACTAAAGGAAAGTTGTGGACTTAAAAGAAGGAGCAGCGCTCTTAGACGAGACCGCTAAGAAAAGGAAATGGCAAAGATTAAAGGGGTAAGCGCGAACCGCACTCAATCTTGTTTGGCACCAGTATGCGGATGAGATTACAAAAGTGACGGGGGGGAACCAATTTCCGAGGTGGCCGCGAACTCGTGGGTTGACGGAGGGGGAAAAGGATTAAAGACGAAAGCGTTGGAGTTTGGGGGGGGGCTATCGGAAGTAGAAAGAACTTATTCTACGCGTAAGTGTACGATGAGTGAAACGCGGGGACGAAGTGGAGATAAACAAGGCACAGGTCTAGGCCTCTGGCATCTGACAAGTAGGCGAGGATTTCATAAGGGGGGGATGTTGTTACCAAGCGTCGGTGTGGCAACAAAAGCACACAATACCAAGAAGTTGCAAGAGGCACAAGGCAAGCAGGTCTAACACGATAACCGATCACGGATAAACTGAATATACCGTACTGAGGAATGGGGGGAGGCATCGGGATAAGCGTGCAAGTGGTGCCACGTCGGGAAAAGGCTTCTAAAAAAAGTTCGGGGGGGGACCTAAAAACAACTGACAATATCTCATACCCAACAACGAGAGGAAAGGAGAGGTCATGGGGTTTTCGAGCGAACCAGAAGTGAGCGGCTCGCGTCCCACGGACAGGATGGGAAAGAAACGTTAACTGAAGAACATTACCAGACTATGGAAAGGGGGCAGGTTGGGGGTTCTCGAGAAAGCATCATGCAATTAGCAAGAAAATCAAAAAAGTCAGTCATGAGTATTGGGTGTGGTCAAAGCGGGCACCATCGTGAGAAGCGACTGGTTGGAAAGACCGATGGGGACTCGCACGGGGGGAGGCTCTGAAGCTCACCACGAGAAAAAAGGGGAAACTGCTTACTCCTCTTAGAGACGGGATGATAAGGGAATGGGCCCAACAAAGCCAACGCGTATCTTTGTGACATCGGTTCCCCCATACACTATAACTTCGCGGGAAAGTTAAAAACTCGTGGGGGCAAGGGGCGTTGGGAGAAAAAGGAGAGGGGGGGGAAAAAAAGTCAGGTGATTTTTCGCGTAAAATTAGGGGAGTTTGAACGTCTGCCTTAAAAGGGGAGGATGACGTAGGCTGCAGATCTCCGAAGTCGGTCAGTCGTCCAAAAGGGGGGCTGGCGCGCGGTCCGGCCGGCGTCAGTGGGGGAAAAAAGATTTGAGCAGGGGAAAAGAGAGAACTCGCAGAGAGAGCTCGCGAAAGTCGGGAAACCCGATGTTAAGGATTCTGGCGAAGAGATCAACAGAAAAGCGGCGGAAAATAAAAGCGGTGTAAAAAGCGAAGGGGTGCCAGAACACAAAGAGGTGGTTTAAAAAAGGGACTGTCTTTAAAGATTCTGTGCTTTCAAAGAGATGGCTGCAAGAGTAAGTGCGATTTTAAGAATAATTATCGTTGGTTGTACAGGTGTGGGTGGGATGACAGAGATGACTACGACAAGCGACGCGTGATCTCTGGCAAAAGGGAGATAACTCGGCGAGAATTGGCGAAGCGGAAACGTCACGTTTATTGGGAAAGGGGGAATCAAAACGCAGATGGGGGGAAGGAGCGTGGGGAGGCGCCAAAAAGGAAGTTCCGGAGGAAAAGATAACGAGCCGGTGCTGACGCCAGATCTGCTAGCAGGAGAGATAACGTGTTCGGAAAAATAAACGAAAAGAAAAATTCCCAAACCAATTGAATCTGTTTGCCTTTGATCCGACTTTTTGGCGGAGAAATCACGCTCCGGGCTGGTCTTTAAAAAAAGAAACAAGACGAAAAGAGGGGGAGTAAGATCGGAAACTCGAGGGAGAAAGATTTGCCTCGGCCCTCAAGAAGGGGGCGCATCGAGAAAACACCCCAAAACTTTGAATGGCCGCAACTAAGTTAATCAACTTTTGGAAATAAAACTGCAACTGTGAAACTAGAGGGAGAAAGGCGAAAAAGGCACAAAAGGGGGGGCTTAGGCAGCAATTTTGAATAAACCGGGGGAATGGATAAATGAGGGAAAAGGGGTAAAAGGATTGGTCTAGAGTGCCGGGGTTGGACCAAGCGCCAGCAAAAAGACGCCCCGATCGTACAACGGGTTGTTAATGAAGAAACAACAAGGTGCGAGGACGTCAACACGAATTAGTTTGGTCGGATACGACTTTAGAAGGGAGGGGTCGTAGGGCTAACAAGCGGGGCTGATCAGCGGAGTGACAACAAAAGCGATCAAGAGTGAAGGAGAACGATGAAGCTATTTGCTGACAACGTGGTCCAAATGGCAATGAGATCAAGACATAAGGCCATTCGAAGAAAAGCTTGAAAACGGGAACTGAATCAGGCCCGAGAGGGTTGAGTCTAGGGGCCGCTCACTAGCAAGGGGCAAACAAAAACGTTCGGCAAGATACGCTTGCGCATCACTGATCTGGAGGCAAACACGTGTTTCTATTTGGAAAAAAAGCTTTACGCCGAAACCAGCCGAAAAGGGACAAGGAAGTTTCCGTTTGGTAGGGGGAGCGAAGACATCCGCGGGCGAAAGCAGTGCATTTCGGGAAAAAAGGGGGATTTGACATCGCCGCACAGCGAGACCAAAAGGCGTGGAACGGACGCAACGCGATGGTGCGGGCGATCTGGGACGGTTAACAGTAAAACATTCCTTAAGGGAAGGGAAAACCCTCTGACCATTGGAATACATGGCCGTGGAATTTTGGACATCCAGCGCAGGGGAAGGTGGTTTGTTGACCAAGAAAAAAACTTTTCACAGGAGGGAAAGGAGTCACCTAGCAGGAGGTCCTGATCTCAATGAACTCAATTTCAAAGGGAAGGGAGACGCGCTTTGAAATGTGTGCTAAGATCGCAGGACAGGGCGAAATGTTATAGTAAAGGGACGAGGAGGAGCTGGAAGATGCGATCTGGTCCCATTGTGGAAAAGTGGAAACTTACTGTCAATTTTAGGAGAGCACGTCCTTGGGGTCGTTCAAAGGGAACATTGCCATGAACAGTGAAAACCAACGGGGAAGAAAGAAGGGTTGAACAACCTCGAAAACAACACACAAAAGGTGGAGCAAAACATTCTAAAAAAGAAAACTATGCGTAACGACTGTTCATAAGAGCCCTGGAATCAAAAATACTGCCAAAATCGCCATAAAAGAGGGCGCCCGCAGTTTACAGAAGGGGAATATTTCACCCAGAAAAATGAAGAAGGAGGGGGCTGGGCTCTCCCTAGGCACAGGGTCTATCGATGCAGAGGGGAGCCGCGTTCGTAAGGGCTATATGAAGAGACGCAAAAGGGGGGAAATTTCGAAAACGGAGTGGTAAAGAAATCAAAAAAAACGGGAGGCGGTGGACGGCCCATATCTTGAGAAAAAACGAGCGAGAAGCTGGTGGAAATGGGGAGCAAATCTGTAAAACCCACCGACTAGGGACGTTGGAAGGGTCTATCCAACAACACGGGAGAGAGATATAAAATCGAAAGACGGGGAGGTGTGAAAGGTGTGGAAGATGGGGAGCCAGCAAAACAGCTTCAGAAGAGTGCAGTAAACAGGCTATCACGCTAGGGGTCGTGCAAAAGCCATCCAGTTTTTTTGTAATGAATCAAAGGGAGAAAAAAAACATCATAAAGGCGGGAAAAAAAAAGAAGGCACAGCACAGCCGCATGGGAGAAGGCAATCATAGGGGGGGGGGGACTCGGTTAACGGAAACAAGAACCGTCTTTTGCGCGTAATGGAAAGTGTCATACCGTGGGGGGGAGTAATGTCTGAAACAAAGAGGAGGATTGGGGGTGCGGCAGTATGGCGAAGGACGGCGACTATCATGCTAATGGATGCAGAGGTTACGAAGAGGAGGACGTCGACTGAAACGGGGGAAGTGTGGTGAGTTTGGCAACCGCTTGTGCCGGGGGGGGGGGGGGGGGGGGGGGGGTGGGGGGGGGTGTTCGGGGGGGAGGGGGGGGGGGGGGCTCTCTTTCAGGTGAACCGGGTTGTGTCGTCAAACACGGGGTAACTGCTCAATGGGCGGCAATCAAGCCACCCGGCTCAGAAGAAAAAAAAAAAGGAAAGCGTAGGAGGAATTTGTCCGGAAATTACTAGTCCAGGATCCGCATCGTCGGTCACATCACCAGAGAAAGTCGCTAGCTTGGAAAAACATCGGTCAATCGCGTCAGAACTGGAGGTCCTTCGGAACCGTTCTGAGAGATTGGAGGACAAGGAGATGCAGGGTGATAGCATCGTACTCGTTGCACCGAAAGGAAGAACGGGGCCGGAACAAAGTACTTACGCAGGGGGGGTGGAGGCAAGGGCGCCGCCGGGGTGGGTGGGTTTTTGTGTTTTTGTGGTACGTTGCGCGGTTGAGGACAGGAAATTAAACGGACTGCCTTCTGACTGTAACCGCGAGAAGCAAGGGAAAAGAGGAGTGAAGGAAGTTCAAGGTACGGATAGCCTAGGAGAGTGCAGAAAAAAAAGAAGCCCTCTTCGGTAAGAAAGGTGGTCGATTTCTCGGCAAAAATAAAACGTTGCGGAAAGTCGGGCGAGGGGGCGGCTCTGCCCGTATATAAGAGCTTGGGAAAATCAACGCGTGGTATCACGCGGACAGTTAGAAAAAAAAGACAGGGGCCTGAATGTTGGATAACTCGGACTGTGAAAGGAAAAACACAAGGGGCAAAAAGAAAAGGTCAAGATGAGCAGTTCCCGCATAGAAGGGTCTAACGGAGGGACGGCGGTTGATCACGAGAACGTGGCGGATCACGCAGTAAAACAGCGAAAGGCATCGTTCACAACGTTCATCGCAGAACGCGGAAGGCTGTAGTTGGGGGGACAGAGGGCGTACTTTTGCGGCCTCTAAAAACCACCTTTCAAGCCGGGGGCGTAGGAAAAAACTAAGCTTGCGGGACCCGGGAATAAGCGGTTGTTCTGGGTCGTGAGAATGGCGGTAAGCTAAGGCTGAAAGTTTTAATTTTCAAAGGGGAATAAACGGGGAAGGGGATGGTGCTGCGAAGGGGAAAAGGTGTGGTGGGGTGGGGGGGGGGGGTTCTTAAGAGAGGGGAGGCCCAATCAAAGGCGAGAAGGAGATGGAGAAATCTAGCCACGGAGGACAAAATTTACTAATCAGAACAGACCCAACCCGGTTGGGCATCTGGAAAAACCTTAAATGGCGTGGATACTAACTTGCATTGGAAGCTAACTTCGGGCGGCCTACGCGAATGTCGGAAGATGCCCGAGGGAGGCCGCGACCAAAAGAGGTTGAAGCCCATCGATTCTAAAAAAAAAGAAGGAGTGAAGGTGCGTCGGTTCTCTTTTAGAAGAAAGACATGGGAATGCTCCCGCGGCATAAAGTCACTGGAGGAAAGGGAAAGTGAGACTGTTAATTTCGGACTCGAGAGGTTGGCTAGGTGAGAACAAGATCAGATCCTATAAAAAACGGACTCAAACCTAAATAAAGCTGGGACAAATGCATTCGAAAAAGCGGCTCCAGCAAACCAAGAATAAAGGGAGAGTTGCTCGGGCGACAGGGGAATCCAATACGGACGCATGCTAAGATCGCAGTGAGCGTGCCAGACCGTTAGCAAGCTATCTCGCGAAAAATTCCTAAAGACAAGAACAAACCCGTACGGGCCTAACGATTGGAAAAAAGATGGACATCGCACAAGCCGGGGGGGGAGCGATAGTTCAGCAACACAGAAGCTGAAGCACAAACGAAAAACCAGGGGGTGGAAACCGGAAAAAACAAGCGGGCCGAGGAAATTTTACATCGTGATGCCGCCATTGCCGACGAGGCTTGGGGGGGGGCTAACGAGAATACAAGGAACCCGACTCATCAACATCGCTGGGTAAGAGTCCCATTCTTCAGATGGGACGAAGATGAGCGGTTTAAACGGGTAAAACTCTTTGGGGAACGAGCACGGACGGCACGTAACGAGAAATTCTTTGGACGTGAACCAACGCAAAAGGATAGGAGGGGGAAACTTACGAAAAGAGACAGGCAGTCGGGGGCGCAACGGAAAAAATGGGTTTCTCAGACTACGGAAATGCGGTGTTCAACACAAAGTTATTGCGTCTTATTCAAAAGAGGTGGACCTGTTGCAATACCCAAAGAGAGTGTTCGACAGTTGGAGAGAAGCTTTGTGTGGGGGGGTTGGGTGGGGTGGGCTGGGGGGGGGTGGGGGATGGGGGGGGGGGGCAGGGGGGGGGGGGGTGTGGTGTGTGGGGTGTGGGGTGGGGGGGGGGGGGGGGGGTGTGGGGGGGGGGGGGGGGGGGGGGGGGGGGGGTTGGTTGTGGGGGTGGGGGGGCGGGGGGGGGGGGGCGTGCGGGGGGGGGGGGGGGGGGGGGGGGGGGTGGGGTGGGGGCGTGGGGGGGGTGCGGCGGGGGGGGGGGAAGACGGGTACGCGTTGGCGTGGTAGTCGGGGAGTATAATGGAGAGGATAAGCAGGAAATCCGGCCTATTGAGTTAACGAATGGCTTTTACTACGTGGAGAGACCTTCTAAGGAAGCACCAGGGGCGGAAAATGACTTTGGGGGCAGAGGGAAAAAACAATCGACTCGATATTTCAAATACTTGAAGACGCTTACTGTCAACCACCAGACTCACTATACGTTGGCAAAGCGAGCTAAGAACGAAGGGGGCAACATGGGGGCTAGAAACAAGGAGAACACGACAACAATGTCAGTGAGGAAAGGGGGTCTGGCAGTGAAACTGCAAAGAAAAAGGGCCACGTAGCTCTTCAATACACGTTGACTGGCGCGCATCGAAAAGAATAGGGAGTCTCAACAACACCAACGGAGGGAGTCACAATAATGGGAGGAAAGGGTTGCTCGACAAAAAGAAAAGGGTTTGAAGAGCTCGCGTGGCCAAACAAGTAAAGGAAAGAAAAAAAGACCGTACTGAGGAAGGCACTGAAGGAAAGCATTTGAATGTTTGTCGGGGGACTGTCTTTTTTTCCTAGAGAAGCAATACTGCGGCGAAGGAGAGCGCGTGCACTGACGGAGGTTAGTGTTTGGGTGCCCAGAAGGAGGAGTCCACCATATTTAATCAGAGCGGATGGGGGAGTCCAACGCGAATTGTCAGCTCAGGGGGGTTATTGACTAAAAGTAGGTAAACCGATTCCGTAAGGTCAGAGGAAGGAATACTGGATGAAGAAGTGCATTATGAGGGGCTAGCAAAGAACCACCCCAACAAGGACAAGGTCATAGGACCCAGGCAGTCAACCATAAGCTGAGAGGGGAAATAAAATCTTTTGGGGGCAACCAGGGAATGGCATATCATAATGGTTTGCCAAGTTCATTGGGGAGGCTGGTTAGCAAAATAATTCAAAGGAATTTTGGGGAGATCTTCAAAGATGAGTTAGACGGGAATTTAGCCAGCAGAGAGTTCGAAGGTGGGTCCTGCCCAAAGTTTCTCGGACCGTCCGCGGTTTGGGAACAAAGGGTAAAAACCGTTCACTGCGAAGAGGAAATCGGCTAGAGCGCGAATGGAGGTCCGTTCTTAACCTCGGGCACTGAGTAGGGGGGAGTGGAGAAGATTGGCTCTAGCACAAAATGAGGCTGCGCAAGATCGTAAAAAGTGTAAATAGACGGGCTTTTGTGAAGGTTCCCCACATTGAGGTGTGGGAGGTGGAGTTGATTCACACAAAAAACAAACATTCGGGTAGTTGCGAACAACTAAGAGGGTGTTCCAGATCTGAAATTAGAGGGAGCCGTACAGGTTGGGTGCAGGGAAGAGGAGTCGCAGTAGTACCGTGAGAAAGTATGGGCAAATCGTGGGAAGAATTAGTAATTGTAGATCAGAGACTGGCGGTCTTGGTCTCCAGTGGGGAAGTCTCTACATCTCAGTTGGAGTAATCGTGGGGAGCGAGGATCTTCGGAGATGAATTAGAGACAAAGAGAAAGAGCAGGTTTCGCGGACTACTGCGATTCAAAACAGGGAAGCGTAACGGTGGTTCTTAATGCGCAAAGTAGAGGCAGAATTCAGAAAAGCAATGGGGGGGACATTAGTAAACTCCTAAAGGGGGGAAAAAAAGGAACTAAAACCGATGGTTCCGGCTTGGGAAAAGCTCAGGACCAGTCATCCGTCAATAGAGATCAGTTGAAATCGGGTGTCATGAAGATTTTGGTGAACATTCAGACAGAAAGTCCGCATGAACGAGGATAAAAAACATTCAGCGAGGTCCTGCGAAGAAGTTTGGAGAAGACATTAGGCAACAGTGAGTCTCGGTCATAAATCAGAGTCACACAAACGGGTTGTTGGTCTTGCTGAGAGAATCAGCCCTTGGGAAGAAGTGTTCCACAATTAAGTGGTCTTCCGCGATGGGGGGGGGGGGGTCTTTTGCGAGTTGAGGAAAACAAAAAAGGCCTCAAACAAGTGGGATAAAAATGAAGGCAACTTTTTGGTTGAGGAACACAAAGGAGAGGAGTTCAAGAGGATTAGTTTTCGAGACGGAACCGGAGTTGTAGTTTCGAGGAGAATCAAACCTCTTTTAGATACCATGTCGTAACCAAAGGGGAAGGACGACCTGAGTGATTGACAGGGAATGACAGCCTGAACATCAGTTGAAAAAAGGTGAACTGATAGGCAACAAAAAAAAAAAAAAAAAAACACAACCCCCCCCACAAACACAAAAAAGACGGGTTGGTTGTCAGCCATGTCTGACTCCTCCGGGACATAAGGAGGTAAAGGTCTGTTAGACCCGGATGTCCCGGTTAAAGAGTAAATGAGGAATCTAGGAGAGTAAAAGACTGAAACAGGGGTCTTACGGGATGAACTTTTCGGGGTCGAAGGGACGAGAATATGTTGATAACACTGCGTGAAGACGTCTGTCGCTCATCGTCCGGTGAACATGTGTGAGGAAGCAACGAGGGAAAAAAAAAAGTTCGATTCTGCATCAACTGGGGTATCGTATAGTCAAAACGCGGGGGAAGTTGAAAAAACTTTACGCCGACGGTACAGGAAAAGGGCGAAAGGTGGAGTGGGGGAAAGAAGAAAAATCGAAAGAAAGTGCTAAAGAAGAGGGGCAGGGAGAGTGATTGTTAGCATGGCTCAGAAAAACCGGGTATCGGGTTACGACCCAAAAAACACCAAAAAAAAAAAGAATCCGAAGGAAAAAAAACAGGGAACTTGACGAATATGGTTGGGGAGGGGAAGAGTCAAGTGGAGGGGGCCGGAGGGCAGGGAGCAAAAAGGGAACATTTGAACAAGGGGCTCCTACGAGAGAAAGTAATGGTGGAAGCAGAGCCCATAGAGGGGGGGAAGGAAGTAAAGTGCACAGCACATCGCAAGGAAATGGGTAGAAGGGGAGAAGGGAAGACAAGGGCTAGTCAGTTCGATTCGTTGACAAGTCTAGTCAGACATCGCGAGGGGCTTCATGTAGAGTGAAAAAAGATCGCTATAAAATTCTTCAATGAGGCGGAAAGGGAAGAAGAAGTTCAAATGTTAAGAGAAGCAAGGGGGAAGGGTCTTGAGTGAAGGCCCCAGTAAAAAATGAGTCTTAACGACAAACTATGACAGAGGGTGGGTCACAAACCGCTAAAAACAGAAAGAAAAGGGGGGACAGGAGAGCCAGAGTAGGGAGGAAACGACTTTGCATCTAAAGGGTGAAGCGAAAAAAAAGAAATAGGAAAGAAAAGAGGAAATAGGCGCCAATATTGACCACCGTGGGAAAGGAGGGAAACTAACTCAATGTGCTGCTAATCAGACCGACACACCTTTCCTAGAAGAACACAATTTTGGGGGGCAAGAACTGACAATCCTTGCTTGGATGTGAGAGAAGGGGGTGAAAGAACGACTGCAGCAGGCGAGGCTTAAGTAATGATTGATAAGCAACAACAAAGATGAACGAAGCCCGATCAGGGGAAAGGATATCAAAGAGAGCTTATAAAAAAAGGATTTTTATCTAGAGTGAAAAAAATATACGGAGATTGGCTATTTCATTCTAAGACAAAACACAACTCACTATGAGGTCGGAAAAAGAAAGAGAAGAGAGGAACAAAATCGCCGGGGTTAAGGGGACTTTGGCTTAGGGAGTTGCGAAAGGAGAAAAAGATGACTCTGTAAAATCTCGGGGTCGTTCAAATTCGCAGAAACAAAGGTTGTTTTCGACTAAACATAGCGAATACGCTCCATTAGTAGAGTGGGCTAAATCTCGTAAAAGATCCATGACGCGGGCAGGACTGCAAGGGGGGATAATCGGGCACAGAAGTTTTACGCGGCCAATCAATCGGAGGGTGCAAGCAGTATTTATTTGAAAAGATGTTCAAATCTGAGGGGAGAAGGGGAGGTAGGAAGGGATGGATATTTGAGGCTTGCTCTATCAAATATTCCCGGAGGTCAAGTTTACTCCTTTGAGGGGGGGTGCTACTGACGTGAAGTGAGGTGGGGGGGGGAAAACGGGGGTGGGAAAAAAAAAAAAACAACACACCCCAGGGTCTTTTCAAACAGTGGGAGGCCAAGAGAAAAAGGGGGAGAAAAAGGGGACTCAAGAACAAAGGGAGGGTGAGGCCGAACAGGTTAGAACTTGGGTCAAAAGCCCATTACCATATCGAAGTCAGGGTGAAATAAGAAGCGGCGGTAAAAAGAAAATCCCTTTCTCTATGGGTCGAGTAGAAAAGAGGCAATCTATTACTGAAAAAAAAGGGGGAAGGAGGGCTGAATGTAGAAGGGAGAGGAAGAAAAGGCCTCCGGAGGCTTATCAACATAGGAGAGGGGGGGCGGAAAAAAAATTACTTCCTGGATGCGACAATTGAACTAAAAGGAAGTGAAGTGAGAAAGTAAAATCAAGGAAGGGTTGAAGGGAAAACGAGGGGGGAAAAAAGAAGAGGGAAGGAAAAAGGCGTGAAAGGGAAAGCGATGGAGGGGGAGAAAAAGAAATACGTTTCTTAGGAGCATGCTATGCAAAGAAAAAATGCAACTCTTCCTTCTCGCCGCTTCGACGGCTCAAATAAAAAAGGCGAACTTCAGAGTCTTCAGAGAAAGAGGGGGGTCAAAAAAAGCGGTCTCCCTGTAAAGTGGGGGAAAAAAAAATCCTGATAGAGGAAAAGGTTGGAGTGGTAGGGAGGGAGAGAAAAGAGAAAAAAAGTACAAAAACCGTGATAGCTCGATTATCGTCAAGCAAGTGGATTAGAAATGGCTGCTTACTTTGATCTGACTGAAGTTGGTGATTCAAAGGAAGGCTTTCAGAAGTGAAAGGGGGGGGGGGGGGCTGCTGGTAAAAAGGGGGTGCATCGTCATATCGATGCTCTTGATCGGGAGGGGGTGAATCTCTGAATTGAAAGAGGGGGGGGGGGTCAAAGCCCGAAACAGCACTCTGACGTTGTATAAACAGAAACAGTCAGAAGGAGGGACGGGGGCAGAGAGTGTTGTTTACAGTTAATTTACAAAGCATTGGAATCAGTGGGTGAGAGTCTGTTCGTGGGGGGGTTGATTGTTTTGGCCAACAGCACTCTCAAGCCCAATCAGGCGAAAAAAAAGAAGGATCCATTCAAAACATGCAAAATGAGGAGATAAGATAAGAAGAACCAAAAAAAAGGGGGGTCAGTTTCACTGTATGGCTGGATTGGAGGACAAGATAATGTCAGTTGAAGAGGGGAAGGTATAAAAACGTGGGACGATCTCTTAAGGTCGGAGCAGGATGTCAGGACCTCGTCTAAATTGGTGAAAAAATCGAAGAAGCCCATAAAAGGGGGGACTCGAGCAGTAAGGATAGGGACAGGGGAGTCTGGTTAAAGAAAAGAAAATCTTTCTGCCCGCAGCTGTCACAAAGTCGAGGTAAAGGCCAAAAACAAATAAGGGGAATTCTTCGCTATAATGGGGGGAGGGGAAAGAAGTGGGCGGGAGCCTCCTCGCAGAGGCGTCCAGCAAGGAGCTTCGAGGGAAAGACTACCTGCTCTGAAAAGAAGAGCTGGGCCAGCAAGATTCCGGGAATAGGGGGATTTGAGTATCTCAAACTGGAAGAACAACGCGAAGCGTTAAGCGGATCGCCAAAAGGATCGAAGAGACTTTGGGGAAAGAAGTAAACGCTAGTGACGGGAATTGGGAAAAAAAGGGGTAAGGGAACCACAAACCTAAGATAATTTTAGATCTGGAAAATCGCACGAAGGGCAGAGATAAATTTAGCAAATAATAATAGAAAATCAAGAAACTATCTTGGGGTTAAAGTAAACAAGCCAGAGAATTTTAAAACGGACGATCCTCCTAACCCGGGTCTGGGGGGGAGAGGGAATAAGATTCGCCAGATAAAGCTAACATCACGGAGGGGAAAGGGGACGCACCATGCGCGAAAGAGACGGTGATCCGAAAAGTGTTTTCAAAAGGGTAACGCGTTTGGGGAAAAATAAGCCAAGGACACA
>Ga0179593_1437223_pt1 | contig 14447 bp, 15 predicted proteins | sample CZODoug2_1_08_16_FD_185931 | JGI IMG/M metagenome (GOLD analysis project Ga0179593, IMG submission 185931) | Vadose zone soil fungal communities from Angelo Coast Range Reserve, California, USA - CZODoug2_1_08_16fungal (PacBio error correction) | ecosystem: Environmental > Terrestrial > Soil >...
GCAAAAAATTCTGTCGGACTATATTGATCACCGAAGTCGGCAAGGTGTCTGGTTTCCTCAGGGAGTCCGTTTGAAGGGGGGTTAAAAAAGGACAAAAAAAGGCGCGATGAAGCGGGTGAGCGGCGACTTCGTAAAGCAAGAAGGAGGTGTCTTAATTTCGTCGGCGCAGGGAGGGGCTTAGAAAGGGGGGGGGATTCTAAGGATGGGAAAAGGAGGGGAGTGCAACAAAAGAAAAGCTCTGGCGTGACGTAGGGTGTATACGGAACAGGGGACGCCGGAGGCATAAGAAAAAAAAGGATGGGACTGACAGAAAAGAAAAAAGGCATAAAAAAAATCGCGAGCCAAATGGGAAGGCCCGAGGGTGGCTGGGCAGGGATGGGGAAGGGGCGCCCACTCCGGGAGGATCAAAAATTGAAATCAAAAAATCGACTCGAAAAAAGGGCCTCGAGCCAGGAGAAGAAAAAGGCAGGGAAGAAAGATAAAAGCCTGCGTTCTATGGAAAAGATCAGGAGCCCGCGGAGGACTCCAAATCCGGGTCAGCGTCTCGGCGGGGAGCGGAGGCGGAACTGAGGGAGGGGGGGGGGGGGAATTAGGAAGATGAGGGAGAATAGAGCAATCGGGGGCCTAGAGCGCAATGTTGGTCAGCCGAAGATCTGACGGGCACAAAAACCAACCGAAGGGGGAAAAACACACTTGGGGGTGGGGGCCTAAGAAAAGGAAAGGGGGGGCCACCGTTATCGACTCACACGGGGACTTCTCCTGAGGGGTTAAAAAAATTTAGTCAAAGCTCAGGGGAGGATGATACTGAAGAAACCACACAATGAAGGGAAGAGAATGGCGGAGGGGGGGGTTTTCGGGTGGCATAAAACGAGTCGCGGACTTCCTGGTGGGGGCCTGGGATACTCCTAGGGGGGTGATGCGATCAAAAACCGGAGTGATAGGGTGAGAAAAGGGGAATGCAACAAAAAGGATGCCAGTGGGAAAGGGTCCAGTGGGGAAGGGGGGACCCCCATACCTCTGAGGAGAGGAAAAGACAATCTACGGAGGAGGGAGGTATCGGGGGTGGGAGGGAAAAAAGATAGAAGAAAAGGGGAAGGGTTCAGGGGTAAAGGTTGTTCTGTTTTTCCCGTGTCATGTTGGAGAAGTAAAAGAAGCTTCATGAAATTTACTACAGTCAACGTCTGAAGTAGCCGGGGGGGGGAGGAGGGAGGCACCAAGAGGGGAAAAAGGAGAGCACGGAGGGGAAAGGTGGCGCCGAGAGGCGTTTCCACGAGGCCTGACGAGCGAGAAATCTCGGGAGTCTTCGACGTGTCTAGAATAGGAAAGGGGGGATGGACGGAAAAAACGATCCAGAAGGGGGGGTGAAAAATCGAGAAGAGAAGGGGGTAGCTTGTTCTTTTGTCGGTAGAAACCCGGCCTTCTGTCTTTTGGGGTAGGGGCCGGCCGCAGGGTAGCGCAACGGGAGGGAGAGCTGAAGAAAAAAACAAAAAAAGGGGGGGGAAAAGGAGAGTCGGCCAGGGCCGTACCCCAATCCCTGTCCGAAAAAAGTAAACACCCACTATCCTGGACTATCCAGTGACGGGCTTGAATCTACCACGAATAACCTTAAAAAAGGGGGAAGGAGAAGGTCGCGGGGAGTTTAAAAAACCGGAAAAAGGGGGGGGGAAAGCAAGGGCTCTCCACGCTCGGAAGCTTTCACTCATTCCCCAACAAAGGCCTGGTTGGAGTAAGGGGAACAGGTCCTCCGCAAAACATGGGGACACAGGGCTGACTCGATAGGAGGAGGAGGAAGAGACGGGGGGGGTCTAGGGAAAAAAGGCGAGGCTAAGGGCTTTAACCTCTACGAAAGAGTCTCAAAACATTTCCAGCACACGTTCCCCTTCGGTAAGGGAAAACAAGGAAGCGCACAAAAAAATTCATAGCAGGGTCAGCGGTCAGGGATCAGTTAACAAAGAGGGGAGGAGAACCATGAGACTTTCTAGGAGAAGGGGGGGTCAATGAGGAGGTTTGATCCTCAACCTCGCAAGGAAGCTTGTGGGGAAATCACTTGAAACATTGGAAAGAACCTGCTGCTCGAGAGGACGTCAAAGAAAAAAAAAAGGGAAGTACCAAGGAAGAAAGAAGACTGCGGAAATCACCTGGGACAACATCCGCTCTCTTCATTTGATGAACAGGAGGATAAAAAAAAGTGTACCGCAAAAAAGGGGGGAAAATCGAAAGAAGAGGGGGAACTCAAGGGGGGGGGGGAATCACCCCTGCAAGGGGGGAGAAAAATCGAAGGAACAGTGGGTCGTCGCTTCAATTCGGGAAACGTGCTGGCAGGGAAAAGGAAAACCGGGGATTTCAAGGGGGGGGATCAAGCTTTGGGCTGGGGGGAAAAAAAAAAAAGGCAGGGCCTCGAAGGGGGGAAAGGAGAAGGGAGAGAAGTTGGCTAAAAGAAAGGGGAAATAAATGGAAGGGACAGACATCCTTTTCCCATCGAGACCCTAGGCAATAGGGAGTGAACTTTCCTGGAAGCCGGAGAACCGAGAAGAAAGTTTGAGCGCCCGGATGGGCGAAATCCGAGGAAAGAGGGAAAGGATGAAAAAACTGAAGGGGGGGAATGAGGGGCTGAGGTCAAGGTACCACTTTGTCCCTTAACACCAAAAAAAAGGGACCAAAAACCCTGGAAAATGGAAACCGCTTAAGGGTCCAGACGCCAGAAGGGGGAAGGAGAGGGAGGCGGAGAACGCTTTTATGGTCTACCAAAGAAGCCCACAAAAAAGAGTAAATGACGCGGCTGTAAGGAAATCCTGAACCGGAGAAGAAGAGGGAGTAAGGAAACCGGCCTGAAAAAAAAGTAAGCCACGCCGCCAAGGGAGAAAGTGCTTACTATTAAAGGAGCGGGCAGGCCTCCAAAAGCCGGTTTGAGCTCTCAAAAATTCAAAAATAAGGAAGCAGCTCCGCTTGAAAGAGACGGAACGTAAAAGGGGGGAGAGGAGAGAGGTTCCAACCCTCAAAAAAGAGAAGTCAAGTTCAGAGAGAGCAACAACAACAACGTTATTTAAATAGATCAAAAATTAGGGGCCTATACTAAAAAGGGGGAAAGTAGTTGGTCAAAGGGGTTTCCGGAAAGAGGGTGAGACGGGGAAACCGGGGGGATGGAGGTTGTGCTCTCGGGGGTAGAATGGAGATAAAACTCTTGTTTACAAAAAAGAGGAGAGTTGGGGGCAATGGGCAGAGAGGGGGATCGGTCTCATTGGGAGGGAATGTTGGGATATTCTCCTGATTCGGAAGAAAGGAGGAAGGGGGCGACTAAAGGGCATCGGAGAATTAGGACAAACTACCTCCCAGTGGGGATTTTGCAAAACCACAGGGGGAGGAGGTGGGAGGGGGAAAGAACAGTCCCATCTCGTCGATCCTGCATCGCCAAATTAAAGAATCTTGAAAAAGGAAAAAAAAAAAGAGGAAACGTTATTGCGGTCATTGGGGAGGGGGGGAACTAAGGGAGGTGGGGAAATGACTAAAACTGGCATCGTCTCCCAAACTTCTCCTCTTCCATTCTCAAAACGGTCCGGAAACTAGGGGAAAGCCATGCGGGAGGAAAGGGAATGAAAAAACTGAGAGGGGGAGGGGGGAAAAGAGGAGGCCTTACTGAGAAGGAAAGGGAAACCAATGCGTTAAAGAGAATAATCTTTCTAGAGACGATGTTCTGGGGGGGGTCAATACGGTATGGTAAACTGTCAATATAAGAAGGGAGAAGTGAATCGGGAAAGGAGAGGTCCTGGGAAAAAAGGGAAGAGTCTTGGAGCAATACAGGGGAGATGAGACATTCACAGATTTTGTTACAAAATGGTGTTCCGGGAACTGTAACCCAGGCCACGGGGGGAAAGTTCACGTACGCAAAGGCCTGGGGGAAGAAAAAGGGGGAGTTCGCGTGAAAAATTCTCGAAAAAACTGGGAGAAAGAAAGGAGCCACAAGTCGAGTTCGGAGGGGGGAAAGGAGGGGGGGGGATGTGTTGAAGAAGGGGGGGGGACAGGGGTCATACTGACTTAGTTAGGCCGGTAATTTGAAAGAAGCTCTCGGAGGGGAACAGATCAAGCAAGGGGCGGGCACTGGGTTGGAGGGGCCAAAAGAACTTTCAAAAAAGGAGATCCTGTGGGGATGTGGTAGGGGGGGGGGATTTAGTACTCCCACCTCCGGTACTCAAAGAAAGACACGGTAGAAGAACTCGGGGTTTAACCCACATAGAATAATTTTTCCTCCAGTTTGAAAAAAAACTAGGCAGAGGGAAAAGGAAAAGAAACCTACAAGAGGACCGGGGGGGGCTGGACGGGAAAGGAGGGAGTAGAAGCTGAGCCGGCGTAGAAAACAAAACAAAGCCGGATTCCGAGGGGAAAGGAGAAGGAGGCGCAGGTGGGAATAAGGGGGTTGGAGGGAGGGGGGGGGGAAAAAGGGGAGGGGAAAAAGGACAAGGCGGGGCCCGGGACTACGATCTCGGTATAATGTGAGGAAACGTCGCGCGGAGGAAGTATCCGTGGTAGAAGGGAAAAGCCCCATGGCCTGGGTTTCCAATAGGAGGGGGAGCGGGAACGCCGGCTTTGTCGGGTAATCAATACCCTTAATCAAGGGGTGGGGTTGCCGGGGGACTCAAGGCAGTAAGGGGGAAAGGGGGGGGGGGGGGGGGGGGGGGGGGCCGCACCGTGGAAGAGAAAGTCAAAAACAAAACAAGGAGAGAGGGTGCCGTGCCCCCACCACGAGCCCGTTCGGGACAAGGAAAACAAAATCAGAATAACTCGACCGACTCTACCTAGGGAAGGAAAACGCGACGTCGAGGGAAAGAAGAAAAGGGGGAAAAACAAATAAAGGGGGATCAAAACGGAAGAAACGGCATGATTCTCCGGCGTTCAAAGAAGGAGGCCCCAAACCCCAAGCTCCTCTAGAAAACTGTCGGGACTGATCGCTCCGGGGAACAACGAAAAAATGCTCGGGGGGCGGGGGAAAAAGATAAGAAGAAGAGCAGGCTTCGACAGTCTTGTGCCGGCTACAGAAAAGGAAAAAACGAAAATCTAAAGTCAAAAAAAAAAAGGGTCCAAGATGCGGCGGCACAGACCTAAAAAAGAAAAACTTAAGGGGCCGGAGAGGAAAGAGGAGGGCGGGTTGGGGTCCGGGGAAAAGGGAGGGGGAGGAGAAAAAGGACGCTGGAGACGGGTATAACTTATGTCAGGCGGGTCTGACCCTACCGTCCCACCCATCACTAAGAAAAAAAGGTAACGTGGCAAGTTTGGGGGGGGGGGGAAGAAAACTCACTAAGGAAGGGAGGGGAGAGCCAGAAACACAGGAGGCAAGAGGAAAAGCAAAAAAAAAATGGTACAAGGAAGGGGAGGGCATCGTCCTTCTGTCAAAACCTACAATCCTTCAATAAAACAAAATTCGGATTGAAAGGGTTACTCGTGGAGAATGGAAAGGGAGGAGGTAACACTGTAAAAAGACACTTGGATCCCTTCTACTGCAACTACCCGTTGAGATCACCCAAGGGGGATTTTTCATTCTCCCCCTGCAAAATAAGGGGTTTGGGGGAAGGAGGAAGTGAGTTCTGTAATGGAAGGGAAATGACAGTGAAAGGAACGTAGGACTTAAACTATTTCTCTTCCTGAGTCGGGGGGAAAAATAAGAAGCCCAAGGACAAAAAAGGGTATCCCATAGAAGAGATGAAAAAGCAAAGTTTGTTGAAGGGGGAAGGGGGAAGGGGAGGAAAAGGGAATCTAGAAGAAGGAGGAAATTAGAACTGGAAATAACCCTATTGCGCTTGTCCTTCTACTCGCCCGCGAGAAACGGGGGGGAACACCTTAATTTAGGGAGAACACGTTCCCGAAGGCCAGGTGGGAAAACGAAAAAGGAAAGACCACGGCCGGAGAGGTCACGATGAGAGAGGATAATTGCTTCCCTTTCATCCATCATGCTCGCTTCATAAAGGAGAACCTTCAGGGTAGGTGAAAAAGCCCAGACTTCGGAAAAATCCCAAGAAATGTGAGTAGGGGTGGGGGGAAAAAGCAGAGGGTGCCAATCAAGGGAAGGGGGAACTGACGGACGGGGGCCAGAAACCAACCTGTTCCCCCCCCTGCTGTAAAACCACTCACCCTGTCCATCTAAAAAAAAACCAAAGGATAAAAGCCCTAGATAGACAGGTCGCGGGCCAATTCACCCAGATAAGAAGGAGACAGGGGGAGCACTCAAAGAGGGGGGAAAAACATGAAAAAAGGACTTCATTCTCTTTACAGTACCTGGAAAAGGAGAAAGACGGGATCAACTCTGCGATCTGGGGAAAAAATCAAGCAGTCTTCGGCGGCTCCAACAAAAAGGGTAAAAGGATGCACCACCGCCTTCCAAGGGGAAGGAGGGCAGGAGCGACGAAGGGAAAGAAAAGGTAGGGGGACTCCCTTCAAAGGGAGACGGGCATTAGTTGTTCTCGTGCGGAAATCAAAACGGACGAGGGGTGAGGGGCGACCTCTTGAGAGGAAAGACAGAAAAGAAATTTGGAGGGAGGGGGGAGTGTTAGGATCAATGGGGATCTCTTTAGGGTGGAAGAAGACGAGTTCAGTCATAGGGGATGAAAGGACCACTCGTTTGCAGCGTTGCTGGAAAGGGAAAAGTTGAGGGGTGCAATTAAGACGCGGCGGGGTAAAAGCAGTCCCAAGCGCTCCCCCTAGGTAATAAAAGCACTGATAAAGAAGAAGTGGGGAAGTGGCCGGAGGGGGTTGCATTGATGGGGGTGAAGAAACTGCCAGCTCGGCGAAGGGGGGGGACACGGTAGAAAGAACCCGAGCCATCAGTCCTCGAACACTGCCTGCGGGCAAGAAGGGAGGAGGAAAGGAAACGGAGCTCCAAAAAAACGGGTCGCCCCTCTATTGCGCTTCGGGAAGAAAAAAGCGAGACTTAGGAAGAAAGAAAGGGGAGGGGCGATCAGAAAAAAGGGAGGCTGCAGGCAGAAGGAGATAAATATTTCTTGCTTATATGGAAGGGAGGAAAAGTGAAGGCATCTCCTACTGAGAGTACCGCTGTGTGGTAAAGGGCAAGGGCAGAGAAAGGGAAAAAAAACTGAGGGGAAAAAATTAGTGGGGTTCCTATCTCCGAAGAAAAAACAGGGGACTGAGGGAGGGCGCAGGAACGTTCATCGCTAGGGGCCAGATCAGGGGGGAAAAAGGACGAACGACGGGAAAGACCAACACATTAAATAATATCCTGCTGTAACTTTATGTGAAAAAAAAAAAGGGTAAAAAAACTACTTCTGAAGACCATTGGGGGGTTGTAAAAAAAAAAACCGGAAGGTGGGGGAAGGGGAGAAAGAAAAAGGACTTCGGAGTAAGAACTTTTGGCTTCCCCCTTTTCGCACAGGCCGGGGGAATTTGTCTGGGGGAAGGGAGAATCCTCCGAGGATAAGGGGAGAAGAATGAAAATCTGTAATGGGAAAGGAAAAAACTCTTTGAGGAAAACCAAGACTCCTTTTTATGCCGAAAAGAGGTTCTTTTGAGAGATCCGTGAAACGGAAAAGGGGAGGACGGGGGGATGGAATGACTGGAGGGGGGGAGGGGTGTAATCCTGGGAATTATGTCTCTGCATGCCGGGGACCACGGGGGAGGGAAGAAAAAGCTTTCGTAGAAGGTGGAATCCGAGAGGGGAAAAGGAGGGGTTGTCCACGGAATTGCAGGCTATCCTTCAGAAAAAAAAAAGATGCACGGTGGTTTAATAGGGGTTCACTGAAGTTAAAACGGGAAGGAAGAATAGAGTTTTAGACTTTGAAATAAAAAGGGGAATTGTTTAAAGAAGGAAAAACGTCCATGGGAAAGAAGGAGATTGGCTCGGTGGAGAAGGGTATATCCTAACCCTTACCTTTTCGAAAAAATTGGGGGGGGGGGATTTGGAACCTCCTCTGAAAAGGTTTACATTGAGGGACTCGAATCAAAAAAAAAAAAATGGGGGGGAATAGGGGGGGAGGTCAAAGGGCCAGGGGACAATATAAACCTCATTCCCCAACAAACCCAAACCTGCAAATCCTCTCTTTTTCTCAGAATAGACCACGAAGTAAAAAGCCTTCAGAGATAGAGTAACCAAGAAAAGTGGGGAAATAAAAAAAGGGTCTAGAGAAGGAATCAAGGTCGCGCCTGCAGGGTTAGCCTTTACCCCTAAAAAAGGAGAAAAGGGGACGGGGGAGTGGGGTCGGAAAGGAAAAGTCCGCGCAGTGGAACACTCGGACGGGAAAAGAGGAAGACAGCGAGAAAAAAGAGGGAGAGAAGAACGGGTCAAGGGAGAGCAGAATAGGTACTACAACTCTCTACTTTCAAAAGGAAACAAAAGGGGGTCCTCCTCGTCGGAAAGTTTACACGTAGATCAAGGGGAGCCGACAACTTCAGCTTAACGTAAAGAAGGGGGGTGGAAAGGGAAAGAGTTCTCTACCATAACTTTGGAAGGGGCAATTAGAAGGGGGTGGTGCAGTAACTCAGAACGAACCATAACAAGGGTGACATTCCTCCAAAACCTTGGAAGAAAAAAAACCGCCTTCTGTAAAGAAAACTGTAATCCGTCTTCTTAAACCACCAAATGGAACAGTCCCTGAAAATAGGAATGAGTTAACTTCTGGAAAAAAGAACTCACATCCTCTTCCTCTCCTCTATTCAGGGGAAGGGGGTGGGTATAGAAGCGGATGGATCAAGGGAAAGCGATAGAAGAGGGGGGTGAAAAATCCAATTGGGGGAGCTCCCTCGGTGAAAAGTACTTCAACCTCCGGGGAGGAGAAATTCATGAAAAAAGCACTTTTGGTAAAACGTTGTTTGCAAGGGAGAAAAAGCACTGGAAGGGACAAAGAGGGGGGGAACGGCAATGGGAAAAGGGCAAGTGAATGATTCTGCTTTTTTCCATAATAAGAGAGAAGGGAAGAAATTTCGCAAGTTAAAGAGGGGGGGGCTAGAAAACCAAGATCAAAGCCGAAGTGGAAGGGACATGCCGAAAGTAAAGGAAAGAGAGGTCCTCAGGGTAAAAGGGAGAGGACGGGACTCCTTAGGGAGGAAAGTCTTAAGGGCCTTCTATAATCACGTAGGAGGAGAAATATTGAGGGAAGGGGGGAACAAGGGTAGAGTGAAACAAAACGAGGCGGGGAAGGGAGGGAAACACATAAAAACAAAAGTGCTCATTTCAGCTACGGTCTGCTGACGTTTGCAGGCAAGGAGGGAGGAACTGGGAAAGCCAGGCGTCAAAACGAAAAGAAAAAGGGGAGTCTACAACGTCGGCAACAGGGGAAGAAGTCGGTGGGGAAAAGAAAAGAAAAAGACTTAGAAAAAGAGAGCCGCATTCAAACCTCCTCCTGCTGCTGACTAGCCCCTGCCGGGAGGCTACGAAAAGAGGCCAGCCGGAAAGGGGTACGAAGACATAGCCGTACGCACCGCAAAAGAGGAAAGGGGGGATCTAAAAGGAAAGGGGGGGGGGATAACAACACAAAAAGGGAAGAGGACGTAGCGCCCCGAGTGTTCATCACCCTGTACGGAGTGATCACTTTCAGAGACGAAAAAGACCCGAAAAAAAGAATCGACTGACTCAGCAAAATTAAGAACAGAGAGAAAGAAAAGGAAAAAAAAGCAGTCACTTTGGGGGTGGAAGAGAGAAGATAGGGAAAGCACCTTAAGATGGAGGGGAAAGGTGGGGCTTAACTGACACTCAGGCTTTGAACTTTTTGGCGTTGTGGGGAAGGAAGGTATCAAGGACGGCGGGTTACTCGTTTGAATTGAACTGCACCCTTCCTCGTCAGCATAAGGGGACGTGGGAGACAAGGGAAGTCAAAAACTCGCGAAGGAGGGGGAATGGAAAGGGGGGCCTCTGGACTGGAGGAAACTTTGTAATGGGGTCTACTAGTCATCTTGGATGAGGGAAAGGACCACCGAAGAACATGAAAAAAAAAGAACTTTGAGGTGCCGTGGGAGGGAACAATTCGGCAAAGAAGGGGAGTAAGCGAATCACTGCTTTCTTTACAAGTCAAAAGAAAGCTGAAGGGCACTTGACTGAAGGGGGGGGTTCTGGTATTGGTTGATGGGGTAAAGGGGAACGGCCAACTAGAGAGGAGTTTGGGAAATTATGCTTAATCATCCTCTGCAACGGAAAGTAAAGCGTCCAGAAAGAAATATTCAGGATAGCGCGTGACCGTCCCGTCCAAGGAGGAAAAATGGAAGAGCGACATAAATGCCGGACAGAAGGAACCAAGAAGAAACCAACTTGAGGAGGAAGAGCATAGGTCTCGGATGCGGGGGGGAAGGGGGGACATGCTGACTATTATGGTAAAATGGAACGGAATCTTAGAACGGAGAGAAGGAATGGGGGTCAAGACAGGAAAAAGAAAGTAGGAAATCTACTGGAAAAAAAAAAGGGGGAAACCGTTTAAGTCATTAAACTCAAGGAAAGAAAAGGTTTCGCGAACCACGGTTGGCGTTCTAACAGAAGGGGGGCACAAATTTTTTTTTTTATCGGCGGGGGTCCCTGAAAAAAAGACGGTGAAAAACACAAATCGGAGGTTGCATGGGGAAAAAGAAGTGGGGGAGGGGGGGCACAAAAAAGAGGACGAAGCGAAGGAGGGGGGGGAATCCATTGTTGGGGGGGGGGTAAGCTTCTTTTTCTTGGGACAGTGCCAAGCAGGGGAATTCAATCAAACGTAGTTCGGAAACCCAGGAAACTGGCAGGCCCGGAGGACGGTCATTGAGGACGCACCAACACGGCAGGGGGGGACCCCGTCGGAAAGAGAAAAATAATTTGAAGGAATAACCTCATAAGATCCGAAACCTTCCGAAGTGGGGGGGGGAAAAAGGGGGAAGGCAATCGGTCACATCCTGGAACGGAACGAGGGACCGTGGCGAGCTAGCGGAGGGAAAAAAGGAACGAGCAATGAAACAGCTTACCAAGGCTTCGATGTAAAAAGGATGTGGCATCAGTAAAGGGGGGGCGGGGAGGGGGGTAAACAAAAACGGGAGCACAACGGCGAATCCCGAAAGGAGAAACAGAGAGGGAGTGGTGAGGGGAAGACTTAAACGTCAGTTGAACGGCATGGCTATCTTCGGCCGGGGGAAAGTTGGACAAAGTCCGGTGGGTTCGATCGAAGACAAGGAAGAAGGGCGTAGCGTCTCAGGGGGATATGTAGAAAGAATAAAATGGGCTCTCTGATCTTGAAAAGGGGGGGGGGGGACTTGTGCAATCCCGTAAACGAACAGGCTCTTGGCAGGCCTGGACGCATATACTCTACAAAACCAACTGATGAATGAGGGGGAGGGGATCCAAGGAGGACAAAACGACACAAACTGTTCTGGCTGAATTCCCCCCATTTGCAGAAAGCGGGAAAGGAAGGAATAACTCGACAAAAGGAAAAAGGGCCGGACTTAGGCTACTTCAGGCGCCAGGGGGGAATAAAAGTCAGTCCTAACAAAGGAAAAGGAAAACTAAAAGAACGGAAGGGAAAGGGAACTGTACTATTCAATCCGAAAGCAGAGAGAGGGACGGGAGTGTCTGCCTAGTCCCGGACAAAAAAAAGACTAGCGCCAAAGGAAAAAGTCCGCGAACTTCGGTCGACGTGGTGCAAAAAGACAAAGCTCGTACAAAGGGAAGAAGAAGAAGATCGTGACTCAAAGAAAAGGGGAAAACTAAAAAAAGTCGGGCCTTCACGGCGGGATACTAGTCGAAAAAGGCGGCCGAACATCTTAAAAGAAGGGAGTCCGAAGAGTTCAGGGCGACCATTCAGGGGGAGAACGTTGGCAGGGGGGGCGGGAAAAGAAAAAAATCAACGGAAAAAGTGGGTTAAAAAAAGGGAAAGGGGGGGCCGCCCAGGGGAAGCAAAAAACTGAGTTGTCTGCCCTATCAACATGCGTCTTCCCAAAAGAAAAAAAAAGTCAGAACAGAGGACAACCTAGGGGAAAATGTAAAATCACACGATCCGACACGGGAAGGAGTGAAGGTGGGGTGAAAGGGAGTTAGGTCACTTTAAACCGAGCACTATACGTTCCCGGCGGGGGGGAAGAGAACACTGTGTGGGGGAATAAAAAAAAGCTTAAAGGAGAGCAGTCAAACTGTGTACACCGTGTTGGTGGGGAAAGAAGTAGGGATCCAGAGGAAACAACCGGCGGCCGAAGGACAAAAAATGCTAAGATCCGCGACCAGTGCATGACCCAGAAGAAGGGACGCAGCGAGAAGAACATAAAAAAGAAAGAAAGAGAAAGAAGGGGGGTCCGGAGCCGACTAACGGAAGAGGAAAGTTTCAAAATAGACGGGAAAAAGGAAAAAGGCTGGGGTTAAGAGGAAGAGAAACTTCGGTGACTCTTTGACAGAGAGCACTTTTCTTCGCGGGGGGGTAAAGGGAGGAAGGACAAAATCTAAGGATTGCGAGGCAACCAGCATCCAGAAGGAGCAAGTCAAGCAAAAGGGAGAATACGGAGACTTTGTAAGGACACCAGGAAATTCCAATAAGAGTGTCATCGCGTCAGGGGGCCGGCAGGGCTAAAAGGAAAGGGCCAAAACGGAAGCAAATGGGAGTACTACCAAGACTAAAAGGGGAATAGGCAGAAAGGTACTGTCAAAAGGCGCAAGAAAACTACTGGGGTCCCTTCGACGAACTCGCCAATTCTACGGGGGGGATAGCCTTCTCCTCAGGAAAACGTAGAACGACCAACCTGGGGGGGGTCTCCAAAAGAAAGGGAAAAAAGCAATCGAAAGGGCAAAGAACCGTGAGGGGGAAACGGGGGGGGGGAAGAACAAGTTGGCCAGACCAGGATACTTGCATATGACTTCTACTTCACCCTCACTGCCCGGGAAGAGGGTGGCAGGAGTTCAACAAAACAATTATAATGAGGACCCGTGCGGGGAGAACTTGGGTTTGCAAGAGGCCTCTGAAAGGTAAATCCAGGGGGGTAGGCAAGGGCATAAAAACTTCACTCCGGGGGGAGGATGAAAACGGTCTAAGGGCTGAGTGGATAGATCAACGCGGGGAGGGAAGTCGACTCTCTTTCATCGTCATCATCAAGGTGAAGGTACCTCAAGGGAGAGGACGTAAGGAGGGAAAACAGGGGGGAGGAGAAGGAGGGGGAGACTTGGGAATTATGAGGGGTTAGGCATCTTCGTAGGGAAAAGGAAAACCAAGTTACTAGGGGGTGTTGACGTACGGGTTAGAACTGCACAGAGGGGAGCCGTTCAGCAGAAGACCTGACCAATATTATTGACAATTAAACACTACTAGTTAAGGTTAGGGGTCATGGGGTCATGTTTTCTGCTTGGAAAAGGCCATGAAAAGGACAAGAAGTCTCCGAAGAAGTCGATCTCTCCTACAGTTCTAAAGAAACAGAAACTTGAGGAAAAAAAGGCACGACACTTATACGCTGGGTCCGGTAAGAAACGGAGGGTGACAAATTCGCAGGAAAACTTCGCTTATCTCTCATGCGCGGAGAGAGAAGATCGGGAAACGGAAGGCTTCAGTATTATGGATGCGGGCAGAATTAAAAGGGATCTGTTAAAATGCTCAGGGAAGAAGGTTCAGCCTCTACTAATCTAAGGAAACAATAAGGGGGTGTAAAAAAAAGTGAGTGGGAAAAATCGTGCCTTTCACAAAGGGGGCGTGATACACGCCACAGGGGAATTCGGCTTTAAACGACCACCAAAAAAAAAAAACCTAAGGGGGATTAAAGGTTTATGGAAAGCATGGATCGACGTTGCGAAAACGTTCAGAAAAAGGACCTAAGAGACGGAGAGGGAACTTAGTTGGGCTTTTAGTTGCCTACGGCCGAAAAAGTAGGGGAGGACTTGGGTTTGGGGAATGAAGATCTCCCGTTTGAAGGAAAAGGGAAACCTGACGGGCGTGAGAAAAGGGCCAGGGGCAACCGGACAGTTCACAAAACCTTCTGGTATTTTCTTGGTGACTAAAAAAGGGAAGAAGGCCGAGATCAAGAAAACTAGAGAACAGACCCAGGTCGAAGACCAGTGTAAGTTTAAGGGAAGAGGTTGTTGGGGAGCAATGAGGGGGAGGGAAGGACGTTAACGGGGACAAAAAGCAAGAGCTACCGGCTTAACTGGGGAGATAGTAGTAGAATTAAGCGGTAGCCGAAGCGGAGGTAAATTCACGAACCCCTTATGAAGAAAGAGAGCGGGGAAGGGTGTCGGTAACAAGCATTTTGAGTGGAAGGGGTTGTAACACGCCATAGAACGGGGAGCCGAAACTCAGGGGAAAGAATAATCTAATGGGGGGGCGTAATCTCGCGTTTAACGACGAAGAAGAAGGAGGGGAGGGGTGGGAGACGTGAGCCACAATGGGGTTCAGAGCGAGTAGAAAACCGGTCAGTCATGGACGGAGGTTCGATTAGAGGGGGAAGGAAGAAGGGAAAACACTGTCTCTTGCACACAACGGCCTGTGGGGCGGGGAAGAAGCCTAAAGTTCTAGGGTTTCATTTACGCT
>Ga0179593_1455386_pt1 | contig 14447 bp, 20 predicted proteins | sample CZODoug2_1_08_16_FD_185931 | JGI IMG/M metagenome (GOLD analysis project Ga0179593, IMG submission 185931) | Vadose zone soil fungal communities from Angelo Coast Range Reserve, California, USA - CZODoug2_1_08_16fungal (PacBio error correction) | ecosystem: Environmental > Terrestrial > Soil >...
TGGCTAAGACAGCCCAAAAAAAAAGAAGGAAAAAGTTCCTTGAAGCTTGGCGAGCGCCTTCGAAATTAGAACGGTGGGGTTTCCTTCAGGGGGTCTCCCATACAGAGCCGTCCGAATAGGTTCGGACCTTGCTCTGGGCCAATCACGAATGGAAGAATCGTCCATAAGGAAAACGCTCTGGGCTCCATTAAAGAAGGCTAAATATTAGGGTGAGGGCTTGAAATTTTGCAAGAGGGCGATAGGTGCCCATCGCGAAAAAGAACTGACAAGAAAAAATGTGCTAAAATGTAGGAATGAAGGACATCGCCACCGGCGCATCAGGTTAGGTAATATAATTGCGGAGGGGAAAAATGAGAAAAACCCAGCCATGAAGCAATGGAAAGAGAAGAAGCGAGGAGACTTATGGAAAAACGACTAAAGGGGGGTGAAGAGTCCGTTCGAAGTGAGACTCCATAAAAGAGGGAAAGACCCAACAGCAAAGATCAAAGAATACCTTATAAAGGCGAAGTAAGGAAGGAAAAACCCAGAAGGGTCAGATCACAAGCTTCGAGGGAAACTTTCCTTTTAGAACAAGCACGTTTCGCCAAGTTGCGGCAGAAAAAAGGCACTGGGGCAAAGTACAGACAGAGCAGTGCAAAGGGTGCTTCCAAAGGGCGGACATAAGTGAAAAGTTTCGTGGCTTAAAGAATCAGATAGGTCCGGTGGCGACAGCGGCGTGTCGAAAAGAAAGAAACTAGTGGAAATGGACTGTAAACTAAAAGAGGTTGAAAATGAGGGGTGATCCAGCCGGTCAGGAGAAAGAGGGGAAAACGACGACCGCCGTATGGGGTAAACGTGACCTCCTAAAGGACCAGCCAGAACCATGGCGTGTCGAAGGGAGGGGGACCGTGCAGAGGCCTGACAATAGCAGTAGCCGCTTTGTTGAAGACCAAGAGGACCCGATGATAGAATCGCTAGTCAAAGCTGAGACAAAGGGGAGAACACATGCTGGAGAAGGAAGTATGTTCCCGGGAACAACGAAGAGAGGGAAATTCGGACGCCGAAAAGGAGAGTCAGAAGGTTTACGCATAGTAGTAACCGTGCTCTTCGGGAGGGAGAAGAAATCGGTTACGCGAAATAACTTAAAAACTTGGAAGAAGAGGGAAGGAACAAGAGCCAATTCCCGGGAGACGAGACCAATCTTAAAAAGAGAGACCTCGAAAAAGGAAAACAAGCCTGGGCCTGGATCAAAAAAAAAAAGGTACTCAGGGCGAAAGTCGGGACCGGACAAAGAGTTAATGTGGGTGAAGGTAAAACACGGGGAAAGAGAAAGGGACGACCGGGCAACGGGGTTGGTGGGGAAAAGCAGGTAAAAAGAACTGGAAAAGGAAGAAGCTGGGGGCAGATCGGGAGCCAAGGGAGGGGGGCAAAATACGAGCAGAAAGGACAAAAAGAAGTTTCATTAAGGTCTCGTTTGAACCCAAGTCCGGTGAAGGAAGGGAAAAGGGAAGAGAGGGTAGCACGCAATCACTGCGCCCAACTTTCCAAAGTGAAGGGAGTGCTAAAAAATGGCATGTCGACTCCCAGGACATCCAAACTTCACCGACGGAAGGAGGGATCTGCCGGCGAGATCTGCGACAGAAACCAGCGGAGAGAGAAGGAAATCTTTGCAGACGGAACGCGAAGGGTTGGACGCAGACGTGCAAACGTACAAGAAGGGGAGACTCGCGAGGAAAAAAAGTCCAGGAGAAACTTGTCGGGAGCGGAAAGTAGGAAAGGAAAAAGAGTGCTTGGCATGAATTCGTGATTGAAAACCGCCGGGATGACCAAATAAGAAGGAGGATTACGGCAGAACAGGAGGTAAAAAGAAGAAGGGAAGGGCACAGGCGATGGTAACTGCTCACAGAAAAGCGAAGGGTGCAATTGGTAAAAGAAGGTGAGAAAGGAAAGATCGAACAGGGGTTCAAAAAAAGGAAGTCAAAAAGTCAAGAGGGGACCAACCAGGAGGATGGATAGTGTGGGCTGGTATCAGTTGGGCTGATCTGGGGGAAAAAAACTTACCGGGTGTAAGGGAGTATCCGATTTTAAACACACAAAGCCGACAAATTCCAGTAGGTTACGGTCCGATCACGCCAAATGATCGGGGAATGCTACGAAACTAAAAAAAAATCCAAATCCGTCATGGCTGGTATTGCACCGGCTTGGAACCGGCTCTAAAGCAACCAGAAAAGAGGAGACTGGAAGCAAGGAAAGGTGAAGGAGGTACGAAGCGAGGGGGAAAAACAAAAAATGCATGAGGTTCTTTGAGGAAGATCGTCCTAACAGCGCAGAGAAGCAAAAGTGGGGGACGCAAAAAAGAAAGGGCCTACACTGGACTCCGGAGCCGGGAAGGGTGCACAACCCGGAGTTCGAAGGGAGCTGAAAAAAACTACGGGCAAAAAGCAAGGGGAAGGCTAAAGTTGCAAAAAAGTAGACGGAAATTCTCACCCTACTTAAAGTACCGCCCGGCAGAACCCAGTTACCAGGCAAGAAGCAACCTGTGGATAGAACCGCAAGGGGAGAAAAAACGAATGCATCCGGGAAATCTCACTTTCGGACCCTGAAGGGAAGAGCCCCAAGAAAAAGGAGGAAAGAGAAGTTCAAACGGTTCCATGGGGGCTCCTCGTTCAAGAAACGAGGAAGACGAGGGAGGAGCGGGGTAACGGATGTGGTATGAAAAGGAAAAAAGCGTAAACTAGCGCAGGAAGCGGACTGGCTCAAAAGCGGAGGGAGAAGAGGGAGGGTTGTTGGGGTAGAAGCGCAAAATCTCAGTACGCTGTCCAGCAAACCCCTTGGCGAGGGCCAAAAGAATTGCGGGGAAAAGAAAGAAAGTCAGCAGTGCCGAAGAGAAGATAGCCAGCAAGCAGTTAGCGTGGGAAAAAAGACTGACAACACACAACGGAGTCTTGGAAATTCGCGGACTTGCGTCAGAAATCAAAAAAAATCGCGCAGCAATAAAGAGAGAGGAGATCATCTGGCTACCGCAATGACGAAGCAAAGCCATAGGGGACGTGGTTTCAATGTACAGAGTCGGAGGCTCGTCACAGCGCAGATTAGAAAAAAAAAAGAACCTCGATAAAGGCTCGAAAAGAACCAACAGAGTGAAAAGATGAGCGGGCGGGAAATCTACCAAATCCGTCCCCGCAGCATCAATCAGGGAAGGTAAGCAGGTTTTTAGATGCCGGTTTGGGAAAAGCAGAAATAAAGGTTGTGGGGCGAATGGAACTGAACCAAAGGCTAAAAAACAAAGTTTGGAAGGCAGCGATCCAATTCACAGCACAATAAAGGGCGGAGCCAAGGTAAGCCGAAAGAAAAAAAAGGAAGTACTTTTAGTGGCACTGAGAAAAAAAAGACCAGGTTTCGCAAAAGGAAGGACAGTTTCCGCAGCGAGCAGGAAGGGAGTGCTGTTAGAAAGGCGAAACGACCGGAAAAATGCGAAAAGGATGGTCCCGGAAGCCCATGAGCGGGAAACAACACTTCCGCGTCGGCTGATAAGAAAATGCATGTGTCGGATCGTGTTTCACAGCAGAAATCCTCAGGGGGGGTGAGAAAGAGATCAACCTGGAAAGACTGCGGCAGCGAAAGAAGGGGGACGGGTAAAAAAAGCGCAAATTGAGGGGGGGGGGGGGGGGGTACGACAGCCAATACCAGAAGCGAGGCGTTCATAAATTTACGCCCTGACATGTAGAGAATAAAGAAAAGATTGTCCTTGCTGAACGTACGACGAAAACCAAAAAAAAAGTTGCACGGGACCACCGATCCAGAACAAACAGGATCACCACAATGAGCCAGAACATTCTGGGGCCCATGCTACTTTGGGGACTGGGAGGGGGGAAGGGGAACCCCCATACTAAAAAATACGAAAAAAAGACAAATGCCAATAGGGTCGATTGCAAGGAACAGGGGGAAAAAATTACACCAATCAAAAAGAAAAGTAATTAAATCAGAAATGGGAACTTTGGAAAGGAAGGAAACATCCCACGATGAACCCCCCGTGAGGGAAAAGAAAAACTTGGTATGCCATAGTAACTCTGTTAAATGAAATGGGGCGTAAATATTCAGCACATCAGTTAGAAACCGGTGTTCAAAACAAGCGAATCCGCAAACAATGTTTTTACTTACAAAGGAGGAGGGGGGGACTCCAAACCAACGAGCGTCCAGTCGCGATTGAATGCCGGAGAAGCGAAGAGGGGAAAAGGTGAGTCGACCGTCAGCAAAGACAAAGACTGAGGCTTAACGCTTTTACTGAATGTTCGACACACGGCCGCGTCTACCCCTCAGAAGGAGAAAAAGGTGGTAGTCATAGGATACATCGGATAGAAAAATTTTGTGGGAAAAAGAACCCGAAAAGTATGAACTCGACGGGGCTTGCCAGCCAGTGAGGTAAAGGACTTCTATCTCGTAAAAAAGCCTGGCATGCCAAAGTGGGGAGAAAAGTCACCCGTGCCAGGTAGAATCGATCCGAAAAAGCATTAGGAAGGGGGAGGCCAGGCGCTGCCCGTGGAAAAACAATACCAATAAAAAGAGGCCGGTGCCGATTCATCGCACTGGGGGAAAAAGAAAGGGGGATCAGATGACAGGAAAAGCTGGGTCGTTGCCTCAAGAAGACAGGGCAGGGAAAAGCAATGGAACTCAGATCTGGGAAATCTTCAGAGAAAAGGGAAATTGCCAATTGGGGGAAAAAACTTGCAAATGAAACAGTGCAGAACGACTAAGGAAAAACGGCTATGAGCACGGATGAGAAATATATCTGGAAGCTAGAGCATTGGCAAAGGCGATCTTGCGGGGGGAAAGGAAACAGCAAAACCTACGGATTTCCGCTTAATAACTTGGAGAAGAGGTCGCATTCGGGCGGAGATCTTCCACTGGCGGGAAGTCTCGACAATCTTGACTTAAAGGCGACTACGAGCTAATTTGCAAAAGCCCGGCGCACGAAAGGAAAAGAACGCCAGAATGTAGAGGAGGTGAGCCTCAGTTGAAAAGAAAAAGCCTTTCTGACCGCTGTGGAGAAGGCCGGAAAGGCTAACTCCTGTTCGCAAATAAAAAAGACGGAACCGTGACATTAGACCCCTACCTATCGAGGGCGGAAAAAAGCCGGAATGGTAGCGAAATCAGCACAAGCGAGTCGTTGACAAACTAACCTGCTAAGGGGGGAGAGGGAAGGAACAAAAAGAAGCGACGAAGAACTTGCTGTAACTGTGCCAAGGGCTAAAAGGAAAGGGAGGCCGGACAAGTGCGCAAATGCTGTTAGGGGGCAGCAAGGCAAAGAAAACTTCGAGCAGTGTCGAGCGAGTGTGGGGTGAAGAATGCAGAAAGCGAGAAGGTACAGGGGCTTAAAAGAATATACAGAGGGATGCGGCGCAAAAATACGAAGATGCCCCCGAAGTTCGTGAGGGGGGGAGCCGTAAAGAGATAACAGAGGACGGGGGCTGATTGGCGCAAGAGAAGGGGAGGAATGGCTGACGGAATATTTCCTGCAAAACTGGGAGGAAAGGGCGCTGAAAGCATTCCCGTCCGGGAAATGAGAAAAACAAGTGAGAAGTAATTAGTAGAAGGAACAACGGCCTGATGGCAACGGCGAAGACTGCCACAAAAACAAAAAAACGCCTACGCGGAACGGAAAAAAATGAGCCCAGAGCAGCTCATCGGGACTATGGAAAGAGAAACCCAAAGAAAAGCCGCCATAGGGCTAAGGGAAAAAGGAACGACTGATGGGGAAGAAAAGAAGAAAACCCCCCCACGGTATCTCCCAGAAAAAAGGGGAAAGAGGGGAGAGACCGCCAGGAGAAAAACCATTCGCCAATGACTATCAAAAAGGGGAAGAGACTTGGAGGGCGATGGGAAAAAAAGCCTCCTGGCGGCTTGAACTCAAAAAGGAGAATCTCGAAAACAGGGAAAACTTTGAGGGAGCGCCAGGAAGTTCCAGAAGGGAGGAATGCGGACTACAGAGAGAAGGAAAGTGACAAAGCCAGGGAGTAACGTCCATGGAGGGTTCAATCCATGAATAGAAACCGGGAGACGAGTATTGCATGTACATGGGGGCAGCAGAGCCAAGAGCCACAAAGGGGAAAGACAGAGAAAATGCAAAAGAGAAAGTGAAGTAGAGGGAAGACGGTACACGCGAAGGGTCAAAGACTCTTACGAAGAATTAGACCAGCGCCATTCCCCAAAAGCCTACTATAATCAAGGAAGAGGACAAGAAAAAACGGAAAGAAGAAGAATGAAGACCTTCAGAGCGGCTGCTAAAAAAAGGGTACACCAAGGAGAAAGTATACCGGAGAGGAAATTCCAGAAAACAAAACAGAAAAAGGAAAAAAAAAAATCAGCCAGGAGAGAATGCAAGGAAATCGTCAAACTTTTCTGGATAAAAGTTGGCGCCCCTTGCGTCGCAAAGGAAGAACAGTGCAGCTGAAGCACGCGTTCGGAAAGAACTTAAATAAACGAGCAGGTGTCTGGTGAGGGGGAAACAACTCGGAGGTCATGGAGATGGAAAGCGTTAGAAAAAAGGAGAGACGTGCTCTTTGGAGGGCCGGCTACCGAAGTGGGTGAATGGACGAAACATTAGGACACGTGAACTCAAACGGGAAGGAAGGCATGACCAAACCGTAATGTCAGCGGCCGATGCAAAAAAAAGATGTTTCGAATAGCCGGGCCAGGCCCGGCAAAAATAAAAATCAATTGGGGGGTGGAAAAAGAAAATGGGGGGGTCGGAGCCAACGGAGGGCGATAAAGGATAGCATCTGCAGGAAAGAAAAAAGAGGGGAAAAGGGAGGGAAAATCCGTACGGAGTTCAAATTCAAAAAAATAAAGGGCGGCCAAGAGCAATGACACACTTAATCTTCCGAAAATGACGGAAAAGAGAGGAAAGGTCTGATCTGCTGGGGAAAATCTTGGGGGAAAAGATACAAGGACATTACCCTTGGCCGACTGAAATCCACCAAAATCCAGAGGGTCCTTGGCTCTCGGCCAAAGCTTCTCTGGACGAAAGAGAATAAAAGAAACGAAAAGGACGGGAAGTTGCTCGAAAAACCCCCGGGAGCGGGGCCTAGCTCGCGGAAAGAAATATCTTGTGGTCAAAAAGGGCAATAGATGGACATACCGCAAAAGCCTTTGTAAAGCAAAGAATGATAAAAGACCTGAAAAAAGGGGCGAAAAGGGGGGAGAGGGCTCCAAGGGGGCTTTTGACGAGAGGAAGCACAAAAAAAAAGGAGGAAAGACATAATGAGTGGGAAGATCGGTGACCTACTCGAGGAAAGACTGTGGGACTTTTCCTTAGAAACTCTGATCAACGTCGAACACAGGAAGAGAAAAAGTCGAACCAACGTCATGTCGCCATCGAAAAAATGAGGAAAAAAATGAGAAGAAGCCTGTTCGTCGCACTGCGGTCGAACTGCAGAGAAGAGGGGGAAGAAAAAGGGGGCGATGAATTGCGAAAGGGACTTGACAAAATAAACGAGAGTTTGCAAGGAAGGAAACAAACACCTATCCAACGAAGGCCTGGTGGAAGGGGAGAAAAAAGGGGAGGCAACGGCAAGACAGATGCCCGATAAAAAACTGTCTTTCTCTGACTCTCCAGGGATGGGAAAAATACGAGGGGGAGGAGGAACATGCAAAACCTTTATGACGGGGAAGGCAAAGGAAGGTGTATCTCAGGTTTTGGACAGCGACCCTAGCGGGGGAAAGGGGTGAATCTATGGGGAAAGGAAAGAGAAAAAGAATTGCCGGGTCACGGGGAAAAGGAACACCTTCCGTCAAGGAGACAAAAAACGAGGAAAAGAGGGAGAAGGGATGATTGAAATGGAGAAAAAAGTCTTCTGCCCAGAAATGGTGCCGGGGGAGGAAAGTAAACGGGAAAAAACATCACATAAAGAGCAGGTTTAAAGGGGAATAAAAAGCCAATACGAAAAGGATCTAAAAGGAGCCGAAGAACACAGAATATTATTGCAAAGAAAGGAGGGTATAAGAAAAAGCATAATCTATCCGCCCGTACGCGTGGGGAGATTGGGAAAAGAAGGAGGGGAAGGGATTGACGATCTCAGAAAAACCAATGGAAAGTGCATTAGCTTTCGTCGGAGAATCCGAAAATTTTAGGAGGAGAACGTCTGACTGGGGAAGCAGGGGGAAAGGCGGATATCCATGGGAGGACATGATTCTAACAGGAACAAAACGTCCGTTTTGAACTGAAACCGAGAGAATGAAAAGGCACGAGATCAACAAGCGAATTGTAAAACCTGGGGCGAGAAACAAACGGAAAAGGAAAAAATTCAGTTCTCCGCGTAAAAAATGAGGAGGCACCTTAGGGAAGAGGTGTCGTTAAGAGAGTCGATCGAAAAGAGACCTGGGAGTAGCCCCTTGGTGAAGTTCTTCGCCAAACTCCATGGGAAAAGAAAAAAGGAAAAAAGGGTTACTTCCATCCTGCGAAGAAAAGAAAGAAAAAAGCAAATGGAAACCGCGTCCCCGGATGGGGGTTTTCAAAGAATCCCGCTAAAGGCACCACCAGAGGAAGTTCCAGAAACATAGAAAGGCTCAACAAATCGAGGTCTACGAGCGGTGTTCGAGATATAGAAAGAGCGCCTTAACTGAAAACCAACGGGAGAGGGCGCGAAGAAACTGAGAAAAGAGACGCTCCAAAGACTTTAGGACGGGAAGAGGATGAGCGTCCGGATAGCCGAAAAAGGGAAAGCGGAAACTAAAAAAAAAAAAGGAGTAGGGGAAAAGAAAGGGTGATCTAACCATTCTTGGCGGCTACGCTCCGTACGATGAGCGAGGGAGAGAAATGAAGAAGAAGGGGACGCGATCAAGTCAGAAGGATCCTCGTCCAAGAAACATGGAAATCGGCAAGAAATTAGATTCGCTATCATATACTCGTAACACAGAAAGAACCGGAAAAGGGCAAGGAGAGTAAAAAGCAAACATAACTGCGCACGAAGATCATTTACCTGCATACAAATATGGAAAAAGGGGAGAATGAAAGGGAATCTGGGGGAACTAGAGAAGGATGGCCAAGGTAACAGTATACAAACCAGTTGTGGGGCAAAACGGAAAAATTTCTAAGTAAGGATCCGCTGGCGATCATCAGAAGAATGTACAGGAAAGAGAACCAGCAAGGGACGCTCACAGCAAATGGAATGGAAGTTACTGAGTGAGCAGCGAGAGAGAAAAAATGGGAGGGACAACCGTGAAGGAGGTTGCCCAGCGATTAGGAGGGGTCGAAAAAAGTTCCAGTTCGCGCGCGTTCAAAGAAAAGGACGGGATTCCAGGATCAAAAAAAATTGGAAGAAGAAAAAATCTACGTCTCCTTTCGCACTACTGCGGAACGGTGGGTCGAGTAAAGGGAAAAATCATCAGGTTTGGGTTCAGAGCGAAAAGCGGAAAAAAGAAAAGGGGAAAAAGAAGGAATTGTATGCGGGCCGGATAGAGCGATGATATGGCCAAAACCAGGGAGAAAAAAAAGAAGGAAGGGAGGGTCTTCGGACGTAGCGCGTTGGAGGAGATTTTTGGAGGAGCCGGAATTCCTTGTTGGAGGGAGGGGGGAAAAAGGGGAGGCCGATCACTCCCGACCACTGGCAAAAGGGGAGGCAGAGGGAAAATAAAAAAAACGGAAAAAAAAACTAAAGACATTCAGGTGGCCCACGCGTGAGAAGTTTTTGACGGGAGTGAGTGTTAGGACGAACAAAGGAAAAACGATAACCAAAAACCCTGGAACTTGTGTCAACAAATGAGGGGGAAACAGGGGCAAGGGGCAAGGAGAAGAGATTAAATCAACAAACTCGGAAATAACTTCCCTCAAAAACAACATAATGAGGCAGGGTCTGAAGACCGCAAAAAGAAGTTTACAAAAGAAAACAAGTGAGGCATGGGGGAAAGGGCGGGAAGAAGGAATGACTCTAAGAAATGGGAGGAAAGTGCCGAGGGCGAAAACACCGTAACCACCAGCACAAGGGGGAGGAAGTACCGTGTTGCACCAGCCAAGTACCGCAAACTAAGTGGGTACAAAAAAATGGAAAAAAAAAGAGGGAAGATCAGTGTAGCAAGCCCTCTAAGAGGGAAGGTCAAAAAGAGATAAAACGCAAACAGGACGGCGGGAGTCGCGCGGTGGAAGAAAGGGGGGAAAAGGACGTCCGTCGGCCTACCCTCGAAAAAGGGGGCTTACGGAAATGAACGAAGAGAAGGGGTACCACGGAAGCCGGAGTAGAAAGAAGAAAAAGAAGGGAAATCATGTCTGAAAAATCGGATAGCGAGAATCGTCAACCAAAAAAAAAAAAGGGCGACCGCTCCGCTTGGAGAAAATTTCAGTCACCTAGATGACGAAAGAGAAAGAGTAAAGAAAAAAGGGGAAACGTTGCTACAAGAAAACAGTCAAAGAGAAGAAAGTTGCACCCATCCGCAGGACCATAGAAAGGGATTGCTACTAGCCAAGAAACAATTGGATGTTAATTTGGGGAGGAGAAAAAGAACCAGGTAATCGGGACTACAAAGCAAAGAAAGAGGATAGTGGAAGAAAAAGACAGAATGTCCTGGCAAACCAGTAAGAGACTCAAAGCCGACTCTCGAGATAAGTAACATTTCTGGGAAGATGGGAAAGACCGAGATCTTTTGCCGCTGACTGGCAAGGGTTGGGGGGAAACGGTCGTAAACCATCACAGTCCAGCAACGCGGAAAAAAAATTGATCAAAGCAGGGCAGAAGGAGAGCGGAGAAGCATGAGGGAGGGGGGAGGAAGAGGCGAGAAATATTGGTACAAGCGGACTAACTAAAAGGGGGCAGGAACCGAATAAAACAGCAAAAAAATGAATGAAGAACGCTGCAAGGGAAACATGAACGCTGGGAAGAGGGAGGGAAGGGGAAAGAATCAAACAAAGGGTTCTGCCCCAACACTACGGTAGAGGAAACAAAGAAAGATCCCCGACCGTAGAGAAAGTGCGTGTCGAACGCCGACCTGAAATCAAAAAAAGAAACAATAAAAGACGAGAGGGGGAAAAAAAAAACGAACTGATTCGGGGTCCCAGCCGAACTAGTTCGTACAAGAGGAGTGGTACAAGTTTGCCAAGGTAAAAAATGCCGCAAGGAAAAGAAAGTGAGTTGACAGCAAAGGAAATCCTTCGTTGAGCATGGGGACCAGACGAAAGGAGGGTGTTGTCGGAAACAACTAGAAGAGAGTACAAGGTAAGAAAGAATAGAGGTTACGGGAAACATGTATGGACTGTCTCCCCCAAGAAAGGAAAAAATCTTTTCTTTCTAAAAGCTATCACGACAGGGAGTAAGATGAAGAAGAATGTAAAGAAGGGTCGAGCGGCGCGACTCAATCAGGAAAGAAATAAAAAAAACAAACTACGGGCGGCAGGGGACCCTCCTTTCCTTCCAAAAATGAAAGGCCGGTATCTGGAAAAAATGGTGAACCAGAGGAAAATAGGGAACCACTGGTCAACGCGGTCTCAACTACGCGGAAAACTTTAAAAAGAGGAAGGACCACGGCCGTGGACTAAAAGCGTGATATAAAAGGGAAAATCCCAAGAAGGCCGCAATATGACGACTGATGTACTAAGACACCAGGAAAAAAAGAAAGGGAAAAACTGAGTTCAGCGCGGCCCTCGCCAGAAAGGGAAGAAAGCATAGCAGAAAAAAAACAAGCTCGCTAAAAAAAACAAGAGAAGGAAGATAGATCTTTAAAGGGGGGGAACACAGCAACAGATCACTGGCACTGGAGAAACCTTAGTGAGGCGAGACTTCGGATGAAAGGGTGAATTCTTGGTGTCGGCTTAGTCCCTGAGCCGGGGAGGAAAGATTGGAAGAGGGAAGGACAAAGAAAGGCAATATCGGCCCACGAGTGAGCAAAGAAAAAAGTAAGAAGGTATACTACTAGGCTACGGGCTTCCATGTGGATCAGTAGGACGCAAGATGTGAAAAGGCAAGAAAGGCCATATACCGAAGGCCTGCCGAAGGGGAACGTAGGAGTGGCGCAGTCGCCATGGACCGGGGAGGCAAAGCATCAGGAAGGGAAGTAAATTCGCTTCGCACGAACCAGCGGCAGCCATTCCGAGGAAGACCTTAAGATAATCCTCACGAGTGCTGAGGGGAAAAACAAGAGGTCATCTCCGTTCGACGAGCGTCGCAAATAAAAGAGGCCAAGAAACGACAAGAGCAAGGATGAACCTGGGGGATAAGGCCTAGGAAAAGGGAAGGACAGAACACCATAGGGAGGAAGAGGGACACATTCTCGAAAAGGGGCTTCCTTGGCGAAATAAAAAAAGGGCGCCCCCTTTGCGGCAGACAAGCGCACTGCAAAGTAACAGGGCCCTCGGAAGCCACGAAGGTAGGACAACGCGGAGCAGTGATGGAGGGTGCAACTTAGAGGATAGGGAAAGGGGCGAGGGCGGCGATCGTCACGTTTCGACACAAAAACGGCCAGTAGGGCGGGGCTATGGACGGTACCGGAGAACGTCGTGATGGCTAACCAGGAGGGGGGAACTTGGAAGAAGAGGATCCCACAGTGGCAGGACCGCAATGCCCGTTAAGGGTCAATTGTTAACGACGGAGAAGCCATCAAGAACTAGGAATTGCAGGGAGAAGACAGTCGATCGTATTCCGCGTTTTGAAAAAGATTGGGTAAAAAAAATAATGATCAGTAGAGACCTGCAAACGAATCGCACAAAGGCTTTCGTGGGCGAGGAAGGGAAAGAACGGTGATGGTTCCCGACGTGTCACAAAAGGCCGAAGCGAGGGAAAAAGGAAATAAGACGGAAAGGCTTCATCTAAAAAAATTTTGAAGCAAGAGTTCCCCGTTGGGATAGGAAAACTAACAAGGTGTCCGAAAGCTCGGAAAGAAACTTTCCCTTTGAAATTGAAAGTGCACGAGATCCGCGTTCCGAGACACAAGAAAATAGAGAGGTGAAAGGACCTAAAGAAAAAAATCAAGCCGGTCCGGCCTTATAACCCTGAGATGGGCCTCATTTGCGAGGGACTGCCCAGGGGGAATTGTTGTCTTGTAGCACAAGGCAAGTGAGGGACAGACCGCAAGCGTTTTGTTTCGTGGTTCGAAAAAGGGGAGGAGGAACGCAGGGCCCCACCAAACCCAAAACCCCAACAAAAAAACACCCCCCCACACCCTGCCCTGGGAGAAAGAGGGAGGGTCGCCAGGCGGCGGTGCCAAGATCAGAGAAAAGAGCACCAGAAGTAGAGAGATTTCATGTAGCACATGGAAGAAGACTTCAGCCGTACTGAACCAGGGGAGGAATGGGTGAAAAAGCTTCTAAAAACCTTCAGGAGACAGAAAAGGGGGAAACATCACGAAAGGTCGAACATCTCCCAACTGGCAGTCCAATCGTGCCGCCGCCTGGGACGGGGGGAGGGTCAAAATGGAGAAACTTGCAAAAAAAGGAGAGCTTGCCTAAATCGTGGTCTACTGACGCTTTGAGGGACACAAGCGTGCCAAACATCCGTAGTTTAGGCTTCGCTAGCGAAAACTGAAAGGACAAACAAAGGAGGCCAGGGGGGGGACGGCAAGGAGAGAGAGTAAAAGAAAACAAGAGCGAAGACTAGATTAAAATCCGGTTCTCGTACCGACAGGGAGTGATGACACATACCGGGGGATTACATTGCAGAAAAAAGTGACCGAAGGGGAGGGTAGGGAAGTTGAAGGGCACGAGAGGGGGAGAGTAATGCCATAAAAGTATCAAAAATGAAAAATGGGGGAATCAGTATTGCCATGTGGAAGATATGACCGGTGTTCACGACGGAAAGGGAAGGAAAAAAGGAACACTTGGCCAGGATAAAAAGAAAAAAAAAGAAGGAAGAGTGTGGCTGGATTGCGTTGGATCCGCGGATCTGGAAAAATGCCTGCCCGTGCCACTTGGTGGAGGCGGTCGGAGGAAAAAGGAAAAGCAAAAAAACAGGGGACAGGGTTACGTCGCTCAAAAAAAAGAAAATGGCGAACGCCGGAAATCGCCTTCATGCTGTTAAGGAAACCGGCGCGCCATCTCAGATCGATATCCGCCAAAAAAAAAAGGAGAGTTGCTGACTCGAAAAAAAAACGCTTGAGGTCAAAACTGAAAACAAATACTGAGATTCTTCGGAAAACGTCTCGAAAAGGTGCGGATGGAGGGAAAAGAATGAAAAAGGGGTGATGCGCAGACCATGTGCAGGGAAAAAGGACTCCGACAGTGGTCGGACCTTGAACTCCGGCGTTGCGGACTTAAAAGGAGGAGAAAGACGGAAACCTCCATAGGGAGAGGACAAACGGAACGGTGGGAAAAACCTGGTCGTAGCGCGTGATCATTACTTAAATTACTACCTCTAAAAACCGCGTGGCTTCGGCAAAAGTGCAGGAGCTCCGCCCCTGGATGTCATCAAGGAATGCAAAAGAAACGGAAATACTACACCTTTCCGGAACAGGGGGGAGTTCCACTTGCCAAAAAAACTCAAGTGAGAGGG
>Ga0179593_1587842_pt1 | contig 14447 bp, 19 predicted proteins | sample CZODoug2_1_08_16_FD_185931 | JGI IMG/M metagenome (GOLD analysis project Ga0179593, IMG submission 185931) | Vadose zone soil fungal communities from Angelo Coast Range Reserve, California, USA - CZODoug2_1_08_16fungal (PacBio error correction) | ecosystem: Environmental > Terrestrial > Soil >...
CGTCAGGCGGAAAAGAAGAACGGGGGGATCCTGAAGAAACAGGCCTCGCCAACCGATGGGGACGGTAGGATCCATCGAAAGGCGACCCGCATGAGAAAGAGCCAGGAAGGTACTGCTCGATGCTATTGAGAGTGCGGAGGGGGGCCTCATCCTACCGGAAAAAAGAAACCCGGTCTCGCCCTCGGAGAGGACGAGGCAAAAAAAAAAACCTCCAACGACGCGTACGCTTGAGCAGCCGGATGGGGAAAGCGAGGAACCCGAAAAAAACGCGGAATTGGAAGCAGCCTCAAGGCGTCCAGGTTAGAATCCAGGGGCTGACTTTCCAAATGGGTGTTCAAAACGGGGGTGGAAGGGACCCGGTCGGTCGGGTGGCCCTTGAATGGGCAGGAAAAGCTCTTGACGAGGGGCGCGAGCAAATAAATGAGGTGGCTCTGCGGTAAGAAAGCGTAGACCGCTACCACGGCCCAGACGGAAGTCTTTTGGGAAATAAAAGGCGAACGCCGAGTCGGGTGTGAGCATGAAAAAAACTGCCGGAAGATGGATCTGGCGAATGAGGGGAAGCTTGATTCTGTGTTGTAAAAAGGGTCGCGGCTGGTTCTTAGGCGCAGAAGCAGTCGGCTGGAGAAAAAATTTCGAGCCTAGAAAACATAAAGCCCCACAGCGCATGGAGCGCTGCTAAAGGAGATCTACCAAGAAGAAGCGATCTTATTGGCGCGCGAACGAACCAGAAGGGGAGACGGATCGACTATCTTTGCGGGGGAAGTGCAACGACTGAACGAGGACAAGCCTGGGGGAGAGGCGATCTCCGACGACGAAAATCCTGTCAAAATAAAAAAGTCGACCCTGTAAAAGTCGTCGGAAAACAAGTCAATCTAACACGAGAAGAGCGAGAACGATCCTAGAAACCACGACCGTGAGCTTCAAAACCAATCCACCCCCACCACTCACAAAGCGGGGCCAGGATAACTCAAGACAAAGAACCGCCCTCACCAACTCCTACAAAAATAATTCCATAAAGACAACACAAGAGGCCGCGGTTCAACTAAGACATCAAAAGAGGTCTAAGCCGGAACTTCGTCCGAAATGACCGCTCGAGGGGGGCGTCGAGGGAAAACGGATCGCAGGGTGGGGCAGGGAGAAGACTGGGAGCAGCAAAAGAAGGGCAATTCCCCGAAAACCGAGGTGAATTCCGCCGCCAATAAAATGGGGGACTCCAACAGACGCGATGAAACCGGTAACAGAGCAGCCATCCTGAGCCGAATTTACGTTACGCAGCAAACACAGATATCGATTCGAAAAGACAGGGGCATCTCGGTCCCTTATGGAAGAATCACAACGTGGTCTCCTGGCGATGATGGGGGAGGCTGTGCACGGATTGGGGGCGGGGCCCGCAGCCGGCCCGGAAGTGGAGACATGATCATGGGGATGCAACGCTCACCACTCGGAGACGCCGACATGAAAAGGATGTGATGGCGAAGTAGAACGAAAAAGAGAAGGACCGCTGTTCAGGGACGGGGAAACCAGAAAAATCTGATGTTGAGGGATCGAGACTCAAGCGCTCGATGTCATAGCGACGCGCCGTAGAACCGCAAGGGAACGCCCATTACAAGGGGGAACAAAAAAAAAAAACCCAAGCAGCTATTTAGCAGACGGTACTCGACCACAGGTAAGGAAAGAAGAGTAGGAGCACGAAGATCTTAGATCAGAAGAAAAAGCGTCGACGCCGAAAGGTGGGAGGCTTAACCGGGAGTCCTGAGAAACCGGATCGAGAAGTATGGCGAGGACCCTCTGAAAGTTGTGGGTAAGAAAAGAAAGGAAGTAGAATTGGTTGAGGAAGAGGAGTAGAGATGCCGTCAAAGAGTGGCGGTTTGCGGATCCTAGGCAGAGAGTAATCCTGCTAAGCTAGGGGGAAGGACGTGTGCTGCGGGAAATCGACAGAGCTTCCCTAAAAGGCGACGAAGACCGGCAAAAAGGAGAATCTCCTCGACTATAGAGGAGCGATTAAGGGCCGAGAGTGACGCACTAAACAGGAGAACGCCATGACATTTCCGCGAAGGGAAGGGGGAGGAAACACCCAACCTTCGTCAACATTACCACAGAGAAATGCCCGATACTATGGTAGGGAGCGATCGGGTCGAACGGGTGGTACGACGGACGTCACGATCCCGAGCGGACAAGGGGACGGAGTGAAGCTTCTAAAGGGAGGGAAAGCAGGAGAATCTGCTGGCCCGACCCCAGGAAGAGCCGGGGCAAGTGCTTGAACAGGGGAAGATCTACAAAGAGAGACGGAAAAAAGATATGGGAAGAGACCGAAGATCCCGTCGCTGATCCTTCTGAGCCAAAAAAGAAAAATACGCGCGAACCTCTCGAGACCGAAAGGGTGTTGGGAGGATCCAAGGGGCTGACGGCCAGATCCAGGGCGTTTTCTGTGGCAGAAAAAAAAAAAGATCGATACAAAAAATCGTCTCGGAGCAATCCAGTGAGGGCCGAAGGGACTGTCGGAGAAAGTCAAACATAATCGCCGAAGGGGAGGTCCTGGAAGTCTTCAGGATGAGGTCATGACAGTGACGTCACGGAATAACATCTCCTCGTGGTTTCGGGGAACTAAAGAACTTAGGCGGAAAGGCGAAAAGACGCCCCGGGCATTTGGGCAGCTCAGAGGAGAAGCAGCACACGGTTGCAGTCGGCAGAGCCGTCTCTAAAGGAAAAGAGAGAATGACCTAATCTAATATCAAAACATCTCTCTTGTGATCAAGTTTCTTATCTACGGGGGTCGAATTAAACATCCCACGTCTCGCTTGAGAAGAGGAAAACAGAAAAGAGGGAGTCTCTCAAAAACCCACCAAAGAGAAGGGGATCCGGCCTTGAAGGAACCTCTTCTGGGGACGCGCCACAGAGCCGGCGTAAGAGATTCGGGGACAGAATGCAGGGACAGATTGGTCGCGTCAGTGGGGGGGAGATAGAGCAGAAAGACGGGCACGTACCTGGTCACGCAGGGTATGAAGGCTGTCGGGTTACGGCGGCCAACAAAAATCAAAAGCTCGATTCTCAGCTCGACAGTCGGATGGGGGGTAAGGGACCCAGCGAGAAAAAAAAACTACTCGCATCACAGAGAAGAGAAGGACTGGGCTGGCCGGACTGGCTTGGGGTAACTGCAGGGAAGGGAGGAGGGGAATTCCGCAAGCGCATCCCCTCTGCGTATAGCGGGAAAATTGGGAAAGGGGTACGTGCATGGAAAAAGGGCTGAAACGCTCTTCCCTGGAATGATATCAAAGAGGTCTCTCTTCAGGGAGGAAAGAAAAAAAAGACTGGGGCTTGGGACTGGCTGGTCAAGAGAACCAGACTGGCAGGTCGCAGGTCTAAAAAGGCCGCCTTCATAGGGAAGGCATGGGAGGGCAATTTCGGTGGTTCAAGGGACGCGGCATAAAGACGGGCCAACTTGCCCCACCTTCCAGGAGGAAGGCGACATGGCTGCCTGAGCAGAAAATGGGGACACCCCCAAAAAAAAAGAAAAGAGGGGCCATCAGCATCCCCCTCGAAGGCGGCGAGAGCTAAGTGGAACCGCTCGGGGTTGAGGGAAGGACGGGCTGACGAAAAAGGAGCGTTGGGGTTTAGAGGTTGAAAAGGAAGTGGGAGAGGGTTTTGGGAGGAAGTGGTGATAGGAGTTGACAGGGGGGGAACTGGAAGGTGTTCTGAGAGTGGGGGTGAAAGCGAAATACGAATCGGCATCGTGATCGGGAAGGAGGGAGAACTTTCCACGGAAAAGGGGAAGGGATGTCTACAATGGTGAGAGGGGGGAAGCCAAGCTTCCTGGGCGAAAATAAGAGCCTTGCCTAGGGGGTCAAGCGGCAAATATCAGAGAAAGCCGGATCAGGACGGTACGCCTAGGCCAATAAATACGAGGGGGTCTTCTTAAGCGCGAAAAGAGGAAAATCGCTCCGTTCACTTAGCGGAGGGAGGAGAAAGGGCTATTATCGACATGGAGTGTACCAGCCGAACTCAACGCGATCCCGCGCTTTACTTCAAAAACAATAAAACGCATTACTAGAGCTAAGGCTCAAGCAGAAGGACTAGAAGGCTCATAACACGTCGGGGTGAGAAAGTTGGAACCACGTGGAGGTGAGGGTCCGAGAGGCCGGTGCGCGAAATCTTCCACGCCGCGCCAAGAACCTGTGAGGCTGAAAAAAGCAGGAGTCGCTCGCGCGAGCGCCGGGGATGGGTCTGTTCCTACCTACTAGGGGCTACAATGGGGGGAAAGAATAAGCTCTTCCAAGACGGAGGCAGAGGCCGACCTCTGGACGACCGGCACGCGGGGGGTGACTATAAGTTATCTCGAAGGCCGAAAAGGGGAAAATTCCGTTCTCGGCCGCAAGAAGCGCAGGAAGTGCTTCATCACGGCGGCACGTGCACGCGAGCATCGACTTTCAAAGAGAAAAAAGAAAAGGGGGTCTGGGGCAAGAGGGGGGGGAAGACCCCCGCTTCATCCTGAGGAAAGAACGGCGAGATTCTTGGTCGGCGAGAGTGAGGGTCGTCTATAAGGGGCTCTACCGACCCGGCCAAGGATGTGGTGCAAGCTTTCCAGGGGCCGACGTCCTGTAAGCAGGAAACAATGCTCGACCTGGTCGGGGAGAGAAAAAAAAAAAGGAGATGAAAAGAGAGATACCAGTGCAAACGTCATGCGGGGTCAGCAGGAAGACTGAAATATCGATCCCAGAAAATAGAACCGCAGCTGGCCTTTAGCCATGAGGACCGAGCTCCGATGAAGAATCGCCGCGGTCGGCTAGCTCACGACAGCACGCGGTTGAGGAAACCGATCGCACAGAGTAACCAGAGACGATGTGAAAGGGAAGAAGAAAGAGCAGGGGGCCCGACCTTCAGATTTAAAAACACTGGGAGCTTCTGGAGACGAACGGTCGCGGCGCGCTCAATAGAGGAAGAAACGGCCGTGTGTCAACTAGAGGGGGGGGAAGGGGGCCGGACGCAAGTGCCCTCAGATGAAAGGCAGAGTTTAACAACTCGTAGGGATGCGACACAAGACAGGCGTAAAGTCGCTCGTTCGGAGCAAAAAGGATGGGAGAGAAACAGTTCTCTAGGTTATGGGAAGATTCAGCGAAGCTAAGAAGCCAAAGGCCCCGTATCCAGTTGGAATCAGCGGCTACCAAGAAGATTGAGGGGGTTAAAAGGGGAAAATGTAAATGACCGGAAGCTGCTGGGCCATGAGGACTACAATATGGGTGGTGAGTCCAGGGTCAGGCGGGGAAAGCAGCGGCGGCATGGAAAATCGCCATTGAAGACGCTGACCCGCACTCACTGACCGAACGAGCAACGAGAAAGAGGAAACGCAGCATCAGAACTAGATGGAAGGCGAGAAGTTCGACGCATGTGATCCTGATCGCTCGAATTAAAAAGAAGGGCTGCAAAACAACGCTCCTGGATAGGAAAGAGCAAGAGGGAAAGCCCAGAGGAACGGGAGAGCCTTGGGAAATTCAACACGACCACAGGTGTACCCACGCCGCCGTCCGGGAACGAATCCGTAAGGACAATAAAATCTTGAGACCGCCCAGGTGGAGGCCAAACCACTCCAAAAGCGCACACACAAAGATCAAAAACACAGACAAAGCCAGAAAAAACGTCCAAGCAAGGCGTCTTCAAGTCCGGCAAAAAAACAAAGGCAAGGGGGGTTCGTACTCCACAGGGGAATCAGAATCAACCTAGGAAGAGGAAAAAGGGGACGAGCGGCGCACTCGGGGGGATAGGAGGACCCCCTTCGATGAGAGGGGGAAATGGAGGCTCTAGGCATTCGCGAGGGGAGGGGGAAATCAACCCTCCGAGTCATAAGTAGCTTCACCAAAAAAAAATGGAAATTGAACTCAAAAGGGAATAAGACGGCACTTTCCTGTCAACGGTCACCGGGGACTTCTGCCTGCTGCAGCATGGAAGGGACGGCGTCATGCCCAGAGATGAAGAAAGAAGGAGGAGAGCTGATTCTAAGGAAACTGCTATGATTGGGACGAATGAAATGGTACGCGAGCTTGTGCAGCGACCAGCAGGGGAAGTCCCCTCGAGAATGAGCAAAAGAAACAAAACTCTAGCCAAACGAAAGGAAAAAAAATCAGGATGAGGTAAGACCTTCAGAGAGCGGTCATCGAGTGCAAAAAATAAACAGGAGGGAAGGGTCGGGAATAAAAGAAGGGGTGACGCTCGGGTGATCAAGCAAGCCAAGGAAAAAAACCGGAGACCCGAGTACCATGCCTTGAAAGAACACCACAGCACTCTGAGTGCCGTGAAAGTAATGCCACCAGTCCGGACGACGGTGCCTGAAAGAGGCACGCGACTATTCAAAAACATCACGCATAATGAGAGAAGGAAGCCGAGTAACTACAAAAGCCCGAGAGAACCGGGGGACGAAATAGGTGGTCGGCAGAGGGAAAAGCCGCAGGGAAGGTATAGGAAGAGTACGCCTGGAGACGGCGGAAGCGCAAATCGACCAGAGCAACAACGAGTCTCGGAAAGAGGATCGGAAGAGGACCAGGAAGTGAAGGAAAATATTAAACGGTAAGACAGACAACGGTTCGGAAACCGTGGAAGGAGAAAAATATAGTTCAAAGGGCTATAGGAAGATCCGAGTGAGGTCACGGAGAAATCACTCGAATCGAGCGGGACACACGAAGGTCCTATAAGAGGAGTCAAGCGCCCCGAAGGGCAAGAAGCCCGAAATTTCCCTGGACGTTAGTGCTTGGGACAACCACCGTCGGCGAACTTGTCCCTAGAATGGGGCGAGTTTAAAGGAGTGATTTCTAACGGTTGAGCAGAAAAAAAAAGGTCAAGGACCGGTCAGGGGCCATTGACCTCAACCACGTCGTCTTGGCGGGAGCGAGGAGGATGGACTGCTGGTCCTTCCCGCCAGAAAAGGAAAGAGGAGCCATTAGCAGGACCCCTCGAATCTCAAAACGGAGAGGGAGGATGGACCCAAACCGACCGAGATCCTGGGGAGAGGCAGAAACATCAGGAAAACGACTAACCTGTCTAATATATAAGTTTGAAGGGCAAAAAGGTGGAGGTTGACAAAAAAAGGTGTATCGGTACCCGTGCGGGTGGAGGGGACATAAGCCAGCACGAGGGGCTACTGAACATCAGGAATAAGAAGAAAGATCGGGGAGGAAAGGGGAAGGGGGCCGAAGACGGTGGTAAAGGCTCAGGACCTGAGCACAGCTGTTCAGCGAAGTTCCTTCTGGGCGTCACATTGGACATCATCTCCTCGTGTTGCATCCAGGAAGAGAAAAAATTGAGGGAGGACTTTACCGAGGCAAGGAGGCGGTCGCCAACTCGACATGGGCTCAGGGGGAGTATTCACACCGTAACGCTGTCAAGGCCAGAGTAGAAAACTGAAGGTCCTCAGAGACGAAGAAAAAAAAACCTAGGGGTTCACCCCGAGGGCAGAAAACTCGGTGATGGGAGGGAGGGAATCTACGTTAGGGATAAGGAGGCTTCAAAACCAAGCGCGGGCCTTCAAGGCGTCAGAAATTGAAAATCGGGTATATCGAGAACGGGGCCAAACCAGAAGGAGGTGCTCGGTGCGGGAATGATAGGATGCGCAAAAGGCCGTGAGGGCCGAAGCTCATTCAGGCAGCGCAGAACCCCGGATCCGGGAGACGACGTAGCCTCGCGTCGAGGACGATCTTAGGTGCTCAAAGACAAGCCGGCGCGGGCACCGGCGCGTGAAGACGGAACATATCGCTCATCTGGGAGGAGTTGGGCGGGGGGGGAAGCAAAAATGGTGGCCGCAGAAGGGTCTAACGAAGCGGAAATACCATAGAAGGGAAATGGCCTAAAAGACCATCTCTGGTGGTGCCGCGCTGCCCCGCGAGTGGTCTCGTCCCTCCGGAGAGAAAAAATAGAACCGCTCAAGAGAGGACTTGCTGGCAGGGGGAAAAAACGGTCTAGATCGCAAATAGGAGTACTGTCATCGACTACCAGTCTGAGGACACAATGGAGGACAACCCAGATTCAATGGGTTCAAAAAAACGCAGCGCTGGGGGGAGAAAAAGGGGACCTTCCAACTCACGTTCAGAGACCCTCTCTGAATCAGAAGAAGGGGAAGAGCAACCAGGGAAAGGGGGATTTCTGCTAGGCGCAGAACGTACTTACGACAAAAAGCCTTTGCTTGATAGTGTCCTTCCTGGCATCGTCGCTCATAGGGTAAATTTCCGGAAAGGGGGGATGAGAAAGGGAGCCTTACTTGGCCAGGGAAGTGCCAACTTAAGACGGGGAGGTCGCGCATGCGACAGAACCCTGTAAAATAGGCCCAACAGTAGCACGAGGGGGAAGAGACGGCAAAGGGGGAGGAATAACACAAAGAGGTGCAAACGAAAGAAAGCCTCGAGGTTGATGGGGTATGAAAAGGACGTACCACGTGAGGAAATTTGTGAAATGGGAATTGTTAGACTAGGGAAATCAAGGAAACTAGGGGGGGGGTGGTTGGGAAGGCTTGTGGGGGGAAAAAATGTGGGGTAAACTGGGAAGGGGGGTGGAAGTATCATGGAGAGTCTTGAGGAGATGGGCGGCATACGGAAGAGTCGGGGAACTTAAAAAGGAGGCCGTCCTACGGTGGACAGGGGGGGGTCAAGGTTATTCTGGCACCGGACAAAGCGGTGCTGTGAGGGAAGACTCGACAGAAAAGGTAAGGGTGCCTAGAAACGAGTCGAATCCGTCTCCCAGGAAGGAGTGCGCGCAAAAGACAGCGGAGGGACGTTCGGGGTAGAAAAAAAAAAGCGTGCCGCACGGCAGGGGGCCGAACAAGCGCCGGTCACAGTGACAAAAGAGGGCGGCGAGAAGGATCGCCATGTCCGGTCCTGCCAAGTCAAGATCATACTACACGAAGTGGTCACCCCAACAGAACTCAAATCATGAAGGGACCAAAGAAGGAATACTTAATGGACACAAGGAAAAGAGTCTTGGTACGCAATGCCACCGGGGAACCGGGCGGGGGTCGAGACAGGGAAGGTAGACTCGAGCAGCCACTCTAAGGAGAAAAAAAGAGCGAGCTAAAAGGCCAATCCCCAAAAATTCTCGCGCGCAAGAAAAGGAATGCTTAAAATGACCGGGGGAGAAACCCTAAGCCGGGTAACCGCATCTTCAAAACCGACCTTCATCCAGCACACCACCCATAAATCGTGGACGACCGTACAGCTGATTCCTCCTAGATAAACAACCCGCACGGCTACCTGTTAGCTCCGGCAGGCATAAGATAGAAGGACCTAGGAAGGAGGAACTCGGAAGGGGGGCCACGGGTGCGGGGGGGGAAGAAAAATTTTTAAACAGGGTAACTAGGGGACGCATGGCTGGTCAGAAAGTGCGGGAAGCCACACGAAAAGGCTCCTGGCGATAGGAAAGGGGAGAGAGAGTCTGAGAAGGTCAAAAGGCGGCCGGAAAAAGAAGAGGCGCGGTGGGTAAGTCGGTCGAGATGGGCGGAGAAGCGAGAAAGACGGCAGGCGTAGACGATGTGCGGAAGTGCCAGGATCAAGGTAAGCGAGTAAGTCCCCAGGACCGATCGACTGGGGGCGCTACAACAGGGGAGAGGAAGAGATATATCCCAAGGGAGCAGCGGAGGGAGTCCGACGTGGAACTACCGGGGACTGCATCGAGCTCATGCAGGACAGCAACAACTCCATAAAGAACCGATTCGCGCAGAATAAGCTTAGGAAGCGGGCGCTCGACAAGAAAACGATGCGCGGTAAGGCGGGAAACCCTCAAGACCATACGCGTACATCGTTCGTGAAGGCGAAGGAGGCGCACGCCGACCAAGGCGGGGGAAATGAATTATGAAGCTGTAGGCAAGGCGAAAGGAAAGGGGGGGAGGGGAGCTCATTCGAGAGGAATGCCGAACCACGAGCGTGAGGCCTGGTCAGGGGGCGACGTTCCCTGGAAGGTAATTCGGGGGATGCGGGTGGAAGGGCCCCAACGGATAAGATGTATGCGGAACCGAAAAGGTCTTCAGGCTCGAGGCGACAACGAAGGAGGGAAATCGGGAGAGAGGGCTTTGAGGGCGCGTGGAATATGGGGCGTGGGTGTAGAAGCCAATTGCTCTACCAAACTCCAGGAAACAAGTGCCATCAAAAAAAATCCGAGGTCGGTGAGGAGCGACAGAAAGTATTCGCGGGCTGGGAGGACTTAGGGTAGGCGGGGTCTGGGTGAGGAAAAGCATCAGGGCGCTCCTGCGAATCCAGAAAGAAGCTGGAAGGAAAACCCAATTTCTATCAAGCGCCCTAGAACCCGCTCAGAGGAACGGAGAAAAACACAAGCGGGCGACGAACGAAACAGCCGAAAACTTTGGAAGAACTGGCGACCGGCCGGGATGGTGGGCAGAAGAAACTCGAGATGGGGGGAAGACCTAGACCTGAACGAACATGGTCGGAGATCCGCCCCCCGGGATCGGGTGTCCAGCCAGCTTCACCAGTCAACCATAGGAAACCGTCAGAAAGGAAGAAGGGCCGCCGTAGGGGGGTGGGGGGGGAAAATCGAAACCGGAAGGATCAGACGAAAGAAAACCGCTCTTCCCACACCATCCCCCAAGGAACCAACGTATACAACCAACCCAAAAAAACTCCAAACTCCTTGAAAAAAGCATCAGTCGAAAAAGAACAAAGCCGTCAGGGCGGGGGGTTTTGTCACGAACCACATAAAACGAAGGGGCACTTTCTAGACGCCGAGGACCTTCTAAAGAAGGGGAAGATTGGACACCTTCAGATCTCAGGAAGCGACTCCATGCCGCACGACCGAGGGAAGGGGTAAAGCCTCTCTTGGAAAGGAAGGGGGGAGACTGAATAGGAAGGAGAATAAACGGAGAAAACATAACTATACGACGGGAGTCAATAGCCGCGAGATCGCAGGGACGTCACGCTGCCGGCACTCCCCAATGGGCGAAGGAGTAATCTAAGGAGAGGGACGACGGCAAAAGGACACGGGGTGGGTCTACCGAGAATTTTCGCATGAAGGACCATGGACGAGATGGGTAAACCGGGCGAGAGACGAGGGAATAGGAGCGCCAGAAAAATGAAATCTAGGGAAGGCAGAGGATGTGAGGGGTCGCCGTACGGACCACTAGCGAGGGGGGCCAACCCCATCTCGTAGGGGGGGGTATAAAAGTCTCAGATCGCTGGGGAGATCGGTAGCGAAGAGACGTAGAAAAAAAACTTAAAAAACCACGCAGGCTGACGACCAACAAAACAGCCGTAGGGGGGCGGGAGGGGGCGAGAAGGGGGGAACCTCAAGAAAGGGACCTAAAAGGAGTTGCCGAGGTCACGCGTCGAGGCCACTGTCGACGCCGGGACTTCCTGATACGAAGGAGGGAACCGGGGAAGGGGACCGAGGAAGGTAGGGGGGGGAAGAGATAGACCCGCTTGGGTCAACCTAGTAGACGTGGGGGCGCGCCAGAAGGAAGCAGGAATCAAACTGCGGAAAATCACTGATCTGTTCCAGAGGAGGAGGGATCCAGACGGAAGACTCAGGGAGAAGACCCGAGAAAAAAAAGCGGGTCTTGCGGAAGTCAAAACAAATAAGATGACCACGGGACAATATCCTCGAGCGTTTAAGGGGAGTCCGAAAAAACCTAGGCGATCAAAAGAGTCAGACAGGCGTCCGAACGACCCAGAGCACACAAAACGAACTTTCTTGTCGGGAAGGGCTGTATTGGACCCAAACTTCGAAGAAAAAAGGACCACGATGAAAGCCCAAATGGAAGGGCAGCGTGAGCCGATGTGGGCGAGGGTAACACCAAAACCGGTACTATTACGATCACCCAGGGCAAAATCGGGCACTGGGACGCCTCACCAAAAAAGCGGCTTTCTGGCCTCGAAACGCGAGAGAATGCGGGACTTTGCTCTGCTAAAGGTGGGGCTCTTGACGGCCCCGCAAAGACCGATCAGCGCCGTAAGGGGGCAGGTAGAGAAAAGATCGAAACGGCCGAGATGGCAAGGAAGCAACACTGAAGGCCTTGCTGCTGCGGGACCCTCAGGCAAGGCTCTCTAAAAGGTTCTCGAGAAGATCTCCGCGAAAAGTTGACAGCGGGCTAGGGACGAGGAAACCGGGATGGGAAACCCGGGGTGGCTTCTCAACCCGCCCAAGGGACAAGATGCCCTACAAGATCTAGGAGAAAAAGAGTCTTTTTCCGGGAAGTCCTACGGAGGGTGCAGAGCTAAGGCAATCACCAATGGGAGTGGACGATCGTAAGTGTGACAGTTATCGTCATGATAAAGACTAATTGGGGGTCTAGGTCCGAGCATCCGGGCAGGATGGGCGTACGATGAATCTCTGTCGCCCAAAATCAAGAGAGCGTGAGGGAGGGCGATTGCACAGGAAAAAAGCCGAGGCACAGCAGTGGAATAGCGCCGACTTTCTGGCCTAAGAGATCCCACCTCCTATTAACAGCGCTCGGGGAGAGCGGAGTGAACTGGGACAAAAGACGCGTGTCGCACCAGGAAAAATTCAACGTCGCTAAACCCAGACCTGAGCCGAAAAGGGTCTTTACGTAGCGGAGTACCGTTCCCGGGGTGGGTTCATTAGGGGGGGCTCCGCGCCACGAAAAGAGGTAGTAGGACGGGGGAATCCTCAATCTTCGTGCTAAACCGAGCGCATTCGCTCATGAAAAATATCGCTCCCGAGACTCGGGAGGAATCCTGGTCGTGGCTTGGGGGGGATGGCTTTTAAAGAGAAGGCTCTAAAGACACGGCATAAGAAATCGGGAAGACTCTCCGGAAAAAATTATGGAGGGTCCGAGGGGAAACGCGTTGTGGAATGAGGAGAATCAACCATCACATCACCTTGTGCTAGGATCCTCTTAATTTGTGGCTTAAGGGAGCGGGGACTCGTAATCCGCCAGGCTTCTGACACTCTCACGTACCATTCACAATTTTCCGTCCGTCGTTCAAAAAACGAGCGAAAAACGCGGGCCAGGCGCGAGATCTCAAGGGGGAGCTTCCTCGTGCCGAAAAACGAGGGGGCGTGACTGCAGAAAAATAAAGGCATCCTTTGTGCTAAGAGGAGGCAGAATTCTGGCCTTGAATAAATGGCTTTCAATTTCCGGGGGATTGAGTCGGAGCGGAGACTGAGGGGGGATTGCCCATTCGGTAGCGCCTGACTGCGCCGATCCACTATAACGAGAGTGGCACCCGGACGGGTTCGAGATCCCCCCTCGGATTGGAAGCGCGGTGGACCTCGATGGGGGATGTTGGATACTTCGTGGGTACGCACCGGCTTTGTTGATTAAGGAAAAAAGAGGTATGAGTGCATACGGTTGGGGGCGGTGGGAGGGGGGGGGATTAAGGATCCGGGTTACTCTGGGGGGGGGGGTGAGGTGTGGAGTCAAAAAGCGTAGGGTTCGATCCTTATGCGGGACGGCGGGACTCCGTCGAGGGGGGGTTAAAGTCCTGCTGGGGAAGGAGGAGTGGGCGCGGAAAAAAGTGGGGAAAACTTGTTAAGCTTGAAAGCCGGAATGAGGTCGATCCGGGCGGGTCACGCTTCCAGTATAAGATGTCCGACGGAAGCATGGCCGGGAAAAGCGGCAACCATATCATCGGGCGATCCGGTCAACACTTTTAGGGGGGGGGTCGCCAGGAGCAGCCAAGGAGAAGATCTAAACGGCTCGGGGAACGCACAAGCGGTCAGAGAGCAGGCGGGGGCTGCGCCACGGCAGAGAGCCATTTCGAGGGATGGGCCTGCATGCGATAAGGAGCCGACGCCGCGGATGGAGGACCAGAAGGAAGAACAAATAGAAGAATCTGCGCAAAAAGGAATACAATGGCTCAAACAAATAAAACCACGGGAAAAAGGGAGTGTACGAAACGGAGGGGAAGACTTGGAAGGGGAACAATGGGCTGTCAGAGCGGGCAAGACGAAAGATCTTCAAAGCAAAAAACACACGCGCAAAGTGAAGACCCCGCATTCACTCGAAAGCATAGGGAATAAGACTAACAGAATCCTTTTCGTGCCAAAAACACGTCATCCCTACTAACTTTGGAGGGGCAATAAACAGGGGGAAGAGCATTCATCTGGGAAGGGTGACAGGAACAAAACGGCAACCAACAGCACTGACACTCAGATCTCTTTCGAACGGCCCGTGATGCAGCATACGAATTAGCGGGGGGCAGAACCTGCCCAGCGCCGGTAAAACCGGGGAAAAAAGAGGCACCCATCCGGAGGCTTCCTCAAGCAGAAAGACCAAGGACTCGGGAGTAAGCTGGGGTTCACAAGCCGAACCTGTTGCTTGGTCTCTGATAAGATAGAAAAGAAAAGGGGGCTCCCCTAAGGAAGGTCGAGACGAATAACTGCTAAATAGGAAAAGCGGGTAGGAGGAAAATAAGAGCTCTTCTACCTACCACTGCGGAGAGCGTCGCGAAAAAATGAATCAGGCTCCTATAAGTTCACTAGAGGGGATCAGGGAAAAAAGGATG
>Ga0179593_1453421_pt1 | contig 14446 bp, 19 predicted proteins | sample CZODoug2_1_08_16_FD_185931 | JGI IMG/M metagenome (GOLD analysis project Ga0179593, IMG submission 185931) | Vadose zone soil fungal communities from Angelo Coast Range Reserve, California, USA - CZODoug2_1_08_16fungal (PacBio error correction) | ecosystem: Environmental > Terrestrial > Soil >...
ACACCAAACCCTAGAGATCGAGCGGAAAAGGGAAAAGGATTGATAGCACTGCAAATGTTTTTGGGAAGGTAACGTGTTTTGCTCGCCTAATAGTCCGCAAGGGTTTAAAGGTGGGAGTTCCCCTACAGCCGTATTGGGTAAAAGAAGAATTCAAGTAGAGGGGGTGAAGAAGGGGGAAGCGGGAAAGGCGTAGTGTGCGAAGAATGACTCTCTGGTAATGGGGCGCCGGAAGGGCATTCTCTCATATTCTGAGCTGAGAAATGAGAGAAGAATGCAAGTTGAGAAAATAATGGGGGGGGGAGTAATGATAAAAAAGGCCTAAGAGAGGTACAAAAAAAAAAAATCCATGAAATGTCGTGGGGAGAAGAAGGGCCAAAAGAACCTAGACCACCTCAGATTCTTCAAGGGGGAGAGATGTGTGAAGCAACACCGTGAAGGGATGCAAATGACCTGCAAACAAGGGGGAGAAAACAACTGAAGGAAGTAACATAGGAACAGAGGGGGGAAATCACAGCGATCATAGGAAATAGTAGATGATCAGATTATTGGGGATAATATGTGAAAGGTGGAGGGAATACTTCAAAACAAAAGAAACATTGAGGGGGCAAGTTTCATTAACTTAAAAAATCCTGGGGGTGTTCAGGAGGGGGGGGAAAGGGAGACTATGATGGAGACCCTCGCAAAGGGTCAATCATCAAGTCCAAAAGTTTGAATACTTTTGAAGGTGTCTGGGAAAAAGACCGGAAAAAGGAAGAGGCAATCTACCCCGACTGCCAAATCATGGGGGTTTTAACACAGATGGCTGGGGGGAAAACAGTTTGAGAAGGGGATATTTCACTTTTAGAGTAAAATTCTGGAGGACCATCGGGTCGCTCAAAACGGGGACTAAGAACAATACCCTTAAGTTCACTCCATATTCCAGAAGACACAAGAGACCTGTGTTGTTCGCATCAAGAAGTGGGTGTGATCTTGGGCCATCGGAAGGGGGACAGGCAAGCTGAAAAAGGAAGACAGGGGGGGAAAGGATACCTATAGGGTGGGAGAAAGCGAGGAAGCGATCACGGGGGATAACAACGGGGAATGTTTGCCTTAAAATAATATCTGAGGACGGAGGTTGGGCTGGGGGGGGGGGGGGGGAAAAAGAAAAATATATCACCACTGGCAAAGGGGCAGCGGTATGACGAACGTGCCATTTAACATGTGGGGAGTGAGCAGGCCCCCGGTAAGAAAGAAAGGGGCATGGGTCGGAAAGGGGAGGGATCGGAACTTGCTGGAGGCACGGGGTGGGTTCAAACCCCAAGCTAGCGCCCTGTGGAGAAGAATGGGAGGAATGTCTGTTTTGGTGTGTTAACTCCACATAACATGGCCCAGGGTCAGGCAGCTCGTTGAAAAACAACACGTAAGTTATTCTGTTCTTGGTTTGAACCACGAGGGTTTTTTATAGGGGGGAGCCAACGTGTGAAAATTAGAGAAACGAAGTAAACATCGCCAAATGGGGGAAAAAAGAGCAAGGACAATATAGCAGAAGTCCGAGGGGCCCATAAAAATGGTCAATGGTCTGCAGAAAAACCAGGGGGATGGGGGGTATTAAAAGTGCCACGCTTTACGTCAAATCGGGCCAGAAAAGTTCAGGGCTTCTGAGTGAGAAGAGCGTACATGGCGCGATCTAGGAGGGGACAGGTTTATGGACGGTTGGAACGAAGTGAGAAGGTTGGGGGCAAAAAATTCCTAAGGTCTGACCTGTAGTATTGTGCTGAGAAAGTGGGGGAAACCATTAAGAAACCTGAGAGAAAGGGGGTAACCACACAATAAGAAAAAAAAGGAAGGAATCTTTGATCATGGTGAGGGACATCAAGGTTTGGGTGAAACAAGAGAGTGGGATTTAGATTTTGAATGGAAACCCAGATGAATCCAAACTGAAACATCATCAGAAAAGAGGTGAACCATTGGACAACTGTGGGCAGAAAGGTAACCAGTGCCTGTTGACTCATCACCTCACCATTTAGAAAGGTTTTGAAGCCTCAGAAACAAAAGAAAAAGAGGATGTAAAAGTATAGATGGGCCAAAATGCACAGTGATCGCAATGGGGCTTGATCATTCAAAAATGCCCCTGTAGTGCAGGGTTGCCGGGCTCGGGTTGGAGGAAGGAAGTAGTACATTGTAAAGGGAATAGGGTAAATTTGACATGACAGAAAGTCCTATCAAACATAATGGTCGAAAAAAAACAGTCAAAGAGGACTTTGGAAAAATGGAATCATTCAGGAGGAAAAAAAAAAAAGTGTGGCACCCTTTCGCTAGTAGGCAAGAAAAAAGTCTTGAGATCCGAATGGAAAGGTGGGGTACAAAGGTCGAAACACAGTGGGAAGGGGATCCACTGCCAAAAAAGAGAAGAAAAAAGGAGCTGGGAAAAAGTTTAAATCTCAATCAGCAATCCGAATGGTATTATGTCAAAGTGGGGTGTCGCTTTGGGGGGGAAAACGTAAGAGGGTGCGATAAGGAAACAAGAAAAAGAAAGAAAAACAACGGGGGCTGAACTACTCGGAAAAAACAGGAGTGACCTAACACGGATTCTGCTATCGTGGGAGGTGCAACAGTTGGCGGGTTCTGAATCTAATTTCTCGCCTCAGGGTCAAGAATCAAAAGCTATAAAGAAAAAAGATAACAGACTGTGGAAAAAAAAGAACAGGAGAAAGACATTACTTGTGTGCTTGAAGCGAAACCACTGAAATGGCGAAGGGAAAGGGGGGAAAACAATCAAGAACCTGATCCAAAAAATCTGAAAACAGGGCCGACAGAAGAGGATGGTGGGGAACCTGTGCAATCACCAAGCAGGAGAGGCAGGGGAAATGTTTGACATAAAGGGGGACACTCTAGAAACTTGAGAAAAAAGGATACGGGCAGGGGGGAAAACACTCAAAAACCAAGGTGTAAAGGTGGGTTTTCTAATGTATGTCGTGGACGGAAAAAAGGAGCAACAACCCTCGAAGAAGCTTACATCGTGGAGAGCCCCTTTAAAAGGTTTCACAGTTGGAATGAAGTGCGACTCCCACCATCTAGGACACAAAAAAAAAGATATGAAGGGGGACAGCTAAAGGTCCACTGAATCCATACTCATACAAGTTTGCCCGCAAAACAAAATAAATAAAAAAACACACGATTGAAGGCAATATTAGACATCCAGAAATAAAAAAAAAAAGAAAGAACAGATATAGAATGTACATTAAAGGTCGGGGTGGAATGGAGGTGGGAGAAACTAGGGGGGGAGGGGAACGAGCAAAAGAGGGTCACAGTGCGCGGGTCGCAACATGACGTTCAAATTTTAGGTGGGCCAAGGGGAAAGTCCAAGGTACAAAACAACACAGTTGCGGGTCGGGGAGTGCATAAGTGAAGGTGTGTCAGGGGCTCCCGCAAAGTAATAGGCTGACATGCAGGGAAGACGCAAAATGGCAAGGGACGTTGGAAACGAAAGAGGCAAGTTGCAACACCTACTGCCACCAGAAAGGGGGGAACAGCATATTGTAGACCCTACCTCTAGGTTCTGCCAGCCAGACAGCTGGCCACCTCCATCAGCTTCACAGGTAAAAAGGGATAGGTTTCATAAAGTCAGCTCCATGAAAGAGAGTGGGGTTGCTAATGGGAAGAGGTCCTTATGAGAAAAAGTCGCGGGTTAGTCACTGCTTGGGCCTGGCAAGGCGAAATCAAGCTTGGGGTCTAATATAAGGTTTTAAAAAAAAGGGTGCAATAGTCCTGGAGCGTGGGATTGTGCCCTTACAGGAACCCCAAAGTGACCAGGGAGGAGGTGGGGTTACAGGTCTTTAAGAGGAGAGCAAATGCGTCATCATTTTCAGAGTCTTCTATCATTTAACAATGGGTGTGATCAAACCCGGAACCAATATTATAGGTTTTCAAGGGGGGTATAGGGGATGCCCCCTCTCAAAGGGAGGGGAATTCAATTCTAAAGATCTATTTTCCACCCAATAAGTTGGGCTGGAAGGGAAAAAATTGTAGTCCTCTCTGCGAATATTGGGGGGTAAACAAGGGGAGGAAGCAGGATCTCTAAAAAAAAGGAAAATTCAGAGAAGGAGATTGATGGGGGGGGGGGGTGATTTGTGGGATCTCTCGACAAAAAAAACACAAGGGGATAGAGGAAAGAACCCATCAAGATCACACAAAGTCTGTATAACCGCCGGGGTTGGGGAGGGGAAAATTGGGGGTGTGGAAAGATATTGTCAGAAGAGGGAAAGCAAAGGGGGAGGAACCTTACAGCAGAGTCTTTGGAAACATGAGAGAGAGAGAAAAGGCTAGTAGGGTTAAACAAATCAAAATGACAAATGGCACTGAAAAATCAGAGCATTGGGGAAATAACTTGACAAAGAAAACCAGGACAAGGAGATATAATATAATCTTTAAAAGAAGGGGATAGAGCAATTTGGAAACTGAAACTGTGGGGGGCTCTCATATAGGGACCAACAATCTCTCCTGGTCCATGGAGGTTGGCGAAATACCCGAAAAGAGACACAATTCGTGCAAGGGGTCCAGAAGTTGGGACAGATGCAACCGGCAAGGGGTCAGAAAAAATAAGGACAAAAATCTAAGGGGACTCAGGTAACAGAATAAGAAAGCAGATCAGAGAAAGGATCGGATAGGGGAAGAATTGGAAATAATATAATGAGAAAAAGGGAGGGGATAGGATTTCACATGCGAAAATAGAACGGAATGGCAGGGCCAAAACATACTTTTTGAAGAATGGGAAACCCGGTGCGACTATGCAGTCACAGAGTGGAATGAATCGCAAGGGGGACTGAGGAAAAAAGGTTGCAGAGAAAACTACAGATCAATCAACTATATAGAATATTGGTGAATGAATTACAAAAAAACATACACAACAACAAAAAAAAAAAAACCAAACAACTGTACAAAAAATCTAAGAAAACTGGGCTTAAATCATGTTGGGGGGGAAACCAAATCATTTATTATCATGGCGAAAAATCAGGGGCCCGAATGGATTGTTACCATTATTAAAGGAAAAGGTGGGAAAGAAAGTCAGGGTTGGAAATTACATCGGTGTGTGCTCCAAACAAAAGAGGAAAACTCCTAGAAAAGAGGAACCAGTTAAACAAAAGAAGATGCCGCCCTGCTATCAAAAAGAAAAATACCACCGAGAAGGTTTGTCTCCTCCAGGGAAACAGGGGAGTTGAGGGTGTCCAAATTTGTAACACCAAAATGGGGAAAAAAAGAAGGATGATGCTACCTATCGTTGGGGGGAGGAAGAGAGGAAGTCAAAAACTGGAGAAACAACTGGGGCCTATTGGGAATAGGGGGGACGTGCAGGTGTGCTGGAGGGGGGCTGGGTGGGTGAAAGGTAGTGGTGTTATGATGCAATAAAAGAAAACCTGTGTCTGAAGGCGTGAATGTCTCAAGGGACGCGGCTAGTGGTCTAGAGGTAGTGGCGTTCAGCGCATCGCCATCACTGCGTCCGTCAGCAAACGTAGATCGAGACAGCAGGAGAAAAAAGAGTCTTCTTTTGGAGAAGAGTTGGGTCCAAGTTAGCTCAACTTGGAAAAAAAGCCGGAACCTTGCTATTCTAAGTTCCCAAGGGTGAGGCCATGGTGGAAATGGTTGTGCTGGGTGAATGGAGGGTACACTAGATAAGGACAAAAAGGAAAGGACCAGTGTCCTGCCTCCGTTAGGAAAGGGACCCAGTTTTTGGTTGACATTCTGTCCAGGGGCTAAGTTGGGGTAGCGTTGCTGAGGAACCACGGGGGGGAAGGGCCAGAGCGAAGAAGGGAAAAGCAAGGGAACGAAAAAGGTGGGAAAGACACAAGCAGTGTCTGTGTGTATGGGTTCAGACGTGCAAGTATGAATTAAAATCCGCGCCGGGCAAAGGAGTATGTGGGGGTCGTGAAATGTTGGAACGAGGAAAAGTATCTCACACCATAGGCATCATAAAGGTTGAATTCAGTTGATTTTGGACGAGGGAAAGGATTGGCTGACAGTGAAACCAGTTCGCTGGGTGGGCGGGGGGGATATCACCTTTGTGGCCATTGTGGTCTCTGTTTCCAAATCCATAAAGACGCAGAAGGGAAGTAGGGGGCAATCGTCTAATGGGGGGAAAAACAGGTGAAGGAGCCACCAACGACCCGGCTTGCCGCGATATGGGGCAGGGGAAAACTGGGGCATAGGGAAAAAAGATAAGGGACTGGGGGATTTAGAAAGAGGGGGTCATGGGAAGAAATATTTCAATCAACTCAGCAAAAGACGATTTACACGACAACTTATAAAAAGCCTTGTATTGGGGAGGGGAGTCCAATACATAAACAGGGAATAACTGTTGGAAGGGAGGAGGAACTCAAAACAACACGGAAGGAGGGGAGATAGTTTCACAGAAAATCAAAAGGTGGGCTAATGGGGAGGGAGGCATCAAGGTCCATAACTCTGGAAAAGGGAATGGTCGTGCTTATTATGGGAGACAGGGTTGGTTAAATGACAATATCTACGCAAAGTAGCTTGAGGGGGACATATTGCGAAAAATTACGCACAAAGAGAAAGGAATGCGGGGGGGGGGACGGTAAAGGGAGCTCATTCATGACAAAAATTACTGGTGGGGGGCCCCCACAGGAGGATACACTACAGGATGCTATCCTACTGGGGGACAAAGTCGCCATTTAAAAATATGATCCAGAAAAGCCCAAATCGCGGGGAAAAAACTGGGAAAAGAGTCGTACTTCATCAGACAACTCCGCATGGTTTGATGCAATTGGGGGGGTCGGTGAAAATGTATCTTGTCCATGTCAGCCAACCATACTAAAGAAATGCACTTTGGAGCCTCCGGGCAAAGGAGGGAAAACCAGTCTGCTCTCAGGGGATTTAAGGTGTGGGGAAAAACCTTTGTGTCAGTCAAGCCTGGGAGGGAAGAGGGAAATCAGGTCATTCATCAAACAAAGAACTGGCAAAAAAAGAGGGGGGCAATTTGGGAGAATATGTACGGGTGGGTCTTGAACTAGGCAGAGGGGGAAAATGAAAAGTAAGTTCCGGGGCGAAAAAAAAAAAAAAAACAGACACATAAAGGGAAAAATCAAAAAAGGGGGGAAAAAACAAGGACATCCTGTCGTGTGGGGGGGGGGGAAAACTGTGGCTGACCACGGAGGAGTTCCAATGGTGAGGCACATTAATGATGCAGGGGGCACTTTCGGAAAAATGTGACATTGAAAATAAGAATGCACAGTGATGTCTGGGTGATATGAGGAGGGGGGGGGTATGCTTAACCATCATACAAAGAAACCCTCACTTCAGCTGGGCACTCAGCCAGAATTGGGTTAATGATCGAATGCAAGAATAGAGGCGACCCAAACCCTCGATGTCGTCCAGCACTGTCTTCCATGTTGGCACGACAGAGAATCAATAACAAGTTGGCAAAACTCCAGCAAAATTAAGAAAGGATGAGGGGAGGAAGGGGGGGGGAATACTGAGGGGGGGAAGGCTGGATTTCGTTTAACGAAGGCTAGGGGGAGGGTTAGGCAAACTTTCAGGTGCAAAACTGGTTCCCATGTTGAGATCAAAACTTGGGAACATACGTCACAGGCAACTTAGGGGGTGGAAAAGATTAACTTGCAGGGGTTACCATATTTGCAGAAGGGCGACATGGTTAGGTCAGTAAAAAATTCAAAAGGCGGATCAGGGAGAAACGAGATTCCGAAAAGACTTGAAGGGGGGGGACCAAATCTAAATATCCGTCACCGTGATGCAACCAAAAGATCCAACACACAACCCTGCTTTTATACCATTCCCATTTCATGGGAAAGTTCCTCGTATAAAAATTCAAAAAAGACAGCAAGTCAAAGATTCCAATACTTTACATGGGGGAAGTATCCAGAGAAGGAGAGAAGCTTCAGGGGGGGCGAAGAGGGAATTGAGGTCAAATGAGGGCTAAAGGGTTTCGACTGGGATAAAAAAGGGAAAAGTAGGGAGACCCTCAGAGGTGTTGTCTTTATCTGAAGACGGGGGGAAATCACCTGAATCTGATGCGGGGTAAAAAGAGTCCTCAACAAGTGGGAGGGAAAGGGGAACTTGGTGGGGCCTTAGGAAGGGATTCGTCTCTTCTATCCCCAATTGAGAGGATCAATGCGATTTTTCAAAATGGCAAAAACATTTAGTTGACAGTGGTCAGACCCAACAAGATAAGCCTGCGGGCCCGGGCAGTGGGGGTTATTGGGGGGGGAGAAGGCATGAATTCGGACTTCCTTCCGAAGAATTGGGAAAAAAAAAAAATAAGTTAGCGGGAATGGGAGAAGGTCAATAGGAGGAAGTGCAAACAAAGAATACCAAAACAGGCGTCCGGCGTCTCTAAAGTGATGTAGAATTGATTTTGGAAAGGGGGGAGACAGAGAAACAACCGGAGTGGAAAGAAGGAAGATCACAATCACAAATGACTCTTGTAGATAAACTGAAGTTTTGGGGGGTTGGGGTCTGCCCTCATAGGGGAGGGGGAAGGTAGATTAAAAAGTGGGTTGGGGGAGTTCAAAAAGTAAAATTGGGTGGAAAACATGAGAGAAAAGCAAGGAAAGAGGTGGAGTAACAAAATCAAAATGAAAAAGAAAACCGTCGCAATAGGGGTGCGTTCAAACCTTCTGATAAACGGGAATGAAAATATAAGCAATGGGGGAAGGAAGGCAGTGGGTCTTCACTAAGAATATTCACTCAAACAAGACGCCGCTGGTAGGTCTTGGAAAATAAAGATAACAAAAGATTCTTGCAAAAGTAAGAAAGGATGGGGGTCATACATTTCAAGTGGCGGATAAGAAGGAAAAAAGAGGGAGAAAGACCCAAAAACTAGGGAACAGAGTGCAGAAAAAAAAGGAGGATCGGGGGTATATGGGGAAGGAATATGGGGGGTTGGGGGATGAAGAGGGATGAAGTGTGAAAAGACAACCCGATTGCACATGAAAGGGGGAGGGAAGTGGGGTAATTTTATCACAAGTCTACATTGTTCAAGAGGTGTGACAAAGGTTGTGACAGACATCGAAGTAATAGCAAATTTGAAGGTCACATAGTTGATAAATTTGTTGGGAGTCGCATCACCAAAAGACAATCATCTAATGGCGGGAAAAAAAATGTTAACAAAAAAAGGGAAGGTGTGGGTGTGGGGGGGAGGGAAAAATCACAGGGTGCGATGTGACGGTGAATCAAGGGGTTTTTGCAATAGAACAAGGGAAATCAAATGGGATGTTCGCTCAAAGTATTTCTATCATACTCCAATCCAGTTCAAAAAAGATACAGCTTAAAAGAGACTTCTACCAAATATACCTCACCGAAAGAGGGTGTTCTAAACGGGAGGTAGGAAAAAAAGGGTTTTCCGACTGAGCATGTGGAACTTAGGATGCGGGGTATTGAGGAAGGCGAATAGGGGGGGGGAATTCGATAGTGCCCCCCCCAAAAAAAACCAATATAAAAATATCCGAAAACTGGAAAGGGCAGAAAGAGTCGTCAGGTAGGGTGGGGAATGTTTGGACGATAAGATGGAAAAGCAAAGTAAAATGCAAGGCAAGCGACGAGACTGGGTTGGAAGAAGTAAATGTCAGCAATTGGACAATTGCATGGGGACGTCCACGTACAGTTTATGGGGAGTGAACTGAATCTAGGGGGATGGTGGCACAGGTGAAAAAACCTAAGGGGAGGAGGCGAACCTGTGGTAACGAGTGGGTGCCTGGGGTGAGGGGATGGGTGGGGCACCAGGGCTCTGCGTGACGAACTCGGGCTCGTGCAGTATGTGGGGTCCGATGAATCTAGTAGAAACTACGTAATGGTATGGGGGAGAAAGTTCTTGGGGGGTGTAAATTCGATGCTAGATGTACTGGGGTTGAAGAAAAAACACTGAGCCAGGTATTAAAAGGATGGTTACGCCATGAGGGAGAGAAAAAAACTGGGGGCCAAAATCATCCAGAACAGGGAAAGGGAAAGGAGTGTTTACAGACGTGATAGAGTCGGGCAGGCCAAGAGGGGGATTGGTGGTTGGGGGGGGCGGCCATTAGAAGAAAAACACCGTCAGAAAAATGACAAAAAGTATTCTTTATTTGGAAGGGGGAAGGAGGAGATACATTGGGTCCCAGCATAGGGGGGGGTCAGTTGATGAAGACAAAGGGGGAACTACCTTAGGGGTCCCAAAGGCAGGGACTCAATCCTTGTAGTAGTGAAAAGGGGGATCGGATACGGGGGGGGCACCATTAATGGCAAGGGGAAGAAGGAAAAGGGGGCTGGACTCGATCTTGTTTCAAGGGGGTCAAACTGTAAAGGTCAGGATCAATGAGAGGGGGGAGATCTTTGCAGGGGGGGGATCCAAGAGGCCATCCACTGGATAATCAATCAGAGCTATGGGTAACACAGGGGGGCGAGGTGATGGGTGAAGGAATCCCATGGAAAAACCATTGAGATCCCAGGGATTTCGCGTGCAATCGAGCAACGGAATGAAGAATAGAGATGCAAACGGACGATAAACCTTTGTCGAATTGTTGCGTGCGTCACCCAGAAGCTGGCGGGGAATTTCGGGGTTTGTGCTGGAGGGTTTGCAGTATGGACGAATAAGGAACAGAAGTATCAGTGGGGTATGTGACAGGGCTTCACATGAGGAAGCAAAATATCGCATTCATCACGCAGACTCATTTAAGGGGGTAAGGGTGGGAAAAAACAGTTCTGGCTATTCGAAAAAATACAGAAGAAACGATCTCGGAAAAATGGAAAGGTCGCGATGTCAGAAACAAAGGTCTGCATCCCTTCCATCAGAGAGATGGGACACTGTAATGATCGAAACTTCATCAGCAAACAGCCCCGATCGAATAATTATTTGGTGTTTCGGACTGGGACTTAAAATACAGGCCCCATCAAACACTGGGATCAGAAGGAAGTTACTAACATGTTCTTGGATCTCAAGGAAGGATGAGAAGTTGAAGGAAACTGCTGGACACAGTTTGTGTGAGCGTTACGAAACTGAAGAAAAAGGTTCACATCCACCAGAAGACCTCCAGGGGAAATAGAAGGTGGGGGCAAACAAAAAACGATACTGATTGTTTGGAGGGGACGAGAGCAGGAACCGTGGTATGGCTCAGATGCAAGCTACCAAAAGAGGGACATGAATACAACAACAAACCCATTCTCAATGCGACGGAACTACCAAGGGTGTTTTAACCGGGGAAGACCCAGCGTCGGCAATTGGGAAAAAAGAATAAAAGCGGATTTCTTAAAAACAAAAAATTCTCCGAAGAAGGGAAAAATGGCACGTGAGAACTCATCCTCGCAACCAGGAAAGGGTTAAATTGGGGGGGTAGGTATGTCGGGAGTCAAACCGAGGACCCCACCTCGAAAAGCTATTCAACGCCCTTTACAAATGTGACATCCAGGGGGGGGGGGGGGGACGAAAAAGGAGACGGGGAGAAGTAACCCCAAGAATATGTCGCGCATCCCCAAGCTTCCATGGAACTCATGCCGTTAACAAATTGAAAAAGATTTTACAACAATGGGGTCGAATTCAAAAAAAGGGGGGAAACAACATTAGGGGGGGCTTTGACAGGCGTAGGCTGGGAAGCGGAGGAGGGGGAACTGGAAAGGTCGTGGATGGGTGAGGTACGAATCAGAGGTCAATAGACTTTTTGCACAGTGAAAGATTCAGAACTTGGGTTGGCAAAATCGTCATCGGCAAAGGATTTTGAAGGAAAAACTTCAAATTCTTGTTTAACAGGGGCCGGGGGGCAGGCGGGTCGATGCGTAGGGTTTGGGGGGGAAAGGGAAAAACAAGTCAAATCGATACGCTGAACCGAGACCACTAAAAGGACCTTCAAAGAGGTGACGAGGGAAAAGAGAACAATGAAGTCGCCCGCAAAGAACCCAGTAAGGCGCATAGTGTCAGACTTACCATAAAGTCAAATGGTTATAGAGGTAACTGTGGGGGCATCCTAGTCCATACCTACATAGATTTCAATGGACGCTATATTTCAAGCCGATCCTTATCTCTCTTCCATACCGCGGGGGTGCTATGAATCTTAATACGCTGGGATCCTCAGTGGTACAAAGGGAAGAGCACTCAGCTGGTTGGGGGGTTAGGGTCGTCGCAAAAAGGTAGGTTGTGGAGTGGGCGTGGTGCCAGGAAAAAGGGGGAATAAAAAAAACAGGGGGGGTCACATTGGCCTTTTGGGTGTGGACGTCAGGACTAAAAAGGAAAAATCAGGGCTACTATCAAAGAACAGTCTAAACTAAGGGGTGGGACTTGTTTGATCATCAGTCGAAACGCAAAAGGAATGCCGGGGACGGAATTTCATTTAGGTTGTAATATGGGGACCTCTAAATGAACAATTAAACTCTCTAGGTGAAACCAACCAATAGTTAGCTTAATTTGGAAAGAAGGGTCCAGAGGCCGACTCGGAAATAAGGAGGGCAAAACGTCGAAAATAAAAAAAAAGAAAGAGGGAAAAGGCTCTACAGTGTTCCTGAAGGTGGGGAAATGTGATCTCAGGAAAAAAGGAGAGTCTGGAAAGGGAAAAAAAACAGACAAGAAACTCTCTCTACACGGAGGAGGGTAAGCACGACGCACGTTGGTGGGTAATGTCGAAGGTGTTGAATAGGAGGGGGAGGAGAATATTGAAATTGGTGGTGCTAACTTTTGGGGGTGGAAAGGAAAGGGGGACTGCATAGAGTGGGGGCAGGCCACAGAAAGAATTAAAATGGTGTCTCCGGGTGCGGTCGACTTATAGGCAAAAGAAGAGAAGGGAAGAAAGTTATCTGCAGGGGCAAAGTGGAAGGGAGTGACTCAAAAAGATAGTTAACAACACCAGGCAGAATTTTCTGGGGGACTGCAACCTCACATAACCAACACTCCGAGGGGGAGCCCCACAAAAAAAAATTAGATCAGAAAAAAAAAAGGGTCAGACCTGCAGGGGGGAACAAAGACCAAAAGCAAGGGTGGGAACTAAGGGCAAGTCGTTCCTAGCATGTGACAGAGAGAAGAGGAGAGTGAGGGAGGGTCTGGGAAGCGAAGCTCGGGGGGGGGGGGGTAAAGGGGAATAATTGAGCTGGGGTCCGTGGGGCAAGACCGAGACCTGCCTGGCAGACTCAAAGCTTACTGTGGGGGAAGGAGGTGGGGACTCGGGGGTTAAGGTAGATGTACAATCGCAAAGAGTGGGGTCCCGGAAGGGAGGTCAAAAGGGGGGGACAGAGGAATAATATTGGAATTGGTTGTAGGGTCCAAACCAAAAACCACAACATTAGAGGATCGAAACGACTGCGGAAAAGGTTAAAAAATTATTTTTATCTTTAAGACAGTTTCACGGGGGAACGAAGGGGGGACCATTGTGTTGGAAAAGATGTGGATTCGTTGTTCCTTGGAGGGGGAGAATCACCAAGAGGGAAAACCCGCCGGAAAGTTCACCAAGATCAGAGGAAACCAGAAATCCGGGCAGAAAGAGCTCCACAGGCATAGTTTGGGGGGGGACCCAATCACAGTTGGTGGGAGCTTGTTGTCCAAAAATCGATCATTGTTGGCGAAGGGTACAGTGGAAGCCGGCCGTGGGGATTCTCAGGAGAAAGTGTCGGGGCGATCCAAATGGATAAAAAAAAAACGGAAGGGGAAGACAACAAGGAGAAAGGAGGATTCGGGGCTGGGGGATCAAACATAATACCGGAGAAAAAACTAAGACAGGGTCAGGCGGAATGGTTATCATAACAAATGGGCGCCAGGGCCGCCGGGCATCACGATGCCTTCATGTGAATTCAGGCAAAAAGAAGAGAGGTTGGGACGTTTAACAAAAAAAAACAGACTTGACGAAGAAGGTGGTGCTGGAATTGCTGTGGTGGGAAGGGATCACCAGAAAACCATCGTCCCAGGGGTCCGCAAAACCCGGAAGAGTCCAGGGGTTAAAGGAAAAAAGGGGGGGCTCTCAAGGGTGCGGGGGGATTGGACCAAGTTGCGGCAGGAGTCATACAGTATGGCCACAAGACAGTAGAGAATTCAAGGGGGAGTTTCCAAGACTTAAATATATTAGGAGTGCAGTGCGTATGGGGGGGGGATGAAATGGCAACCGGAAAAGGAAATCGACCCCCAAGATCATAAATGCGATAAAAATGTTGGGTGATATGTGCTACATTGTATGTTGGAAGGGGATGGAAAGAGTAAAAAATTGCGACATTTGAAAGGGTGTGAAAAAAGGAAGATCTGGACCTTAGTATTTGCCTAATCGCGACAGTGTGTTCTCACCAAAAACTGAAATGAGCTCAAGTAAAAGTCCATAGAGAGGTTGAGGCATTGGAGGAAATCGGTGGGAAGCGACTTGGAGTCGGATGTAAAAGTACCTGAGGAAACACACCACGTAAGCAGACACAAATAGGTTATAAACAAGGAAAAGGGAACGCCAGTATGGGTGACAGGGGGAAAAGGCAACAAGGTGAGCACAGTGTTGGACAGTGA
>Ga0179593_1496034_pt1 | contig 14446 bp, 15 predicted proteins | sample CZODoug2_1_08_16_FD_185931 | JGI IMG/M metagenome (GOLD analysis project Ga0179593, IMG submission 185931) | Vadose zone soil fungal communities from Angelo Coast Range Reserve, California, USA - CZODoug2_1_08_16fungal (PacBio error correction) | ecosystem: Environmental > Terrestrial > Soil >...
TGGAGGTCGTTGACACCGCCGAAGCAAGACGTGAAAAACCCATGAGTCGGAAGGGGAGGGGGTAAAAGATTTCAAGACTTGAATGGAGGCACTATTTCTACACAATTATCTAACCGTCGGGGTGGAGGAATGGATCGTGGGGAAAAGGGGGGTTCAAAAGGCTTGGATGAAAGGCGATCAGGAAAAAAGAAGCATCACATCTAATCAAGAGCTGTTTCCTGAGGGTCTTGGGTTCTATCTGGATGAAAAGAAAGAAAAGAGGGACTAGCGGGGGGAGGTCTTCGCGGGAGGTGACTATTGTAAACATCTTTTTCATGCGGGTCGGGACAGAAGACATGTCCTGATATATTTTCTGTCAAGGGATCCCTTGGAGGGAATCCTATGAAGGAACCCCGTGATCTTGGTGGAAAAAGGGGGATACCCAAGGGTAGGTGCCGCATTCCCGCACGAACCTGACGGAAAAAAAAAGAGGTGTGCTATCTTACCCAGGGCAAAAACACAATAACGCACTGATTATGGAATTGGGAATGATGGCACAGGGTGGCATAGGAGAAAACGTGCCTGCGAAACAGAGTGTCTGGAATTTCAGTCAAAAAAATTCTTTGAAAAAAGGAAGGAATGTGTGGAAGAAAAAGTCAAGGCCGAAAAAGCGAGGTGGAAGCAGCGCTTATCGGAGAGGGAGGGAAAGGGGACGAAGGGTAAATACAAAATTTCAGCACCGGACGGGCAGGGAGCGACGGTCCTTATTAGAAGGTGGGAGCAGAATATTATTGGGGGGAACCGACGTGTGGGAGAAGAAGGGGAGAGATATTCGAAGAAAAGGAGACCGGGCGCCTGAAAAGGGGACCAATAAAGGAAATTCCGGAGGCTCTAGGCGGAGAGGGGAAAATTCTGGGGGCTACAGTTAAATGAGGGGCGAAAATGAATAAAAGCATAAAGCGAAAAAAAAGAATGCGTTTCAAGACTCCGCGTGAAACCAGGGATAACATAGGGGTATCCGGTTCAACACTTGATCCTTGCCCAGAAGAGAAAAAACGAGGATCACCCAAGAGCAGCCGGAGGACAACGACTGCAGAAATCCCGCAACTGGGGGTTTTGGGAAAGCCGCAAAAATAAAAAGAACGGGTCCACGCAGGGAAGGAGAGGAGGGGGAAGAAAGTCTTTGTCCTCTGATCATTGCTTCGTCGAACGGCATCGTAGAAAAAGTGGCTGGAAACGACCGGGAGAAGAAAAAACGGGAGGCGGGAGATGAAGAACCGGCGAAAACCGATATCTGAACGAAGGAAATAAAGGAACTAAAAAAAAAAAAAAAAGCGAACCGGTCAGAAGGAGATTCACGAATACGAAGACCGGACTTGGGTGTCCACGATTTATCTCAAGACAAGTAAAACACCGAGAGGGAACTCCCCTAGCACGGTCAACGCGGAAAAAGAAAATAGATAAGACCTGCTTGTTGGTTGGAATGGGGAAGAAAGAATCCAGCGGGGATTAGTTGGGTCTCGCTTCCTACGAAACCACATTGAAGCGGATGTCCATGGGGACGAGGGATCCCCCCCTATTTTGAATCCCCGCTTCACGGGAAGGGTGGTAAGAAAACATGGGGCCGCTGTATCTTTCAAAAGAAAAGGGAACAGAACACGAGATTGTCAGGCAAACCAAAATGGTCAATTCAGGGAAGGGAAGTGGGAGGAGGTAATTCTTCTCGAGGGGAAACGTAAGCTTATTGAGAGGGTCAATGATGAAAACCGAATTTCACTCACCAGCTAAAAAAATATGAAGTGAAGATTCCTGATCGGCTACACAGGGAAAAAGGACATAGAACCCTACGAGGTGCATGTTCGTCAAACTTCCGAAAGGATGCGAAGCGACGAGTGAGGGGGGAGGTTGTTCAAAAGAGGAGTGGCAAAGGCAGGAAGGGCCTAAGAACATTGAGAGAAAGGGGGCAGGAGAGGAGACTGAACTGTCCAAAAATGAAAAAAAATGTTCGCAGGAAAAAAGACAAAAAAAGGAACACGAGTGCTTGACAATACGAACACAAAAAAGGAAAAGAGACACTTCGTCAGGAAAAAAAAAGACCAGCGGGGGAGGAAAAAAATCTGTACACCCTCCTCACCGGAACTGGAAGGCAGCTTAGTTGGAGAAAGAGACCATCAAAAACTTTAATAAGTGGGGCCAAGAGTTATAACTATACACGGAGAGGAACTCGGAAGAAGCAGTCCATAAGAAGAAAAATTGCCTAAAAAGGGGGATCAGAGTAACGTCCGGACACGCCACGAATCCCTGAAGAGCAAAAAAGGTGAGAAAAATGTCCAGAAAAGAAAGGAAAAAGACTCGGGCACACACAAAAAACGGATTATATTAAAGAAGAAAAGGGGAAAAGGGAGTCAGGAGATGAGGGGAAAAATTGACCGCTTGAAGGTATTACGTGGACCGAACCAATCATCTGGAAGGAAAGGGGGGGGGACGGTTACGGGGGGCAGGGGGCGTTGGGTAAATAGAGGTGTACGTATTGGCGATTTAATCGAATCGTCGGGCCCTCGGAAAGCGTGGGAAAAGTGGAAAGAGTGGAGGGGCCTCCAGACTGCATGACACAGGCCGGGGGGGGAGCGGGTTTAGCGCGAGGATGGGAGGAAAGGACGGAAAAGTGGGCGATCTGGGGGGGGGGGGAGGGACGGTTAAAAAGGGTCGTGGCCGGCAGGGACTGAGGTAGGAAGCAGAATTCGCGAGGGGGAGAAATGGGGCTCAAAGGAACCCCGGCAGAAGAACGTCAAACACGCACCCGCGAGAGAACGGTGTGAAGTACCACTTGCTCCATTTACTGGGACAAAGCGCTAAAATAGGAAAAGCGAGCGTAGAGAACTCATCACTGTTGACGGGTAACAGAAATTGCGAAAGACAAGCGTATGCTGATGAAAGGTGGGGGAAAAGCCCGTACAGGAAAGGCAAGAAGTGTCTATCGTTCTTCGTGACTTCTTGGTGGCTGATCGCATATAGAGAAACATCCACGGGGCCGCCAAAGGGAACCGAACCGACAGGGCCAAAATAAAGATAGGGAAAGGGGTGGTCAAACTGGTTCCTTCGAAACCGAGAGGATCACGCTCCACGTTGCCAAAGAGAAACAGCAAGGGAGGGAAAAAAACTGAGCACTTTTGCCGCGTACTAGACGGGGCAAGTCGGGGTGAGGGGAGGTCGTCGTTGGGGGCAGGAACATGCTTTTGTCATGCAAAAATTAATTTCACATGGCAGGGGCTGCAGAGTCAGCTGGGACCCAGGGTATCCAATCTAATCTCCCCTGGTGTAATCTGTGTGGCCAAGGAACACATCGCACCACAGTCATTACAGGCAGGGCCAGGCCTGTGTTCGTTTTCTGGGACGGTGTTGCTCGAACCATGACCACCAAGTACGGAGCCTCTCGTTGTGGATACAGGTGGTGGGTAAAGGAGCCCCGCGATTTTGCTCGGATTGGGGAACGTTACGTGAAGAATGTGTATGCGCGCTTGGGATAATACTCATCTGCAATGCCCCGGGGGCCGACCGGGACAGAGAGTCCTTGCCAGTAGTGGGAACTGGTATTCCGGGTCAATCCATCTCCTAGTCGGGGGTGAATAGCAGGGAGATGAGGAAAATGCCATTGGGTTAGACTGCACAGTCTATGAATGAAGGGCGGTTTGTCACGACAGTTGGAATGTGCAGTCAATCGCCTTCCTCCCGGGGTGTACAAGGAGTTTCTCAAGGGGGGCAGAAGCCACATCCAAATAAAATCAGGGGGGAATATACGAGCCTGGCTTGTAATCATACAAAAAACGGAGGCTCCTATAGCGGAAGGTCGGGATATTCCAAGGTTATTCCGGGTCTGGCGGGAGGCCAAAACAGATAGGGGGGAGGTCTCAGGGGTCATCCTGGTCGAGTGTCTGTGGCCCCCCCAGGGAGGGTTGCGGAAAAGAGTCCGCTTCAAATTTTTTCAAGGCCTAGTAATCCATAACCATACTAATTTCCGGTACGTAAAGTAGGACAATTTTAGTCCTTTTTCCTTTTTGTGAGTGTGAGGGAGAAAGAGATACAATAGACTCTAAAAACCATAATAAAAGGAAAAAAAAAACGCCAGAAATCATTCCAACGTAATTGAATGCGGTTACTTACGCCACGGGTGTGGTAAGGCGTGCCAGAAATTTTTAGTTTCGATTGAATAATTTGACCGGCCCCAATAAAACCAAGGATCACCCAGGAAAAGGGGAAAGTCAGTGTTAGCCCAACCCAGTCGCAAGGCTCAGAAATAGGTCGAGAAACAGCGGTCACGGTAGGTTCAATTGGTGGTGCGAATCGACAAGCTAACTTAAACCACGCACGCCGCAGCACCTCCGAAGTGACCAAGAAAAAACGGAAACGTTGATTACAATTTCTCCGTACCGAAAAAAAGAATCTGGAACGCAGAATAGAAGTTCCTACGCGAATTGTCTGGAAGGCCTTTAGCTCGATTCATCTTAGCCCCACACGGTCATTGTGACATCCAGGATCAATGGAAGAGACTTCTTTGTGGGGTGGGGGTAAATCGGTGGGTTGTGCAAGGGGGGGCAGACCAAATCAGGGGGGGAATAAAAAAAAAGGAGGGGGGGGTGGGTAGCGAAAACCAGAAAAGGGGGTCCCGCTGGACACTAAGCGGGAAGGGTTTTGAACATACGGGATGAACAAATCAATGCGAAGCAGGAAGGGAACGAATCGGACTAAAGTGAGGGGCCAAACGAAGACAGGCCGGCGGCAAACATTGAGAACCACAAAGGGTCTCAAAATCAATATACCCGGAAAGAAAGGCCCCACCCCCGCTTCGAAAACGCATGTGTGAGGGAGAGGCATGCACCGAGCTCGCAAGCAAACACGTTGAACGGGGGCGGGCGGGGGCGGCCTGTGAGGGAAGGGAGGTTAAAGACCAGGAAATCTTGGGTAGGAGAAGGAATAAACGCGCCCGGGGGGAAAAAGGGGGGAAACGCTTTCCAATGAACGGCCCTTGAAACCTACTGCGGAAGGTAGCACCGTGCGGGCAAACCGAAGAACTTGAACATCATCTTTACAAAGGAAATTCAAAAAGAAAGGTTGGGGAAAGGGAAATGACCTTCGGGGGGGAAACACTACCAGTAAATCTCCTATATCTCACACCAACCTGGAAAGGGGAGGGGGGGAGGGGGGGGGAGGATCTGTCCTGTCTTTTGTGGGTTTAAAAAACACGGGCGAACTCATAAGCCCAAACAGGAGTAAAGGGGGGGTCTTGGAAAAAGATAACGGGTCAAAAAGTAAGGGGCGAAGGAAAAGAGCAAAGGACGGAAAGCTTCGTCCTGCAAATGGGAAAAGGGAAAAGGAGGAGACAGAGGCCGCAACAGAGTTCTGGGGCGCCGGGGGACTAACATAAAAAAGAGAGACCCAGACGTTCCATTCATGTTTTGCTGGCTAAGTCCTCTACCGCAAGAAAACTTAAAGACGGGGTCGGAGGCGGGAGGAAGTGTGGGTTGACCTGTCGTGCAGGAAAGGGAGCAGCCCTCCGAATATAGTGTAACGTCAGCTCTAGACGTCTGTAGAAAAGCCTGAGCAAAGGGGGAGGGAATAACAAGATAGGCCCGGAAAGAGAGTGAAAACAAAAACAAAGAGGGCTACGTTCGGCATTCCAGCACGGAAACTGATTCACCCAGGAGGTGGGGCGAAAGGAAACAACAAAAGACAAAAAAAAAAAACCAACGAAATGGAGGGGGGGACGATGGCACGACCTGGATGGCAAAGCGAAGGGTGATGGCACAGCAGCGTATAGGACTTGGCGGAAAGGGTGGAAAAGGGTGAATGCTAGGATGGATGAAGATTCAAAAAAAAAAAAAAAAAACCGGGATACAAAAAATCTGAGGAAACTCCAAGCGCTGATAGACCTATTCAAGGCGCCGGGGTAGAGAAGAACAAATGTCAGACCGCCAATGCGCAAGGAAAAAAGGGTCCTCGAGGATTGGTTCTCTACGCATCCTTAGGGGGGAACGAGGGCCGGTGGAGCAAGGGGGAGCCTGGGAAGTAAACCTGAGAGAACGTGAAACTCACCTTCGACGCGGACCAAGGATCAACTGGTGCGAAGGTCCAGAGCAGTGGATGGAGAAGGAAAGTCTTTCTCTGGAGGCGCGGGGCGCCGGGTAATAGCTCAATGTCTAGAACCATAACAAAGTCCAAAGGGAAAAGCGGGTGAATAACTGGGCACGGACCGCCAAAAGGAGGTCGTCTATCGGGTTTCCAGTAAACCAACCGTGTTAAAAAACGTGCCATATCGGGGAACCCAAAGCGAGTAAGGGCAGCCATCCAACGTTGGGCCTACCAGAAATCAAAATCAAGTCGCAAGAAGAAATCAGAAGGGGGATGGAAGCCCTGAAGAGATAGGGAAGATTTGGGGGTGGGCAGAGTGACAAAGTAATTCGGTCGCCGAAATACGCGGTGGAGGAGGGAGTTTGTGGGAGGTTTGGGGGAAAACTTATGGCGTAAGGACTTTTGGCTGCGCAAACATCCACAGTACAAACCACGGAGGACTCGATCTGAAAGGCAACGTACAAAGAGAAGAGGACTAAAAGCGTTCCTTAGTAACCAGCAATGATCGAAGGAGAGCTGGCCTTCCCGGGTCCGCAGGCAAGACCCGCGGGCCACTTAAAAAGATCAGATATGTCCGACACCAGAAGCGGACTCCCCATATCACGCTTAAAAGAGGCGGACGACCGGGCGTGTGTTAAAAAAAGAAAAACCAACAAAAGCCCCTAGACCCGGGGGGGGGATGATCTGCTCTGTCGGACAACCAATGGGGCACGGGGGGTAACGTGTTCTGCCCCGCCTGACGACCCAACGAGTAGATCATCCACCGCCGGCACTGGACCTGGGCGCAAAGGTCGAGTGGGAGCGGGTTGGAAAACGTAACGGAAGTCGCACAGGGCTCGGGGACTACCACCAAACTTGGAACATATCCGCGAGTATGGTGGTGGCGAAGGGAGACGGAAAATTCAAGCGGGGCGTCGACCGTCGGCTGGAGAGGGGAGATCAATATGCAGAATGGAGGAAAACACGGAAAACCAACACGCCGACCAGAGCTTGCAACCTTGAGGGGTCAACAAGTTGCAGAGCAACGAAAAAGAGACGGGCCGCGGCTGGTGGGAAAACGTCAAAAAGAAGACAGTAACGTAAGATTAGATTCGCTGGGGAGGAAGGTGAAGACGAACGAAAACACTGACAAACTACCTGGGCGGGTGCATCGGCAACGGGCACTGCCTAAAAAAAAACAGCCGGATCGGACGAGAAGTCAAAACCATGCCAGCCGAAGGGTGGGCTAAACACAACCCACAACCCTAAACAATTGTGGGGGATCGCCAATTACGCCGTCATGACCGAAAAGTAGGCGAAACCGAGCTGGAAAAAGGGCACGGATTGAAGCCTTCCTAAGGTTTAAAAGGGACAACTACGACGCACCGCGGACGACGGGGTGGGGCCGCATTAAAGAATCTCCAAGCGAATAGTCCCGGAAGGCTACCAGCCCAGCCCGGAAATAAAAGGGTAAGAAAGAAAGGAAGAAACACTCACACATCCACGGTAAGTCAATGCCGAGGTGATTTATGGAAGGGACTGACCTTTCGGTAAATCAACAAACAACAAAGGAGAAGGACGAAACTTGCCAAGTATTCACGTCGCTCAATCACCATTGCGAACTCGGATTACCGGGGGACGAACATCGTGTAGGGCGATGGAGTTTCAAAGTTGAGGTCCGGCCGTGTGGGAGGGGTATAGACGGGGGACGTATTTCAGGCGGGAGAGGTTCTCAGCTCGGCGGCGAAAGACAGGTGCAGTAAAGGGGGTCTGGGGAAAACCTTAAACGACTGCCGGCCTCCAAGCGTGGTCACGGGCTCTGTTTACTCTAGTGAGTGTATGGGTAGTAGGGCTGGGAAGTGGAGGGGGAAGACTGTGGGGTTTGGGAGTTTTGATGGGGGCAGCCAACAGCCTGTCCGGACAAGGCGGGGGTCAAAATCCGAAGCGGAGGGAGGAGTGGTAGGCAAATGAGGGGTAAAAAAGGAGCCACAAAAACAACTCATAACGCTGAATCTTCTATCCAGTGGTTGATTCGAAAAAAAGAGTTCACGTGACGAAAAGCGCGGCCAGAGATAGCTTGCTAGGAACTGACTGGGGAAAACTGTTGGGGGGTTCAATCTCGGCATCATTGGGAGATGGCGAAACATTGGGAAACTAATCAGAGAGCGGGCGTCGATTGGAAGATGTTGCGTGAACAAGGTGCACGTCATCCGAGCAGCCCTGAACTAACCGGTTCAACCCGAGAAAAAAGGGGCGACGCGTACAAATGTCGCGCAGATAGGGGTGGTGCGGTTGCCGCCGAACAGCATCGGGGGAAAGAAAGCGAAGGGTGCCACAAAGGGGAGAAAAAATGTCAGGTACCAGGGAACTTTCCAGCAAACACGCATTTGCCTCTGGATGAAAAAAAGCGTTCAACCATAGGTTCTGAAGGCTGGGACACAAACCGAGACCAAGCAGTCACTGTGCGTGGCTCAGGTCGCTTTCCAACAGCGAAATCGAGTCACGGCTTTGTCGGGAGGGAGGGTTTTCTAAAACGCCCTGTTAGGGTGAATATGTGTCCATAACTTCACAAGGTGCTCGGGGTAAGAAGTGGAGGTGCTCGCGGAGATCTCTCTTGGAACCGCCGTCAGAAATAGACCGTCCGGGGGGCCAGCTCGTCTCGTATCTGATCAGCTTGAAGGGGAACTAAGAGGCACACAGCGCAGAAGGGTGTCTCCGTTTCCGGGAAGATTCATCATCCGATCTGTGTCGTCAGGGGCTGTGAAGGGGAGAAAAACCCACCTGTCGACTCTCATATCGGTTGCACAGGAACGAGCTCTAAGTCAAGATAAAAAGCTGTCATTTGCCGTCAGATATCGTCCTTAGCAATCGGTTCAGGGTTGGTAATTGGTCGGAGTAATTGCCACAGGAGATGGGTCAGGGGAGTGAAAAGCCGGTGAGCTGCGGGAAAGCCATTATCCCGGGTGTCCTTCGCCCTGGCTCAACGGTTACCGATACCCCGATCGCCTATCCAGGGACAAAGGTAGACATAGCAGTGAGGTTGGCGCACGTGGGGGAGTGCTGAGAAAGTATGACTAAGTACCCGGTCGAAAGGGGGGGTAGAAGGAACCATAGATTAACGGGATCGGGAAATGGGGAAGCAAGACTCCTCGTTAAAAGGGCCCCAGTGGCTGCGCAGGTTAGTGAGGGTGCGAACAGCGGTGGGCGCCAGAGCCGAAAGGCCAAAGGAAAGGGGCACATCAGAGGGCTATCACCCTTCCGAAATAGAGGAAAAAGCAAGGTCCAGGCACGTTGGGGGGGGGGGTTCAGAATCGTCCCATGAGGACAATTGGAACGGGAAAACCCTCCGTAACTCATTGCCTTGGGGCAAAAAAGCTATTTGTCGACGCAAGGATGAAGAATAAGATCTAAACCCGAGAGATTCACCGTCCAGACGATACCCGCTTGCCCGTGCCTTCGACAGGAATAGTGCAATATCGGGTCCATCCATTCATCCTTTTCTTGGGTGGGGTTTGATTGAGGTAATATTGTGGTGGGCAGTGGTGTCAGCACGGGAAGTACGTAAATTCTTGACTGGAGTAAGGATCAGTCAAAAATGGGCATGGGTAGAGCACGAACTCATATCGGGTGTCCAGCCTCATTGGGGAGAAACCTACAAAAGTGATCAGAGAAGGCCGTAACCCCATCGAAACACGTACGAAGTCCAGTCGGGGGGCGGAGGCCAGACAAGGCGGGAAACCGGCCGTGAAAAACATCACATAGTCACTAAAACAACATTAAACAGGCGACTGCGACTAAAAACCCCAGATTTAGTGTCCTGGCACGGCGGGAGGCAGTACCCAATGAAAGCATAAAGAAGACAGACTAAGGGATGGGGTCAGTCGGACAGAACCTCTTGCCGAACGATCAACTAAGGGGGGAAAAAAAGTTGTTCAACCTATTAACATACGAAAGCCCGGTAAAACGGGGGGGGCCTCTGTGTAGGGGAGCCATGATCGTGCCACACCTTCAATAGGGAACTAAAAGAATATTTCCGACTAAGGCGAAATTGAAAGTTAGGGGGACGTGTTCAAAAATAAAGGAAAAAATATCAAAAGAACCAAAACTCAGAAAAAAAAAAACCACTTGAGAGTCGATCGGGGGACGGTCGGTTTTGACACAGCCGGGCCGAACGTAGGGGAAAAAGGAAAACACTTAGTCAATTGGTCGGTGGGGGGGGCCGATCTGTTGTATACAGATATACAGGGGGCGACAGCAGCAGAGAGACGCTTTCGTCCTGATCAGGGGGCACATTGTTCAACGCGGCGGGACACCCGCACAGGAGTGGGGGCTGGTCTACGGAATACATGCACCACGCGCAACACGAGGACCAGACGAGTGGGTCTGGGGGGAGAGCTCATCGCGAGGACCAGACATGCAGGGAAAGAAAAGGATTAACTTGGTCGTCGCGGCTGGGTGACTATGTGAGGCCAAGGAAGTGTCAGGCAAGGTGGACGGGACAGACCGCAAGACTGGATGTGTACGGATCAGGAAGTTCTTATCGCTGAGGCCCTTGGGTAAAATTGAAAAAAACGAAAGGATGAGTCTGGGGAAGCGCTACATTGGAGGTCGCCTGCAAAAAGCACTAAGGGACTTGGGGAAACCAGTATTTGGCGAAACAATCCTACAACAACGGATAAAACATCACAAAAACGAATGAGGAGAAAAAACTTGGGGAACTACGTTTGAAAAATGACGTGATCACGGCGAAGAGGGTCTGAAAGGGCGATCGCGAAACTATTCTTGGCAGTTTTTCTGAACATCAAGGAGAGAAAAAATCGAGTTGGACAAGTAAGAGACCTGATCGGAGCGTGCACGGCTTAAGGAGGAGAGGGGAATCCAAGTGCATAGACCGGTACGGAGGGTCGCGGCCATTGATGAAGGGTTTCATAAGAAATAGCTGGTTAGGCCTTGGGAGAAATGAGGATGCATGGGGAAAAAGTAGGGAACTTCGACAGGCCCTTCAGACCTGAAACGCCAACGGGGAGCCCCTGTACAGGTCCATAATGGTCCCGGACGTTGATGAGAGGGTGTCATGGGGAGGTCAGTAGCGGCGAAGGGCGGAAATAAAAAGAAATGGCTAAAGAAAAGACAGCGACAGCGTTCCGACGGAAACGGACAGCGGGAGGGGGGCGAGAGGGGGGTAGGGCAACACGTTTGGCCACCGATCCCCAACCCGGAATTTAACAAGCAATCACCGGAGAAGACGAAAAGAGCCAGGGAACGTCGCGCTCCTCAAAGAACGTGGAACCGAAAAGGGCAAACGACCGAAAAGAAGGGGCGCGGCAGCCGCTTGTTTTGGCGCTAGGACAAAAGCTTCACGGAGCCGTCCACTGAAGAGTCGACGGGTGGCTTCGCCCAGGGACTACCAGCAACGACGAAACACTATAAATATGGCTGACTAGGAACGGCAAAAGGACAACATAGTGTCGACTTGCAAGTAATTTTTTAAAACATGCGTCGAAGCGACAGGGCAAGGACACCACAGGCCTGACAGGTGCCCGATTAGGGATAATTTCCGCCAAAGAAATCGACTCCAAATATGTACAAGAGGGGGTGAAAATGGAGGGGGAAGACCGGCGTGGTGGTTCACGAAAAAAAAACCGCAAGAAAGCAAATTGTGAGCGAACGTGGCGGAAAGAAACCACACAGGATCGGCGTGGGGGACCCGGGGTGTGGCTTAAAACTGCGCAAACCGATGTTAACGCGCAGCCACGGGCGACGTGGGGGGGATCCGGCACAGTGCCGGGGGTCGCGTGTGAACCTGGGGGGGCTTATCTTGAGCCAAGGAGACTCTTGGTGAGCACGGACAAACCTACCAACTGATCGGTATGTTGCCCCCGCTGTCTTCGGGGATACCTTTTGATTTCACTTGGTCTTCAGATGCGTATCACCCAAGGAAAACACCCGATCGAACCCATCAATTTCCGGAACTGATAGGTGGGTGCGGAGCGAAGAGCCACAAGGACTGGCCGACTGCTGTAACAATAGACGGCCAGAGGATCCGCGCGATTACAGAGTGGGCCGAAGGGGGCAGGTGACGCACCGGTACTCCCTACAGACACCTGGACGAACTCCGCGTTCAAAGGAGGATGGGAAAGGGGGACGGAAAGAACGGGGCCTACCACGCCGCCAAAAAAGCGGGGCGAACATCACGCCCGGGGCCAAGGACGAAGGTGGTGGGAGGGGGGGGAACATCGACAAACCCCCACTGGTCGCCATCCGCTTGAGAACAAAAGCAGATCGGCAACCGCCTTACACCGCCAAGGGCTTTAGCCGGAAGCGGGGGGAAAGGGGGGTCAACTACCAACTCACCTCAACGCGTGCGAGTGGGGTTCAAGCATTAGTAAAGGAACGACGAACCTGCAAATAAAAAGTAACGGAGAAAGCGTAACCGCCCAAGGGAAAAGACAGCCGGTGAAAACTCACACAAGGCGGACGGAAAGGTAGCCCTAAAAGCTCAAGTGATGGGGGGAAAAAAAACAGGTGAACTGGGAAAAGGGCAATCGAGACACAAACAAGAGACGAGAAAGTGACATTTCAGCAGTTTCGCCAGGTCACCTTGGAGATGAAGGCCGTGGACGTGACGAGGAGTGGAGGCACTAGTTTCAGGAAGGGGACCGGGTAAGGGGCTGGACGGGTTTTAAAAAAGTTTCTCAAGACGAGGGCGGCCCACGGGCGACGCGTGCGCAGTTGGGGCGGGTGACACACTTCCATCTGCGCACTCCGGCGTTGGGAGCGGAGTTGTATCAGGAAAGGGGGCTGTTCCTCACGGCAAGTTGAAGCCTGTGGGTGGGAGGGGGATGGGTGGACCAACACGTGAGCGGCGAAACAGGGGGGAGTGAGGACGCCGAAAGTCGGGGGCGGGGAGGCATGTTTCCCGGCCCCGGCCTTGCACCCAAAGATAAAAGTGGGTTCTTCCAAAAAAAGACAGTACGCCTTGACGAATCCGTCACATCGAATGATCAAGGCGATCGTCCGGAGGGCCGGGGAACGGGAACCAGAACGGTCCTTCCATCAGCCGGGTAAGGCGAGCACCCCGTGTGGGCCAGCGCCGATATCGGTCTTCACTCGAGGAAGGCATGGTGAGTGGCAAAAAAAGGCCTTCTACGAGAAACCTGCCAAAAAGGGTCGACCCGAAAAAGAAAGGAGGACCCGGCCAATAATAGCGCGATATACATGTTGGGCGGCCAGCTCAAAGGGGCTCAAGCGAACGTGCCCAACAAACTTACAAGAAAACAAAACCGGACTTATACCAAATTAAGAATGGGCACGGCCGTCCGGTGGATGAAGTTCACCATCGGTGGATGAATCACACGAGCAACCCAACCCCCAAGACCAATCAGATAACTGGGGGTGCGTCGAACATCCATCTAAGGAAATAAAATCCACACGTGAGTGCGGTGGGGTAACACAAACAATGTCAGTAAACAGTTTGTTTAAGCGGACAAAGAAAAGTTCTCTGATTCCTGGTCGAAAGTGGCGGGGATCAATCAAAAGGGCCACCGCAAAGGGTCACCTGCTGAAGGAGGCCGGTGCGCTCGCGGCTTCGACGCAAGGGGTACAAAAAGGAACCGTAGGAGGGGGGCAAGGACTCGTGGTCGGACCGTTACAGGGTTCAGGAAGGACGAGACCTAGGGTTACGTAGCTGTGCTAAAAAGCTAGCCACCAGGACTGCCACGATACGGTGCCAGCGACGACTATGGAATAAAGATGCCAGAAACAAGCCGGATAGGCCGCGAATATCTCCCATCGGCACATAAGTGTATTGAAAAGGCGAACGTTACCAGGATAGGGGAGGAGTCCTCGGGGACGGGTCTGGGCCATACCATGAGAGGGGTGTCGATCGGGCAGTTCCGGAAGACCCCATAGGCCGAACGCACCAGGGTCCTTAAAACTGAGATGACGCAGTACGCCTTTGGGGGGAGGTAGGGGCTAGCCAGGTGAAACGTACCCCAAACCGGACCGGAAAAGAATTAATATCCGAACCTCTAGGAAATCACCGGCATTGTAACTGGAAAGTGGAAAAGGAAGAAAAACCTGAAGGGGCGTGGGGCGAGGGAGGCGAAGGGGTCGACAGAATTTTACCATTGCATTCAAAAGCTCCACACCCCGGCTTGTAAACAGACATGCTCTGCACCCCATTACTCCTCTGGACCGTCGGGCGAACAAGGTCGGGGAGACACTTGGGGGTGCTAATTACTGAGGGACAGGGGTTGCAAAGCCAAGAACAAGAGAAAAAAGCGGCCCTTGGCCTGTTGACCCCGCTTTGATAATCCAGGGAGGAACTACAGGCCAGTCTTGCAACGGAAGATGCGCGCGC
>Ga0179593_1580441_pt1 | contig 14446 bp, 16 predicted proteins | sample CZODoug2_1_08_16_FD_185931 | JGI IMG/M metagenome (GOLD analysis project Ga0179593, IMG submission 185931) | Vadose zone soil fungal communities from Angelo Coast Range Reserve, California, USA - CZODoug2_1_08_16fungal (PacBio error correction) | ecosystem: Environmental > Terrestrial > Soil >...
AGAAAAAGGAAAACACGAGTGAATAGTGGAAAAGGGGGAAGAAGAAGAAAAAACCAGAATATCCCACAAAAAAAAAAACAAAAAAAAGGGCGTGACCAAAGGGGAGAGGGGAAGCTCCAATCAACCCCACCAAGGAAGCTCCGTAACACTCTTCGTGTGAGGCCCGAAGTAAAAACCAAAAAACAAACTCCAAGATGCCGGGGGACTCCGAGGTCCATGGTAAGAAACTGAGAGGGATTGACGAACAAAGAAGCAAGGGAAAAGTCACCTACGAGAGCGATGTTAGCGGACCAGGGAGGCCAGTGAATTGATACGTGTGGAAAGATGAGAAAAACCACCAGAGATTGAAGGGGGGAAAAAGTGGAGGGGGGCTCTGTTACAATCTTTTTCAAGGGATCCTCTTACCAAAAAAGGGTCAAAAAAAAATAAGAAAAACGAAAACTCAACGGCGGCAAAAAAATGAAACAAGAAGGGGGAAAAACTAAACAAAAACGGGGGGGAGAATTTCCGACTCCCTGACCTACCGCTCAGGCTGGGGGAAAGAAGTGCCCGGCTGTGAAGCCATTGAAAATGAGACAAAAGAAAGGGCGGCGGGATCAAGAGGGGCCGGAAAGGGGGTTCTAAAAAAAAAAAGCCTCGGCCGGCGGCCCGTGGCTTTAGAAAACGCTTGTGAAAGGGGGAGGAAAAAAAAAAAAAAACCCTGGGAGGGGGCGCGTACTTTTAGACTAATACAAAAAAAAGAGAAAGGGCAGGAAGTAAACTCAAATTCCCGGAGACAGATTCTCGCTCGGGGAACGGAGGAAGAGGTCCCCGGATACATTCCGAAGAAAAAAGGGGACAAAGTTTTCGAGACCTGTGAAGGGGGGGACCGCCCGGGAACGAAAGGGAGTTTCCCAAGGGAAAGCTCACTGGAAAGGGACTAAAACCAAGGAAAACGAGACCACCTTCCCAGGTAAAAAAAAAAGGAAGTCAAGGGGGGGGTCAAGGTCTTGCGGTCCGGAACTGGGCAAGGCAATTGGGGCCAGAGGGGGAAGGGTGGGGTTTGGGGGAAGTCTAGGAGATAAAGAACCCAAAGTTGGGGGAGCGAAAAAAAAAAGGATAGGGGAACAAAAAAACCACGGGAAACCCACTCAAATACAGGGGGGGGGTGCAGAGGAAAGATTCCTTTGCGACTAAGCGACGGGGTCAACCGGAAAAAACCACAACGTACCTAAACGATTATGTGGGTATGGGAGGAGGGGGGGGGGAGGGGGGGGGGAGTGGGGAGAGGGGGGAGTGGGAGGGGGGGGTGGAGTGGAGGGGAGAGGGGAGTGTTGGAAAAGGAGTGGGGTATGGTAAGAGGAGTAATCAGGGCGAGGGAGGGAGGATTAGGGGAGAGAGGAGGGTAAAGATGGGTAGTGGGCGAGGGGGGGGGGCAAAGGGTGGGTCTTAGGCCCGGTCCTCAATCCAGTGCTGAAAAAAGCCCAGGGGGTTCCGCCAACCATGTGGTGAAGGTCTACCGCTGCGGACACCAAGAATCAAGAAACCAAACGAGGAAGTGTGGCGGAGCGGGCTGTGCATGATCAAAAAAGCCTGTTTGAGTTCAAGAAAGCACGGAAAAAGCGAGTTTCCGACCGACAAAAAACGATGCTGGAAAAGGGGCTGCTGCGTCTGTTTGGCCGTGATAAAGGGAAGCAAGAACCTGAAAATCAGCTTAAACCTTAAGGTCCAGTGGTATTGAAAAAACTTAGGGGGGACAGGTAGATTGGCGGGGAGGAAATGAGAGCCCAAAAAAAAAAGCGGTAGCGGTGCAGAGTTCTGCGCATAAATAAGGAACCCAGGGGGGTAGGGGGGGCCAAATTGCACCGAGACCAAAAATGGGAAGTAAGAGGGAGAAACCCTGTCAAAAGCATTCGTAATCTCAAAAAGGCGTGGAATCTACGTCAAGGGGAGTTCTACAAAAGATCCGGTCACGTTCGGGTTGCCAATCACGCACCTGTTTCGACCGGCGGGAAAAAAAAAAGAAAGGGCGAAGGGGAACGTAGCCAGCCGGGAAACTGCTGCGATCACCGGAAAAAACGGTAAAGGGGCCTTTTTGACACCATTTGATGGGAACACCATGGGAAAACTACAACCGGAAGAGGATAGTGAAAGCCGTCCATAAAATAAGGGGAGGGTGAAAACAAAACCAATACAACATGATCAAAAAATGATAGCCAGGACTGGAAATTTTCCGCCAAAACGGAACGGGGAAAATCACATGGTGACAGGGGACCACGTTAACCGAGGTCAAAACCAAACGGGAGGAGGAAAGGGGGTATGGGTGTGGGCGCACATTAAGCAGGTTAATTCAGGGTGAGAGTGCCACACGGAGGGAGCATCCTCTTTATCACAGGTTTAAGAAGTGTGGGACCGACCGCGCGAGGGGAGATTCCGGCACGAACGAACAAGGTTGTTTCTGGAAACGGGGTGGGACTCAAAACAAAGGGGGGAAAAAAAAAATGGGGGAAATTGGTGGCAACGATCGATCGGAGTCGCTGCCAAAAAAGCCTCCAGGTCAAAAGAAAGGGGGGGAAAAACCGGAAAATAGAAGGACCGAAATCTGGAGGGGTGTCAGTGGTGATACAAGATTTTAAAAGAGGGTAATCCCAGCGGAAAGGGGTCCTGGAAAGGACGCAAGGCCGGGTTCAAAAAAAAGACTTTTGTGGTTGGGGGGGGGGGGAAAGGGGACTAAAGGGAAAGGATTGAAACTCGATGCAAAGAGAAAACCGGCGCTGGCAACGGCCATCCGCGAAAAAAGGAAAAGCAGGAAATGGTCACGAAAGGGCGTCGGGAAAACCTCCGGAGCTGAGCGAAAACGTCATATAAAGAAATACAAAGCCGCAGGAAAAAGTTGTGAAAGGGACGGGGCGAAGAAATCACGCCTCAAAGGCAGTGGGCATGAAACAGGCACCATCGGCAGATCAAAAACTCAAAAAAAAAGAAAATTGTGAAGGGGGGGGGGGGACACTTGCGGGAGTTCTCCGCAGGGGCCACTTGACAGTTCCAAAAATCGGGAGCGGGGGGCCTCAGGGGGGATCCATCTCGTAGTCCGGTTTCAAAGGCCCCGGCAAACCTAGTGGCAAACGAAGGCGGGGCGAAATGCGTGGGGGGAAAGGGGGGTTCGGTAGGGGCCGGGTACAGCCAAAGCACGACTGGAAAAAAGCGGGACCAAGGGAAAAACCTCCTTGAAAGGAATTGGCAACAAGGCCTATCAAGGCCGTACCTCCAAGTTCCGGTAGTGAGAACTCGGGGAAAAATGTTCCGGTGGTATCCCCCTTTGCATTGGTAAGGAAAAACCGGGGAGAAATGGGCAATTCTTAAAGGGGGGGAACATCACGCCAGGGTCCAGACAGGCATTTCAAAAGGACCAAGCGGGGAAATGAAAGAAGCCTTGGAAAAAGGCATTTCCAGGCCATCTCGGATCACTTAGGATTGGAATGGGGGGGAGTGTTGGGATGGGAGGAGGGGGGAGAGGAGGGGGAAGTGGGAGGGAAGGAGGGGGGAAGGAAGGGGGGGAGGGGGGGGGGGGGGAGGGGGGAGGGGGGGGGGGTGGGAGGGGGGGGGGGAGGGGAGGGGATGGGCGAGGGAGCAGTGGTGGGGGGTGGTGGGGGTTGGGGAGGTGGGGGGGGGGGAGGGAAAATAGAGGGGGGGGGGGGTAAGGGGTGGAGGTAGGAGGGGGGAGTGGATTAGTCGGGGGGAAGGGGGGGGAGGGGGGAAGTGGAGTGGGAGAGGGGGGAGTTGAAAAGGGGGCGGGCGGGGGGAGAACGGCGGGGTGAGGAGGAGTGGATGGTATGAGAGAGAAGGGATGGAGAAGAGGGGGGGTGGGGCAGGTTTAGGGAGAGGTGGAAAGAGAAAAAGGTGATAATGGTAGAGTGGGAGGAGGGAGGGGGGGAGGGTAGGAGTGGGGAGGGTGGGCGGAGAGGGGAGGGAGGAGAAGGGTGGAGATGGTTGGAGGGAGGGGGGAGTGAAGGGAGGGGTGAGAAGGTAGGGTACGGAGAGGGAGAGGGGAGGGGGGGGATCGATGGGTGAGTGGAGGGGATAATGGGGGGGTGGGGGGGGGGGTGGGGGTGGACGGCGGGGGAGGGGGGAGGAAGAAGGGGTGGGAAGTACGGGTGAGGGGAGCGGAGCGTAATGGGGGGGGGAGGAAGGAGGAAAGGGGTGGGGGTGGTTGGGGATGAGGGGGGGCTGGGGGTGGGGGTGGGCGGAGAGAAAGGGGGGGCGGGGGGTGGGAAGGGAGGGGGTGGCAGGGAGGTGGGGAAAGGTGAGTGCACGAGGGAGGAAAGAATGTGAGGTTTAGGGAAGAGATGGATAGGGAGGATGGTGATGGGAAGTGGGGGTGGGGGGGGGGGGGCGAGGGAGGAGGCGGGAAAAAGGGGAAGTGGGATGAAGGGAGAGGTTGGGAGAGGGGAGGAGGGGGGGAGGAGGGGTGAGGGGATGGTGTGGAGGAGAGAGGGAGAAGGAGGGGGGGAGAGAGAAAGAGGGGGTGCGGTAAGAGGGGGGTAGGTGGAAAGATGAAGCTGGAGGGGTGGGGAGAAGGAAGAGGTGTGGGGGGAGGGGGAGAGAAAATGCAGGACCAGATCCTCTCTCGAGGCGTGGGGGGGAGTGGAAGATCACCGAGAGGGTTTGAGGGAAGACCGGCAAAAGCCGTGCACCCGTCGTCTCAGGAAAAACGGCGGAAGGCCCAGGAGAAACTTCGAGGAATCTTCCAAAGGGTCCCTGGGTATCCGGTCGGAAACTTGGGGGGGGGGGGGAATCCCTGGGTAGAAAAGCTCCTGGGGGAAAAAAAACCTTTGCGCAGAAGGGTGTGTTCCCTGGGGGGACGAAAAAGGCATGAAAATTCAAAACATAACCGTGCCCCCTCGAAAGTAAAAGGGAGTTTTAAATGGTGGGCCAAAGGGAAGGGGCTCCGAGAAACTTTCAAAAGCGAACATCGAATTGCTCGGGAAAGGACCGGGGGACGAAGTGGGGGACGGCATCCGTAAAGGTCCTCTGACCGACCCTGAAAACGCAAGGGTGGGAAATCAGCGTGGGAAGGAAAAAATACGGCAAAACTCAGGGAAGGAAAGTCTCTGTTGACGGGATGGCTCAATCTTTGGCCGGGCCTACTAAGGGATAAAAACAGCAAAACTGTGGTGTACCATGAGCGGGCCGGGAATCTTCTTCAAAAAAAAGACGGTGTTCAACTGAGAACGGCGGGGGTCATCGACTCCAACGAAAAACTAGATAGTGGGGGAAGAAAAAAAAGCCCTAAGGTTCCGTTGCAAAACGAAGGGGGGAAAAGAGGTAAGCCCCAACCGATACACACGGGGGGAAAAAAAGACTTCTTCCGGGAAAGACCCGAGGACATCAGAAAGTCCTCAAAACTATCATAGCGCGTGAATCCCTTAGGAGGTCCTAAAAAAAATCGGAAACTCCCGATCTTGTAAACCTTAAGTTTCCGAGCTAATCGAATGGCTTAGCCTTGGAAAAAAGAAGTCTCACGACTGAAGGAAGCAGTACTCGAAAGAACGGAAGCAGGCTGATGAAAAAAAAAACAAAGGCCCGGCAAAAGGGGGGGGGAAATGGGTCGAAAAGGACGAAAGAGAACTGTCGTGGGGAGAAACGCCCGAAAACCTTGGAAGGAGATGTTGAAAGAAAGGGTCAGGGTGGATGTATCCATTCTTGTCCAGGGAACCACTATTTAAACCCTCGCAGGTCACCATGGGGGGTCGAACCCAAAGGGGGGAAAAAAAAACACAATTCAAAGAAGGCGGAAGGAGAAAATAACTTTCCGGAACCTTCCCGGAAGCTGTTACAGGCCAGAAAAAGGCGGGGTCGGAAAGGGCAACCGAGGGGGAAAAACTTGTCCAGGGAAAAAGGTCCGCGAAGCTGGTGCCAGGTGATCCCTGGGAGGAGTCTCAGACGGGGGGGGACTTCGAAGCATTTTCTAGAAAAAAAAAAAGGGTGAGCACGGAAAAGGGGATAGGGGGAGGTCCTTTCTCACAGACCCTTTCCGCAACTGCCTCAAGGGGAGGACCGAAAATTACCCCAAAAAGGTTCCTACAACACTTGGCAAGGGAGGAAACAAAAATGCACTGGGGGGAGGGTTAGTGGGGGTCACCACGGGAACTGGCAAAAAGGAAAGGCATAAGGAAGGGAGGACCCGAAGTGAAAAAAGACCTGCACGAAGGAGTTGGCCGCAGAGGGGGGGGGTGGAAGGGTACCGGGAAAAAAAAAGTGAGGTTACGGGAAAAAAAAGGGTTTTCGGGCGAGCTAAACTAACCGGGGGGGTTCTGAAGACAGGGAAGCCAAGGGTCGATAAAAAAACGAACCAGTCACCACAAAGAAACGGATGTCACGCCGGGGATGAATGCGGGAAGGAAAGGGTGCCCGGGAACAAGAACCGGCGAGAAGAAAAAAAAACTAAAAAAGGGGCTGCGGCTCATGTGGGAAAGAGGGGGGGTCACTGGGCGAGTGGTGCGAGGTAGTGGGGGAAAAAAACTGCAAAAGAAATGGGTGCACAAGGAGGGGGAGGGTTCGTGATCTAGGATAGACCTTCCGGAATGTTCATCGAGGGGAGAAAGGAAAAAGCAGGGGTTTAAACATGGGAAAAACTGGCACCACAGAGGGGGGGAGGAAGACCAAGCGAAAGGTGTGACTTTGATCAAAGGGGGGGCCGTGGCTCCTCAGCTAACCGGAGGGAAACAGCCGCCCGTGGAAAAAAAAAAAAAACACGCACGCAGGAACAGGAGATCCTCGGGCTTCTCCTAAGGGGCTGCGCTCCAAAGAGAACCGGTGTGTATCCCGGGCGAGCTCAGTATTTCTCGAAACAAAGACTTGGTTTCTTATCAAGAAAAAACCAAGAAAATTTCCGGAAAAAAAAAAAAAACCGGCGTCCAAAACCAACAGGCCCGCCCGCCGATAAGAAGGGCGGAAACGTCGTATAAAGCAGGGGGGGCCCGGAAACCAGAAAACAAAAAGTATCTAAAGGCAATGCCCGGGAGGGGAAAGAAAACACGCAAGGGGTGAATGTGACCACACTAAGCCGAAGCGAGACTGCAAGACCCAAAAATGGCTGTTTAACAAATGTTGGGAATTCGCGAAACAAATCTGATGAGGGTCCGGAACGCCTCAGGGAACGTGTTGAGGGGACGACAATAAAAAGGGAATCCAGGGGCTACCCTGTGTCGACGCCAAAAGCCACATGATCCAAAGCAAAATGGGGCCCAACAAAACTACCAAGTAGATCCTCCAACAAAACAACTTATTATAAGAAAGAGGGAGAAAAGAGTGTGAGGTTTTTTCGCAAAGGGAAAAAAAAAACTTTGATCGGGGGGAGCTTCCTTTTTGGGCGAGGGAAAAAAAGGGAGAATCCAGCCGAGAAGTTGAAGGGGAGGTTTGGGAGGGCCTTGATCAGGAGAAGGGGGGGGGAATACTAACTGAGGTGGTCTTCTCAGGAGCCAAATGGGGGTAATCTTCGCAAAGGGGGGAATAGGACTCCAGAGAGTCTCGTTGGGAACTCCACTTCACTTTGGTGTAAAAAAAAAGAACAAGGGGGTAAAAAAATAAAAAAGGAAATCTGATGTGGGGGTGGCTGGGGGGGGAAACCGGCACCGCGAAATCAGAAAGTCAAAGTTAAAAAATCAAAAGGAGGAGAAAAGGGGCGGGTTTAAGGGGTTGTGGAGGGTGTGGAAAAAGGGGACAGCGAAGGCAGAGAGGGGAACTACCTGATAGCGCTGAACGCCGCCATAGGGACGAACGAAAAAAAAAACGGCGTGGGGGGAAATAGGGAAGTCCCTCAAGGGTGAGAGGAAAAAAAAAACGCGGCAACCAGGTCCTGAAAAAAGAGACGAAAGTCTGGCCTCCATAGGGAGGTGTGTCGGAAAACGAGCATCCCGCGAAGGCGTACTCGGGAAAGGCATGGCAACAAAGCTCCAAGAAAGAAAAACGCACAGTGGAAAAAAAAACCCTCTTGCGGGACTGTGCAAAACAAGCCGCGCCAAGGGGGGAAAGGACAACCCAAATAAGGGGGGGAACTAGGGGGATGTGACCGTGGGGAGGGGGGGGAAAAGAATCGGTCGGTCCAGGGGGGTGTCCCGCACGGCGCGCCGAAAGCGGCAACGGAAAAGGCGGAGGGATTGGGTGGAAAGGGGGGGTCGTAGGAGGTTAACAGCCCAGAGGAAGGAAGCGTCAAAACAGGGAAAGGGGGGCTCGAAGGAGTCCTTAAAGGGGGGGGGGGAAACATCCCCTATCAGGGCAGGAGCCAGCCGATTCGGGGAAAGCGTCTCGCTCATGGGGAAGGGGAACTGTGGGAAAAATGGTGGAAAAGCCGGGGACGTGAAAAAAAAAAAAAAGTTGCCGGCGAAAATGTTGTACTAGAGGGGATCCTCGGGGAACCCGCAGGAAAAGGTAGAAAAAAAGTGGGGAAATTTCGTCGAAAAAAGTCAGCGAGGGGACCCAAGGGCCAAACCTCTAGTTGGGGGTCCCGGGAGGGGAAACTCGGCCGAAAAAACTCCAGCTCGGGTGTAGTAGTCAGGAAAAGAGACAACGGGTTTTAGAGACCCTCCGGAGGAAAATCCCAGGACACCGCCTTCTCTAAGGGGGGCCGGACGGACAACCGGGCTGATCCCTCGGACAACCTCCGGGTTCTGGGGAAAATCGTCCCAGCTCGGGAAAAGGAAACTTCAGGAGGGATTTGGACGCTTGAAAAAGGTTGTCACCCGTGGGAAAAAGAACAAGCTTCCACGGGCGTGGCCGGGTGATGGGACTTGAAAGACTCCGACATAACAAGGGCAACCAGCGAAGAGGGGAACACCGACGGTGCGGGGGTGGTCAAAAAATCGGGAGCCCAGAAAGGGAACCCCCCCATGCCGGAAGGGGGGTCTCGAAATAGTCGAGAAAAGGAGGAGGACGTCGGGACGTTCCCGGGAAAGAAACACGGCGGTCTGGGTGGGGCCAAAAAGGTCGGCGAACCAGGTTTAACACAAAAGAGGTCTAAAGAAAAAAAACCCGTTCAACCGTAGTGTCAAAGGGGGAGACTGCTCCGGGGGGGCGGGCCTGCTCACGTGGCAAAGGAGAAAAAACTGGGTGTCGCCGCCCCGGCAAGTGTTCAGGGAGGGGGAAAATTCGGAGAAGAAGGAGGAGAGGGGGTTAATGGGCCAGGGGGGGGTGTAAAACGCATTCGGAGGGACCTGGGGGAAAAACAACCCCGAAAGGGGAAAGATAGATAAGGCCACAGCATCCTAGACGTTGAACACAAAAAATAAAAGAATAGCGTCAGAACCACACAAAGAAAAAACCAGTGGGCCGGAGAAAAGAAGGTCAAGTGCGGCAAGAAAAGAAAGCAGCCCAGGGAAGATCAAACGCCTGGCGGGGGGCCCGAAAGGAAAAGAAAAAAAACGCCGGGGATGGTTTAACCGGGAGTAAGTGGCCGTAGCAAAAATTGGAATATTCTCGGAAAAAAGGAAAAATCAGCAGTGAAGTATCATTAAAAAAACGACGATCCATCTAGAGGTCGCTACAAATGGACACGGGAAAAGGTTTTACTATTACAAAAGAAACACGGGACCACAAAGAACCAACTCAAAGGAGGTGTGTTTCAAAAAAGGCAAAGATGGGGGGGGAAAGAGTCCGGGAACCGGGTCCCCGAGGGGGTCCAGGTGAAAGAGAAAGGGTCAAAAGAAAGAGGGGTAACCCACCGGGAAGGAAAAAACAGTTCACAGAAAAAGCCGAAAAAAGAAAACGGGAACCTGTGGAAAGGCGATTCCTGGAAACCAAGGGGGAGGGGCTCTGAATAAGGGGGGGGGAAGAGGGGGGTTGGTGAAAAAAACTGTCCGGGGGCGGACCCAGAAAAAGGAACCTGGGAAAAAAGCCGCCGGAAAAAGGGTCGCGAAAAAGGCGGGGGAGGGGGAAAATACGTACAAAAAAACAAAAAAAATATACATACAGAAAGAGAGCGCCAAAAACGATGGGGAAAGCAGGGAAGAGGAAAGGAATCATGCTGGGGAGAAATTGCAGGAAACGCCTTACCGGAACGAACTTTACCTCAAAAAAGGGGGTTCCTAAGGGAAGGGGCGGCCAGATCACGGAACCCACTTGCAGAGGAAAACTGTCTGGACCTGAGCCTTGAAAAAAAGATACCCAAAAAGTGAAAAATAAAGAAAAAAGATACGAGGCCTGGCGGGTGTTCATCCCTTATCGCAGGGGAACAGGTAACGTTTGTGACGAAGAAAAAAAAGCCTCACCTTTTTGTGGGCGCCTAGAAGAATTGGGGGGAAAAGTGATCCGAAACTAAAAAACGTCAAAAACTGACCCAAGGGTTTTTGCCGAAAAACTGCGTGCCAAAAAGGTCGGAAGTCCCCAAAGAGGGGAAGGGAACAAAAAAAAACAAAGGAATAGAGATTATAGAAAAACCCTGCGGCGGTAAGCCCCGGAAAAAGGTTCGAAATCTTGGAAAAAAAGGTTCGAGGGGTGGGGGACTCACCGACCTGCAAAGCGTCCTCTTTGACCCGTCAGAGGGAGGGGTAAATCAAGGGGCTAACTTCCATCAAGGGGTTCAGCGGTGACTTCCCCTGAAGCCAACGGGCGCCAACAAAAAATACAGACAAAAATAAACTTTCACGATGTAAGGGGAAAAAAAAAGCCGCTGTGAAGTATCAACCAAAAAAGGGTCGCCGGGAAACGTGAATCCGCGCAAAGAATCTAACAACGTCCCTCAGAGTTGAAATTTACCCAGAGAAGGAATGTCGGGATCTGGGGGGGAGTCGGGGCTAGGAAAACCGCACGTTTAAAAGAAATGGCAGAGGGGGCTCATCTGAAAACTTCGTCCAGAGGAAAAGAAAACGTCGTGAAAAAAGGGCAACCACCAAGTAACAATCAGCCAGGCAAACAAAAAAAGTGGGGCAAGGAAAGGCTATTAGACTCTTCGGGGGCAGTCCGTTCAGGATTAAAACGAAGATTTGATGATCCCAAACCAAGGCCTATCGGGGGGTAGCGTGAACTTGAAACTGAAAAAATCCAAGAAAGTTTGGGGGAATCAGGCTAGTCGAACTCTGAAAGAGACTAGCGGACCCCCAGCACAACCGTCCCGAAAGAAGAAATTTTGAAAAAAACCATTGGCGCCCCGAAAACCATTTGAAGGTAAATTATAAAAGAAAAACTCAGGAATTTGGGGGGGAGTCCGACCAATACAATGATAACAAGGGAAGAAAAGACGCCGGAAGTCCGAAACCCCTCAAAAAGGCTCCAAGGCGAATCAAGGGGGGGCTCGAAAGAGAGACCCAGGAACCCTCCCTCTCTCGAAGCCCCGAAACGGTCTTATTCCAAAGCACTCTCTTTTGGGGGACCTGTTGGCCGAAGTTCTTCAGGGAACCCGTTTTTGCTCAAAACTTCTTCGAGCTGATCCTTTGGGGGGGGGGGGAAGGGGAGGGGTGACCGCAAACCGCGAAAAAATCGTACGAAAAGGGGGGGGGAACGTCGCGACGGGCGCCATGTGGGCCAACGGCAGAAGGGGGGGTGAACGACGAGTAAAGTCGGGAGGAGGTGTGCACATCAAATTCCCGTTTTAGCCGCCGGGGAAACGAAGACAGAGTGCATGTGGGGGGGGGGTGAAAAAAAAGTATCCGAAAGGACCCGCCGAGTTCCTCGCGGGCCGGGGGGGGGACGCCGGGGCTGCACATTTGGGGGGTTGAAGACGAAAGCAGAAAGGAAGAAAACGCGATGCAAAAAAAATACAAAAAAACCCGAGAGGGCGCGCCGCCAAAAAAAACTGAATCGCAAAAAAGAAGGGGGAAAAAACAAGGGAGGGAGGTCGAACCCTCCAAACGGTGAGGAGCAAAACCCAAAGGACTACCCAAAAAAAAGGAAGAGACACTAAACAGCGCAGAAGTCCTCCAAAAAGAGGGGACAATTGTGGGTAGAACAATATGCTCCAGGAGTATTACGGGCCCGAAAGGGAAAGAATTGCAAAATGCCCTCGCGGAGGAACGCAAAACTCGAAGGGGATTAAAACTAGTCGGCTTAAAGGCGGGTCACAGGCACCGGCTCCACGTAAAGAAAAAGGGAAAGCTAACTAGGGGAGGAAAAAAGCCGCCGCAAGGGGGCGATCACCAGGGAAACGTGTCCTGGGGGAAACTGCGCTGAAAAAAAAAAAAACGAAGGGCGAAACGGAAAGGGGGCCCTTGGGCAAAAAACAGTCTTTTGCTTGACATCCCGGAGGCCGATCCGGCGAACCGGAAGTAAACTAAACGGTTCAACGTACCGGGGCCAGCCCGATAGGGGGAGGGGGGGAAAACAAAAGCACAGATTCCAGAAGAAACGTAAGGGGGAGGGCGGGGGGGGATCACAGAAAAGGGGTCTCGGAAGCAAACGGTTGGAATCCTCCAGGGGGGACTGGAGAAAACAGAGACGCCGTCCTAAGAGAAAAAAAAAACGCCAGTTAGAACAAGTGTTTGGGGTGAAAAACCCCGGGGAGGAGTCATGCAAAACTGGAGCGCGAAAAAGAAAGGGGGAAAAAACTTCTGCGCAAACTCTGGCCCTAAAATGACAAGGCTCGGGGGGGTGAGAAACCACCGCCGCCCCCAAAAGGGGGGAGAGGAAAGTAGGAGAGGGTCATCCCCTGGCAACAGCCGTCTCTTACACAGGGGGAAGGCTTCTCCACCTCGGAAATTGAATAAGTCAACAAGAGAATCCGGGTGGGAAAGTCCGAGTTCACCGGCAAAGGGAAGCGTCCGGTGTAGGCAGGTCCTCTTGAAGGGGGGGTTTGTCCATCAAGGAAAAAAAAAACTTCACTGTTGGAAAAGTGCAAAAAAAAGGGGGGGGAAACCCACGAGCCCACCTGGGGAAAAAAAAGACATGAACAGCTGGAAAACGAACGTCCTCTACAAAGAACATGGGGGTGGTCGGGTGTTGACGGTCACGGGGGGGCCGAGTCACCCCCAGGGGAACGGCCGGTAGACGAAAAGTCTCGCAGTAGGGGGGGAACGGCCGGAGTGGGCCTTAGGGGCACCCTCTATAAGGGATTTCCAAGGGAAAAGACCAAGGCTCAGAAACCCAAAAAAAAAAAAAAGGCGGAAATTGAAAATTCGCCGGATACGCAAAAAGGGGATTGTCAATGAAAAAAACTCAAAGGTGGCGGGGAAGGAGAAAAGGTGGGCAAAAAGGAGTTTGCAGGGGAACGCAAAGGGTCGGGGAAGGAGAAAGAGAACCGCGCGGGTGTTCAAAATCGTCTTTCCTGAAAGATCTCTGAAAAAACAGGAGGAGGGCAAGGCCCGTGGACAAAGGAGGGAGGAAACATAATCGGTAAAAAGACGGAACAACCCAGGTGTCTTAGAAAGAAGGCACGAACTCAAAAAAACACCCCTAAAAACCCGCCCAACGGGCACTCAGAAAAAGCGCCGAGTATCTTTCCTAGCCTGCATCCAAAAATCAAGCCGGAGAGGAACTTTGGAGGGCCTATGGGCCCAATTGGAGTAGCACCGGGAAAATTCCAAGATCACCAAACAACAAAATATCCATGAATCCCGACGAGAAGGCCTATGTCCGGGGAAAAAACAAGTCAGGGGGGGGGGAAGTATCCGGACGAAAATGAGAAACCAACAGAAAAGGGTCGTTGAGGCAGGGCGCTGGGGTGCCAAAAAGTGGGGAAACTTCAGGAAAGGTGCCCGACCACGATTGAAAACAATGAAAAGGGCAAAAGGTACCGGAGAGGAAGCCCACAACACCAAAGGGGGGGAACCCGGCCGAAGGGACCCGTCCGTAGACTAAAAAGTAAAACCCCGGTCGAAGGAAAAAAAAAAAAAACCCCTGGGGGAAAACGCTGATCAGAGGAAAAAAAAGTCCCCTGGGGCAGGTGGGGAAAAACGTGCCCGGGAAAGAAGGCGGCCGGATGTGGAAACTGGACAGGGAAAAAAGGCGAAGAGGTCGAAACAGGGAGGGTCCGGGCTGAAACTACCTACAACAACCTATCGGAAGCTCGTAAGGGCAGCCGGGTTCTTCGAAAAAGACAGAAAAAAAATCCAAGGTCTCTCACTCTCTTCTACTAACACGGGGACGACAATTATAAGTTACCGGCTGAATGAGGAACTTTAATGGAAAACTTTCACAGGGTCCACGGGGGGTGGACCTGTAGACAGAAGCTAGACCAATGAAATTTGATAAACCACAGAACTTCACAAAAGAGGGACAAAAAGCATACTTTCGCAAAAGGGGCTTTCTTGGGCCCCCTTTTGAAAGGGGTTGGCCCACCAACAAAGGAGGGTAAAGCTAAAACCAACTCCGAGAAAAGGATCCTGAGTCTGGTAAAAGACCAGACTACCTCAAACGGGAAAGAAAAACAACAAAACGATGTTAAACTCCGAAAAAGTCTTTCCCCCGAGTCGGAGAGGAAAAGGGGGGGGGGGGAACCGGTACACGAACCGACAAACCTGCAGGCGAACCCCGAGTTTTT
>Ga0179593_1437222_pt1 | contig 14445 bp, 10 predicted proteins | sample CZODoug2_1_08_16_FD_185931 | JGI IMG/M metagenome (GOLD analysis project Ga0179593, IMG submission 185931) | Vadose zone soil fungal communities from Angelo Coast Range Reserve, California, USA - CZODoug2_1_08_16fungal (PacBio error correction) | ecosystem: Environmental > Terrestrial > Soil >...
TTGTTGCGCTACTCTGGACTTCCATTGTTTGGGGTTCCGGTTAATACTCAATATGTGTGGTCTGTAACAAGGTCAAAGCATGTCCGTTCGTATCACTTGGGTAGACACCTTACTGTCACGACCTGGTGCAGTTGAAAAGTCTTACCTTGGGAAGCAAAAAAGATTTCATATCTTCCCAGTAAAACATCGGTATAAGGATAGTTCGCCCCATAATATACGCGTTCCTGAATGAAGTTTGTCGTGGAGAACAAAAAATCCGCGGCCGTGAACACATACATCTGCTCGACGGGGACCTGTGATACAGAACGGGTCGGGTCGGTAGTCGGGGCAGCGACCCTCCTATTCGGGGGAACTCTCTCTAATTAGGGATGGAAAGACGATCATTTGAAGGGCGTTGTCCCACGGCGACGATCCTTCTAAACAAGAAATCTATCTCTAGGGGGGGGGAGGGGGATCTTCACTTGAGGGGGCCCGTGCGGGAAAGGTCCTTTGTATTAGGAAAAAAAATGGTAGAAAAAGGGCCTGGGTCCATCTGGAAGTACGTTCGACTGCGGATTGGGAGAGGGGCTAGGGGACCGAAAAACGCAGCCGGATCGGGAGGGTGTTGACTGTGAAGAAGAAGAACGGGGGGATGAGTGGGGAAAGGGAAAGGTACGCATGATCACAAAGGAGATTATTAAAAAAGTAGACGTTTCCTTACCAGCACCCTTTTCGGGGAGTCCCCGTAAGCCCGATCCGGAGAACGAGACCGGGGGAGGCTCAAAGCGAAAAGAGAACAAGGTGCGTCCTGCTACTCTGAAACCAGGGACAGTTAAACTTCTACCAGGCAGCGCAGAGGTAGGCCGTTTCACACCACGGACGTGACGATGAACGAAAAAATCTCCGCGACGGGGGGATAAGGAAGGGGTCGGCGGTCGCCCCAGCAGACACATTCTCTGGCTTAGGACAAATCCTCAAAAAAGAGGCAGTCACTCGACGTGGGTGCACGCTGCGACGCAAATGAGACTACACTGAAAGAAGAGAAGAGCTCTCCAGAAAGGGCCTGCCAGGTCAGGGTCACTGCGGAAAGCCCGACTCCAAAACTTCATCGGCCGGACATCTTCAATCGATCTGGGGTTAAAAAGCAACCGAGGGACAACGAAAAAGGGGTCAGGCTGTAACGGTTCAATTTTGCGTCACTCAACCGCAACAAACGGAGCCCTTTGTTTCCCTTCAAAAAGGGCTACAGTTAGGAAAGCCAGCCGGCCCTCGCCCTGAAAGCAAAAGTTCGTCTCCCCTTAAACCATTCCACCGACGTCCCCGAGCGGACGCGGCTGGCAATCACCGAAAAACCTCATTAGCCTCTAAATGCTCGGAAAGGAAAGGGGTGGATTAATCGGGAAGTAACGGGACCGCGATCGGGACAGCGTGACTACACTGGTGAAACAATACTGCGACTTCCCCGAGACCGCCCCGGAAATACGGGGAAACACCTTCAACAGGGGGAAAAGATTGGTGGGAAGGAGAAGAAGAAGGCTGGATTTCACTATTGAAAAAAAGTCCGGCTCTAACTTAGAGAGTGCCGCAATTAAAATAGTTAGCAGAAAATCCATCCGTCAAAACTAAGCAATACAAAAAAAGGAGCGATCAGAAAAGTTGTGGAAAGGCCTGGCCGATGCGAGTACGTCATTTAAAAACTACTTTACACTCAGGGAGTATCGCGGATCGCAGAGGGCCGACAGGGTGCGAGAGACCGGGGCGTGGCTGTGTGAAGGGGAAAGGGGTCCCACAAGGGGCCGGTCAGAATGACCAAAAAAATCGGCTCTGAAGAGGAGGGAAAGTTTCCGGCCCGAGGGAGGACCATCAAGTTCTCTCTTCTTGGAAAGAGGATCTGAGGGGAGGAGACCCTAAAAAAGAACTGATGGAAATCCCAGAAGAAAAGGGGCGTGACTAAACGCATAATCAAAAAAAGGGGCCACCTTCTCAAACGCCGGAGACGATGCCAGACTGGAATCAGCGACTAAAGAAAAAAAAAAAGAAAAAATTTCCGAAATATTCAGGAAGGGAAGGACAAAGAAGTCGGGAAGGGGCCCAGGAAAAGCTTCCATTCGTGGCCCTCAACAGGGTCTAGCACTCTGTGAATAAAAAAGAGGGAACCAACCCTGGCCAGGGAAAGATATGTTATCACCGGCGAGAGGAAAAAATAAAAGTGACTCGGAAAACGGGGGAAGAGAGAGAAAAACAAAACGGATAGTACGGAATCAATAGTTCGTGAGGTGCAGGTGCCGATCTAAATAATCAAAAGGGAACGTATACTTTTCTGGAAAGGTGAGGGCCGTACACGAGTTGGAGAGGAACCAAAAGTGAAAAGGTTTGAGAGGGAAGTGGAGTCTCAAAACAGATCGAGGAACGCGTTTACTTGGAAGGGGAGAGGTTCAAATCATAACGGGATGGCGAAGTGATCAAGGAGGAGCAGAGCATGATGCCTCGGCCAGCAAAGGGGGGGGTTCAGGAGGACTAGGGGGAGGAAAAATACGGTTGAAGGGAGGGGAGTCCCACCGTACTCCCTTGAAGAGGGGGTTGAGTTGGTCCTGAGGTGGGAGGGGAGGAAAAAAATGGACAGAGGGGGGCGGAAGCAGGCCAGCAGAGCGCAAAAAAAAGAAGGGGAAAAAACTAAGAGGGACACTTAGAGAGGGATATCTTGTATTAGGGAAGTTTAGTTGGGGGAAGACGGACAGCCGAGCGAGAGTGGGGAAACTGACCCGCACATCCAGGGGGGAAAAAACTCAATCGAACGTGATCAAGGCCAGAGAAAGAAGGTCTCTCCGCGAAAAAAACCTGGAGGAGAAACGATGAAGGTCGTCTGACAAGAGGGAGGTGGGAGGAGGGGAAATGAAGACGGACCACTTCGGGCTGAATAGTGGGCCCTGATTCTCGGGATAGGGGGGGAGGGGACATAGTTGAAGGAGGGGAATATTTTACATGTAACCTGAAGAGCAAGAGGAGAAGGTGAACTCTTCCCGCGAGGCCTGGAGGGTCAATAGAAGGAACTCAAAGAAGCTGATAATCAAACTGCAAAAAAAAACAGATTGATGGGGGCCGATCTCCGTTCCCAAGGGGAAAAGAGGAGAAAGAAAGGCCGTAGCGTTTCCACAAAAAAAAGCAATGGAGGGGCAAGCTTTGCTATCGGGAAAAACTCTCAACTGACACCAACGAATAGCCTTAGAGGAATGGAGGAGGGTGGGGAGGGGGGGGATTTCCAAGCCCGAGGAAAGAGGCCAAGGAGGGGACGGCCATGGGGGTGAAAAATGCCCAAGCAGGGTCTTCAGGTGGGGGGGTTTTTGGGGGGGGGGGGGGGGGGGGTCGAAAAAAGCCGGCAAGGAGTGGAGTAAAACGGGGCTGCCCCCGGGAACGGTCACCACCCCGTTGATGTGTCGTTGAGGACGAAAAACCCCTCAAAGGATATATTCGATTTAGAAAAATAGGGGGAGGGGGGGGAAAAAGAACAAAAGGAAGGGAAAGATTTACAGGCCGTATGTCGGTAACTATGAAGCGATTGAACTTCCCCAAGACTTTATATCGTAGTTAGCCTAAGGGGAGGAGAAAGAACCACGTAGAGGAGAAGAAGAGAGCGGCAGAGAGTGCCGAAGTTGCGGGCGTTTGTAAACACCGCACTACCCCTCGTGGGGCGGTAATCGTCAGTCGTAAAAGAATTGCTAGGATTCTGAGGGAAGTGGGATATACAGTTGAAGCCCACTGGACTTGCATAGAGAAGTAGGCCTGTTTAAACTTAACGTTCAAAAACTGCTGATGCCGGATCCCGGTCCGGGGGGGAAGGGGCCCACCCCCAGTTCTAGGGGGGTTAGGGACCTGGAACACCACAACTTAGTTTCGGGCGCTGGGAATACCACCACTAGACTTTTAGGACCAACCCACCGTGCAAAAAACGGACAGATCCATCCTTAGCCGGGTTCGGTTCTACAGCTCCACTGAGAACCAGGTCGTCCTTATACCTTTAACCGAAATTCAACGTTCCGCACCCAGTTCGCCCGGCAGGTCACAACAGTGGAAGGACCGCATATCTAGGAGAATTACGGGGGGCATGGAGACGGGGGAAACCCCTACACTGACGGGACGCTATAGCGGATTCTCCTCTGACTGGGTTACTCGAACGCCCAGAGAGCAATACCGGGAGTAAAAAAAAAAGACTCTACGACTGAACTTACGAAAGGACAAACCGGAGGTGTAGGGGAAGGTCACACGGAAGACTAGTATACCACCGCCAAAATTAAACTTATATCTGTTAAGAAAGGGGACTTACATTCCTGTCGCTGGAGACGTATGGAAAGGAAGGGGGAGGGAAAACCTGAAAAAAAAAAACTTAAGCAGGTGGGACCGAAGGGGTCACGCCAAGGGTCTAAGGAAGGCTCTCGAGCTTCTTCCCGGCCCTCAACCATGGAAACATCGTCCAACTCCTGGCAAATCACAACATCCGAGGCCGGCAGGGCGGTCGTTCCTGGGGGTGGATAAGTCGTCCTCATCGAAATCGTAAACCCGTCGGGGCGAAAAAAAGCGAACGTCCCCGGGAGTGGGGCGACCCGCGGGTATTCGGCCCACCGGTAAAAGGGGTTAAAAAGGGGGTGGGTTGCAGGAGGAAGTCGTGTGTGGGGGGGGGGGGGGGGGGGGGGGGGGGGGGGGGGGGGGGGGGGGGGGGGGGGGGGTGTGTGGGGGGGGGTGGTTTGGGGGGGGGGGGGGGGGGGGGGGGGGGGGGGTATTTCCGCCAACGAAATGGAAAAAAAATTCATATGCAAAAACGATTTGCTCTTTCGTCTCAAAAAAAGTAGGCCGCATGACAAAGAAGTAAAAAAGTGGGGTGGGAAAAAAAAAAGGACGGAAAGCCAGGGGATATCGGAAGCGCAGGTCCGCCTCCTCTTCTACTTTCCAGAGGCCAACGGGAAGGAAGAGAAGTAATACTACTGACCCGCAAACGTTCGAGAGACCTGTGGCAAGGACAAAGGGCACTGGGGACTGAGGAAAAGGGGGGAATGGAGTCACCCAGAAAACGCTAAGTAAATCTAAAGAAGGGGAGGAGGGGTAAAAAAACCTCAAAAAGCCTATGGGCGGGGAACCATGCCGACTGTTGGCTGTCGAAAACCACACAAGGATTCAAAGGGGGTACCGATCTTTTTCTGAGGATAAATCTCCGGGAAAGAGAAAAGAATTCAAACCTGCAACGCCTCGGCTACGAGGAAAAGAACCTGAGGTCCACGCCCGCATTTAACTAGTAGGGAAAAGGGGAAGTTAAAAGAGTCCAGTCGGAGGAAAAAAAGAGAAAAGACTCCTTCCCCTACTTCAACTCCTCTAAGGAGAGACATAGTTACCTGAAACAAGGGGGAACTACAGTTACGGTGCAATCAGGCACCCAAACGGACGGCAATAGAGAAAAAAAAACGTAGGGGAGCCCCAAAGGTTTTTCAGATCAAAAAACCCTTAGTAGGGGGAAAAAGGTAAGCCGGTCCACGGGCGCGACGACGCAATGGTTGCTCGGCGTGGACATAGTGAACTGAAAGGAGGGTTGGACGGAGGGGGAGAAAGAGGTTGACCATCCATTTTTAGTGAGAAGGAGGGGGTCGTCTATCCGGGGGCCTAGTAGCCAGCAGGCGAAGGACGGTGGAAGGCGGCGACGGGTCTGTGTCGGGGGAGCGGGGACACCTACAGGGAGGGGGGAGGGGGTGACTAAGGGTTTTATGCACAGGGCTTCAAGAAAAGGAAAAGAAGAGCAAAATGAGGGAAGGAAAGGAAGGAGGTTAGACAAACGTCACCATAAAGCTGGTGAAATATCCAGGCGTTTTCTTGTATTATGGACATCTCTCCTGGGGGAACAGTGGACTCACAGAAAAAGGCAAAAAATCGAGGGGGAAGTCAGACGGCGATCAAGACGATCACGTTTCAAGGGGAGGATAAATAATCGGGGAAGAAAGAATGAGCCAAACACTTGCTTAGACATGTATGAGCTCTGGAGGGAGGGGGGGGATGGTCATGAGGAAGTGAGGAAAATTGAACTGGCAAATCGACTTATAAAGGGTCCTTATAAGGTAATATCGTCAAAACTACTAAAGCGTTGGAGGGAGAGAAAAAATTTGAGCACTCCCAAAGTCCATTTTAATGGGGTGAAATTTGATAGAATGAAAGATTTACTCCGAAAAATTTTGAAAAGTTAGATTCAAGGGAAAGACGTTTAGTGAAAGATATGGGATTAAGAGGAGGGGGACACCGAAAGACTTTTCACTACCTGAACTGGAAGTAGATATGGAGGTTATGTCTGGAAAGTATGAAAAGGAGGAGGGTTACGAACAATGGGGGGGGGGGGGGTGGGTCAAGGGAATACCCTCTTTTCTGGTACATCTATCAAGTCCGGCCATTTTAGGGGGAAACTCCAAAGGAGGGGGGGGGGAAAAAAATTTTTGGTTGAGTGTACATTGTGTGAAGGAATCACACACCTGACACTAATAATTTGACAGCTACATCAGAGTATAAAGAAAAGTGAAACATAAATAAGAAAGGGTTATTTACAAGGGGAAGAGTAATGGGAGGAAATATGAATAGTTCCGAGTGGGAAAGTCCAGCATCAACAAGGGGGTAACTTGGGACTCATCTTATTCTTAGTAGGGGGAAACCTGAAGTCATGGGGGGAGAACCAGAGTAGTATCTAATAAGATATTATAATTTAGGAAAAAGAGGGTTTCGGAGGGGAAGGAGCGAAAGAAAATCTCTGAAGGATACTCTCTTGGGTGGTCTAGAGCAAAAGGAGAAGAAGGGGACCTTTTACTGTCCAAGTTAATAGAGGGAAAAGGGGACGGGGGCAGAGTACAATAAGAGGGTACTCGGGGGCGGAATGGTATCCTCGGATTCCTTAGTCTTTCTCGTGGGTTGACAAAAAATCCTAACAAGGTTGAGAGGAAAAATTCCGCAGTTACTCAAGCACATATGATTGAGAAATCGTCCAGTAATGAAAAAAAAAGAAAAAGAGGAGTGGGCCAGCCGGAAAAAAGGTCCCAGAATACGGGGGCATCCCGCCATCTTAAGAACCAAAAGAGAAACTCAAAATCATCAGAAAAAAAAGGAAACTCGTTAAACCGTCACTTCACTCATATTCAAGAAGTGCCCAAGAAGTGAAAAGATTAACCGAAGCCCAACTCCCCTCCTGGGCTCCTTACGGGTTGGTCAAAACGAATCCTATCCTGTCCAAGGTATGCTGGAAAAGAGGAGAAGGAGTATATCTGGAGTAGAAACTGGAAAAGTGGTGAGGAGAAAGAAGGGCTGGAGACCGCGAACCGTAAGGAGAAGGTCCTCCTTTAAACCGGACTTCCTGGAACAAAGAAAGTCTCATGAAATGGAGGTGCGGAAAAGATGCAACTGATAGAGGTCCTCAACTAGGCAGTCAGATATAAGAGATGTCATGGTACCCATGACAAACATAACGCGGGGAACGTCCCGTGGGGCCTCAACGTTAAAAATGACTTTCCAGGACGCTTCTTACCCGCCAAAAAAAAACGGGAAGGAAAAGTACGGAAGTAGGACTCGCAGGGCAAAAAATCCGATTCCGCAGCCTGGCTAGGCTGGGTGTGCGTCGACGTAAAGGAAGAGAAAGAGGGAAGAAACGTTTAGAAAAGGGAGGGGGAAGAACGCAGAAAGTGTCGTCTCCCCGGTACTGCGATTGCCAATCAAATCACCTATTGTGGTGTGTCAGAGGCATGAAGGGGTGGCCGAGGGGGAAAACAATTGGACAGACCGGAAATCCTTAAGACTCTTTCCTCGATGTCCTCGTAAGAAAAAAAAAACCCAAGGAAAAAGAAGGGAAGGAGAAAGAAAGGATACTGCGAAAAAGTGAGAGGAAACCGAGGTTGGGGTGATGGCGCGTTCAGTTTCCTCTACATTTAATAAATAGTAGCATTTATGGGTCATCAGAAAGATCCATAGAACTTGGGGATGGGAGGAGGGGGCGAGCCAACAGGAAATTGCCTTCAGAAAAAACCATCAAACTACCGGTCCTGAATAAGGAGAAGTCGGAGGGTAGAGGATGACCCGATGTATTTTAAAAAGATAGACTCCTCTGTTTCTGCACAATACTACAGTGAGGTCTGGTTGGAGAAAAGAAGAGGGACAAATAGGGCAAGAAAAAAAGATAGGGCTATCGTCAGTCAAACTTGAGAAGAAGGAAGAGGAAGTAAGGTTATCGCGGTAGGAAAAAAATTTAGAGTGGCTTGTCTAGAATCACTTCGGGGGTTACCGGCAAAAGCGCGGCTACGTCTTCCGTTGATCAAAATAAAAGAAGGATCACAATTAAGAAGAAGGAGGAATCTGGAAATCTGGTGGTACCGGAGAAACCTACTTATACGTTTATCATCTCTCATCTGACACAAGGCCTCCGCCTTCATCTCGGAGCCCTTTTGAATATAGAAAACAGTGCAAGGGAGGTGAAAGGGGTTCCCGGGGAACAGAAATGAGTACTTTTCAGTGGGACCTGGGAGATTCAAAAGGAATAGTTTCATAAGAGGAGGTGGAGGATCCAAAAGAGAGGACGGTAAGCAGCGACGAAGGGGTGGTCATAGGAATCGATATGGGGCGCTGTCGTCTTACAAAAAGAGGTCCAGAGGAGAGAAGGGTGGAATTCTGGAACGATGGTCAATCATCTTCTATTATTACCACACCTACTACATTTGGTTCGTTCCGAAGTCGTGTAAGAACCACGCTCGACGGCCTGCAGAGAAAAATAGATGGAACTGCATACAGGGAAGAAACTTCAGCATATACGAGCTTAAGAATCCCTTTCGGGCAAGTCTTTTGGAAACAAAAGTCAATTTTTCAAAAAAAACTTGAAAAAACCAATTGAGGAAGAGAAATGGCAGCTTCGTCAGGAGAGGGGGGGCTGAGAAATTAAAATAACAGCCTGCGTGCGGAAACCCGTCGAGGGGATGACTCCTCGTCAACTTACGGGGCTTCCCGGAAAGTTAGGCGATACCATTTGGTGCTCGAACTCTCTGAAAGTGCCTTTTCCGGCTTCCATTTACCGGGGAAGCAGAAGCAAATCAAGGGGGCACGGACTGCATGTTCTCCTTCCTTGGGGAAAAGCTGACTACTGAAGGAGAGAACCCCCAGAAAATCGGTGTATGAACGCAATGAGTTGGGGAACAACTAAGATCCTTGTCAAAACTGCTGAAGAAAAGGGTCGCGTCCCCCGCCGGGGAGCACAAGGAGTGGAACTCGAGGGTCAAAGATAAACTGTAAAGGTCAAAAACCCAAGGAAAAGCAGCTGAACCGTTTGTCGGGGGGCAGACCCGGTATCCGACTGAAAAGTGGTGGTGTGGAAAGGAAGACGCAAGCTGGTTCACTAAGTTCTAATCGGCAAATGGAGTGGATGGTTGGGGACTGGGGGAAAGTCTATTTTATGGTACGGGGTGGGACAACCAAAAGGCCGCCCTTGCCATAAAATTGGACCTCTACAGAAAGGATAGTTTTCTAACCAAGGACGATTAAATTTAAGGACCTTAAGTTGAAACTCTGGCCTTGCGCTGAAAAAAGCCCCGACAGCGAAAAGGTGATGGCCTAAAAAGAGAAGGAGAGATTCGCTGGGGAGCAGGTCCCGCCAGAGAGACTGTCAGACTCTCTCTATGGGGAAACGCCTAAATGTTTTCTGGTGGGGCTGAGGTACAAGAAAAAAATCCCCTAAATGGGAGACGATGCGGAAGGGGGGGAATGTCACGGTCGGGTAACTCAAAAAGGTCGGAAGGATTCTTTGGGGATAAAGTTATCCACTGTTTCCATCAGGAAGGGGAAGGAAAGAAAGACGTGGGATGTGAGAGGTAAAGCCAAAGCGTCGGATGCCGATCGGTCCGGGTTTGTGAAAAGCTCGGACCTAAACATTGGAAAGAAAGGTGTCCCTTGAGACGTCTACAACAACAAAAACAAAAGCCAGAGGAAGGCATGCCCACCACGAAAAGGTCGGATATTCCCCGACAACAAAAACTAGAAGAAAATAAGAGAAAAAATGAGTCTAAACTACAGCAGACGACGGGCTAAAGGAAGGAAAAGAGGACTTCTCCTAAAAATGGGAGCCAGGCAACGTTCACCACGTGAACGAATTAAAAAGCCCACAGCTTCGAGTCACGGGACAAAAATGGCATCGGTAGGAAAACGCCCCTAAAGCAGAGGAGGGGCAAAAACCGAAAAAACGAGGGCTTCTTCGACCGGAGGGAGGTGCGCGTAAGACGCGGGGCGCAAGGAAGACCTCTAGCTTCTCTGGTCAAAGCAAACAGGCCTTGGCCTTTTAAAAAGGACCGATCTCAAAAAAAACAACAAAGGGAACAACCGGAACATCAAAGAGGCGTAGGGGGTTCCGAACAAACAGTGTCTTCTAAAAAGTCTCGGAGACGAGCTTAAAGGTGTGAGAAAGGAAAAAAAAAAAATCAACTTCATCCGGGGTGTTAGCGTCCTCCAAAAAGGCGGAAATCTCAAAAAAAAAGGAGAAAGGGCGGCTTCCCCAAACACCCCAAAGGCCAGAAGTGAACGGCCCGACATTTGCAAACACCTTAGAACGGAGAGTGTTGGGGGGTAATGAAATCAACGGGCCGCGGAACACAATCGAAAAGTTCTAAAACGAACTCGAACGTCCCCGTTGAATCGCTCCGGGGGAGAGAGTAAGTCCAAGGGAAAAGGGGAACGGAGGGGTGCAGCGAGCACTTAAAAAAGAGGAGTTAAAAATTCGGAGGCGCACTCGCGAAAGTTTCTCTGACGCGGGGGGGAACATAACCGACAAAAAGAAGTGAAAAGGGAGCCTAAACAGGACGGATGCAAAGAGTTGGTGGGCCGGGCCAAGGGGCCGACGTACCGGCAGCGGAGACGCGAGGAAGGGCAAAGACGGGAGAACTAAAGGCGTGAACTTAACAAAACGAATCGTAAAAAAATACAAAAAAAAAAAAAAAAAAAACTGACAAAAAAAAATGACACAAAAAACAAAAAAAGAAACCACAAAACCCCACAAAAACTATAGGGGGAAAAGGCTTTCTTCTGGTTCAAGGGAGGGATTGTCCCACATCAAACACTGCTGGGAGTGTCTTTCCTAAGAACACCCCTCAACAAATGCAAGGACGCTTCTTCTATCTTCAAGGGAAAGGAAAATAAAATCCATCGGGGGGGGAGAGAGGCATTAAGGAGGGGAGAACGCATGTTCTAAAAACACACAGGAAAAACGGGATTCAGGGGGCCCATACATCTCCAACTAAGAGGGGTCCCACCTTCTCAGGGGGGGGGGGACGAGGAAGGAAGAAAGAGACCTACAGAAGCCACCAGCCAGTCTAGGGGGGGGGGGGACGATGCCTATCCGTCTCCTCCTACAGCCAATTTTTTCTAACATACCTCGGAAAAAAATCTACGAAAAACTCTGGGAAACAAAAACAGGACCGACAGAGGAAACGGCGATAGGCACCAACCGAAGAGAAGGAGCCTCTCTCTCAAAAAAGCGGAGGGTCCCCGCCTTTTTCATCGGGACTGGGGTTTAAGCGAAGAAGGAATCCTTCTAAAGTTGGCCCTGTGACACAGTGTGACGGGAAAGGGGTCGTGGGTGGTTTGAAGAGGAGGGGGGGAAAACAGTGAAAAAAAAGGACGGCCGGCGACGGGATTGCTTCCAAATCATCCATTATAATGGGGTACTGAGAGGAAAAAAGTCAGTCTGTCACGGAGGCCTCTCCTGAGGCGGTGCTGGCTCAACTTAGGGAGAAAAAACTATGAACAGTGCAAAAAGGGAGTGAAGAGGCGTGGGCGGGTATCACAGGGATCAGCCGCTTCTCTCCTCACCTAATGCCCTCGAAACACTGGAGACGAAAGGACTTGAAAAAAAGGGGAGTTAGGTGCTTGGTGAACACATCTCGATAAGGAGTTCCCCAGGACCATCATTTCTCCCTAACGTTCTCCGGGAGATTAAGAGAGGAGGAGACCGCTACAAAGGAAGGAGTTCAAAAAAAAAAAAGAAAAGGATCGGGAAAGATCCAAAGACGTCGGCCATTCAAAAAACCAACGGCGAGTCTCGGAACAAGTGCGAGGGTCATTCAAGAAATTGACTGCTGGAAGATCAAAAAAGGACGCGGGTTTGGCCAAAGGGACTTGTGATAGCAGGAAACTGGATCTTAACAAAACACAAAGACGGTCTTGGAAGGGGGAGAATCGAAAAGGAAAAGGAGCAAAAGCCCAAGGACGTTGAGTGCCCCCCCGGGGAGCAACGTTGGGAAACTCTGAGCGGGTCCAAAACGAGTGGACATGGACCATGAAAAGATATACAAGAGGAAAGGGGTTCAAAGGGGTGCCACAGGAGACACTCGGGGCGTTCCACTGTGGGTTGTGGCAGAGGGTTGCGGATAGAGGCCGGTGTACTGGGAAAACGTTACAGCAAAAAAACTGGAAGGGGAAAAGGAGGGGGCGTGGGGTCCGGGGGAACTCCCATCCGTTCAAAAAAGGAAAAAGAAATTGGTAAGAAAAAGGGGGGCCAGCCTAGGTGGAACCGGTCAGAGGGGGAGTGGAAGGACGGTCCGTCCCGTGAACGCCGTACAGCGCAAGGACCGTGTGCTGGAAAACCAGACTATCGAAGGGTTAATCGTTAGGGGAGACAGCTCGTTCCGTCGGGGGGAACTCGAGGGATGGGTATATGGGGAAGCAAGAGCATGTTGCGGGGAAAGGGGAACCCGGAGTCAGACTAGACGAGAACTCACGGGGTAAATTCTACTTAGGGGAGGGTTTGAGAGGAAACTTTGAAGGGGGGACTAAAGATGCTTAAAAAGGGGAACGGTGATGACCCCTGCCTGGGTTTCCATCGCGTAGCCGGGACCGAAGGCGTGCGGAGGGTACCCGCCGAGCAGGGTCGGGAAAAGGGGGGGGTAAAAGAAGAACAGGGTTCTAAGGCAGCCCTGTACCAAAAAAACAAAAAACCAGTTAAAGAGAGGTTGGCCTGCAACAAAAGAAAAACGGAACAACGAAAACTTAAACCACCCAGAAAAGAAAACATCAGCCCGGGTTCGGAGCTACTCGACCATTACGAAGGAGAAAGAACTTCAGAAACCAGGGGAAAGGGGGGACGTCTAAGAAAAAAACGCAAGTCTCTCAAAAAAAAGGGGAAAAAAAATGAGTGACGAGAAAAAAAAAACTAGACGCGATCTCGCCTTTCCGTGGAGAAACCCTGAGGGGCTCTCGTGACAAAACAAACAATGAAGACCACCTCGAGAAAAGAAGAAGAGATCGATCAAAGGGGGAGAGGAGACTCCCGGGTAAGAAAAAGGAAACCAGCTTCCCCGCTAAGTCTCCTTCCATCACACGTCAATCAGGGGCCGTACTCTTCTGACCAAATCAAGGGAACACTCTCTTTGTGGGGCCAAAGGGGGGGAGGGAGAAAGTCTGGTCTGCGGGGAAGAAAGGAAGGAGGCGGTGAGAGAACCGACCAAAGAACCAAGAAACCCTTTGTGTACCTCCATAGATGATACACCGGATGTCGCGCAACGGCGTCCGGGGGAAAAGGTAACCAAAAAAAGGGAAAAAAAGGCCAAAGAGGAGAGTCATCGGACTGGCAATCACCTCCTCTGGTCCAAACGAAATCTGATGTCCGGTATGAACTTCGTGCGTTCCCTTTACGAGAGCACGGGTAAGACTCCCCTTTGTCTAACGCGAACTTCAAAAAAAGGGTGGGTCCCAGGAGAAGATAACCATCAATGAAAAAGGGCAAAAGATGTTTGGGTAAAAAAAAAAAAAGGGACAGTCAGGGGGGGGCTTATTGCCGGCCGAACGCAGCAGAGATTTCTTGCGGAAGGTCAATTCGTCCTCTGAAGGAGGTCAGCAAAAGGAGATCAACACGAGCCAGGAAAAGAAAAAAATTGGGGGGTGGACGCTGTCGACGTAATTGCCGCGAGACAATTCCTTCGGAAGAAACGCAAGCTCAGGAAGAAGTCTGCAAAAGGGAGAGGAAAACCGCTGGAAGGGAGGTCAAGGTCACATAAAAAAAGAAGGCAGAAGGAACTGGCCACACACCCAGCACCCAGACTGGCAAGCGACAGTGTGAGGGTCTCCCGCATCCGTGGGAGGGAAGGCGTCGGGAAAAAAAAAGGGGCAAGGGAATACCAGAAAAAAAATAGAAAGAACAGACACCGGGTCCTAAACACCAAAAGATCTCCGGGGGCAACGGTAGTCGGACGTAATTAAAGGAAAGGCTATGTGTGGGGGGGAAAAGGATCCACAAAAAGGGTCTAAAAGGATGATTAGGAGGAAGAAAGCCTTCTCACGTAAAAAACCGCGTTCTAACTCATGGGGGTAGGCCTAAAAGGAAGAGGACGGAAAATCTCGTGGAAAGAGGACCTCCGCGGGGAACAGACATAGACGGTGGGACAGGGGGAGGAGGCAAAAAAACTCACAGTCAAAAAAAAAGCGGGG
>Ga0179593_1500126_pt1 | contig 14445 bp, 11 predicted proteins | sample CZODoug2_1_08_16_FD_185931 | JGI IMG/M metagenome (GOLD analysis project Ga0179593, IMG submission 185931) | Vadose zone soil fungal communities from Angelo Coast Range Reserve, California, USA - CZODoug2_1_08_16fungal (PacBio error correction) | ecosystem: Environmental > Terrestrial > Soil >...
AAGGGGACAAGGGGCGCTCAACGTAAGGGAGGTTCTGCGGACGCCATGGGGGAACTGCGGGTGTGATAATAAAAAAAAAACAGGGCGGTGACGCGTGACTCGAAAGAGAGGGAACAATGAAAATATCGGAAAGACCGAGCACGCCGCGAGAGACATGCGAAGGAATCGCGCCCTTGGGGTACTTCTTTTTGCTGAACAATCCGGCCGCCGGCTGGGGACGAATGTGGCGACGGGAAATCGAGGAAAACATGGGCTGGACAGGCGCTCCACACGTGGACATAGCCACAAAACCTTTCTTGGAGAGCGTCTCGACCTTGGCGCCGAACCATCTGCCGTGCGGTCGGGAGGGGGTACTGCCCAAAGCATGGAACTGCGCTCTGATGATCTTCCCGTTAAGCGAAGGCCCTCGCTGCGAAAGTTCGCTGGCTGACGACTGAAACCGAAAATCAGAAGAGACATCAGGGATAAAGGCTCGACGACTAGAAAAATTGCAAGTCGACACAGCTTAGAGCGGACTTTGGGTGGTAACGATGGCGCACGGCGCAGGACGAGAACGCGGGAGGGCCGAGGGAGGGGACACTATTAAACGTCATGCTCGAAGGGAAAAATCCGAGAAGCGCTTTTCGCTAAGAAATTGAAGGAAAAGCGAGACGAAGGGCCGCGTGCGGGAGAGCGTTCGTCAAAATACGCTGGCGAGGACGTCAAGGTCAGTCTCCGCCGTTAGTAGGGAGTGCCTTCAGTCGGCTAAAACAGACAAAGAAAAGGGGGTACCGCAGGCAGTAATAGTCCGCAAGTGCCGGGGCTAGAAATGGGGGCGCGGCGCTAGTCGAAGCTTGGACCCTATGAGAAAAGTAAATTGTCCGGGGGGGGGGGAAAACGCGTACTGTCAGGAAGGGGGGCGATTAACAGAATGAGAAGGAGAAGATCGAGCTTGAAGCTGAAAAACGGCCAAATCGGCAGACGGGTCTTTATTTCTCACTTTCTGAAACAAGGCACATCCAGTGATGAGAAGTCAAGACAACAAAAAAAAAAAGAAAAAAAAATGCCATAAGCCGACCGGGCTGTCGTGCTCGGACTAGAAGACAGAAACCTGATGACATTTTCTGAAATTTGAGACAGGACGACAGAGGAGGACGAGGTGAAAGGAAACCAAAAAAGCCCAGAGGCGTCCGAACCGGGTGGTGTGCAGCAGAAATGATGATTATCTACGAAAAATCCTTCAAGCTTCAAAAAGAAGCGCGCAATCAAAGGAGCGCTGGTCAAAGAGGGGGAGAAGGAATAACAGGGGCGTCCGGAAGATATCGGATTGGAACAGCCGCGACAGCCCTTGGAGGTGCTGAACATGTCGGTTTTTCTGGGGGTAAAGAAATAATATTACACAAACGAGGGGAGGGGGGGACAGGAAACACTCGCACAAGACGGAAGAAGAAAACCACCACATGTGATGTCGCGCTGACGAAATTGCTCTCTAAATTAACCGAACTTTTAAACAGCCTCATCTGGTCTGTCGGGCTTTTGGAGGGACGGGGAAAAAGGGGAGAAGTCGGGGGGTCTAAAGACGAACTGCCTCTCTCTACGAAGCCGGCCGAGGTCACCACCTCGAGTGAGGTCTTTTCTATTTCTACCTTAGACGAACGGAGGAGGAAAGAAGGGGCATTCCAGAGGGCACATGGGGGGAGGGCGGGGAGGGGCATGAGAAAAAAAAGGGGGGAACAAGCCGCCGAAAAAAGTGAAGCAGTCGCGGGGTGTCCTGTATATAAGATTCGAACTTTACCTGATTGATGAACCCCAAAACCACCATCTGTGACCCCTGCAAAGGAAAACGGGGGGGAAGGGAAACGTCAAAGGGGAGAGGACTGGGGTGGGGGGGGGGAAAGGTATGGCACGACGGGAGGAGGGGGACAATATCGTTGTTCAATAGGCCTGTGATCGATATGTCTCGCCGCCAGGAAAAGGGGTCGACGGCGGCGTGGGGGGCAGTCAGGGTCTGGGGAAAATAGTGAAGGTCCCAGAGGAGGACCGAAGAAAGGGGGGGTGGATAAGGAAATGCCGGAGGGGACGCGGTGGTGGCCTGACGTGAAACGGAAACAGATCGATCCGACGGGGGGGTCAGCGCAATTTCGCTCGAAGCTTTCACAATCAACGATGGCTAGCGAGATCGGCTGGGAAAAATAAAAAAACAAAAAGGAGAGATCAAAGGAAGAAGAGATAGGCGCGAAGAAATCACCCGATGGGCCTCTAAGAAATGGCGCTTGGACACGTAGGACTATTTCGGTGCAGAAAAGGAAAAAAAAAACACCACGAGCCGCGTATGTGAGGGGGGATCCACTAGACAGAAGGGCACAAGGAGGGGTAAAGGGAAGGGAAATGGACCGACCACTGGAGACGAAAAAACGCCCGCCGAGAGGGGAGCCCCATCTCCCATCGGCGTAAAACAGACCACCGGATTGTAAAAAGGGGGGGTTGTGGAAGTAAAACTTGAAAGGAGGGGACAGAAGGGAGACCCGCCGATAGGAGTCACGAAAGCCCCACCAAAACTTTTCGCATTTTTTTCAGGCTCTTGTTAAGGGGGGGGAAAAAAATCCCAAAAAGTATGAATAGATATGGAAAGAAATCGCAAACAATTGAAGGGGGAGAGGGGGGGGAAGGGATCTGGTTGCCATTTGCGGAATCTAGTCCGTGCCAAAAAAGCATGGCCAAGAAATGGCCACTTCGGTCGCCAGGAAAGACGGGGACAGGTCTCCGGCAAGGCACTCGCCAGCGCCGGTCCAGTGGGGTAAGTAAAAACTTGCAAGTAAAAAGGCCTTTACTCCAACAAAGGAGGAGCATTCAGGGGAAAAACGCCAAGCCGAAAGAAAGGATAGCAAAAACGTGTCGGTGAAGTCGAATCAGGAAAGGGGCTTTTCCGCAGATACAGAAGGTGTTGTGACCAGAGAACTGCTGCTGCGAGGGGAGAAGTAGCGGAAAAAGGGTTTGGGTAACGCCGGACAAAAACTATTCCTTCATGTGGAGAAATATCCTCGCGCATTGAATAACATGTCTTGGAAATGGAAATCACGATAGGAGGACGACGAGTAAGAGAAAGCCGGTTTGACCAGGGGGACAAGAGAGGACTGTGGAGCGGAAGCGCTCATTACCTGGGCGAAGGCGTGGCCCGGCCGGGGATATACAAAAAATCCAACAGTAGCCATCCTACGGGGCGTTGTGGTGGAAAATTTGAAAAGAAATCTAGGGGGGCGCCGAGGGATGGCACCACATTTAAAAAAGGTCATCACGGCTGAGCTTTGTCAAATCACCGGCCGGGAGGAGGGGATTTTTGCAACATGACTCAAATACAGCGAGGGGGGGCCAGGTAAAACGGACACCACGAAGAAATAAACGTTTTGCGCCGATGGGGGGGACGGGGGGGGACTTCTGAAATATCGAGCATTGAGGTGCCATCATAGAAAAAGGGGGAAATCGGAAGACGACCGGAGAAAAAGAGGGATCACGTCGACAACGAATGCGCCGCACGAGTGCTTCCATACTCCGCGTCCAGAGAACTGAGAGACCCTTCTTAATAAAAAAGGTTAGGCTCTGAAAGTTAAGCCGAAGAAGTCGAAGAGATGCCGGCAGCAAGGAAGCCATGCAAATAGCCGGCAGAGCAAACCTTGCGGGGGGAAAAAATCCAGATCGCGAAAAAAGGAAAAAAGAGAATTCTCAGGGAAGGGCCAGATTTATGAAAAAAACCGAGCCAGGCAGAGTGTGGGGGGCATTTAATCGGCTCCCCGGAGCGCAATGCAACTGAGGACGGGGCTGTGCAATAACGCCCCTATAAAGGCATGAAGAACCGCAAACAACAAAAAAAGGAGGGGGGGAGGCCAGCGCTAGATTGAAGAGCAAGGGTAAGGATAGAGCCCGTTATCTTATGGGCCGAGAGATGCAGGGGGAGGAAAGCGGAAAGAAAACAGCCGACAAATGCGGAAAGAGAAAAAGGCCGAGAACGGAGAAAGGGATAAAATGTGGGAAAATAAAACATCCATCTAGCACTGGCGGGAATACAACAGGGTAGGGGAGGGCCAGGTCTAGAAAAAGTGGAGAGGGGCCGATCGAAAAGGTTGTCTGATTAACATCCAGGAAGGGGGAAAGCATAGGCCAACTAGAAACACTCCGAAAATCAATCACGGCAAGGCCCGACTGATGTGCCGCTTCAAAAAGCCAGGACAAAAGTGTGATCGGAACTCCGAGCATAACATGGGACTATACTGGAGCTTCAAAAAATGGCTAAGGCAGCTCTATTGACGCGGACGAGACAGTGAGTGTCATCAAGAGGGATAAATCCCAGTGTACCGAAAAAAGCAGGAAGAACTAGCGACGGGGAACGGCTGGAAGGGGGTGCAATCTGGGGGGGTTAGTCTCTAGAAAAGGAGGGGTGGCGGGGCCGTCGGGCAGGCCAGTTAGAGGGCGATATAACATCTCCTACAATCAGCAAGGAACGGGGGGAAGGAGCGTGGGCAAAACGCGAACCAAGCAAAAGGCCTAGAGCAAGACGTAAAGAGCGCTCGGGAAAGGACAGGACTTTATTTCGATGGCAAAAAACACCTTTCCGAAACTAACGGGAGCGAAATAAATCGGCTTCTGGGGGGGGTTGGGGTGGCAAAAGATGGTAAAGTTGAAGACCTGGTTGTAGAAAGAAAAAAACGCAGCAGAGAAAAAACAAGGTATGAGTAAAATATAATTCTTTAGGCGGGTACACACATGTTCAAAGGGGGGAAACCAGCGGGAACAACGACGCAAAGCAGGGAGCCGCTCGCCTCGGGCAGGGAGGGTTGCCATCGAAAGCATTGAAAGGGAGAGCTGTCAGGGAAGGGGATTGCCTGGCGTGGTGTACGATGATACAAAGAGGGGTAGAAAACCTGTGACAAGCGGTCGGGGCTATGTAGGAGATGTAAATACCAGCTCAAACTCAAAGGAGGTCCGAAACATAAATTTGGGATAGTAAACACCAAGCGAGAAAAGAAAACCGGCCCCGTGACCGAGAGGTGGTGTAAACGTCGGTTCAGGCAAAAACAATTGGTACTCTTAAAAGAAAGTAGATGAAAGAGGAAGAGGGGGGGTCGGGAAGGAGTGAAAGAGATCGCGGCACAATGAGGACTGATCAGAAGTAAGTCACGCCAGCTACTAAATCCTTACGGCGGCAGGGGGGAATGTGTGGAGGATTTTTGGGGCAGGATTCATGATCGTCGAAAGGAGTGCTTATGGTATTAGGGGCCGGAAAGAGGGATAAAACCTTTCCTGGTCTCGGAAAAAATCAAGACATCTAAAAAAACCTTTCAAGTTCAGAGAAAACGTTCTCCCTGGGGGCGCATAACCAGCGGAAATACTGTAGAAGAGATTTCTTTAGGAAAAATTCGCCAGCGCGAAGGATGAACTCAGGCGAGAGGGGGACGAAAGTGATCGAGGCGTGTCTAAAAAGGGGATTAACCCCTTAACCGCAGGGGGAGAAAGACCAGATCACCGGACCTCGGACCGGAATACAAGGAAACGATAGTGCCCGGAACCGTATGGAGGTTTATGACGAGGGGATGGACTCCTCGCGAAAACATGAGTTACTAGGGTAGTTCCGGAAGGGGGTTGCCACCGGGCGCGCCGGGACGAAAAAGTAAAGGATAAAAATAAAATCAGGGTAAACTTTCCTCAAGAGAGAGAAGGTGCCTGAAACCGCATCGTCGACGCGGGTCAAAAAGCGAAAGATACTTGAACCGTCGGAATCGGACGAGAGGCATGGCGCCGCCTGGGGAAGACAAGAGCTTAGAAGGAATGGAAAGTCAGGGATTAACTACGGTCAACAGCTCAAGGCCTGCAAAGGATGAAAGGGGAGGGCTTTCTAGCGGACGGAAAGTCAAAAAGCTGCGCGATTCGTCCAGGGATCGTGAGCCAGAGGAAACCAGGGATGGGATTCACAAGGGAAACACGGGCTGGGGGGTAACTTCCTGTCAAAAGCAGCAATGAAAGCGAGCGAACCATCTTCCTAATCGGCCCCACCCAAAAAATTGGACAGGGGATGGAGGGGCGAACTGAGTCTCCAACCGGGACATCTAACGATTAAAGAAAATCTTCCTCGGAAACACTAATTGCCAGGGGAAGAGATCTAAATACAATCTCCGAATAAAGGGTCTGTGGGATCATTAGCTCACCAGAGCGGGCGGGACATGGAAAAGTGGGGAAAACAGCCCGCGTCAGAAGACGGGGCTGGGGGTCGGACAATATGGCCCCGATGCAACGCTCAGAGAGAAGAGCGTCAGAGGGTCAAACCGAAAGTATCAGGACCGCGGGAGACTCAGAGAGAGTCGGATGAAACTCTAAAAAATTTCAGGATAAATCTATACGGATCTTATTGAAGGGGGCGGGACCGACCGGAAAAAAAAGAGGGTAGGAAAGCAAGATCTCGCCGGGCTACTGAAACCCCACATTTATGAGTCTAAAACGCCGTGCGATCAATTCAACGAAGGCTCACTCAGGAAGGGGAGAAAAAGAAGGAGAACAAAAGCGCGATTAAGGGGTCGCCCCGAAACTTGAAGTGGGCCGGGCATCAAATGTGAAGAAGAGGGACCAAAAGCGACCCGGGGGGGTATGCAGAGTGGCCCAATATCGGTTGGAGTCCAGAGGGGGGTGAAGGGCATGGTAAAAGGAATGTCGGTGAGGGACCAGGTCGGTCGTAACGCCCCAGTAACAGAGCCTCCAGAGAAAATTTACATCTGTGTCAGAAATACTGAGCTTTATGGTATTGGAACCGCTCACCAAGAAAAGTAAAAAAAAAAAAAAAAAAAAGAAAAAACAAAAAAAAAGGACTTCTGAAACAGGGAAAAAGGGATGCTTTTTGGGCGGGGGAAGGGGAAAAACGCAGAGTGTGTTGGTGGGGGGACTGTTGGGTGCCCGTAGGGCAATATTGGGAAGAAGTTGGACAATATCTGGTTCAACAAGATTCTCGTTGATCATAATGCGGATGAGTTGCTCGCATGGATCCATCGAGGCTGACTTTGTGTGCGAAAAAGAGGGGGTCGGCGCCTTGAAGGGGGCAATACCCTAGAGGGAACTGTGCAATTGAAGAAAATTAATCGCCTTCTTCCGGGGGGTGCGAAGGAAAAACCGTCCTAGGAAAAGGGACACTTTCCTAAAAAAAAAAAAGGATGGATTCTGAGCAATGACTCAGGAGGCAAAACTGGAGAGACGCAAAAAAAGAGGAAGAGAGAAGAAGCACGTATCAAGTCCCATCAAATGAGCCGAAGTGGGGCGTGACCATTCGGATCAAAGGGTAGGGCGGGAGAATCAGCACCAGAGCCAGGGAAGCCGGAGAAGGGGAATTGAGAACCTGAGAACTCACCCGAAAATGGGGAGGGAAGAGTGCATCATCGGGAAATAAGGGGAAGATGGTGAACACAAGAGAGAAGCGGGGCGAGCGCCATAGGGAGGAGCAAAAGCGCCGATTGAAAAAAAATAGAATTTTAAGAAGAACGTCCGTCGTGAGAAACGAAAAAGAAGACCCCGCGGGGTCAGAAAGCACAAAACTCGGCTGGAAGAAAACCTCGTGAGCATTTGGTGGGAAAAAGAAAACATAGTAGGCGAATCGTAAAGGAAAACAGGAAAACGCGAAAGGGCTCAAGGTCGGGGTAGAGGGGGCAATTGTGCGAATGAAAGGAGAAGACGCCGACGAGAAACAAGCATGGAACAATAGGGAAAGTCAAAGGAGTACGCACTCAACCTTTGAGGAGAATGACAAACTCATATTTCGCGTTTGTAATGTTCCAGGGGGAAGCGGTGCGAAACGGCCTTTTCGGGCCTCGGGCGACAAAAGACTAGCGAGACGTCCGGGGAGCAAATCAAAAAAGAAAATCCTGTGAGAAAAGGGTCAGGGGGTAGGATCCTCACTGGCTGGCACTCAATGTTTTTTGAAGGAGAGAAAGGCGCAGGGAGGAAGAGGAGTGCCGAACCCATCGGTTCGTGCTACCGGTAACGGGGAACCCACTAGGCCCGGGGGAGAAATCTATCAAGCTTCTTCGTAAGCGAAACAGAAAAACTGGGGCTCAAGTCGACCGGTATCGGAGAAGGCGGCCTGCTCACGCCGGGGGGACAGTATTCACTCTAAAATAGGTGGAATCCTAACCGCTCAATTATGAAAAGTTAAGAGTGCCCTTTCGATCATCTCATTTCGAACGTAAGGTGAAGTCCGCAGCCTTGTGGGTTCAAACCGTGGAAATACGGCCGCAAACGATAGGGGGGGGTTCAGCAAGGAAGAAACATCAGACACGAAAAGTCTAATCAGAAGAACTTCCAAGGGATTACGGGAAATACGACAGCGGTCGATGGGAAGGGTTGGAAAGACCCCGTTTAGAAGAAAAAGTTCTGTACCCGAGGGTGGCCGAAGAGCTCTCAAAATGATCACTTTCAAACTGCAGGGGGGCGGAGCCTTCCACGAATTGAAAATCATGCGTACACGGGGGAGAAAGACGACCGGTAGAGAGTGGTCTCACCGATCGTGGACGGAGGAAGCACTAAGGACTTCACATAACTCTAATCCCAGAAAAAAGACCGTGAGACAAGTGGAAAAGTATCTGCGATGGGACGTAGACGAAAGAAGGACTAGGACAGAAACACTTTCTCAAGACGCCGACCTTACAGCAAAAAAGAGAAGGAGGAAAGAGTGCTTTTTCTGGGAAAGGGGAAACTCTTCGCCTAAAGAGAACATACGTCGAAAGAGGGGGGGGGAGCATCAATTTCGTCGCGATTGAGGAAAAAAAAGAGGATAACAGCTAAAGATTGTTGGGAATAAACGCTGGAAGAGGGCGGAAAGAGAGTCTTCCTTAATAACTAATAGAGGGAGCCAGGGGTAATCCTGAAATCATCTCATAAGGGAAGGAACAGCGCTAGAGGGGAGGGTAGAAAAAGGGTAAGGTATGCCCGTGATCATGCTCGAGGAGGGATGAAGTGGGGGGGGATCGAAAGACTCGCATAAGAAGTGCGGCAAAGAGCCGAGAACACCTCGAACGGAAAAGAGGAATCCTTTTTTCATAAAAGAACATATTCTGAGGAAAGGGAATACGCCTTGGAAAGGAAACGGAACCGAAAGGAAGGGGGGTGGGGCGATGATCAGGGTTGGATAAAAGCGCAAAAAGAAGAGCCAGGGGTTTCCTACTGAACAGAGGAAAGTCCCTCCTAAGGAAATGCCGCTGGCAAAAACAAAAAGGGAAAGACACATATGTCGAGGATCTTGCACGAGAAGATTGGAATACTTCGCAGCATAATCAAGGGGTGCGCGAGAGAAGGGTGCTTCACCTCATGCAGTGGGGAATACGCATAGGAAATGTTGCAGCACCCCGGACCGAATGGAAAAGAGCTGGGGAAAACGAGGGAGGGGGTGAAGGGGGCGGAGAGAAATCTTAATGCGACCGGAAGCACCGGGAGGATTTTTCGAGCGGGGCGGGATTGGAAAAACAAGCCTAACAGAAAATGCGAAAAGGAACGCTTCCTGGTAGAAAAACCCCGTGAGGTGCTTCGGCACACGGACGGACTAAACGTGAACGAGCGGCTCTCCGGGGAAGTTTTAAAAATCAATGGGGAAAGATGAACGTAGGAGGGCGCTTATCATCTCTGAGGAGGGTAAAAGGGGCCTAAAGTGTGGAAAAGGGCAGAGCAGTGGCAAATATATCGAAACAACGGGGGAGGGAAGGGAATAATGGTGAGAGTTCCACTCAGGTTCCGGCAAGTGCGTAGGGGGGCAACAAAAAGAATCGGAGCTAGATATCATAGTCATGCAAGGAAGGTTTCCATCCGGCCCGAATGGACGTGTCATCTGCCAGGGATTAAAAGAAGTCTAGGAGTGTTGAAGGGAAGAAGACCAAATGATACCGGGGGAGAAAGGCACCGATGTCAGGAGCGTGTTTAATACAAAATCGCATAGTCACGGCTCACTACATCAGTCCAGCTTTTCTCTCTACCAAAAAACCAAACCGGACGGGATGTTACCGGATAAAAAACTGTAGTCCTGTTGCGGAACTCTAAAAAATAAAACATTTGGGACTCATTCTGATATTCACAGAATTCAAAGGGGAAAAAAAAAAGGGAAATCTGCAAAGGCAAAGAGGAGAGAGATCCTAAACCATTAATCAAATAGGGGGAACAATGAAGGGCAGGAACCCGGAAATCGCGCTAGGTGAATGGGAGGCTGGTTGTCGAGTTCCTTTGATCGGCTCCTTCGGATGAGGTGGAAAGATTTCTAATCCGATTGAAGAATAACAACTGTGCATAACGGAAAAAAAACCGTCGTTCATAAAAATAAATCGAACTTGGCGCAGAACATATAAAAATTGCAGATTCGTGGACTGCAAGGGAAAAAGAAAGGTCGTCCAGTTTCCTATCAGCCGCGCTGGAGGAAAATGGAGTCTTCAGAGTGGCCTGAAAACACAAGTTAAATAGCTCGTTATTTCTCGGGAAAAGAATACAATTGGGAAAAGAGAGAGATGGAAGTCCTATGTATCTTTTTCTGGAAATTTGACTCAGTCGTTCTCACTAGTGGCCAGGGTATTGCAATCCCTAAGGAAATTGAAAAAGGCGGGAAAGGAAAAGAGTCGACGTGCTAAGGAGGTGGAAATCACTCGAGAAGAAAAATTGATCTCAGATACTATTCAGGGACCTGCTAAAGTACTAAAAAAATCAAGGCGGGTCATGAGACCGGCTTGCCGACATCGGAATAAAAAATTTAAAGAGGCAGGAACAGGTCGTAGAACGGCCCAGAGCAGATCCTAACACCTGTCTAAGGGAATATTTTCTCGGAAGGAGAAAAGAAGCAAGCAAGGCGGGCATTCGTCGAGTGGAGAAAGCTGAGACCTGTAAAAATTTCGACTTTTCCATGAAAGTTAGGTGGACAGGTAGAGGTGCCAAAAAAAGAATGATCTATCTATCAGCCGAGCCATAGGCAATCGTGGAGGGGAGTTAACGAACCGGGGGGAAAATAGAAAGCGTACTTAGCTCACTCTGAAAAATAAGCGAGTTCCGTGGTGCTGAGAAGACGCCAAGGCGTTGAAGGGGGGAAGAGTCGGGGAGAAAAGGCGGCGGCCCGGGAATTAAAAATTTACAAAAGCTTCGTCCTAACCTTGTTGCAGGAGCGGACGCCAGGCAAGGAAGAGGCAACAGGGAAAGGGTCGAGCGTCGCTCAAGGCAGCCAGTGTCATGAAAAGTTAACCGGCGGGAGCAGGAAAGCGTAGGGAAATCGAGGGGAGTGGCGACCTGGCGACACAAGATTTAAAAGGATCGCCTGGCGCATAGATAGGACGGCAAGGAGAAAAAAGTGAAAGGGATGGTGACCGGAACGACTCCATCAGCCGCAGCCGTTCGTAGGAACACCACAAGTTCGCCGGGTAAACTTCGAGGGGGAAAAACGAAGATTGCTCAATAAGCGGCGGGGAGAAAAAGGGACAGAGAGAGGAAGGGGGGGCGAAAGGAACGAAGAACCAGTTTAAAGAGAAACCCTAAAGCCTAATAAAAACCAACGGGCTCTGTTTTTCCCGAAAATGCGTATAAAACCGGGAGAATTGAATATTGGAATTAGTAGGGAGTAGGAGGAGCGAACATATCACCATGTCAATAGCCTCCGATCCAACATTAACGTAAGGATTACCTTGAAAGTAATCGACTAGTACCTGAGGAGGGGGTTCCAAAAAAAGAGCTGTAACAGCAAAAAGCGCTGCGGTTTGGGGCGTTCAGGGGAAAAGGAAGAGGAAAGCGTATTGGGGGTGAAAGTTGCAGACGGGACGGGGGGAACTGAAGAAGGGGACATATCTGGTTTCAAAGCGTCTCTAAAATCGCTCTCGAGAACTTTGGTCTCGAGGGGAGACCGCTCGTCCGGAGGGGGGAGAGGAGTCGTGGGAGGCGCCATTGAATGAAAGAAAGAGGGCCGTCCTGACGCCGGGGGATCATGAATCGCCGGGGTGCTGCGTTCGCGGCACCGATCAAGAACGTGGTAAACATTGCGGCTCAAAACTAAAAAGAGGGGAGGGGAAATGAGGCGGCGCAGGAGAGAGGCTGCCTGAGAAAAACGCTCAAAAAAAAGCTCGAGGAAAAGAAGAAAGAGATACGGCAGAAGATTAAGGGGGCCCCTAAACTCAGGTAGCCTTGAAATCGGGATTAATCGATTTGACTGGGGGTTCGGGGAGAAAAGCAAACAAAGGGAGGAGACGCCAAGGAGTTAGTCCACGACGCTCCCCTATGTGGGGCGGAATAATAATCAAAAAGGATGGGGATCAAATAATGAAGGGACTAAGATCAGAGCGATCAAAACCGAAGGGGAAAAACATAGGGTGGGGTCCGCTATAAAAGTCCCTTTCCGTCAGGGCAATACGGCAACCAAAAACCAAAAATAAAGCCGAAACGAGTTCGGAAATCTCTCTGAGAATGGGAACCCATCAAACAGAGGAAGTGGAGGGGGAAAGAGATAAGGAACCGGACCGACTGCCAAGGAAATGGGGTTGTATATGCCTCTGGTACATGTGCGAAAGCACCTGACAGCCGCCTGGGACATGACCAAATGAAACCTTCACACGCTCCTAAAAAAAAAAAATACTCTAACGCTTTCTCTGGGTTTAAACTAACGAATTTTGAAGGGGAGGGGACGGGGCGCAACGGCCTGAAGCTCGAAAAAAGGCTATCGCGAACTTATCCGGCCAGAAACGACGCCGAATCCTGCGTACCACGTTTGAGTTAGGGAATCGGTCGTAAGAAAAAAAGAATTTTAAGATGAAGAACGAGAAGGGCGAGTCCGGAAAAGAGGTCGGGAAGGAAGACCACTAATTTCAGGAAGGGCTCAACTATCCGCGACCGGGGTAGCGAGGCTGTCGAAAAAAATATCGACGCGTCCGAGACAAGACCGTTTGGAAAAAGGAATGACACGCGCGAAGGTAGGGCGGGAGGAAAGGAAACATTACCTGGAAGCGAAGACGTGCGGGGGGCGTATAAGAACGAATCTCACCTAAAGGTGAAAAACGCCACGTTTTTGGCACAGAAACGAGGGGGGGTAAGACCCGATCGGTGGAGAAGGAAGGGGAGAAAAAAATTTCAGCCAGGTGCGAGGGGGGACGGGTCTGCTCGAAGAGGCTTCCCGGAAAAAAAAGAGGGGGAGGGGAGAAAAGGGTGCCGAGTACTAGAAGAAGGAGGTTTCGATGTGACAGGGGGAACCGTCAGGGGAAAATCTGACGAAACCCATTTTCCGAAAATCTTCAGTTGACAGGAGGTTTTGACATCAAGTTACACGAACGTCATCAGGCAAAAGAAACGACATTGTAACTCAATCGGGGATACAATCGACGAATGCGCCAAACGCCTTATAAAGCCTCTTCCCTCAAAAAGAAAGCCGCAAAAACTGGCCGGCGATGCTCTGTGGCAGGAAAGACGAATGAAGGCCTAGTAACTCGATCTATTTAGGGAAAGAAGAGCCAGGCCAGCGAGACATAAAGAAAATTCATCAATTCTGGGGACCGCAACTAAGCCAATCGTCTAAATCGCGAGAACTGGACAATTAACTCGGAGTGATGGAGGAATAGGGGGGAATTCAAAAAAGGGGAGGGCTAATGGAAAATCAAGACTCTCGTCTAGAGGGTAAAACACATAAGTCGACTTAAAGCAGGTAAACCGGGGGGCAAAAATCTTCTACTACACAAGCGCGGCCTATCTTTCATATTCAATTGTCCCAGCGGGGAAATGGAAAAAGGAAAGATGGGCGGGCGCGTCGATGACAATAAGTTGGTGTTGAAATCAAAGCCACTCGCGATCACTGAGAAAGAGTCTCATTCAAAGTGAAAATAGGAACCAGCGTGGAAAAACAAAAGGCAGTCGGCGCCAAGGTCGAGAACGGGGGCTGACAAAAGAACAGTGTGGTTGGATGGAATCGGTTGGGTGATGACTACAAAAAAAAAAAAGGAAGGGGATCTAGCACCTAAACAGAAGAAGGCGACCATCAAGGGGGAACTAAAGGAAAAAAATGAACGAACCATCAGCATAGGGCCGTCGTTCCTGCTGCGGGAGTCATGTAAAAAAAATTGCCACGGGGGATTTAGGAAAAAAGGAACGGCCGGGAAAAGATCCATGGGTCAGCGCAAAATGGGGGGGGGGGGAAGAGCGCACGAAACTAATTTTCAGGATTCCCAAGCCCTGTTGGGCGCTGATCGGAAAAGACCTGGCAAGATTCGGGCACCCGTGAAGAGTGTGGCGAGGGGGTATTGCAGATAACGTAAAAGTCAAACACGACGGCCGGGGAGAAACCTGGCTGTCTGCGCAAACAAAAAGGCCTACTAACGCGATCTCGAATTCAAAAGAGGGGACAGAATGTGTAGATACTCACAGTGGAAAGAGCAAGCGCCACTGATCGGGATCTGGAGGGAGGGGTAAAAAGTCACGTTGAAGGGACTTCTACGTCCT
>Ga0179593_1598648_pt1 | contig 14445 bp, 18 predicted proteins | sample CZODoug2_1_08_16_FD_185931 | JGI IMG/M metagenome (GOLD analysis project Ga0179593, IMG submission 185931) | Vadose zone soil fungal communities from Angelo Coast Range Reserve, California, USA - CZODoug2_1_08_16fungal (PacBio error correction) | ecosystem: Environmental > Terrestrial > Soil >...
GGTTAGGTAGGGGATAGAGTAGGGTGGGGTTTTCAGCTCGGTCAACAAAGAAAGAGGGCACAAGGACGTAAAAAGGGAATTCTTTGTACGGGGGGGACCGCCGCTCGACCACCTGGAAGAATCAATAACGTGCTGTAAAAATCTCCGCGGTCTTCAAGGGGGAGGAAAGACCAAGCTCGTGGGGGAAACTCCCTTAAGCCGGTCCGTCGGCGCGTTCACGCTGGCGCCATCAAACGAAAAGGGGACTCAAGCAGAAACCGATCCTGAGAGAGAGATTGCCGACTCGCACTTCGATGCTGCATCCTGGTGCCTACCAGGGGTGTCTGTTATCGGCGACATCCAAGACTAACAACAACAGGGAGGAGAGGGGAGGTCTCCAGCGCCGAGCAAAAGAGGTCAAAGTTTGGGGTCCCACAGAAAGAGATAGACCGAAAGAAAGGGACTCAGGACAGGTCGGTCGGACTGCTTGGAGTTGAAAAAGGGGCGGAGAGGGCGTCAGCCGGAAGGAACTTCGCCTACAACGTTCAAGAGGAAGAGGGGAAGAGCTGCTTGCGCGGGGGCGTTCAGGTCACAGTGTCAGCAGGGGCTTGGTCCCTTGGACTCTTCAGGGGGGGGTAGAGGTGAGGTCCCAACGAAATCCAGGGTAAGGGGCGAGCAGTTCATCTCGGGAGTAACTGGTCTGAAGTCGCGAGAAAGAGGATCCTTGTGAAGCTAGTTAGGAGGTAGCGTGCAGAGGGATGAGGGTGCGAAGCAGGGATAAAAACAGGCGCAGAACACGTTCTCGCGCTCCAAAAGAAGAATGTGGCTGAAGTATTCTGCCGCATTGGGGTTGGGGTAAAAAAGGAACCGTATGCACGACGGCTCGAAAACCAAGGTCTCGTCCTTAACTGGTCTGAACGAATCAGTAGTGGCGTGAAAGGAATGGCACGTTTCGATCTTCATCTGACTCCTCCAGGGACGAAAGCGAGATTGGGAAAGAACCTGGACACGTGGACGGGGTGAAGGGACCGGACTGACCCGGTATCCAGTAAAAGGTAAGGAGCGGAATCTGGGGATGGTCGCTAGGGGTCTAAAGGGCAGGTGGGTAGATTCTGGCTAGTCAACTGAAAAAAAATAAAGGCGTAGGCAGCTCTCTACGTCATCGGGCCACCCTCACGGGAAGCACGTCTAAAAAAATGAGTTAGCCCGATGCAGGACACAACAAATAGAGGGGAGGGCGAGCCCGAGGAAGCACTTTGTAGCTGGTCGGAAGGCAGTGGGAATGTCTTTAAAAGGAGGAGACTCTCAGCCCGCCGGGTTCAAAAAGGAGCTGCACCGAGAGGTATCTACGGCGTGGAGAAGGGCATGTCTAGGACGGTTGTTGGGATAGGGGAAAACCTGACCGAGCGGGCAGACAGACGGGTCAAACGAAGGCGGTCTTCTCTCTAGGCGGAACGTGGGATGGACGACGGGAAAGTAAACACCCCGTCGTTGTAGAGTACAGCATGCAGGGGGGACAAGAGGGGGGGGGGATGGGCGAACAGCGAGTCAGGCTAGTTTTACAAAGTGCTGGTTTCAAACTGGGCGGGGTCGATCAGGGGATCAGCTCCGTTGCAATTCATGGTGGCAGACAAGTCACGAGCGCACGGCAATTTCTCAAGGACGGGGGCAAGGAGAGCTGTCCAGCAAAAGGTGATCAGTCGGGATGAGGGGAGAAGCCGGCGTCGAAGTTGCGATAAATTAGGAGGTTGGAGGACTCGCGAGACGCTCCTTATTGGACAGTCAAGGGGGTGAAGGCACTATACCGGAGAAAAAAAGGAAAAACCGAATCACCGAAGTGTCGGCCGCGCGTTGACTGGTGAAGGTGGGAGCACCTTTGAAAAAGGACGCACCACAGATTAACCGGAGGATGCAAAAACAGGAGACGATCATCCGCAAGACGAGCATTAGGGCCAAGGATGAAACGACTTGACGCGGCGTCGGGGAGAGGAAAATACACAAAAGCAAACTCCCCGGCGGCGAGAAGTACAAGTACGGACAGACACGGATCACGGGAGGCCTGCTGGTCCGAAAAGGCGGAGAGAAAGGGTCAGCGAACACCGGCCGGGGGGGGCCATTGGGGGCAGTCGAGCGGGCAGGCCGTCAGATCGGGGTCGGGGAAAAAGACACATATTGATGTCGTCCACGGAATCTGAAAATGCATCCGGGAATCGCGTCGCGCAGCGGGAGGGGTAAGTGTGAAAGGGTGGATGGCAGGATGAAGCGACGCTTGGCCCAAGGGTGGACTCAAGGCTTGTTTTCGGAAAGGCCGGAAGGCCTGGAGAGGGAACTGCTGGAACACTATGCATGGGGCGGCGTTTGCTAACAAAAAATTGGATCGTTGATCAAGACGGCCACTGGTCAAAAAGCGTCGGCCAGTTGAGGTTATTCTGGGAAAAGCAAAAAATTCTTGAGCTTGTCTGAAGTCGCTTGGCGCGGGGGGGCGAAGAAGACAGCATTGCAGAAGGGCCGGCGTGTCTTATGGCCGAGAGAGGACGCGAATCTGCGCGAGTTTGGGAGGAAGTGTAAAAAAGACCCTCGACGCCGCACGTTGCGTCGGACTGGGGGAGTCAGGTCGGGGTCTGGAAGACGTAGTTTGCCTGACCTTCGGGTCGATGGCAGAGGCTTCTGCTCAGCAACGTCGGTGGTGACTCGCTATCCGGCGTGGGAAAAGTGGAAGATTAACGTGCGGGCCCCCAACATTAAAGAAGCCGCAGGACATGACGAAGGGAGAAAAAACTCGTTGCCCTGACTTCAAGAAGGATCTCTGAAGGAGGAAGTTGTTGCCGGGGGGAAGAGGAGGGAGAAGAGTCCCAACAGAGGAAAAGGGGATCTGCCTCTCATCAAATGGGAGGCCGACGAGAGGCCCCGGTCACCAGCGCGAAAGGGAAGGCAAAGGTGCTCAGAGCCCGTCTTTCACGTTGCGGCGCGGTGGGGAGCGTCAAGGCACGCAACTCTTGTCAAGGAAGGAACCCGCCTGGATAGACGAAAAGATACAAAAAGGGAAAAGACAAAGAAATGAAGGGGTAATCTCCATCGGGGGACCTCATTTCAGAGGACAAGCGATCCAAACCAAGTGATCTGACCCGAAGCCTCCACCTACGAAACCGAGGCGTTCAGGTCTGTAACGAACAAACAAGGAAAGAAACAAGGAACTCGGCGAGCAAAATGCGAGACGCTCTCGGCACGTTGACACGCCGGAAAAAGAGAAGAAAGGAGACAGCCCCGGCTGTCGGAGAAAAGTTCTCCAATGACGACGACATCTAACACCTGTGTGCAAGAAAAACAACACGCTGTCCTGAAACTACCGGAGGAAACTGAGTCGCAAACAATGCTGTGGGGGCGAGGGCATGCAACGCCCTGCGAGTTGGCCAGAGTCATTTGTATGGGGCCAAGCGATCTCACGTCCAAATGTCCGGTTAACAAAAGACGCCCGGAGAGAAAACAGCTTGACATCTTAAGCTGCGATAATGAAAAAAGGCCAACCGGAAACAACCTCTAAACCAAAGCCGGCGCGACCGTCCTAAAAGGGGGAACAACTCGGGGGAAGGCACGGAACCGGGATCAGGAAAAAGAGTGAGCTTTCAAAAGGATTACGAAAGTCCGCTAAGGGGACCAAGCGATACTGCAGCCAAAGTCCACAAACTGGGGGGGTGAAAAACGCCCGCTGAACGGGGGTGGTCCGATAAAAAAGAAGAGACCGCCCCTACGGTAGATCGGCGTTACTGCTTAAGCATTTGACTCATCAGGGGGAGCAGACGTCCTCGCACAGGGAAGTCAAGGAAGATTCGAGGTGCACGGTTCGGGGAATCGGCTCTTACTTGAAAAATTATGAAGAGTCGCTAATCCTTTTGTGGGTTGAGGTTAAGGGGAAGGAGTAAAGGCTACTCAGGTAAACTCTCCTAAAGAAATTCGCGTGGCTCCGGGGTTTCCTCTACAATAACGTGAATCAAAAAACTTCTTAAGCTCTCAAGTGTCTCAAACATAAGAATTATCTTCACTTCTAAAAGGGAAAACAAGATAGAAATCATACCTCAACAGTGAGTACCGTTCTGTCCATCGGTCGGAGAAAAGGGGAACGCTGGCCTGTTTAACACAGGGTTCTTCAACCATGCAGGGCCGTCTCAAAGAAAAAATCGGGGGGACTGTCCCAAAATCAACTCTTTCCCCGAAGGACGGTGAGATGTGCGATCGCCAACGAAAAAAAATGCCGACGGGGTGAGACTTTCAACAAGCAGCTGAAGGAAGAAAAGGATTGGAGTCCTAGGCGCGAGAACTTCGACTGGTGTCACCAATCGAGCCGCTGTTTGTAGCACTTCATCAACAGACAACCGTTCTCTGGTCAAGAAATACACGAAAGAGAGGAAGGGACCAGAGTGACGGGCAAACCTGGGGGGCTGATCGTAGCTGCAAAGTCTGTCCCTTCGAGACGTCGACCCTAATTACTTGATTCTCGGGGAGGAAACTGAAACAACGAGCTTTGTTTGCGCACGGGCTCCTCGTACCTCTTCAAGGACAGCAGCGAGAAAGGAGAAGTGGGACGCTGAAGCGCGGCTGAGGAATCGAAAAAACGAAGAGGTAGAAAGCTTGAATGATAATCTGGTCACAACATAAGGGGATTCCCTTCGGAGGCCAAAGGGGAGTACAGCTAAATTTTAACACTACAGGGGGAAGGGAAGCTTTTCCCACCATTCTTTTTCAATGTGACCACGTCACCGTAGGCAGTCCAAATATCATCAAGGAAGAAAATAGTAGTCAGAAATGAATATCAATGGAATCTGGGGGGGGGAAAGGAAGGGGAAACGCCCTCAAGAAATACCATCGGGTCACGTGAAAAATTAAGGGATGGTGGAACCACCCGATTCCTCTTAAACTTGAAAGCTGGACACGGCGAAAAATTCATCAAATTCGAAAAAGTCCCATAGGGAGGGAAACTTGAGAAGTGTGTCGGCTAGAGGGATTCTCACGGAGAGGCTACTGCAAAAGAGGGAAAGCTACAGGACGAGGATTCCACTACTTCTAGCTCGGTGCAAGGTAGGGAAGGGAACGCGCCAAGGAAGCTTAAAACGTTACGGCTAAGCCGATCTACCCCCGCTAGCCACCGAGAAGGGATGACAAGAGTATTCGGTCTCAAGGTAGGGGAAAAAAAAGGGGTCAGCTCTGATGAACGAACCCTCAGGGAACGTCGGCTAAAGTCCCGCTTCCTGGGGGAGAAAAAAACTCGGGGAATACTGGAACAGGAAAAAAGGGGGGCTTTCCTTAGGAAGCATACTCAAGGCCGCCGGATAGTCAAGGAAAAATAATCTCTGCGTAAAGTTCCCGATTAGGTGCTCGGAGAGGGAAGGTCTAAAAAAAAAAGCTCCAAAACAACGTATGATAAAGAGAGAGGGTAAGTAGCCCCACCGCGCGCGAGGGGTGGTCACGCAGGATGGGGCAGTGTGGGGGTTGGGGGTGATAGGCTGCCCGAGGTCCGGGCTTCTAGCGACTCGCATGATCTGTCGTCTTAGTCGGGGAAACATTCGCCGTTTATGATCCCGTCCGAAGGAAGGGCCGCCTACAGGCTTTTCACGTTCAGCATCGGGCGAGATGCTTGAAACAGAGGAAAATCTTGACCGCCCGGAAAAGGGGTGAAAGGAATTAGTCTGGAGGGGGGGGAGTTAGAAAGGTTTGGTCGAGAACGTAAAAACAGGATCCAAAGGGGTGAGAGTCCTTGAGCTTTAAGAGAGGGGGGACTACCAGGGAAATACTGAATCGCCGGAGCGAGAATCGTTTTAGGTCGATGCCGTGGTCAGCAAGTAAATCGATGTACGTTTAAAAAAAAGGGAGGAGAAAGCCGTTTGAAGCAACGACAGTTCGCAACATTGAAAAGAAAAAAAAGACAACGCGGATAGCCGACTTGATTACGGCGCCTAAACTCTAGAAAAGAAGGGAAAGAACGGTTGCGGCCAAGCCAAGTACTGACTCTAAGTAAAGTAGAGCGGTGCTCTTTCAGTTGCCTCGGACGTACGCGTTCGGCCGTCAACGACAAGACTGCCTGGACCTACTTTTATCGGTGACCTGAACAGCGCGGACCAGAAAAAGGAAGTACTTAACTGCGTGACCGATGAGGGGAAAACTGGCCGACCTGAAGGCATCTTCAGTGTAGATGCCAGTAATTCCAGCAAAAAGAAGCTGAGTCGGGGCGTCCAGGCGAGGTCCGGAGGAAAAACCCACTCGGGATAAGACGATTCTGCCCTCCGAGGACTAGGACCTACGTCAAGCCAAGCTCGTAGGTTCGAGGCCGGACAGAAAAAAAAAGGGGGACTGCAGTAACCAATAGCATGTTCTGAAGGGCCAGCGGAGACACTGCACCTCTTGGAAAAAACTGACTGGATCTGGTGAAGACTAGAAAAAAAAAGGATGGTGAGAAAGGGGATTATCGTCGTGAGAGAAGTTCTCGATTCCGAGCGAACGAGGGCCTACTGGGCGCCGCGGCGAGTATTCGCGCTCGTGAGCTAAAAGAGGGGGGGAGGGGGGTAACGCTCCGAAAAACCACCGTGAAAGTTCCGGTACAGAGGACCGGGGGGAAAAAAGTCACTGTTTGGCGTAAAGACCGGTGGACAGCGTTCTGGTGTCTTTTACAGAGGGGGAGCGTCAAGGGGGGAAAAGAGAGCGGGTTGCCCCCTGGTTGGCTCACCGGTGGAACAGTACAAAAGGGCAAGAGAGGGGAAAGGCGGCGATGCGGTCAGAGGTTGAGTTCGTAGGGAAGAATCTGGAAGGGAAAGACCGGACGTGGGGTCCTTTTTAAAGGTGCGAAAGAGGAAGTCGGCTGAGAGAACGGTGAGCTGCACAGGGCAATAAAAAAATAGCCACGATCATCCCCGTTGAAAGGCGCGTTGACGCCCTGGACTATTTGGGTGCTCACCGGCTTCGGTCCACCAACCCGCAAAACAACCGGCTTGAACTCGAGGGAGATTGCACGGGGGGAAGAGAACTCCGAGATCCGCAATGAGCCTCGTGATGTCACCACCGCGTGACAAATCTCGGGAAAGGAGAAGCTCGGGGGCTATACGGGAAAAAAAGCACGTGGGCCGACGACAGGTACGATTAATGTACGATAGGAAGTTCGGCTGAGAAAGGACACGGGAGCAGGCGGAGGGGGAAACCACGTTGGTGAAACCTTGGGGCTGGAAGTCGCTTGGCCACGCGTCAAGAAGGTGTGAACAGCCCGGACTTTAGAGGGCGCCAAAAACTGGGTGGGTGGACAGACGTTAAAAGCTCGAAAAGGAGGGGTCGGAAGTTGTCCTGTTTGGCCCCAGGGAGAGAAAGGGCGTCCGTGGGAAAAAAAAGCCGGGTGGGAGCGGTCTTCTTGTTTACCATGGCAAGGGGGGAATGATCGCGGGGCCCTGGGGAACTGCACGATGAATAAGCGGGGAAAGTTGAAGAAAAGCAGCAAGATGTTGGTCCTTGAGGAGCAGGCGCGACGGGGGACTGGGAAAGAGGGGGGAGGTGACCTCTTGGAATGCTTCACCCCTCTGAGGATCGGGGGAGGGGGAAAAAAAAGGGGGCGGGACCGACAGCCGGGACATGACGCTATCATTTGAAGCACGCTGGCCGTCGTTGCTGGAACTTGGCCGATAGGGAGAAGAGGGAGCGCTTGCGTCTTGTATAGGACTACAGGGGACTCCATAAAAAAATCGGGGCGTACGGTAAGTTCAGAAGAGGGAGAGGGGTCTTGGATTGAGTTTCCGCTGAAAGAGGGGAGAGAGCTTGGGCCCAGCAAAATGGGAATCTTTATTGAGGAAGGGGAGAGTCGCCTAGCCGAGAAAAAGAAGTGAAGCACCTACGGAAGGACCTGTCCTCACCTCTCAAAATTGACGCCGGCGATGAGACACGTGTGAACCCGATCTTCAAAGGAAGGAGGCCGAGTGAGTGCCGCCTCCGATATAAAGTCTCGCAAACACACACCACAGAAAAGAGGAAGAGAGAGAATGACCTATAGAATGCAGAGACACGTACTACGGCCGTAATGCTCGATTAGGGATGAATCAAAAGTCAAGCGGTGCGGACGGAACTTTAGGGCCACGAAAAACGAGAATCAAGGAAGCGATAAACCAGATCATCGGCACCATCATCAAGACGTTGCTTGGAAAAGGGAAAAAGGTCAGCGGCAAAAGCGGCTACCAATACCCCGAAAATACAAGAAAAAAAAAAAAAAGCACGAACGTCAACGAAAAAAGGAGATGGTCCGTCACACGGTCTGCAAGAAACAACAAGCAACTCTCGTCATCGTCCAAGAAACGAAACACGCCGTCCATCAGGGTCAATGTTCAGAGAAGGGGGAAAGAGGAAGACATAAACAGAGAAAGACAAGATCAAGAAAGGGGGGCATCATCAGGAAAAGGGTCCCCTTCAATTGCCTTAGCTCAAAAAAGGAAGGAAGGACGGCAACCTGGGTCTGTTCGTGTTCATAAAGGCGATGCCAAAGCCCAGTGCTCAGGGACCCTCTGTTTCGCGTAACCAAAATGGGTAACCTGTTCACAAAAGAATAAACCCGGCGCTCAAAAAGTAAGTCACTTGCTAAGAAGAAAGACACAGTCGCAAAACGCTCTGTCGCCGACGCGCTAAAAAAGCTGCTGACAAAAAAATGGGCAGGGGATCGACATCTACAGGGTCTTGCTTTTAAAAATGAGACCAACAAGAAACCCCACAAAGACCGAAGGAAAACCCTTAAACCAAGGCCACCGGGAAACAACAACGTGTTCGAGAAAGGGAGAAGGTGGCGGACAGCCTGAAAAAATTGCTCCGGATCGATGGAGGAAAGAAGAGGGGGGACTGAGAGTAGGTCTCTTTTATCTCCACCAGGGGGAGGAAAGGTCAAGCGATTTTCCTTAACGGGACAAGCTAAAAGCGGCTCGGACGGGGGGGATGCCGGCCGTTCGGCGTCGTCATCGAGAGGGCACGCCGGTGGGGGCGCAGTCAAGGTGAGCAGCACAGAAAAAGAGGGACCCGGGCCCGCACCCGGACCGGTGATACGTGGGAACCGTCTTGTTCCACAATCACCAGGCTTACAAGTCGTCTCCGGAAAAGAAAAAAAAACGGAAGTCCGATCGGGAACGCCGGTCGAACAGTAAAAAGAGAAGAAAGAACCGGGGGGCTGACCTCGCTAAAATCGGACGCGAACTCGGTTTGTCGATGGAGAATGTTGGAACTGCGGCAAATCAAGGCAACGTCTCGGACGATTCGACACACTTTCAACCCACATCACTCAAGGGAAAAGAGGGGGCGAGCGCGACTATCGCCAAAACGTGAATTCACCGTAAGGCAGTACAAAAAGTGTGGGAGTTCAAAAATCTGAGTCCATCCCCGGTTTCGCGCCAGTATTCGAAAACTTCGGCCGCAAATTTGAACCAGCGAGGATCTGCTCAAAATGGGAAAAAGGAAAAGAAAGACAACAGGAGAAATAAAAATTAGACAATCTCTCTAGGATCACCCAGAGAAGGGAGCATACGGAAAAAAGAGGGGATTAGAGCGCGCCGCGACCTGCAGAACCTGAAGAAGGTCGGAAAGGAAAGCGAACGGAACCAAAGCTGAACCTTACGGGAAAAGGGGGTTGTTCCAAGGGAGGGCTCCAATCGGCGGCCAAGCCGCCGTGCACGGGAAGGGGGATTGAAGGGGCCGCCGCTTTAAATGCTGCCGGGCGGAGTCATCTAAAAAGACGGCAAAAAACCAACCTTGCGAAATCCTACGAGGTAAAACAGGGAAAGACGAACGGGAGCAGTCCTTGTCGGTCAAAAAACGTCCCAGTGAAAAAACGAAAAAGAAAACTGTCGTCGTAAGGCCGCACGGCAAGTACGCCTAGGGAGAGAAAGGCAACGAGCGAGCCACCGCGAGATCGTCAAGAACAGCGCTCGGCGATAGGGTCGGGCTTTGGGGGAAAAAAAGCGCCATCCGGTCTGAAGGAGCGCGCGGCAGCCGAGAGGAGAACACGAAGGGAGAAATGGAGAAGTGTTAAGAGGGGGTCGTTGTGCTCAGAAAACGGGCGAAGAGACAGAACGACACGCCGACGAAAAATGAAACAGAGGCAAGATCCGCAGTGCCACTTCGTCATCTCGTGACAACCAGTCGTCCGAAATGACGCCAATTACGAAGGAGGGCAAGTGGGACGGACGGGGGAAGCCGAAAAAAAAGAAAGAAAAATACAAGGAGGAGCAACCTCCCAGGCGGGATCAGGTTCTGACCGCCAGAGTCGAAAGGAGAGGGGGAGGGACGAGGAATGAAACCGACTTTCGTCGGCAGAGTTTCAGAAGGACGAAAGAAACGACATGGAACTCCCTGACAGATCGACCCATCATCTCGAGGTCGCCGACAGGGGAGAGGGAAGTCGCTGCAACTGGTGAACTAAGGACAAGGGCACCCTAAAGTGGGCAGGGGCGCGTCAAGGGGCAAAGACCATCTCTACCTCAAAAGGGAAGGGGGAAGAGTGGAGTACTCCATGACCGAAGAGGGGGAAAGGTGAGGGACCAGCATCTTCAGGGGACTTCGGCAGTGCAAATCAACAGATCTATCTCACGCTCAGGGGGGGGAGGGCTGTGAGTGTTCCCCATTCTTCTGGTGCTTTGCTTAACGGTCAGAACAAGAAGAAAAACGTAACAAGTGAAACGAAGAATCCTTGATGGTCGTCAGAAAAATGGGTATCCGAAGGGGGAAGACGTTCTTATCGGGGTCTGGTGGGCTGGGAAATGGGCAGAAAAAGAAAAACGTCCATTCCTTAAACGCATCCTGATCGAGTGTGCGCGGTTCAGGACGAACGGGGAACAGGGCTGAAGAAGGAGGGGGCGAAGATTGACGGTAGACTTGTTCGCTAAAGGATGGTCGTGCCGGCGCCGCCTGGGGAAGAATGCGCCGGAAAACTGATCCAGATCCAAGCCTCAGGAAGGGGAAAAAAAGGGGAGCTGTTGAAGTCCGGCGCGCATGCGCCGACCGGATGCACCGCGGTGAGAGCCACGTACGAGTGCCTGGTCGATCTTCCACTGGTGCAGTTCGCCAATTTGAAAGGGGAAAAGGGGTCTTCTCAGCGTAAAAAAAAGCCGACTACATCCGGGGGACCTTGCCGACGGGAAAGGGTTAAACCTACCCCTTACTTCGGGGCAGTGTGCGCCGTGACCGAGGATGTCCGCCCAAGGGTTGCGAGAAAAAGGCGTAAGAGCAAAAAGACCAGCAGTAATAAGGCAGTCTCGGCCAGTCGCGTGGAAATAACCCACTCGACGGATACGGGAAACGGGAAAAGGAGCCCGGGGACTGACAAAACCCCAGCAAGTAAGGGGGGGGTTCGAAAGAGAACGGCTTCTTTGAAAGCCCGTAAGCCTGGGGTTTGGTCCAAGCGCTGAGGAAGAAAAATCGTAGTTGGCCCGCTTGGCACCAGGATCTTGGGATAAATGGGAGAGTGTAAGGGCTGAAGAACGTTTGTCATGAAGTGCCTGCACAGCCGCGCAGAAGAAAGCGAAGTCGTAGCACTCGGCGGCCGCAGCTGGGGGAAAAATCGGGGGGGGGAAGGCCTAAAAAAGTCTTGTTCAAGGACAGCTGCGGTGAGTCCGCGGGTCTTAGTCCGAAGGAGGAAAGGAGGGTTGCAGCGTGCTGGTGGGTGACAGCTTGACGAGGGGAAGGGGGGAATCGCGGCGAAGGGGGTGCAGGGGGCGTAACCTGGGTCAACAGGTCGGACAGAGACCGCTGTTCAGTCGAGGGGGGGGGGGAGCCGGTGTCAGCAACAAGGTTATGCTGAGGGTCTGTGAGGGGGATCGAAAGAGGTAAGTCAAAACGCCTCTCAAGGCTTGCTGCGCCGGGACTTAGAACGGGTGATAGGAGAGAGGACCACAGGCGCCACGATCACCGACCGTGTCTTGCAGGCATTGGGAGAAAGGGAGGGTAGATCCAACCGTGGAAAAAGCAAAACGGAAAAAGGGCGTGACCGAGTCTATGAACATCCAAAAAAAGGAGACCGCAAGATGGCCGCGGGAGATACCACAGCATCGCGCTTACTTTGGAGCCGACGTGGTGCTAGGACGACAAAGGGGAACGCCCATCTGGAGAAGGATACGCAGGAAGACAAGGCAAAAGGTATAACGCTGATCCGCACAAAAAGGGAGTTCAACGAACACCGGCCGTTTTGGGAGGGGTTGGGGCGAAGTCAAGGGGGACTTGGAAAATTATGAGGGGTCCCGTTAACAGCCGCGAGTGTGAATGGGGGGTCGACAAAAGGGAAAAGAAGGCGTTGTTCAGCAGCGAGGACTGCGCTAAGTGGGGGGGCAGGGTAGGGGGTGTCCTGGGCCTGTCAAGGTGGCATCTCCGCTGTAAGGGTGGGGAACGAATCAGCTCTCTTTGTACGGGGACCAGGAAAGAGAGCTGAAGAGTTCCGTCACGATTGCCGCGTCGTTCGAACTCTCCCCGAAAAAGGGGAGGGATGCGGCGAACTGTCGGGTGCGACTGCCATCGTGCCAGGGGAAAAAAATGGTCCGGCCAAAGAGACTTGTCGTCGAACTTGCGATGGGGAGACAGACAGCTGACAGTCACGAGGGAGGAGCTGGCTTCTTGAACGTGTCCGTCTCGAAGCTGCTCGAGGGGATTTGCTAAAAGTGGAGTAAAACCTCGACCGTAATGACGTCGTTACGGTGAAATCGTTAGGTCATGCAGAGGTCGAGTGCTGCCCTGCGGCGATGCCGAGATGGCTGGCCCAGCAAAAGGGGAGTGGGAGGGGGGTCGGAGGGCTCCCTAAACCAGAACGTGCGTTCCCTCCACGATGACCGTCCGGAACCTCCTACCTGAGGGGGGGAAGGAAAAGTAACTTGCAAGCCCTGCCGGCCTCGAGGGGCGGTCCGAGTACAAAAATGAAGAGAAAGAGTCAAAACCAAGTGAGAAAGAGATAGTCCAAGGCATCGGCGGCGGCACACGTACACCGGAACCTTCGGCGAGGAGAGCGAAAACGCGGCATCGCCGGCGTCCAAGGAGGCGATTCTTAGGGAAACAGAGCACCGAAGAAAGAAGAAAAAAGGGGATTAGGCTACCAGAGAGGGACTCAAGATCATACGTTGCTGGGGGGGGCCAGAAGTCTCAAAAAAAGAGGGGAAAAGGCAAACCTCGATCCCAAGAAAAGGCTCTTAAAAAGACTCGAAAGGGCGTAAAGGAGGGGAAGGTTCTGCGCAAGCAAACTTTGAGAAAAGGGGGGGGGTGGGGGGGGGGGGGGGGGAGCACGAAGAAGGAGGAAACGATCTCTGTACACGTTTCAAGAACACGCAGCAGTTCAGCAATGCTCAGCTGAGTAAAGCAGGGAAGGAAGAAACAAGCGCGACTAAAAGAAGACAATCTATCAAAAAAGGGGCAAAAACGGAAAGGGGCGGAAAGGCAACTACAATTAGGCCGCCCTGATCAACTGAAAATTCGGATGGGCGTTGCAGCACGACTCGTTGCCATCAAGGTTTGATCACAAAGTGGCATCCCCTTCGTTCCAAGACACCAAACTCGTAAGAGATCAATGGACAGCGGTCGCTGGGATCAGAGGAACAACCAACCTCAAACGCGCTGCGAACCTTGCAGCAAGTACACACGCGGCGGCAACTCGGGCCAAGAGAAACGGACCGTACAAAAGGTTTCAGGGGGACGACCGACTGCCCGCTAAATGAAAGCACTTCCAGCCCAGGGGGACACCTAAAAAACAGAAGGGGTTTGGGAGCGAAGCCCCTCGCGCCGGGTCCGGAAGAATCGAACTTTCTGAGAAAAAGAAACGGGGGCGTACTCGTACTGGGAAGCCCTCCTTGAGGTTCTGGGCAATGGGGAACGGACAAATACGCTTAAACAAGTTTCAGCGCTTTTCAGTCCACTGTGTTCAGGAGAAAAAAGGGGACGGTGCTCGGTTCGAGGCTGAAGAAAGGAAGATTTGGGAAGAAGAAGAATTCACCTAGCCCGGCGTCAACCTCAAACCTAACCGGGGGGGCGCAGGAGAACGTTGCGGAAGCTGTCATAAGAAGGCCTAAAACCCTGAAAGGACACGTCCGGGCAGTCTCGGATCTGATCGGGAAACTGAAAGCAACGGGACGCCTGGAGTACCTCTGCCATATCTACAGCATCCTCAACGAAGGGGGGGAGGCTCGGCCCAAGGCGCTAAAATAGAAGGAAAGGAAAAACTACCAGGGAAAAACGTGTTTGCTTCCAAAAACTGACAGGGCAACTGCTCAACACTATCCACAATGGGGGGACTAGGGAGTCAAACCACCACAACTGTCCAGAGAAAAAAACTCGCATGGGGGAACTAGAAAAAAAAAAAAGGAGACGCGTCATGCGGCCTCGGAACAACGTGGTTCATCACCTTTAACTCAGTCCATCAAACGCTGGGTCGAAACGAAGAGAAGGCCGTCGCGTTGCCCCATCTTGGGGAGAGGGAAAAAAAGGCTGGGC
>Ga0179593_1260616_pt1 | contig 14444 bp, 22 predicted proteins | sample CZODoug2_1_08_16_FD_185931 | JGI IMG/M metagenome (GOLD analysis project Ga0179593, IMG submission 185931) | Vadose zone soil fungal communities from Angelo Coast Range Reserve, California, USA - CZODoug2_1_08_16fungal (PacBio error correction) | ecosystem: Environmental > Terrestrial > Soil >...
GGGAGGGTTGACGGTAATAAACTGGTATTGAGCAAAGATGGCAGGGTACAGGCACAAAAGGACTTACCGGCGATATTCATCAGAAAAAAACCGGTCAAGGGGAACACCTCAAAAAAGGGGAGGGGAGGGGAAGTACGGTGGGAAAAGAAACGAACGGAAGAACTCCTGCAAGGGAGACAAATGCGAAGAGGGAAATGTTGATGAATTGGACACTAAAAGGGAGAAAGTGAGGGCGGGGGGGAAAAACGGGTGTTAGAGACGAGGCGGCCAGCGGAGGGTGGGGGCGGTGGAGCCAGGGTGTGCGAGAAATCTTTGTCGAAAGAGAAACACTTTCACAGGAACTGGAAGTGCTGGAAAGGACTCTGCGGACGTGAAAAAAAAAAGGGAAGGAGGATGGGAGCAGGAGAAAAGGGGGATTGACGCAAGAACGGGGTACGTTCGTTGGGTCAAACCGGACGAAAATCTCACTTATACCGAAAAAGGGGGAGGGGGTGGGGGAAGATAGATGTTGGGATAAGAACAGCAAGGAAGATGGGGAGAAGAAAGAACAAAACTTCGAAAAGGACCCTGTCAAAGGAAATAAAGGGTGACCTTTTATCAGAGCTTTTATAAAAAAAGAAAACAAGAAGGGGGGTGGGAGGGAATTCGGGCGAAAAGGGGACCGAGCGGGAGGGAAAAGGGGGGCAAAAAAAGTGGTTGCGAGTAAACCATTTTCTTCGTCAATCAAAAAAAAAGGAAGAAAAAATCTTGAGAAAAACGCATGGGGAGGGGGAAATAGGAGAATCCAGGCGCACAAATCTTTCCTTGGGGGACGAGTGGTAGAAAAAAAAGAAAGCCCGAAAAAATACTGACAGACCACAGCTACCTAGGATGCCCCTCATCTGGGGGAGGGGAAAAATGACTTCAGAAGTGCAGAGGGCGCAGGAGGGAAAAAAGGGGGAAGATTCGGGAGGAAAACCTTAAGGAGAATCCTCAATCTATGGAAAAAAATTTCAGAGGTCCAAGAGGGGTGGGCCGAATAATAAGGGCGAACTCAAAGATAGCGAAAAAAGAGAGCATTCCGGGGGGAGGGGAAGGGGGAAGGGCAACAGACCTTTAAAGAAATATTGAAGGTTTTGTGGGCCCGTGGGCCGGCCTTCCAAAGTGGAGTGGTTCCCCTTTTGTTTTAGGATGAACTGAGAGGGGAGTTGGGGAAACAGGGGGAAGGGTTGGGTGGGGGGAAGATCAAATGACAATATAGTTGAGGTGTAAAAAAACTTGGACGTTAAGATTGGTGAACAAGGTCCTGCCCGCAAAGGGGGGAAGATTCCCAAAGGTAGGGGGAAAGGTGGGAGAAAGGGGTAAAGGAAAAGGGGGGGGGGTCCGAGGGTAATAAAAAGGGGGGGCCTGGGGGGGGAGTTTTTTTAAAAAGTTTGCCGTGGTGGGGGTTTTCAGGGGGGTGGGGGAAGGGCAGGGAACGGGACGGACAGGGACCTACTAAAAAAAAGGGGAGTGTCATACGAAACCTTCTGGGATAGTGAACTGGGGAGATGGGTGATGGAAAGTTATTAAAACCTTAAAAAACCGCGGAAGTAAGGGGAAAAAATAGGAAACGGGGGGGGAGGAAGACAAAGAAACAATAGCAAGAGAGAGAAACGGAATAGGGGTGCGGGAGCCATTTTATTAGGGGGAACAAATACTATTCCCGGGATGGACCTGTACAAGGCCGCAAGAAGGGAGAGAAAAAAGAATCGGAGGGGAAATACAAAGAAAGATCGTGGAAACTGGTGACGGGGGCTAGTCGGTGGAATCGCAGGGAAAAAAGTTTAAGACGGGCACAAAGTTGGTTTCAAAAAGCATCAGAAGGGGAAGAAAAAGTTCGACTTAACCGTGAGTTGGCATGGGAAAGGGTGTTGGCCGCAAAAGGCGGAACTGGGGCAAAGAAAAAGGAAACGCCAGAGGTCGATGAGGATAGGAGAAGCAAGGGATGGGCAGGGAAGGGGAATAGTTTTTATTTTCAAAAAAGAAAAAGAACGGAGCCTGAAAAAACATCGGAAAGGGGGAGGGACGGATTTGCGGAGGAATAAGGGGTTCGCAAGAAAAAGCATCAGCATTACTGGGGAATGGAAGGGCACCGAAAAAAAAAAGGAAAAGAACCTGTCAAGAGAGCCACAGGGATTCTTGGTAATAGGGAAAAAAAAGATTTGTCAACTGGTGGGTGAGCCAGAAAGAAAAAATAAGTCCGGCCCTATTTGGAGGCATGGAGCCGGACAGGGGGGGCAAGGAAGGAGGAGGGTCGAGTTGAGGGAAAGAGTTTCTTTGGGGTTTGTAATAGCATGAAGTGTGCATTGACCAAAAAAACAAAGCAAGGAAAGTCGAATCGTCCAGGGAGGAAGGCCAAAGGGAAAAGACGGGTGTGCAGAGGAAAAAAAAGTCAGGCGGGAAAAAAATCCTTCACGGGGGTCAAAAGGTGGGGTTTGAGGGAGCCGGAACGTTCTCGCTGGAAGGGGAAAGACATTCAGGGAAAGCGCCCATCGGACCGGACAAAAACAAACTGACGTTTTTGGTGAGGGGGGCTAACGAGCAGGGGGGTAATCAGAGGCCATCCTGGGGGGGAAATCCTTTGTTGAGGAGCCGAAGGTGGGGTGTCGGGAAATCTACGCAAAATCGACAAGAAAGGGAATTCGTGACTAACCCGTCATGGGGGCTCACAAAAAGAGAGAGATAAGGGGGGTCAACCTTCAGTGTTTTGGGGTTAACCACTGCGGTCAGGGGATGGGAGCAACTTCAAAGGGGTTTTTTTGTGTGTCAGAAAAGGAAAAGGAGGGGGGGAAAAAGGGGAGAGCCTGTAGGAAAAGTCTTAAAACCAACTGCAAAGGGCAGAAAGCAGGTTGTGTGAAAAAAAAACATACGGCACCTAATAAACCAGGGGAAAGGAAAGACCGAAAATGTGTTCAGGGGATACTCCACGCCGATGGCCACTTTCAGGGGGACAATCGTAATTAAGTTGTGACTCTGTCGGGAGGGGTAGTGCAATCTTGTGCGGGTGAGCTGAGGTAGGGGAAAAAAAAGTGGTGGTTGAAGCCAAAAGTGGAAACCGGCTGGGAAAAATCTTCGGTTCGTCAACGAGGGCTCTGATAATGGAAAGTTGAGAGTGATCGGCAAAAAGGGGAAACGGCGGTGATACGGGGGTTAGGAAGAACGTTTGACGCGGAAGTAAGGAGTAGAAATTTGCGGAATAGATTAAGGTCTCAGGAAAAGGGTCAAAGGCCCGCAGGGGCACAAGGAGGGAAACAACAACTCGGGGTTTGTGGGTGCCAAATTGGAAGAAAGTTAGAAATCGGGGGACTCTGCCGAGGAAACTGAGTGGAGCCATGACGAGAAAAAAAAAGTGTGGCGGGAACGGGGGCGGAAGGAAAGTCGATCCTAAAAGAGGATTTTAAAACCGCAAAAAACGTGACTTCCGTATGAGAGCTTTGAAAAAAAGAGGGGGAGGGACCAAGTACTGAGGATTGTTCTGAAAAGGGGTTGGGGGTTCTGATTGCTGGCCGAGAAGAAAGGGGGAAAGGAAGGGGGAAGAAGAAGGAGGAGGGGGGATGTCAAAAAAGGAATGCGTTGTAAACATCCTTGTGTACAAACGCGGTTTAATTATAGTTATCGCTATGGAAACATAACCCGAGGAGGATGAAAAGAAAAATAAAAAGAGAGCAACGAAACGAAGGGAGGGTGGAAAAAAAGCTCAAGAGCAAAAAAAGAAATAACATAAAAAATAAGTGGGTATGACCAATGAAAGTAAAAGTGCGCCCACCACTCTCACAAGACAAACGACTGGAAAAGAAGGCAGGGGGTAGGGGGAAAATCAATCATATAAAGGGTAAAACAATTAAAGACTTGGGCTCCACAAAAAGAGGACGATGTAAAGCTCCACCTGCTGAACCAATTTTTCTGCACAGGGCAAGAAGGAAAAGAGGAGAGGAAACAGCGAAATTATAAGGGGCGCCCGGTACAAGGCCACGAAGTTGGGAAGGGGGGCGAAGGGAACAACTGACCGGGATTCAACTCTCAACTGAGAAACTTCGGCCAATAAAAAGAAGGAGAAGGAAAAGTGAAGTTTCAAAACCACTCCAAGGGTACACGTTCATCCGCCGCGAAAAGTGAGAAAGCGAAGAAGATCAACGGCCGGGAGTTAAGAAATCAGCCAACTCAATCTAGCCAATGTAGGGAAGAAGAAAAAAGAAAAAAAACGAAAGGGCGGGGGGGGAAGTGGGAGTTACAAAAAAAAATTTTGGGCCGAAAAATTCATTGCAACCAGGCGCCCAGCCGTCAATTTATGTTTTGGGAAAAGAAAAAGAAGCTTAAGAACCCCTAGGTCGCGATAGAGGTCAAGAAATTGGAAAGGACAGGAGAAAGGGGGTGGTTGAAAAATTATGCTTTTTTTTTAATAAACAAAGGTAAAAGACAGGAAGTGCGGGCATGGTCTTAAGAAATAAATAATAGAGAACGCCGGTCGTTTCCCTCAACCAAAGAGGCAAGCCAATTCTGGCGACTGGGGGGAGCAAAAAAAGGAGAAAAGTTGGGGAAAGACAACTGGAGGAGGATCAAAAAAAAAAAAAGCTGCTCACGGCTGGCCAACAAATGCCCGTCCAAAAAGCGTCAATTCGCGCGCCTTAGCGGGAAGACAGCGAGACACTGAAAAAACGGCAAGGAAAGTGGCGGAAAAGTCCGCGGGGGTGACACCGCGCTGGCCACCAGACAACGGGAATGCGACTTGGTGTTGAGGGAGTCGTTCAATGGAGCATAAGAAGGTGGAAAAGAAGGAGGAAAAGCGAAGAGGGCAAGCCCAGGCCCAAGGATCGCCTGACGGTCGGCTAAATTTTCCGCATATTTCACTGCAACCCCAGCACGAAGGGGGGGGGAAACGGGGGGCCGGGAACAGGCACCCCGCTTCCCCGAACGGAATGGCGCTGGCTCAGAAACACTGATTCAATGAGGTTTCCCAAATCACCGGATGGGAGCAAATAATACAAACGCCGCTCAAGGGAGAGTAAGGCGGGGGGGACCCCAGAATTTCTTACTGAAAGGGGAAGCAAAAAAAAAAAGCGGCCAGAAGGGGGGAACTGGAAATGTACAGAAATTCTTCGTGTGGTCAATTGCTAGGACCTGGCAGTTGGCCATCCAGCAGGACCCCTTAACCAGGGACCTAAGTTGCGCGCCATGAGGAAGGGAGCAAAACAAATAAAGGAAGGAAAAGCAAAACATTCGCCTCCGAAAAAAGCGTCCACTTTCTTGAGTTTCTTTGTGGGCAAAAATAAAACCCGAACGCGGCTCCCAGCTTGGGATGCAGAGGCTTGAAAAGAGCGAAGGACAAAGGCAGTTGAACGGGCCTCGCACAAACACGAACGAGAACAATCACGCAGCTTGACAAGGGAGGAAAAACAAAGGTATAGTTCGGCTGCTTAAACCAATTCACCCAGTTTCGTAATACAGATCATGGGGGAGGGAAAGAAGAAGAAAGGACAGGGGGGGAAAGTTCACGAAGAGGAAGAAACAAAATAGGATACAAGGCGCTTAGAAGGACGGGATCCAGGGTTCGATAACGTGGCATTGTTCAGGTTCCAGGGAAAGGGAAAGTCGCGAGTTTTCCCCAACGAGAGGGGGAAAAAAAAAGAGGGTCGGAAAGGGCACGCTCAGAGAAATTCTGGGCAACAGCGTGGGACAAAGCCCCACAAACAGAATCCGTTTCCACGGAACTTAAGCGGGTGATCATCTGGGGAATGACCCTTGAGGGGACACATCGCCGTCGAAGCCCAGAAAAGTCAGCAACTGAAAAAGGGGCAAACTCGGAACATGTAAAGGTTGGGGAAAAAACATAAAACCCGAAAAAAAAAAAAAAACGCGCTTTAAAAAAACGGAGATCGCAACAAAAGAAAAAAAGGAATACCCGGCTGAAAAAAACCCCCACCATGAGGAAAAAAAAAAAAACAAGGCGCGGTAAAATGTTTCTACTTGGCTTGACCACCGCCACCGGCAAAAGACCAGGTACCCACGGGGGTGGAAGCCATCAGACGTACCAGGTTGCCAAAAAGCAACCACTTAGGAATGGTCTGGTTCCCTCGAACAAAAAAAAAACTTCAACGAGTCAAAGTCCCCCACATCTGAAGTTCGCCGCCCAAAGGGAGAAAAAAGACTGGGGAGGCGGCCACAAACAACTTAGCCAGAATCGGCCGCCACCATGGGGCATCAACAAAGGTCGCGGGGCGGGGAAGGGTAAAATTGCGTTAGCGCAAACCTAGAGGCCCAAAGATGGGAAGGTATGCCCTAAAAAATGCACAAAACGGGGGGGGGCCAGTCACCAATCCGTCCGCGGGACCCTAACGCCCCCGGTCAAAGGAAATGAAGAAAGAGGACCCCAATACGCGCTTGAAAAAAAAACCACCACTGAACTAAGCTTGCCAATAAACCGGGAGTTTTAGTAAAAGTTGACGTTTTGTTAAAAAAACTGGGGACAAAGAAGAAGGGGGGTCCGTGTTTTTGTGCGCAAGAAATGAAGAGACTATACAGTGAAACATGGTTTGTGAAGAAGGTTGGTGGGGGAACTGTACGGTTGGGTTAAGAGCTACCTGTGTAGAAAATAGTGGCACTTCGAGAAAGGGTGCAAGCAAAACACAATTCCGCGCCTATCGATTGAACCCGACACAGGTTCGGCGGCAAACTGAAAGAGAGGGAAAAAGAAAGGAAAGGGGGGAAAAACAGGACGATAGCGCCCCGATCGAGTGGAAGCAAAAGAGGGGGGGGAACCCACGGGGAAATTTTTTATAAGTAGAATGCTGAATAAAAAAGGGAAAAGAAAATGTGCACTGCCCCTACCGCGCTTAAAAAACGCTGGAAAGATCGGGAAGGTGGGGGGGAGATCCAAGGAAAAATTCAACTCCAAGGTGACTTCCAGTGTTAACGCTTCGACCAAAAGGAAAAGAAGGGAGAAGCGAAATACCGGGGGGGGGGGAACTCAGAACGGCGCTAACCAGAGGGGAAGCGTACGAACTGGAATTTTCAGGGGCAATCAGTTGTCAAAAATCATTTGGTCCGAAAATTGACGGAAACGTTGTCTGACACCGGAAAAGTAAAAAGGGGGGGGGAAAAAAGGTGGGAAGACCCCGGTAAAGAAAAGTGGGCGAAAAGAATCAAAGAGAAGCATTGGGGAGGGGGCTTCGGAGACCTTTGATCAAAATAGGTTAGATCACCTTCTCAAGAGAGATCCAAAAAAAACGGAGGGGAAAGAAGAGAAAAAAGGGGGGAGGCGAGGAGAAAAACGGCCAAGAAAAAGTGGTCTGAAATATGAGCAAGGAGCGCCGGACCTCGTTCCCCCCCTGTCCTTACTGAGCCGAGATTCCTTTCCAATCGGAAAAGGAAAAGAGTGAAAACCGGGGGATCAAAAAAAAAAAAACAAATTTTGCAAGGGCAGATAGGGAAGTATAACGAAAGGAAATCTCCGGAAGGGGGAACAAATGAGAAAGACGTAACAATGACCTTAAACTCTCATGTAGAAGGAAACTGTGGTGGGAGGACGCAAGGGAAAGGGTCAAAGCCCGTAGGGGAAACCGTGAAGAACGCCGTTGTCAATCAAGTCTTGTCTATCAGACACGTCAACGGTCAAGGGGGGGAATGAAAATGTAAGGGCTCCTGGAGAAGAAAAACTGCGAGGAAGAATCAAAACTGCGCCAGCAGGTAAGAAGGGAAAATTTCCTTCAATATCTCATGGGGAAAAATTGGGGGGGGGGAAGAAAAACGTTGAAAAGGCGTCCGATTCTCAAGGATAAAACCACTTTTTGTAGTGGGATAGGAAAGGAGGGGGAGGAAAGAAAGAACCACAAGTGGAAAAGAGCTTTTCAGTCACGTTTGACTTCAAGAATGTTGTCTTAAAGATGCTTTAAAAAAGGCCTAAAGGGGGGAGGGGGGGTCAGGGGGAGGCGGCCGATGCAAGGGAAGAAAGGGGCGCCAAGTAGCAAAACGAAATTTCCCATAATGATATAAATCAGAAGAAAAATATTTACAAAACAAAAGAAAAGGGAGAAAGGAATGGGGGAAAAAAATGAATAAGGAAGCGCATCTGGCGAAAACAAAAAATTGCACATTATGAGGGGAAAAGAAAATCACCAGCCAAGCAATGGTGGGTCCATGACAGACGAGGACTGGTCTGAAAGGGGCGGACCGAAGCAGGAGGAAAGGGGGGGAGGCCCGGGTAGAGGAAAAAGGGGCCCAGCGGCTCGAGGAACGGTAATTTTACAAGAATCCGCACTATTGCAGATTCAGGCGTGCAATCACTTGGGGGGGGGGGGGCCCGGGTAGATGGGGGAGGGGAGGGAAAAAAAGAAAAAAAGGAACAAGATGCCAGAACAATGTTGGGAAAGGAAAAAGAACGGGAAAGGTATGCAAATAATTGTGTGTTCAAAACGGGCCGTGGCACGATTCAAAGTTTGCGGGGGTAAACCACAGTGGGGGAGGAGGAAGTGAAGAAAAAAATTGGGATTTTTAGCCGGGGGAAAGGGGTGGGGGGTCATAGACAAAAACAACAACTATTTTTATGGGGGTGTTGGACGGGGACGTAGAAGGAGGGGTGGGGGAAAAATCAGGAAGGGGTCTGAAAAAAAAAAGTGAAAACCTGCAAACAATTTGGAAATGTGGGTTGTGGGGGTTGGTTACCGGGGATACCGACTGGGGGGGGGGGGCAGGTTGAAGGAAAAGGGGTGAAAAAATTGGGTCTCCGGGGTTGGTGGTCATGGGATAAGGGTCCAAAACCAGTCATCCGGCCATTTGGGGTTCTTACTCCGACGGGCGGGGGGAGGGGAATGGGGCAGGAAACAAAGGGAATTTTCACACTAATGAAAAAAAGTGGGCCGGGAATGGACGGTGCAGACGCAAGAATGTAAAGAGATGGCAATGATCAAAAAGGAAACGGCTGAGCCTTTTTGAACGTTTGGGGGAAAAAAAGAAGGGAGGGGGACCAACTATGGGGTTTCGATGGAGACAAAGGAGGCAAAGTCTTCAATCTGGCAAGGGGGACAAGACGGACGTATTTTCTTGACTTCTAATTCTTGAAAACGCCGAACCAGAGGAAGGAAGAAAAAGGAGAGGGTATACGAAAGGCGGAAAAAAGAAAAGGGTTCACCAATCAGGAGAGACCTTATCGAGAAATGGCAAAGCGCGGAACTTATGTAAGTGTTCTCATGGGACTTTACTGAAGGGGGTGAAAAAACTTCAAGTCCTCTTGAGGCCGTCCCCTGTGAAAAAGGAAAAATCAGCAAGCAGGAAAGAAGGAATCTCAGGGTCGGAAGATTTAGGGGCAAAAAAGCAAAAGCGAAACGGGGGAGGAGAGAGGGGGGGAGAAAGGGGGAAAGGAAGGGTTCCATATTTTGGCCGCCAAGGGGGGCAGAGAAAGACCATTGAAGGAAGGGAAGCATCCGAACTTATAACTTTCATGAAAAAAAACACGAGAAAATCGGGGGGAAAAGAAGAAAAAAGAAAAAAAAGAAAAGGATTGCAAGCAGTTTTTAGTCATAAGAAAAAATAAAAAAGCCTAATTAGATCAATAACTTTTGTCGGGGGCTCCCCGCACTCAACTAACCGTGGGGAAAAAGGGGGGGGGAAAAAAGAAATGGAAAATCAAATTTGTTGTCAAAAGGGTGCCGCCCAGAAAATACTAGAAATACAATGTCTCTTAACCCAAAGGGAAAAGGAGGTGTTGGACAAGAAGTAAATAGCTTATAGAGACCGGAAAAGGCGATTCCTTTTCGGCCAAGGGGAAACTAACATTTCCAAGATGTTGTCGGGATCAAAAAAAAGTAGGGTGAGGGGTAGCAAAAAGAAAGGACTCAAACGACAGATGATCTGTGGGTGTTATTTGTGGACTTGAGGCGGTGTAAATAAAACGAGTATCAGGGGTGTGTGTAAGGCGAGCGAGAGGGGGTCTGAAGGAAAAAAAGGAGGAGAGAAAAGGGTCGATAAAATACCGCATTTTGCCAAGGAACCGAGACATCTTTCACACCTTACCATGGGAAGAAGGGGGGGGTAACCAAAAGTGTCGGCGGCGTAGTCGTCCATTGGAGTCTACCGTGGGTTGCGGGGAGAAGGACAAAAAAAAAAGAACGAATCGATGAGAAGTACGAAACACTGATTTCCTCAGGCCACCCCGGCACGTCAGGAAGGGGTGGGTTTGGGAAGAAAGCAAAAGGTACAAGCGTACAAAGGGGGGGAAAGAAAAAAAACAATGCATGGCGCGAGAGAAGAGACGTCCGCGCCAACGAAGGGCGGAGCAGCTTTCTAGGAAATTAAATGGGTGACTCAAAATCAGGGTGCAAGATGGAATTGCAAAAAATATTGTCTGCATTGAGGAAAAAAAAAAGGGTGTACCGGCCAGGTGGGGGCACGATGTTTTTGGGTGACGCTTCAGTTCAACGTAAGGGGGGGGGGGGGGGGGAGGGGAGGAGGGAGTGAAGTTATCAGGAAAAATACCGTCGATACTTTTTTGGGAGAGGAGGTCCTGCGGCGGAAGAAGAGGAAGTAGGTCGTTGGTCAGTAGGGACTCTTAATTGAGAAAGGAAACCATGCAGTAAAAGGAGGGGAAAAAAGGAAAAAAAAAAGGCGGTTTGGGGGGTGCGTACTGGGCCGAGGGGCATATTTCGAAGGCGCCAGGCCATGCGTGGCCAATGTGGAAAGGGGAACCGAGGGTAAAAACAGACAGAACTTTGGGAAGGGGACGAGGTTGTTCCGCGTTAAATGTACAGGGAAGACGAAAAAAGAAGGGGGGATTTTTCATGGGGGGGGAAAAACAGAAGCACATTTGGATGGAATCATTTGACGGAAAAGCTCATGCCTTAAGATTTTAGCAGAAAGGGGGGGAGGGAGGGGGGGGGGGGAAAGGGGGAACGAAAAAAGAACCTTAATTGGGGGCAAACGTCGTAAGTGGATGCGTTGGGGCTACTACTTTGGAACAGACCAAATCGGTTGGAATAGAAGGTGAAGATTAGCTCAAAACAAACCCAACGAGAGGGGAAGATCATCTATCCTCAAATGCCTCTTAACGGCTCGTAACCCCAATTACTACAAAAAGGTAAAACATCAGTAATGAACAAATGGAGGGAAGAAAGGGAGCAAAGACGTCCAAAAAAAGGCATAAAAGCCTCACGTCACCAGGGAAAAAAAGAAAAAAACGGAAACTCAAATCAAACAAGCATAAAAGAAAGTTTCACAATGCCATTTAGCTACAAGACAATTGAACCGACAGGAGAAAAAAACCCTAAAGTCCACGCAATTTAGGCAAGAACAGCGGCGACTCGAAAATCGTCCCCGGGGTGGGCCTCTACTCAATTAAGATCTAAAATACGCCGCACAGGCTTGACAACCACAAGGCAATGGTGGGCTGGGGTCCTCACGACTGGCCGGGCTAATCGAGGCAAATGCGACAAGCGGGAAGAAAAAAAAAAAGGGGGAAAGGACGAAGAAGGGATGAAAAGGTCCCAAGAAAGGAAAACTTAGGGAAGGAAGCAAAAAAACTAAAACGCTACGAACGTATCACAAGGGAAAAAGGTGGGTGTGAAAGAAGATCACCTAATCGATGAAAATGGAGGGTTAAAAAAAAAAAAAGGGAAGGAGAAAAAAAAAGCAAAAAAGAAACACAGCCATTTGGCGGTAAAAAATGTTGGGGCCGACCGGCAGCACGGAAAGTGAAGAACCATCGCTCCATTTATTTGGATGAGGGAAAAAAAGAACTGACAAAAAGCCAGAGGGGAGGGGAGGGAGGGAGGGGCAGAAAAAATTGGAGGAGTCTGAAAGGCGATGGCCGTTTTGGCTGGGGGGGAACAAACAACAGAAAACGAAACCAGGAGGCATGGAAAGTATTCCGAATCCTCCCGCGGAAGGTTGAAGGGGAAACTGCGAAAAAAAAGGACAAAAAGGCACTAAAGTCCAAGAGTGTGTAAAAGAAAAGAAAGAATATCGGACAAAGCGGGGGAAGATAAAAGTGGCGAAAAGGCAGGATTCAGAAAAACTCAATTTCCAGAGCCAAGTGAGGCAGAAAAAAAGATCAAAAAAAACCAAAGAACTGTCAAGTCGGGGAGAGGGCTTGATTACACCGCGCGGTACACCAAAACCCAACTGATCATCTGGTTTCGGTAGTCCGATGCTCCGAAATAAGTTGATCTTCAAAAAAACTCACCGAGAAAGAAGCAGGAAGAGTTAAGGAAAGGGGAAGCCCAAAAAAGGGGAGAGAAAAAGGGGGACAAGGGAATTAACAGCCCTTATCTGACAAACCACTCAAGAATGGTCCTTCAAAACCGGAAAGGGACCTTCCCAAACCCATCAGGATGGAGCCACCAAACAAGGAAAGGAACGTCTTCAAAAAACCAAATAACTCCATAAGTGAGGAAAAAAGAAAAACGATTCCCTGCTCATCATCGAGGGAAAATTTCTTACTTCGCACAAACAAAAAGACCGAAAAGATGGAGGAAAGGGGGAATGGGCAAAACGTCTTCGTTGGGGGATGCTCGCTAACTTTCTGGAGTCGTAAATGCCATAAAAGGAAGTGGAGAAGAGGAGGAAGGGGGGCAAAAAAAGAGGCGGGGAAAAATCAAACCAAAGGCCCAGTCTCCTAGATGCCTCTCCTGGAAAGCGGAGGGCTTTTTGAGGTGAAAACTCATCCGCATCAATCCTGACCGCTTTGAGTTCTGTACGGGGGGGGGCTTAAAGAGACAGGAAAAAGGACAGGAAAAGCAGGGGGCGGCATTGGGAAGACCGAACGGAAAGCTACAATCCACTAAAGCTGCAGATTCGAAGAAGTCTTTCTGGGGCCTGCCAACGACGCGAAAGGCGGAAGAAATGCATTGGCTGAGAGAGGTTTCTGTTCCACAAAAGAATTCGCGACCAAAACGGGAGAAACACGGGTATCCTTTCCGCGTAGGGGGGGCAACCACAGTCACTGTCTACATTGCCAGAAGAGTGGCAAAAAGGGGGAAAAAAAGGGATAGCAGGAGAGGGGGGGAAAAAAACAAAACCCAGAGTTCAGGGGAAAAGGGAAAAAAACACGCTTTCCAAAAAGCTAGGGTGGTCATGTGATCAAAAGGCCAGAGTGGTTGAAAAGGAATGAAAGAGGGGAGGAGACGGGGGGAAAAAGGACTGTAGCAGGAAAACCCTACAGCCCGAAACATCTAGGAAAATCAACACGGCCAGGGGTAAAAGAACTGGTCCCATCAAACAATAACCACCCTCACAAATTGGAAAAATCGAACTAAAAAAACAGCAAAATTCGTCCAAGAAAGAATCTTTACAAAACACCAACAAAAAGGAAGGAACAATTCCCATAAATGTCCTTTTTCAGGGGGCAAAGAGGAGGAAAACCAAGGAGGGTGGAAAAGAAATATTAAGGAAGTCCACGCAAAACCCTACCAGGAAAAGCTTGTAGTGCTTTTCACTATTAACAAAACCGGGCCGCAAATAAACACAGTGAAGGGTTCAATTGCGAGGAAACGGGGGGGGAACAAAGAAACACAGGGCCACCAAACCTGAGACAAACTTATGTAAGGAAACATGAGGAACAGTGAAATGCATCAACCATTACTCAGAGGGAAATTGGGGAAAGGAACCAAGCGATAACGGGAAAAAAAGAGGGGCAAAAAAAAAAGAAAATGATTACGGCGGCTCCTTAGGAAAATAACGCAAAAAAATCAAACGGCCCTTTCCGTACGCCACGCGCCCCACCCTAGACCTCCTATTGAAAAAAAAACAGAAAAAAAACGAGGACTCGATTCGTAAGCCACAAAAAATGGCAGGGTAAAGGGGAATGGGCGTTTTTGTTCTACAGACTCAGCAAGCGGGCCGTATGTTTAACGCCGCACTAAAAGGAGAAGGTGGCAAAAGGGACCAGGTAGAAAAAAAAGGAGGGGGGGGGAAATGTTCGGGTCGAGCTACTGTTTCAAGAGGCACGGGGCGCTCAGGAAACCACGCAAACCCCTCCGGCAAGGACCAAAAAAGATCGATTCTTACCCCGAAAAAACGGGAGGCCTAAGAAAGAGGAAGACGGAGAGCCAAACAGGGGAAAAAGCAAAAGGAAAAGGAGGAGGGGGGGGGGGAAAGGTCTACTGCAACAGCTTAGGGATTCCATACAAAATGATCAAAAAAAGGGGACAACCCGGAAGCAGGTTTTTCAGGGCACCTACAGCGATCTGGGAGCCTAAGATGCTCTAAAAAATCCACGGAGAAGAGAAGAAAGGAAAAAGGGCCCAAGTACAAGAAAAGTGTTTCGCTGTACCTGCCGACGAAAAGAGAGACGAACCGGGGTATAGCTTGACGCAGTCCTTGTCCCCCCGAGAGAAAACGAAAGGGGTGAAGGGAAAAAAACGGAAAGGGTGAAACGTTCCACGATTGGAGAAAATTGCGTACATTGGGCTTAACGTTCGTTTCGTTAAAAAAACAGG
>Ga0179593_1363336_pt1 | contig 14444 bp, 17 predicted proteins | sample CZODoug2_1_08_16_FD_185931 | JGI IMG/M metagenome (GOLD analysis project Ga0179593, IMG submission 185931) | Vadose zone soil fungal communities from Angelo Coast Range Reserve, California, USA - CZODoug2_1_08_16fungal (PacBio error correction) | ecosystem: Environmental > Terrestrial > Soil >...
AGGGCTGCCTGGAGTCATCTGGGTTGAAATAGGTATAGACCAGACTAGACGCTACAGGGAAGGGGGGGGGGAGAAGTGATATGGTGTCTGCGAAGTTAAAACACAAATCCAGGGGGAAAGAGGAGAAAAGGGGTGCATAGGTGACGAGTGACTAATGAAAGGTAAAAGTGGGGAGGGAGGAGGGAAAGAAAAAAGTGCTTCACAATTCCGAAATGAAACGCGCACTGATTTACTTTAAGGCACGGAAACTTTTTGCATCCATCCGGAGGAAAACTAAATTCATCGGACTTCAATAAGAAGGGAGCATAAGGGGGGAGAAAAGGACAGCATAAGAAAACGAGCCAGGAGCGGAGGACTCATCTGGAAAAAAAATATTTCTCGCTAGGCTGGGGGGATCGTTGCTTTCTGTAGTTAGTCGAGGTGTCCACAGAATTTGTAAGAGGGGAAGGGAAAAGAGAGGGATAAGACACAAAAGAATTCTGGCGGGTAGTTGAAGGACTTAAAATAGCAGGTTAGTTGATGGTTCTCTGTAAGATCCCACCATGTGGGGTTTGATAGAAACAAAGGGGGTGAGAATGATAGCAAATGGCGGAAAAAAGAGGGGTACAAATAAACGGAAAGGGCGCTCGTATGGAGATCGCGGCAGGCCTAACCAAAGGGCAATATATTCAACACCGCCATAAAGCCATGGAATAAGGGGTCGTCTGGGGGTGTTGGGGATAAAAGAAAGAGAGGAAGAAAAAAGAAAAGGGGCAGGGGAATCAGTCCAATACGCAAGGATGGTCGGACTTACCCGCTACGCTCGGAACGGGTGCCTCCAAACGTGTCGAACGGGGAAAGCAGCGACAACGGGAAAAAAAAAAGCGGGTGGGGAAGTTCGAACGGAGGAGGGCGAAAGGTAAGTTGGGGCGGCCTCAAGGTAGAAGCCGGCTTCCTTCTGACCAAACGTACGATCACATTCGGAAGGGAAGGGCAATCTGGAAGAACTGAAAAAAAAGGGGCATACGAGGAGGCAGGAGAAAAAATGAGAACTTAACAAAAGTGTATGCGAAATGAGGAGGGTGGGCAGGTGGAGCAGGACGCAAAGAGGTGAAGATCTGCGCCTAAATCCTCTGACTTATCTTACTGCAACGGAAACCTCACAAACCCGATGCAGTAAGGTGACACGAGGAAAAAAAGGACATGAGAGTACACTACATGCATTCAAGCGTGGGCACCGGGTACCGAAAACTTCTTGAATGCTGCAGGTACTCAAAAAGCAAGAAAAGCCCGTTGGGGGGGGTGACCCACAGGGGTGGGGGGGGGTGGGGGGGGGATATAAAGGAGTTCGGGCCTCCCTGAAGGCGGGGAGAAAAGAAAATAGCGCAAAGAAATATCTAAACAACCAAAGAAAAGGGAGCGAAAAAAAAAATGATATGAGTTAGATTCAACAGGTGGATAGTAGAAGGTCTAGAAAAACCCCAAACCAACACAAATTGGGGGCCGACGGGATACGGGGAGGGGGTAGGAGGCGAAGAGGGTCAAGGGGAACATACCTCTCATCAAAACAAAGGGTACAGACCGTACTGTGAATACTTGCAGATGAAAAGTTTTACGGGGGTGGGTCTTCGGCAGGAATTCCCCCCTCGCGTGGGGCACGAGGTTCAGGAGACGTGAGATGGGAAGGCCCTGCGAATGCTGACCTCAAAGGCTCCGGAAGAAGAATTATGCCGCAGAAGGAGAGGTCCAGACATGCGTAAGAGGAAAGGAGGACAGATAGAGAAAGGAAAACCTAAGCAAGGCCCACCTCCTAGCCTAGGAAAACAACAGCAAAGGGATCGACCTCAGCGAAGAAAAGACATGGTTTCATGTTGAAGAACGGGCGTGTCCGGGGCGAAGGAGAACACGTTGGAAGCACCTGATATACCTATTGGAACAACGGTTAGGACCTACCAACGCGACAGGCGGAAGCAGCCGGTTGACGGCAAAAAATGTTTGAAACCGATCGCACGACCAACCACCGAGGGCCGAAACAAATTAAAACAAAAAAGAGACCTTTGTGGGTCTGGACGGTGGACTAGCTTGGGCTCACTGGTAATCCCATTCAGGATTTGCCTCCGCGAATGGCCATGCATGGCTTCCACTGGGGAAGCCTTGTGGAAGCGTGCCGCGCCGGCAACTGAGACTCTAAAGTGTAGGGGTCACACTCTCCAACCCACTTGGAGGCACTAGTCCAAGGCATCGACACATACTTAGTACCGGGCCCGGGCCTGGCCTCCCAAGATTGGGTGAGCGAGGTACCTCCCCACAAAGAGCCACAAGGTAGTCTAGGGACCTCCAGCGCTCCTCGCCGAACACGGACAAAAACCACCTTGCTGACTTTTAAGGCAAGGTGCTGTCCCACACGAACGGACACAGGGGGAGGTGGTCCAACGAGTTCAGCGTCGAGGAGCGAACGTATCGGCTCTAAGACAAGGACTGCGACTTGAAAAGACAAAAAGTAATTGTGCGTACTTAGCACTAACTTGGGGTCGGAGGGTCTCTCTCAAGGGGAGGGGGGTCCACAGAGAAGAAGGGGCGTAGTCGAACATCATAAGGGGGGAAAGAAGAAACAATGCAGGTGAAGCAACACGTATATCACAGAGAAAATTTTCGTTATCAAATAGAAATAAACAAGTATGGACCAGCGTCCGACAACCTCGGAGAAAAAGTGCTGAACAAGAATTGTGGCCCTTGACTTTTGCGGGAGCACCGGGGTGCAAAAAATATCTTTACCGGAAAAGGCAGGCAGACGCCCTGATACGCTTCACAGGGAAGAACTCAAGGTAACCGCAGCTTCTGTTTATATGCCTTTGCAACCCTCCGTAGGTGATTGGGGCAAGAAGAAGTGGAAATTAAGGGGGGAAAAACTTGGGGAATGGGTGGAAGTAGTCCGGGAGTGAGGTGTAATTGTGGACCGAGACAATGGGGGGGGGGAAGAAGGGGGGAAGATGAAAAAAAAAGGATACGAGTTCGGTGAAGGACGGGAAGCCGAAGGCGCCAAAGTCAGCATTGCTGTAACAGGCATCTTGGGGGCGTGGGATGTGCGCCTGAGATCAGGGGAGAAAGGGAAAGAGAAGGTAGACCCGAAAAAGTGTTTTGTCGGAGGACGCATCTGAAAAGGGGGGGGATAAGAAAATGGGAGAGAAAGAAGGGTGTGTTTGGGTAAGGAGATATTTTGGGGAAGGAGTTGAAAAGGAAATATGGAGGCCCACATCTAACGAACCAAGAGGAGTAGGGGGTGTGGGTCGGGATAAGTCTTGAAATCAGAAATAGATCATACAGACTCCTGGGAAAAACATGGTCTAGATGCACTACAGGGGGGAGGGGAAAAAGGGGAGGACATGAATGGCGAGAAAGGGCAAAGGGAAGATTAGGGGAGGGGTTTGACGCGGGAGGAAGTGCGGACCGAAGGCAAGAGTGACTTCAGAAGACCTAATACAACGATCAGGGGTCAGAGTGCTGGGAAGGACGCGAAAGTAGAATAGACTAAACGGTGGGGACAGGAGAAGTACGTCATGGCAAAAAAGAAAAAGAAACAGAATAAGAGGAAGAGCGTTGTCTAGCTAAGGTTGTGAAGCCATCTTCTGTACACTGACCGACGAGTATCGGCGGAAGAAAGAGGATCCTATGGGCAGGGGAGGGGTAGAGAGCAAAAACGATCTTGAGGAAAGCGGTGGTGAAAAGGGTAGGGAAGCGGTTTGTTGGATTATACAGGATCTTTCGAAAGGATGCTATTAGGAAAAAGGGGGAAGAAAACGCGGGGAGCTAGAGGCAAGTTAGCGGGGAGGGGGAAGCGGGTCGAAAATCTGTTTTGAGATACTAGAAAAGGGGTGGGCTGCGCTTCGCATTTCTATGAGATCAAAACGTGAGGTGAGAAAATGGTAAAGGGGCGGGGGGGGACGGCAGGGAGGGACCTTGACGATTCAAAAACGGGGATGATGAGCCTGAGAGCAACAAGGGCGAGGACTGTACGGCTGGGATTACGGCAAAGGGAGGACACCAAAAATGGGCGTAATCTATATCAATAGGAGACTCACCTAGGCGAGGGAAAGAAGATACTAAGTAAAGGAGGTAGTCCGCCGTCATCCAAAGCTCATATCCGCGGGGAACATAGCGGAGATCAGACCTAAAGATTCCAGCAAGGGAGCCAAGGTGACAAGCAGAGGCGCCCCAACTCGGCGTTTCTCACACTCACCCCAATCCATTTGTTTTCCACCGTTCAACGTTGATAGCGAAGTAGGGAGGGAGCAAGGGACAAGCGAAGCAAAAATAAGATTAGAGCTACTACGCTGGGAAAGCCCTGGGGCTCGGAAAGCTTCAAAAAGATCAAAGGGGGGAAACTCGGGGATCAAAGGGCGGAAGGAGCTCTAAGATTGGGGGTAATTGCAGATCCCATGGGAATGGAGTTCGAAAAGGCGTAAGAGAAGGGACACAGCACCAAGGGGGCATCTGAGACGATTAACCTCGCGGAATCCAAGATTCCGTCACGGGCGGGAGGGCCGAAGACGGAAAGAAAAGAAGAACTAAACCCTCTAAAGAAAGGTTCGTTATCGGGAAGAGAAATAACGTGACGGGAAAATCCCAATCGTGGAGTAAATACGGTTCCATGGACCCGAGAAAACGGGCGGTTGTTAGGATTTTAAATTGCTGACTGAAGCGGCAATACGACCAGAAACGGTCAATGACCCAAAAAACGTGTCAGCTTCACAGGAAATGTGTACCGTCCCAAAAAGAGAAAATGAGTCAAATTTAATCTTACTAGTGAGGCAAACATTCCAGTTTCGAATACTGATTGATCTAATTCGGTCCAGCGTTTGCTGTATTGTCGGGTCTGGTCAGCACAGCGGGAAGGCGTGTGTTACAAAGGCCCGAAAGTAATCGAAAGAAGTGGGTACGGAAAGAACCAAAAAGGAAAGCGGGTACAGGAGTTCTTTGCAGCAAAAGGAGGTGAAGAGGAGAAAGGCGCGAGGCAATGGCAGTCGAAGGGGGGGGCAAGGGAACGTGGAAGGAAAATAACATTGAGGCTGAGTACGAGACAAAAGCAATCCGCATAAGAACCTCTGTGAACGCACAGGAAGTCAAGGAAGTGAAATAATGTCACGGGGCAGTGCTATCACAATATCTCTGTGGTTCGAAGCGGGGGATAAGCGCCGGGGGAATAACTCCCAAGGGATCGCGAGGAAACGAACGATAGTGGAGAGGAAGAAAACACATAAATGGGGGAAAATAGAAAATAAGGCTCAGGCGGATTGAAAAAGGGAAATAATTGCAAATCTGATTTGTAAAACGACGACTTGAGGCAGTAGCATGTCACAAAATCAAGGTGCAAAAGGAACCCCTCTTTCTCTCGGAGTCAAAGAGAAAGGCAGGTTACGAAGCACCGGGAGGAGTTTTCTTACTGTCACATCATGTTACGCAAAGGGTTCTCGCCTAGTGAAAAAAATTGAAAAAAGTCTAAAAAGTTTATAAATCCAGGGCAAGAGGAGATGGGCGAGGAGTCGTTGGTTCAGACTTTCTGGAAACACTTGGGAAGGTGGCAGAAATTCGATAGGAAACTTTCTGACGGGGGAGGCATGGAATATGAAGAAACTGGCTCCCCCGTCCTGTTGCGACAAGAGGGACTTCCTCTTAGAAAACTCGCAGTCAGTAAGCACGGAGGGGGGGCACGAAAAGTTCACCGACAAGAAAAATACGACGGAAAAATGTGCGTGGGCAGGTCACGCGGGTGAGAAATTATTAAAAGAGGAAGTTGGGGGGGGGAAACGCTGGGCAGAAGATGCAGGGGCAGGAAGCCAAGGTGTTGAAGACTGACAATCTAAGGGGTGGTACAGTCGGCAAGGGGTACAGAGAAGGGAGGGGGGAGAGAAATGGGGGGAAAAAGGGACGGAAAAGTAAAAAAAAAAGGAGCGAGGGTCCCGTAATGGACACATTCATATGAAGCAGAGAAAGCAGGAAGAAGTGAAAGAAACTGAACGTAGGGAAGACGTGGGAGATTTCACGATTCAGGGTGTGCCGGCACAAGGAGGGGGGGAAAACAAGGGCTAGAGCTTTGCGGCTAACCTTGTGTCCCTATGGAGGTGGTTACTCAGGAAGAAAAAGAGAATGTGGGCATGGTGGTGGAACTATAGAACCCACGTAAAAAATACTATTGGGCAGGAAATATTGATTCTAATGGGGCCAAAAAAATGACGAAGAAACGGGGGTTAGGGCGTGCAAATAAAAAAGCGTACAAGGGTAGGGTTGAGGGTAAGCGAGGGGGACAGAGCAAAAAGGGTTCAGCTTGTTTTCCCAGACCTACGTTTCTCGGTCCAGAAAAGGTTACATAAAATGAGGGGGAGGTCTACCCGTCCTACGAGAAGAAGAGGTATCTAAGTCTGCACTGAAGACATAAACCCAACATCGTTTCACACCACTCCGAGGATGCCGGACTAACTTCTCTTGTACTGGTCATTGGAGGCCTCGCTCAGATAGCTCCTAGCCCAGTGTCGGCAGGTCGGAAATCTTTTCACGGAGACGCGGAAGAATTGGGCGAAACGGAATGTTGGCGAGTGAAGTAGGCATTCAGGCGGGTTGGAGGGTACAGGGTTACAATTATGGCAAATGCGCGGAGGGAACAGAAGTACAGAAAAAAGAAACAGAAAGGAGAATTAGGTCCAGGAAATGTCACAAATCAAGGGAAGTATTTAACGGGAAGTTGGCGAAAAACCGGGGGAAGAAGAAACGATGCAAAGGGGATGACGAGGAGAAGTGTTTTCAGGAGGACAAGAGAGGCAGAGTGGGGGATGGGAAAGTGGGGGGGATGGGTGGGCTGGGCGGGGAGAATTAGTGAAGGGGGTAGGTAGAGAATAAAGGTTTCTGCGACGCTAACTCAGGGGGTGGGGGGGAAATGAGCAAGTAAGTATTGTCACAGAAGAACAGGGGGAAGAAACATTGACAAGATCCGGGGGCTTGATCAGTAACATGTAGGGAAGGGACCATGCATTAGCAGAAAGACTCGAGTAGTGTGGGTGTATAAAGCCTCAGACACAACATGTGGTCTATGGATGAGAACAGGGAAGGAAGAGAACTGTGACAAAAGAGAAATGGGGGAACTGAATAGGGTCAAAAACACAAAATGGGAACAAAGGGGATGGGGGCAGGGGGAGGGGGGCAAAGAGAGATGTGAACAAAATCATGACAGAGATAAGTGATAAAATGCGAAACAATACCGGACGAAAGTGCGCCTGAAGAGTACACAGAAAAATTGGGCTCGGATGTGAAGCTGTGGGGAAAGGAATACGTAGATTGGAAGGGAGGGGGGGGAAGGGGAGCAGGATCAAATGAGGGGGGACCGACTCTTGAAATTAGGACTACAACGGAACGCGAGAAAGATAAGGGGTTCCCGGGACCTAGAGCCGCGAGGAATAAAAGGACCGGGAAGAAGAAGAAGGAAGGCGATCTGAAAGACGAATGTACAGCATGGGACAAGGGGAGCAAGGGGGAGGATATACAAAAGAGCCTCGGATAGCAGTATCGCTGATCCCGCGAAGAGGGGGAGGGCAGGCAAAAAAAAAAAAAGGCATCACCAGGAGAAGCACGAGAAGGGGGGAAAAATTAACAGGCTCTTGTCGGCGGAAAATCCAACAAGACTGAGTGAAGGTAGAAACTTCCTTCAAGAAAAAAACAATCTGGAAGGGGGGGAACGGGTAAATGTGAAAGAAACCCACTCTCCAAAGGGTGTTGGGGGGGTTGGGGATACTGCAGGGAAAAGAAAAGAGAAGAGAGGGAAGGGGAAGGCTGGAGAAAGGAGAGAGAAAAGAGGGAGGAGAGATAGGGGGGGAGGGGGGGCGGGTGAAACATGGGAGACGGCCAGATGGAGCGGGGCAGGAAATGGAACAGTGATGGAAGGGGAGAAATCGCCACCACAATCAATCGGGGTCGAAGGTCCAAACAGGCCAAATCAACCGATATCACCACCCATGTGGGAGTGACCCCCTAAAGCGTCTAAATCCTCCTAAAACCGGACTGCGCGGAGAAAGAAAGAAAATCAAGAAAAAAGAATGCGACGGAGAGGTCCAGTAGGGCCGGACAGGAAGTCGAGGTCGGACCAGATGAAAGGAGGGGGAAAAGATACAACGCCGCGAAAAAGGTGATAAGCGCTAAACAGTCCGAAGAAACAGTAAATTGGTCCTCTGCCCGAAAAAAAGACGGCCAGACAAGTGAAAAGAGCTGAAATGAGGGGGGGCATTATGTGTACAGGGAAGAGTGCGCAGTGAGAAGACAGTAGTAAAACACCACTGAAGAGCGACAGTCGATAAGATTCTTATTGCACAAGTGCCGACAAGATCGGATCCAACGGGGGAGCTAAATGCTCGGATCAGTAATGTGAATTCTGGTTGAATGTCCATGAAAAGGGACCCACACGGACATAAATATTGGTCACACTGGGAGTCCGGGGTAACGGGGAGAGCGGGAAAAGTGCAGGTGGGAAACTTCTGTCTGGTGGTGGATAGGGGAACCAGAAAAAAAGATAGGACTATGCATAAAAAATGCAAACGTGCGGGGGGATAAAACGTTGCACGCTACAGACAAGAAATGAAAATGGTTTCGCGAAACAGGAATGGCGGGGGGAGGAGGGGAAAAAACGAATGGGGAGCAAGATAATAGACGTCATAATAATCTTCCAAAAAAACGACAGTGAGGTAGTGGGGGAATGGAGCGGATGAGGACATACCAGTGACAATGGGGGGTCTATGGAGCGCAAGGGGGGAGGCATTACGGGCGAAGAGTGGGGTCTCAAGTTTGTGACAAGCGTCGGGAAGTAAAGTGCACAGGGAAAAAGGGAGAAAAGGAAAAGTTGGAAAGCGCTTTGTTGAATGCAATTGCCAGGTGGGGGATGGGGGGGGAAAGTGGGAAACAAAGTTCAATAGATCAAAAATAAAAACTCATACTCGGTAAAAGTAGGGGTACTAAGTTGCCAGCGAAGAAAATGGAGACAAATAACCTGAGATGGAAGAAAGGGGGAGCAGATTTGTTTCGGACCTACATATCAAGAGGAGAAAGAGATTAAATCCCATCTGGATAAAATTCTTTGCAGCGAAACGCTGCTTAATGGCGGCACGGCTCAAAACTCCGGAAGTTTTAAAGGAAGGTCTCACTGGCACAAACGCGAGGAAAAGGAAGGGAACAGAGGCAGCCCGAAGGGGACATCTACGTATCGCAGCCAGACGATGTAAAACAGGAAGGGTCTGGAAAATCCAGCGCCGCGGCGCCCTTCTTGATATTTAATTCGGTGAGGCATGGCAGTATGGAGCAAGGGTGAAGAAAGCAGACTTCGACATGCAATAGCGGTGAAACAAGAAATAAACCAGCCTCATTTGCAACCACCTGGAGCAAAGCCAAATTTGTCAGGACAGCAAAAAGGCAAAGAGCGAAGAGGCCGGGGGTATGGGAAAAAAAGGATAGGAAAAAATCTACCGAAGAAGATAGACCGGAAGAACCGGCATGGGGGTGACTCCATTCTGTTAGGTCATCACACTATGAGGACCAATAAACGCCATGAACGATTTTGGTGAAAAAAAACAGAAGGGGGATCCGGAAAGAGGAAAAGGGGGGATAAAGAGCGACTTGAAGCCGAAACAACAGGAAACGAACCAGGTCGCGCAAAATAAAATGAAAAGAACCTTACAAAAAGCAACGCAAGAAAAAGTTCGAATCCTGATACAAGGAGAGGGAGAATTAATTATGTGTGCAGCACAAGGAACGAAGACTGAAGAGGAGTGACTATACTTTTATTCAGGGAGAATAAAATTTTCAGCAGATCCCGAGAGGAAAAGTAGAAAGAGAAAGCGTAGCCCGATGAAACCCCGGAAAGTTCTCAAAAGGAAAACGCTTTTAAGGGTGGCGCAGATATAAGAAGTCCATTGTGGCAGGGGAAAGAAAAACATGTATTGCCATGAGGCTGCCACAAGCCAACAACTCACGTTGGAAGACTGCCAAAACCAACTGCTAATGGACATCAGAGCACTCTTAACTACTTTGAAAAACTGCCGAATATATGGCACAGAAACGCATCGTCAGACTGTAAGGAAAGGAGGACAATTTAAGGCGATGGCTTCTTAGGGGGAAGAGCGAAAACGACACCGTCGCGAGGATCAAAGGGGGAAAACGCTCTGGGGAGAATACTGCGCAAAAAAATTGAGGGGCGACGACTTCCCTCCCAAGTTATTAATTACAAAAGAGAAGAAATGTCTTCAGACTGCTTATCAGGACCGAACTTTGAGATGTGGGGATGCATCAGAAAAAAATCACAAAAGGTAATCAGAGAAAACAACAAAAAACGTAGGAGGAGGAAAGAATAATTAGGGGAGGGGGGGCATTCTATTTGTAAGACTCTAAGAGCAAAAAAACCAAAGCGTAAGGCTCCACTTGCATAGGCTGGTGTGAAAGCATCACAGACCAGGAAACAGGGGGGGACAAGGGAAATTTTCCCGTTCACATACAGAGGGGGGGGGCGCACATTGTGGCGACCAAACTGTTGCTAGGAAGATTAATGGCGTGTCCCAAAGAACATGAAAAGCATGGAAAGTCTTCGCGGAATTGGCGGACCTACGCGTCTTGGAAACGATGAAGGGGAAAGATCAAGGACAAAGTTAGAATAGGGAATCCACCCCTCTTAGGTTAACTGAGCGGCAGAATTCTCGTGGAGGCACTCCCGGTTGCGGGGAAATAGATGAAATTGGGGGGAGGCATAGGGATACGGTGGAGTATATTTTCTGAGGGAGAAAGAAAAGACACAACGGGGTGGCTGCAAAGTTGTAGGCCCGGATGAAACTCGTTCATAAGGGTAGAAGAATACTTGCTAGGTCATAGGGGAGCTGCTTAATTAATGCCATAACGTATATACGTAAGAACGTCAATCAAATTTTTAACAACCCCAGTTCGCGTGGAATCGTGCGTCAGAGGGAAAATAAGGAATGGCTTGCAGCTGAAAAGTTGATAACAAACGGATGAATTGTTGCTTCAGCAGGCCGTTTGGGAGGGAATTGGGGGGTTTTTGGGGGGCCTTACCTTGGGGTTGGAAGAAAGGAGTTTTGGGCGATTAAACGAGGCAAGAAGTTGGGGAGGCGCAGCACACATATCCACGGAGATGTTTTTTAGATCATCCAGCGGTTTGAACAGAAAAACCAATTTCAACGAAGGCAGGCCAACAAGGCTGGGTTGGCAAGGGGGGAGGGGTAGTAACTTTCAGATGCGTTTAAATCAATAGAAGAGACGGGGATTCTCTCGGTTCACCTAGGCAAGGAATGGAAGGCACAACGGTCTAAGCGTTGCATAAGGTGCAGGCGGACCGCATGGTGTAAAGGGGTGGATGTGGTGGCCAGCGATGAGGGGGCATTTAAGGTTGACAATCGTGAATTAAACTAATAATGCCCACAAATTCAAAGACTCGGCTTCGGACATCAGAGTAATCTTCAGTGAGAAGAGAATAATATGTATGAGGGCTAAAGGCCCCAGGGAAAGAGACTTTGGAACATGCGAGGCGTTTAAAATTTATACCGGGAAAATTTAAATTAAGGAAAGAGAGAACGTGTTTTTGCCGATGAGAAGGGGGTGAAATAGGCGGTTTCAACCAGAATATGGTCGTCACATATGTGTAGTATTGGAAAAAGGCTGCAAAGAAATGCCAGCTTCAGGGGGGTGTCGCCATGTCGTCATGGAGGTCCTTCTCATTGGAGGGGAAGAGGGTCAGGGTTTGGTGAAATTTTAAAGGGAGGTAAGCCTCGGAGTCAATTTTAGGCAATGTGTTCAAAAAGGGACCGAGGTGAAGGGCAGGACGATTGAGAAGAAATGAAGGAATAACGGGAAATTTGTTAGGGGTTCACGGAAAGGGACTCGAGTTTGGATGGGGGGAGTTTGGGGGAAGGAAAACAAAGCACTTGAGAAACTTTTGAAAAAGGGAAGGAAAAGTCGCATAGGGGGGGGGGGTGGAAAGGAGGAGCTTGGGTTTGTATTCGGAAAAAAAAAAATTGGTGATTGGTGTCTTGACTGGGTTGGTGTGGGGGTTTAACGCGACAGACAAAAACGACCCTGCTATGTCAGTGCGCTTAAGGAAATCCGAATTGACCCATCAGAGGTTTAAGAAGGGTTTTATATCTCGAATCAAAAATCGAACTAATGGAGGGGGCATCATGGGAAGCGCATCGTTGGATGGGTCTTCTCAAGTACGCTTGAAGAAAAAGGCGGTAAGAACACGGGGACCGTGGGAAATTGGAAAGCGAAACAAATCCTCAGAACAGGCCTCAAGGCAGATTCAAGCATGCTTCGCTGGGGGGGAAAAAAAACGAATCTTTTCGACGGGGAGCAGCCCAGGGGGGGGGGGTAAACTCTTGGCACCCGCGCTCCAAAAACTGGTCCAGAAAGGAACCAACCACTTTTGCACAGTCGAGGACAAGAGTAGGGAGTGTTAACACGAAAGGGGACTCCTAAATGGGTTTTAATGAAAGACAAAGAAGAACCCAGTGCCGTTAAAACAGGGGGGGGGCGATCCAGACCAGGGCCAAATCATGAGGGGCCCACAAATACTTTCACTTCAAACGTGAGCGCCACACCAACCGCTCACAGCACCGCACGACCGAAGCGTAGACTGACCAACCAGGACACCGCCAGAGTTCGCCAGGACCTAAGAGAGGGAACCACGGGGGTAACCGTATATCTTGACGAACGGGGAATTCCTGCACGGGAAATGGTGCCACCTCTGCCAATTATATAGTGATCACTCGGATTCGATGTAAGCATTGTGGAGAACGGTCAAGGAACCGACATGGGAGAAGGCCCAAACCCGGGGGGTGGGGGGGGGGGGGGGGGGGGGGGGGGGGGGGGGGGGGGGGGGGGGGGGGGGGGGGGGGGGGGGGGGGGGGGGGGGGGGGGGGCTGGATGGGGGGGTCCTTCAGAAAGGTTTATAGGTCGTAGGCTGCACACATCGTTTATACCCGTCCCAAGTCAGGGGGGAACTTCGCCAGGCCGGGGGAGGGGAGGGAATCTGACAGATTTTCTCCATTCTTTCTAACGTGTGAACCGGAAAGGTCGAATGAGGAAAAAAAGAACTGGGCCCTTGCCGAGGGGCGCGTTTCTGACTTTGGAAACATCTTGCCAAAGGTCCCAAGTGATTGGGGAAACTCCCCGATTTGCTCAAGTCCTTTCCGAAGGAGAAAGGGCCCGTACTTTAGTAGAACTTAACTAAGAGCACCTTCACAAATAACCCCTGGGGAGGGCTTTTGGGAAAAACGAAACGAATGCCCTCTTCCTCACTGCATTGTTCCCTTGGTTGAGACAAGGAGCCTCCCCCCTGCGGTTGGGTGACGAGGAAACTATTGATAAAAAACCACCAGCAAAAGCAACCGTATAGGAAAAGATAGGCCGAGATGATTCCCGTGTCGGCGGATAGGTCGACCGCACACACATTAAAAAGGGCTGACAATTCACAATCTTTGGGCATATCGGGACGGTGCCGCGGATCGACAAAATTCCCCTGATTGATTAGAGTGCGTCCCCATCGAGTTTCTTAGGTAAGGGGAGTGCGGCTGTATTCCGCGTAAGACCAGGAAGAACGAAGTACAGCAATTTTCGCACTTTTAAGGGACTGTTGAAAAAAAGATCATATCGGTTCATTTAGCCAAAGAATCTTTGACGCAAGACGGGAAGAAAACGTCATAAAGAGGGGAAGTGTTACCGAGTGAAAGCCAATAAAAACCGCAGGGTCTCTTCTTCGGAAACGAGTACGGCACTTGAAATCCGCAGCGAGGGCCGTGAAGACGACGGGGATCAACGGGACGTTCGGACAAGGAACTTGTTCTGAGGCATCTAATGGGGAACAAACCTGAAAGGGGTCAAGTATGCTTGAGATTAAGAAAGTGAAAAAAAAATGCTAGCGGGTCGACCTTTAGAACGGGAAGTGCCGGTTGAAAAAAAGTTACAAATCAACTGGTTTTTGAAATGATCCCGTGGCAAAAAAGGGAGGGACAGCGCTCCGGGGCCAATCCAACTCCAGGTAAATGCGTAAACGTCCATCGCGTACCAAACGCGGAAAGGGAGAACAAGTGGTTTGGACAACTCCCGTCCAGCCTAAGTAAGGGAGGGGTTTGCCTAGTTTTCCAAAGGGGCATCCGGGGCGGAACACAGGTTAAACAAGCAAAACTAACGCAGGAGCCGCAGCATGCCGCTCCCTACTGATCCAGTGTGCTAGGAGAATTTCTCTTGGGGGCCACATATGGATCAGCGGCATGACGGACGCGGCACGAAGTAATTCTCATAGCTCCTTTTAAAGACGAAAATAGGGCGGAGAACGAGTTAATCATGAATTTCAATTTGGCGACTGGCGGTCGTAGCGCGGGAAAAACTTCTCCACGCAGGGTTACTATTTCGACGCCAGTATGTGTCAGCGC
>Ga0179593_1387801_pt1 | contig 14444 bp, 14 predicted proteins | sample CZODoug2_1_08_16_FD_185931 | JGI IMG/M metagenome (GOLD analysis project Ga0179593, IMG submission 185931) | Vadose zone soil fungal communities from Angelo Coast Range Reserve, California, USA - CZODoug2_1_08_16fungal (PacBio error correction) | ecosystem: Environmental > Terrestrial > Soil >...
TGCTCTTACTAAGAGCAGAAAGAAGGGAAATGGAGGGAACACGACAAGGCACGCATGGGGGTGGCCGTACAGCGACGCCTTGAAAAAAAATCACGGGTAAAAACTCTCTCGCGCCTGAGCTGCCACAAGACAAAAATACCGGACGTTATGGCGGGGTAATCCAAGAGAAGCCTCTGCGCTTCGACCGGGTTCCAGGGGGCGGGGGAGCGCTCCGTAGCTCGGGTGGAAGAACATAAAAAAAACGGGCAGCGAGGGGTTATGGTTGTTTTTTGGGCCAGAATTGTGTGGAGGCGAAAAAAAGAAAAAATCTATCTCGAGGACGGGCCAAAGGGCGAAAAGATGCAAAAGTGAGCATCTTCCTAGAGAGGGGAAGGTCAATCTCCGAGCAATTAATCAGGGAAGAAAAGGATGCGAGTGGCAGTAGTTTGCCTGGAGAAGGAATCAGAAACCATGGCCGGAACCGCGAGCGGTGTCGAAAATCGGCAAAGTGCCAACGGAAGGCGCAATAACATGAGGACTGTTTTCAGAACACGCACCAATCTGTCCCTCAGGCCTTGGGAACGTTCTACCGGTTAGAACAGAAGGGGAAGCAGCACCCCTCTTTCTTAACAATCGGCCGAGCGCGGCAGGTACGAAACGGAGGGGGCGGCGCACAGTGTAGAGGCAGTCTGAACGAGTGAGCATCGGCTGTTCCGGGCGAATCTAATAGAAGGCGCCGCCGGAAGGAGTGGGGGTTCAAAACCAACCGGGGGGTGGAACGCAAAAATGCGAGTCGTCGCAACGAACACCTACCCAGGACCGCGAAGCACTGAGGAGAAACTAGGACGGTAGTGTGGGCAGAATTTCTTGTCCCCACCAAACAGGGGGGGGGGACGGGAGGTGAGGGTCCGGAAGGGGACGTCGACGAAAAACCCTTAAAACCTTTCTCGACACCTCCGGAAATCCGAGGAGGGCAAGACGACCGAGATCTATCGGGGGGGAGAGGCAACTCCGATAAGCGGACCGCATCTACACGAAAAAGAAGCACTACTCACTGGCCCACGGAGCACTTTCGCAGAATCCTGAGTCAACGACACCGCACCGGGAAGGAAGGATGTGGAAAAGCTTCGCCGCCACCACCGAATCAGGTGCGAGCGGAATACGCCATGAAGGGCCGGGGGGGTCTTGCGCGAAACAACCCGAAGGTTAGGACCGGGGTCGACGGGGGATCCGGGGGAGGAGTGAAGAGAGAGATCCGCAGACTTTCTCAAGCAACCTCATCGCGCCCCAAAAGCACTTCAAAGGGAGGGACCAAGACGGCTCCCATGAGGCCAAAAGGCTTGAAGCATCACAACTTAAAAAAGCTGACAGGTAACCCGACTCTCCACCACCGCACACGGAAAAAAAATCAGCAACGCGTCACGTCAGAGGAAAATCCGCCAGGAACTGGACAGTCGTCTCAAGGAAGACGCTGCGGGACGGGAAGGTAATCGCGAATCGCTGATCTAGAAAGCACAAAAGGAAAAAAAACTGAGCGCGCCGGTCGGTGACACACATCGAGAATCTCCGGGTGCAAGACATACCTGAAATACAGCGAGTTTCAGAAAAATTCAAAATTTCGTAGAAGAGAGCGGCAGCGTGCCGACGCGAACGACAATACTTTGCAAGGCCAATAAAAAGTGTCCCTGAAAAAAAAAAAAGCCAGGCCAAAGAAAAGCACGCTGCTAACTTGAAGTTCGATATGCGGGACCTGGGGGGGGTGATTCCTCCTTGCTAGGAAGAGTCAGGACTGGGAGGCGCACAAAAACGTCTTCTTAAGTGACCGCGGGCGCACCGGGAACGGGGGCGCACGGAAGATGAACCTACGCCGTTTGTCGAAATAGTGCCAGACTGGCGAAAAAAAAAACTAGGATAGCGGCTCTTGGGATGCTTGGAGGGGACCCATCACACAGAAGCCTGGGCATGGTCTATTTCCGAAAAATGTAAAAGAAAGAAAACCACAGAGGAAGAAAAAGCCCTCGAGACCAGGGCAAGGATTGCACGGAGGTTGACCTTCGAAAAAAAAAAAGGAACGGCGGGAACGACTAGAGAAGACCGGGGAAAAAAGACTTCGTGACTTACTGAGGCTATAACAAATTCATGGCCGGGAAGAAAGGGGAGAACGGCATTCACAGAAGGAAAAGGAGACTAACCCTACTGCCCTCCGACGGCTAGTCAGCCGGGAAAAAAGGAAAAGACGGAGACTAAATTCCATGTTCATGGAGGGAGACGCGGTCGCCGCAAAGGAAAGTGTATGATTGGCGTACGAGGGTCACTCGACTCAGCAGGCGCTGTGGCGGTGAAGAGATCTGGCTTGACAGGGGTCGCCAGCAGACGGCCACCCATCCTGCCGGAGAGGCGGCGCGAAAATCCAGGGAGGGTAAAAGATGCCGGTGGTTGAGAATGTCGCGTCGCACAGACAATCAGGCTCTCCCCAACCAACGCCGAGGACAACGGAAATCATTAAAGAACAGCCGAAAAGGGAGCGGAGAAACTCACAAGCGATTCCGAAAGCAAAAGGAACACACCCTATGTGGAAACCGGGCGCGACGAATTTCGGGAGCGCGCTTTCTCCTACAGTAGACGGGGGGGGGGAAAGGAGGGGAAATGGCTAAGCGGAACAAACCAAAAGACAAAGCCAATCTCAACGGTCACGCAAAAAATTGGCTGGCGCCAGTAGGCAAAGGTGAATAGAAGAGGAACTCTCCTCGTGGTATGGGGCAATAAGGAACGGGGAAGAGTCAGATGTCGGAAAGCAACGTCAACGTCCAAAAAAAAAGGAAAAAACAAATAGGCCCGGCGAGGATTCCGGGGGTCGCTGGCACAGGGCGAATAGGAGCAGAGCGAATCGGGCTACGCTGGAAATCCAAAAAAGATCTACAAATATGCCCGCGAAGAGCGCGAGAGATTTCCCCAAAGGGAAAAAGGAGAGTTAGGTCACCAAGGACGAGTTGCAACGACATAAGGCCCGAGAAGAAGGAAGGATTTCGGATATCTGCCTTCCCATGGGAGTATATCGGAGCTGAGGGCGACGACGCGCAAATAACAAAGGGTATGAAAGGATGAACAAAAAGAAAAAAAGAAGAAAAACAGCCAAATCGGCGAGCTAGCGGCACAGAGGAGTAAAAATGTCTCAAGCTTTCTTTCAGACCCGACCATTTCAAAGACGTAAGCGCAGGGTAAAACGTAAAGGGACGGGCTCAGCGGATCTCTCTCTTTAAGGGGACGTCTGGAGAGAGTCGAAAGGAAAAACTAGACTAAAGCGCTCGAACCTCGTCAACGAATAACAGATTCAAGAAGCAGAAAGAGAAAGAGCAATCGAACTCATGACGGCGATTTGCTAAGCTCAGGGCTGTGGGAAAGGGGGGGCGGGATGGATGAATTGAGGGAGGTTCTGGCCACCAGATTTTCAGAACGGAGAGTCCTGCCCAAAAAAAAAGAAGAACTGGGCGGAGTGTCACGGTGGTGGTGTTTTTCCAGGAAGGGGGACAATTTGGGAAGCAAAAAGCGAAGTGTGAAACAGAATGCATCGCCACAACCCCAAGCGCAGGGCATCTCTTCAACAAAAAACCCAAGGAGAAAAACTCGATCAGGGGGTGGGCGATGGTGGCTTAAATGGAAGGAAGGGGGGTGAGTCAAACGGGAAAGAAACCACCAGTGAAACGCAGTCCACAGTGCGGGCCGACTAGGGGAGTCGCCACCCGGCTTCTACTCTATTTTAAAGAAAAAAAAAGACAAGGAAAAAAAAAAATAAAAGAAAAGTAAATGGTATGCAACCTGGGCCGAGGCTTAGAAAAGGACAGGAACTCAATGCCACGGCGTGGAGCGCAGAAGAATCGTAACGGATACTTCTATCTCCCGGTCCCGGAGAGGCGTCGAGCGGATGCCATAGACAAGGAAAATCGAGCTGTCCGACGCATGTGGAAAAGAGCCTGCGCGTGGTAGGAGGTCCTGCCAGAGCACGGAACTTGGGCGATTTGGGGTAAGTCTACGCTTGACGGGGCGGGAGGGAAAAGCTTTCCTAACTAACGGCGCAGTGCGCCCTTACAAAAAACTTTGCGTACCGATTTATGCCTCTAGAAGGATCCGAGAACGATCGCGTCGGGGGAAAAGCAGTACTCTAGAAACCAAAGAAATTGGCCGGCTGTGTAGAAAAAGAAAGAACGTACAAGTAGAGCGGAGGCAGAAGAGGGGAAAAAAATGGAACGATCATACGCCCCACTCGTGTCCTATGGCCCTCGCGCGCCTCAAGCAACGGGGGAACCAGTTTCGGGACGGTAAAATTAGGCGGTCCAATAGTTTCACAGAGTCTCGCTCCTTCGCGGAACAGAGGCGCGCCATGTTCCTAGCAGGGACCATCGTATGCTGGAGTAGACGTATGGGGGACGCTGGCGGGTGTAATGTAGGTAACATCTGATGCTCTCGACAAGGGGGGGGACACCATCCGAAAAAGCTCGCTGAGATCCAAAAACACAAAAGAGAACGTTTGAAGTGGCGAGTCGAAATTGCTGTGGTGCGGCGCCCGAGCCAGGAAAAATTCTCAATGAGAAAGTGCACTAAACGGCGTAAAATAGGGATAGGGGCGGTACGAGTCAGTGATAATAGGAGCGCGACGGTGATCAGTCCTGTCTCGGGGGAACAGCCGATGCCGGGGAAGAGACTTCAGCTCAGGAGGTGGAAAAGACGAGGTCGCAAAACCAATGGCAGAGTGGACAAAGAAGGGTAGGTTCTAGGACCTCTACGGAGGAAAAAAATAGACAGCAACAACAACACAAACCAGCGCCGCCGTGGGGTCTTTAAGAAGGCCCAGGGGCCAATCACGAAAAGTGTGGAAGACCGCAAGCGAAAACGATCTCCAGCCCCCGAAAACCACTCTCTTATTCCGTAGTAGAAAACGACTCAGAGCTGTTCGGAAGGAGTTCGCGAGGAACACTGGACGCTCGGGACGGCCGCTAGTAAAAAACAGTCCGTCCGGCCGCGACGCGCGAGTTCGGACAGAATTGACGTGCAGAAGAAACATAAAAGATTCTCTATAAGCCTTAAGGTCTGGAATATTGAGTTCTGCCGCATCCTTAGGGGGAGCGTGGAACGAGGGATAGAAGAGCAAATGTGGACGTCTCGAGAGGCGAGAATGATAGGGGGGCGGAGTAGGGTTGGGGAAGCTTTTCACAAAGAACCACTACACAAGCCGCCCATCCGTCCACACAAGGGCGGCGGTGGTCTCGCGCCCACACAGGACCACCAAACGAGCCCTCGCCGCTGCGAAAGATACGAGAAGGCCCGCCATGCATCGGCGGAACGGGTTTCCCTGCGCGGGCGAGGGGGGTACTAGGTTAAAGTGTTCTCACAAAGAACGTGCAGCCCCGGGAAGTTATTAATCCAACACGGGGTAGCCGAAGTAACCCCAGGCACCTCGGGGGACGACGACAATAGGCAACCACAGGTCAAAAAAGCAGATGATGGAAAGTGAAAAGGAGAGTCCGCTTCGTGAAAGAAGGGAAGAAAAAGAGACAGGCGCCAACTGGAGGGGGCAACTTCACCTGTTTTGAAAAAACCCCCCAAAGCTCGATTTTCGCGCGGTTGGGCTACACTCGGAAGGGCAACGAACTGGAAGCTCGTGACTAGGGGAATTTTTTCAGTCAGGGGTGCTTTGGACGAGATGCGAAGCGAGGACGGAACGAAGGACGCAGTGGACAAGAGGAATGACATGGCTAATCGCTGGGCTAGCCTACTACACACGGGGGGCAATAAGGGGTGACCGGCCTGAAGAGTGAGGAAAAAAAAGAAAGAGAATCCCAAAATCAAGAGTCGGAATGCGACAGATCCTCCTGGCCTTGAAGTCCCCGGAAGAGGAGAAATGGGGGGGGGGGGCTCGGACAATGCTGCTCGGAAGAGTAGTGCTCTCTTTTCGGCCGGGGGTGGTCGACGGCAAGGGGGGCGGGAGGTCGGAACAGCGAAGAAGAGGGAAACTAAAAAACAACAACACTAGAGGAATGGGAAGAGAGATCAAGCAGGCGCGGTCGGGACATCCGCCTGGAACTGGGCCACCCGAAGGACAAAGGAGGGTAGAAAATAAGAAAACCTATTAAGAAAGGCGGCAAGGTCCACGTGCAGAGGGGAACCTGATCTCGAAAAGTTACCGTTACTCCTGAAATTACTATCAATCAGAACCTAGTAAGTCAGAAGATCCCAGCTAAAGAAAGAAGAAGTCAGGCAAGGTTCCGCACGCTAAAAGATAGAACTCGGAGAGGGCCATGAGACCCTCGGAGGCAATCTTTCAAAGGACAGCTGACGACAATCGCGGCGCACCCCGGCGGGGGCTCTCGCAACATACCACCACCCTCTCCCCCAATAATGCGGGGTGAGAAAACGCCATGTCTGGGACCGGGCAGCGCTGGCAGAGAATCGGAGCTTTCGCCAATCGCTCATTTTAGCTGAGGGCGCAGCGCGGAGAGGAGCCGGCGAGACGCCAAGGGCAGACACTCGGAAAGCAGCTATCCCCTACTGCGAGTTCGGAAGTTCACCCGCAGGCGTCTACCTGGCAGAGGGGACATGCGAAAAAAGTGAGGAGTATCCAAGACCGAACCACATTCTACACTTCGGAAAGCGGACACTGAGCGAAACGCGAACTAATGGTCAGGAAAACAAAGCAGAAAAGCCAATCTAAGAGGAGCGGGCGCGGGCTTAGGGGGGGGGAACCACCAGGAAAACTAAGGACGCCAGGAGGGAGAGACGACGCAACACGACCACCGCTCGCGACCGGGGATTATCAATCGAGACGAAAGCATTTGCCCTCAAGTGGAGATGGGAAATAGAACTCCCACTCTAAAATAAATGTTCGACGAACTTCCTCGAACGGCAGAAGTCATAAGCGTAAGCTTGAAGGAAGGGGGGGACAAGAACACTCAAAGGCCCCTGGCCTAATATCACGCTGCGGAGAAGAGAGTCTCACAGATAAGGCCAAGGAGGAAAAGACACGACCCTGCAAAAATCGAGGGGGAAATCTACTAGGGGTTTACGAAAACAGGAAGAGAAAACTGGGAATCTCAGGCGATCTAAGGGCCGGGGGAATGAATAATAACCAATTCGCTGGATGATTCTTGCCCATCCGCAGATGGCAACGATGGCGCGCGACGTCCCGCAGAAAATCTACTTGTTGTGTTTCCCCACCGATCTCACACAAGCATTTGCGACCTTCTACTCCCCAAGACAGGGACGGGCCTGTGCAAGTCATGATGCCTCATCATTACAGAGAGCAACAGACCGCAGAGGCATCAAGATAGAAAAAGGAATCGGTATCCAACCGCGGAACCTCCGATGCACGCCCCAGCCTTGAGCAAAGAGCATCGGTCGAACGGAACGCGGCTGGATCGGGAAAAAGAAAGAGGTGCCGAAAAGATCAAAGTCGAGGTGGGCGGCAAACAGGCGAATCAGAAAGACATCGCGCAAAATGGGAACCATGGTCGAGTAAAAAATTCGCAAGCACGAAAGGACCCAATACCGCCATAAGAGCATATAAACGGATACCGGAGAGCCAGGGGGCGGGAAAAGGGGGCACTAAAAAAAGGCCGAAGCGCGGAGCCGGTTCTTAACTTCACTGTGGTCCACAAAAAAGTAACGGAACTGGTCCAGCCCGGCAAAGAGGAAAAGCTCGAGGGAAACCCAAATGGGACAGGAAGGAGACTCGCCAACGTAATTGAACAATTCTTCAAGAAACGCTACTGCCTTAAGGTTGAGTACTATACCTCGTCTCAGGGGGGCAGTTTATAGAGGAAGGAGAGGAAAAAAAAATCGACGGGATGGCCAATAGAAAGACACATCGGGGGCCTAGCGACGTACTATGCGAAATGCGCACGGTTCAGACGACCGCTTCTTTCAAAAAAAGCCAGTTAAGGAGCGTCGCGGTTAACACGGAACAGGAAAAAACGAGGAGGATCGCTTATCGGGGCCAAAAAAAAGGGGGGCAGGCTTGCTTACCTCGGGACCGTGAAGGGCTCTAAAAGAAGAACCTCACCCTGACGAATAGTAGGACTCCGAAGGAGAGGTCAGGGACATACGGGAAAGGGGAGCAGGTGATAACTCGAGGGTGAATGAATCTGTAAAGGGAAAGTCGACTTTGGAGGGGACAAAGACGAGTCGCATTCACCAGCAACGAGAACTGAGCTTGTCACTTGTTTGATTTGGTCCACAAAAAAGATCGTTAAAAAAATGCAACATCGCCCCACGACCAGCAGCGGAGGCATCCTCAAAAAAAAACGGGGAAAAGAGAGAGATTGACCGGAGACTCTTTCGGGGGGAGATGGCAAGAGGCGAATGGGAAAAATTGGTGATGGAAAAAATCGTGAAAAAAAAACAAAGTGAAGCTCGGCGGTGGAGGAAGGGGAGAAGTTACCGCGGAAGTATGTGTGGCCGAAACAGTCAGAACCATCCCAATAAACCTCTTATGAACCGCCATGTTAGCAATCGACCGTCAAGCACGCAAGCGGAGAGAAAAGGAAGGCTATGGACCTGCTCAGGTCCGACGACCGACGGCAAACCCCAGAACATCGCGCGCCAGAGGGAACGAAGGGAATCGACGCAAAAAAAAGAAACAGCCAGAGGCGACCTCGATTGGGACCAAAGAGGTGGGATGTCTGGAAAAAATAGGAAGAAGAAGGGGCGCCTAGAAAAAAGAGGCGAGGAAAAGACGGAGGAATATCTGGGGTCCCCAATCCCAGCGATGCCTCCCGTCGTGACCCCACAGGTACAGGCGAAAATGAAGGATAACCGAACCGAGACGAGAGAGTCTTAAATCTGCAAAGCGGGGACGAAAAAAGATCCAAGTGTCCTGCAGCTGGGAAATACCCAGGGGGAAAGGGGAAAAGTCGGATGATGATCCAAAGGATTTCACGCACCTCGACGGGCTCAGTCTCCCTGTTCAAAAGGGCAGGGGAAAAAAAAATAGACATATGAGCGTCGAGGGGGGGGGAACCACGTCTGCGTATGAGCACTCTGAGAACAGAAGGGCGTCGACCCCTTGGAAATCCATAGAGCGAGCGGCGGAGAACCAGAGTCCTACCACCAAAAAGCGCCGGGGCGCCGACGACGGGGGGCGGACTCCGCTGAACATTTAGAAAATGCGAGGAAGTAATGCGTCAGCTGCGAGCCCGATGGAACCGAACTGAATTCGGCGGTCGAAGGATAGAGGGTCAACTCCGAACAACATCCGAAAGGCGACAAAGGGAGAAAACTGAGGGGCGTGGTGCCCCAGAGCGTGAAAAAAACCGATTAACGCTATTTTCACCTCGTTGGGGAACTCGGTGGTCATCGGACATCTCTTCAAAACAAAACAAAAAATGAGGGGGTCGAATCGATCACCGACTGAAACTGAAGCAAAACGACACAGAAGCCCGTAGCGTCCAGAGCAAGAGAAAAAAGCCCTACCTGGGGTCTTTCGTAAATCCACTGCAGATCGCTTCAAGGGTCGGGGGAAACGGGAAGCTCCCCAGAGGGGAGTCGCTCCGAATGGGTCATCAACAACCAGAGGAAAATTGGTGAAAAATAGGGCGAAAAGACCTCATAGATAAATGACGCGCAAAGGGTAGTGCGGGAGGCGAGGTCTTGGGGAAAAAGCAGAAATGGGTTGAGATCGAAATCAATGAATGGGGAACAAAAAAAGGACTAGATGAAAAGGGGGTGGGAGAGTAGGCCGGTTTTCCGATTCAGCAGTTCAACGCAGGATGGGGTCTCTCAAGAGGACGCGCCATCACGGCCGGGGGTGAGTCCCGCAAGAACGGGATCTGACTGGGTTGGCAGGAAAAAGGGGAACAAACAAGTACTTACATGGGGCAGACTGTTAGCCGGGGGGACCAAGGGGGCAGGGAGGGACTGCCTGACTGCACTAAGAAAAGACGGCACCCATGGGGAACTCAGATAGAGAAACCGTGGAAAAACGGGAAAGAGTGACGGGTGGCATTTTCCACTAGCAGGAAGATGTCTCTCACAAAACATGGGCGGGGTCCAGCGAGGTACACGAAGAACTACAAGTCCAGGCACAGAACCACAGCCCCGTCGAGGAAACTCCTCGGTGGGTCAGGGTAGGGTGAGTGGGGATAACTCCAGGGAAGCTCAGCACCAGCAGAAAGGAACCACTTCAGATGCAGGAGGATAGACACGCGTGAGCGAGAAGAACTCTAGAAGAAGAGTAGAAACGTTGGGCCTTCCTCGAAAGATTGACTGATGTAGACGAAGGGAAAAAGAAAAGATCCTAGCCTGAAAAAGACTCTGCTGATGAGGGGCCTCGCAGGAAGACCGAGGAATATCCATTTAGAGAGTCAAGACTGTGGCGCACTTCTCAAAGGCCAGAGCGGAAAGCGTCAGCACGTTGAAGAAGGTTTGGGCTGCGGATACGGCGGATGGGGGAAAAGAGAACCACTCTAGAAAACAAAAACCCGGGGGAGGAAAAGAGATCACGTCCGCGGGATCCAGCCCCGCCTGCTCCATCGAAAAAAAGGGAAAGTTCACGCATACGCAGAGGCACCTGTAAGAAGAAGGAGCGCAAACGCAGACTAGTCTTCCGGATCAGAGAACTTCCCGGTTGGGGCCTCATTGAAACGAATAAAGGGAAGCTAGAAGAGAAAGAACGCGGAGGTGAGCTAGACAGGAGCACAGAGATACGGTACGTAACGGTCTAAAGAGAAGATGGTCATCAGACTTTTGAAAAAACTGAAAGGGGACTTCACTCTTGACGCAGGAGGGGAGGGGGGGACCAAACCCCATACACACGCGGTTCTACAATGAAACATCGTGCCCAGGTCGAATAATCGAACTGGTTTCACACGGCGCGCGCCTGCTCTCGCCGACGAGGAAAAAAAAAGGGAGGGAACCTCTTCAGAGGAAGGATCTGCGAGGACCAAGTGGGGGGGGAGGAGTGGGCGTAAATCGGGCCGGCCTGGCCTTGCTTGAAGAACAAGGGAGAAAGGGTCGAACCAGGCGAGGTAAATCCGGGCGGGCGACCCCCAAGATGAAGGAGGAATAAAAATCTCGCGTCTCTTTCGCGGCGAGTAAAACGAAAAAGGAAAGTCGACCAGGCCAGGGGCTGATAGAAAAACGCAGACTCCACAAAGAGCGCTTTACCGTAGATAAGAATCATGGGGGCTCGGACGATGGGACGAGAAAGGAAAAAGGAACTGCGGCGAAAAACGAGCGGAGGGAAGGCAAAGACGTATCTGAGGGGATAGAACACAAACAAAACACACCAACAAACCAAAACACCAAAAAAACACAAAAAAAAAAAACAACGAACAGACACCGAGGAGAGGGAAAACAAAAAAAGAAGCAAAGGAATGAACTCTCGGGCTAGACAGGCGCGCCCGGAGGGAGTTCCCCCAAGACGAACCGGGGAAAAAAAGCATGATCGAGGTGGAAGAAAATGACAGAGAGTGGTAGAAAACAGGACGCCAAGCGTGTCTTGAGTTCAGCTGGATAGAAGCAAACCCATGCTGATGCGGTGTGGAGGGGAAGGGATCGAATCGTAAAAAAATGGGCGAAGAAAGGGGGGCACGAATCCTGGTTGAGTGCAACAAATCAGGAGCGCCACTAAAACAGGCATAAAGTCTTTATGCCTGCTAACCTCTCATTACAGTATGGCAAAGTCTAGAGACAAACCTCAACCACTGTCTCATAAAAATAAGGGAAGGTAGACAGTTTGAGAAAGTGCAAGCAAATCCGCTTTTCAACTCCGTATAAGTGGGAGTCACCGTCTCTGATCAGCTCTAGCAGATATTGGGAAAAAAAAAAACGATCATTATCCCAAAAAGGCAAACACGGACAAGACGCTCCTCATCATCAGGGAAGGGATTGTTGCAAAGGATACTCTGAAAGACGCTGGGAAACCGATCATACGTCTCGGAGAAGAGACGAGGGCATCGTACACGAGCGATGATCTTAAAAAAGATTTCAGACTCTACTACCTGCGTTCGAATCAGGAATGGAGGTGGCTGAAATGGAGCGATCGAAAAAAGAGTGGAGGCACAACGACAAGGACATCGTCAAACCATTTACAGGAAATAAAGGCGGCCATTTCGCAAAGCGCAAACGCGTCGTGCTGGACAGGAAAACACAAGCTTAGCGATGAACGCGCAAAAGGGGAGGCGACGGTCGGCCGGCTCGAAAGAGGGGGCGACGCAAGCGGGAACAAGAGGACCGCACTCTCTACAAGCAGGTAACGCGAAAAAAGCACCTCAGAAAAAAGAGAGGAGAGCAGAGGAACGATTGACGGCGAGGTAATAAACGGGACAGAAGGGGGGAGAGGAAAGCATGGACATCAGTTGGTAGGAACAAACGCGCGCAGTCGAACGGGGCGGGCAGACAGGGGGGGGTGGGAGCCATGGCCATAAACAAAAAAGCAGGTTCGAACAAGAAACGAAAAAAAAAAAGCAGGCTCGGGCGATCACAGAACAACGGGGAAGGGAAGAAAAAGAATCGAAAAAAACTAGAAATCAGGGAGATGGACTGGTCTTACCGCCGGGGGGACGCCGTTGGGGGGGAAGGGGACAAAAGACACCACCAGTGGCAGAGAAGAGGGGAGGGGGCTGAGACAACGCGTCGTAACGATTGGGGGAAAACAATTCGCCTACAAAAAACTGATAATGGAAACCCACAACGAAGGTAGCTCAAGAAAAGAGCACGCGCTCAGATAAGCGTAAAATGATAAGTGAGGAGATTTCCGACATACGCAAGAAACCCGCGGAAAATCACGAAGGAGCCGCCAATCGAAGACGAGAGAAAAACCGACCAAGGAAGAAAAATTGTCTGGGGGACGCGCGCGGACTTGGACTTGCTGGAAAAAAAAAAGAAAACTCATTTAGCAAAAAATGACTCTGCAGAAGGGGGGAAAACTCGGAGGTCAGAGGGGGAAGACCACGCAGTGTAGGGGGTGGACACGCTCATGCAACGTAAACGAAAAAGACTGGGTACCCGAACGAAGGAAAGTCGGGAAGGAGGGGGTGGGACAACTAGTCTCACTAAAAAGCGACTCCGTGTCCTTCGAGGCCTCGCGACGCTCTCAGTTGGGGAAAGCGTGCCGAAGCAAGCAGAGTCAGAGATTCCGGGGGGGAGTCACCGGGCAACGTACCCACAAATGAAATGCGGGAGGTGGGGTGACAATGGGGCGGAGTGCGACGCTGTAAGGGGGGAGCAACGGTCATCAGAAAAGCCATCTGATAAGCGCCGTGTGCCCACAACTCGCACCGGATAAAGGGCGGCGATTGGCTTGGAGCACTACACGATGCAAGGACTCAAATAGAAGACGGAGGAAAAGAGGAACGTAGATATTCTTTTGGCACGGGGGGGGATTCATGAGCCAACTTGGAGTATGATTCCTTCAGACGGTTACGGCACAACACCGAGGAGAGGGGGAGAGGGGGGGAAGAAAGAAGGGGAAAACTGTACAAAAGCAGGCGGAGAGCATAACACAGCTCACACACGACCCAAAGGAGGACGGTCAAACTGAAAGGGGGGGGAGGACAAGATGAAAAACAAAACTAGGGATTGAAGTCGAGGAGAAAGCCTCTTCAGCAAACCCATGACTGGATTTATCGAAACAGATAGAAAACTCCCTCTCTCTGCGAAGGGAGTAAGGGAAAGAAGAAGGACAGGGCATCCCAGAGGTTTCCAAACAGGAATTTGGATCGGCGAAGGCCCCGCAGAAAAAGCGAATAAAACCGACGGGGTCCTTCGCGAGAGCAGGGAAAAAAAAATCTGGAGAGGGGGCAAAGAAAGACCGAGCAAATGATGGCAGCAGAGGAGAAGAAGAGAGGTGCTTGGGTTTCAAAGCAAGATAAAAAAAACGGGCACAGTCGTCGTGGGGCGAGACAAAGGAAGACGTAATAGGCCTCGCCATTCATAGTCAGGGGGTCGGAAAGCGCGGGGGGGGGAACGGAAAGAAAACAAAAAAAACGCCCCCAACCACGCATTGCTACCAGAGGGGAATCACTGGGGCGCCGGAACGCCGCGTAACGAAGAAAAAGGGACAACCAAAAGGTCAGCAGCTCAAAACTGATTGCAAGAAGGAGAAAGTCATATGGAGCGATTAACGAAAAACCCCCCAAGAACTTCTCGATTTTCGTCAGAGAAAGGGCATTAAAGGCTGAAAGAAAAGGAAAATAAACTCGAGGGGTTGGCATATGGCACAAGACGAGATCCGGGACGAAACGGAAAGTTGAAGGATGAAACGAGAGAGAAGAGAGTCGAAAAGGCGACATCAAACAACTATACGCGCTCGAATTCAACGGCCAAAAGTATCGAAGAAGAAGAAAGTGCAGGTCCCTCATGGCGGGAGAAAGATCAAGTAATAAAGTACTGCGGGCGAAGTCAGGGAACCGCCCAGCGCAAGACTAGTCTACTGCACTGGGGTGAAAAAGGAGGGAGGGAACGGGCGAGCGAGG
>Ga0179593_1388319_pt1 | contig 14444 bp, 16 predicted proteins | sample CZODoug2_1_08_16_FD_185931 | JGI IMG/M metagenome (GOLD analysis project Ga0179593, IMG submission 185931) | Vadose zone soil fungal communities from Angelo Coast Range Reserve, California, USA - CZODoug2_1_08_16fungal (PacBio error correction) | ecosystem: Environmental > Terrestrial > Soil >...
TGGGGGAAAGCGGGAGGGGGGAAGCAGGAAAGGGGGAGATGGGGAGGCTCCATTTTATCTGCGTTACCGCGATCTCAGTTTTTCACAGGGGCGACAGCAGGATGGGACGAGCTTTGCCTTCCAAATACCCTCGGTTTGACTTAGAAAGGGAAAAACAGGAACCACGGGGGGACAAAAGGCGGGTGTGGTCCACAAAAAAGCAGTCGGCTAAAAGACTGGAACCAAATTTGGCGAGTGCGGTCGTATGTCGTCCATCCTGTCGGGGGGGTTGGAGAGTTGTGGGATAATGAGTCAAGCAAGCCCACAAAACGCGGGGTCAGACGTAATTACCAAGTAAATCAATCGCTGTCGTACGTCTTGAAGCGCTGCGGCTCTGCAGGGTGGCCAGGCAGTTCTGTAGAAGGTGACAAAAATTTTCGGCGTGAAAAGAGAAAAAAAGAGGCAGTTGCGTTCTAGGAACTGGTGGACTCGGAAGGCGGAAGTCATCTTCATGTATGGGCTGCCCTATTCGATTGGGCAGGCTGCCGATTAAAAAAGTAACCATCCCCAGCCAGCTAAAATGCGACTGCGAGAAACAGGCAACGGTGGCTGGGATAGAGAAAAACACTACAAGTTGATGCTGCTTTGCTTTTCTCCGCTGCTTGCAGGCGCCCAAACGGTCGCCAGAACCCATTGCTTCTGTCAATGATTCATGGACAAAAACGACGAAGGAGAGAGGAGACGGGACGGGAAGATCTAGTCAGGCTGCCACTATCTTTGGGTTATGCGCTTGCAGTTCAAAGGGCGAAATATCAAATTCTTCCCTGCAGGGTTCCTCTAGGTGAGGGAGAACGAAAGGGTGCCTTGATGATCTGACACTGGGGGGTCCAAAAAAAGTAAAAAAGAAGTCTAGGACACTATGTCTTTTGTTACCGATAGGCGAATACATATCGGATACACGTAGTCCTAGAGACATTAATAAGGCGTCGGAGCGGACTGATCCGCCGCCGCTACGCTATCAAGAAGGGGTAGGAGGAAAAGGAGCTGGATATATATCAAGCATCTCTACTTCGGCTGCTCTCGGAACGATCAGTGATGCTAAAATAGCCGCCTAATGCGACGAGGAAAACGAGCCTGGAAAAGAAAGTAAAAAAAGAAGCTAAACAACGCCTTTGCCGCGATACACACGCCGCACACCCCGCTCCGCCAAATCAGCGGCAACGAGGGAAAAAGAACGCGGAGAATCTCTTCCTCTGAAGACTAAAAAGGAGAAAAGGGCGGGCGAAAGCAGCAAAATGTCTTCTGGGCCAAAGGGCCGGCGCCTGACAACTACGCGGCTAGAGCTCTCTGGACCGGAGGAGTTTCTAGGGGCCGAAGGGGTGCAGCTACCGAAGTTACTTAACTAAAGAGCGCTGGTGATGGAAGGCCGGTCCATAGGGCAAGCATACCTCCGAGGTTTCCACACGAAGGTGACGGAAAAAAGGACAAACAACCTATGACAAATTGTTTCTTAACGTTTGGCGCGGCAAACAAGCGCTGCCCGAAGTCTGGCGGACACCTGAAAAGGAGGGGTCAGGAGTCGAAAGGGAAATGCGTCATCCTTTAGAAAACCCGTCTGTCAACGCAATCGGCGCCGACGTGTCCGAGGGGGGCTATCGACGGAGGCAGAAGTGGGTTCGTCTCGTTGAGGGGCTATAAGACCGTCGGCTAGAGTTGGCGGCTTGGCCAAGTCGGAAGGTCCGCAAAACTAGAGCAAAGACACAAAGCGCCCGAAGTCAAAATTCAGTACCACCGACTGCCGATGCGGTGTATTACGTGGCAGCATCCATTGGTGAGAAAAGGAGGATGGTGGCGGAGACACTGGCAGAAGGAAATAGCCTCGGGGGGCATTGGGGCTCCTAAACCAGCAGCAATTACGCTTGGGGTGCACATCAGAGTCTGTGGAATTCCGCTCCGTTGGGGGGCTAAAAATGGGGCCAACAAGGAATCGCCACCAGGACACTACCGGCGAACCAGGCCATCCTAAGAAGAGAGGAGTGTGGTCGGGGAAGAGTCCTGCTAAACGGGGATATGCAAGCAAACGGGCCAGGTTTGTCCGGACTCGGGAAGTGGAGGACCAAAGCGAAAAAAAGGGACGTCCCAAGCACTATCGGCTTTTGGAGCGACACAGTCCTTGAAGATAGGTGTCCAAAAGCGGACAAAAGATGCGTTGCAAAGATCTCGGCAGGGGAGAGGAAAAAGATAAGCGTCTTAACCTAGGTAGTTTCCCCTAGGAACACACCGGCTGGCTGGCCAAGGACGACAAAACAGTCTCCTTGGGCCGAAGGACCTCCATGAGCAAAGAGAGGGAAAAACCGGCAGCGAAGTATTTAAGACGAAAATATGGAAGGCGGGAGGGGGGAGGGCCAAGTACCTCAAAAGGAAGGAATCATGCCGGGAGATCGGATGAAGGCGGGCCGTCTGGCGTAACCAAATAGCTGGCGGGAAAAAAAGAGCCCCGCTGGATAAAGGAAATCGCCTGAAATGCTGGCTCGGAAAAGCCGCAAGTCAAAGGCCAAAAAGTGGGCGAGTACGGAGTGTCGAATACGTAAGCGGGGGGAAGTTCTAGGAGGAAAGAGGGGCTCGAAAAAAAAACTCCTATTCGTTGAGGGGATGACAATATTATATGAATGCGGAGTGTACGCTGACCCAAAACGCGCGACATTCATCCTTCCCTCTATACCACTACATAGGATGCTAATCTGCTCACGCGAAGAGGGGCATTTGATCATGGCGTTCCGACAGGCTATCCTTTCAGTCATGCTTCCCGGGGCGAGGCGAAATCAAGGGTGGGTCCAAGTCCTTGCGCCAGCAGAGTGACCGAACGGCTCGGCGGCACACGGGGGCGATCATTATCATCGTCGTGCGCTCCTATAAGCCCAAGGGGAGGAAATAAATTCGCGTGGGGCGGTGTAACCGAGCGGCTTGTTAGCGGGGCTTCGCCCATAGGATGTTGGCGGGTCCGTGCGGAGGGTACTCTAATGCGCGCGAAGTTATTTTCCTCTAAGGAAGAAAGAAATAGAAGCGGCAAAAAATGGGGAAACTTTTGGTTTCATGGGGGTGACAAAGGGGGAACTTGGCGCGCAAAAACTCGGGAGTCAATAACGTGGGCGCTTTGGAAACAACAAAGTTGGGCCGCGAGGGAGGGGAACCGAATCCTTTCTGTTATTGTGCATTCAACGTCGCGGCAGCGGGCAGCGGGGGGGGAGGCAATCAGAGCTAGCTCTGTTAACGGAGAGAGGTGTCCAGTGGCAGAAAAACAGGTGGGGGCCATGGGACACTCTGGACTACGGCATCGGGAATACGTGCTCAAAGCGGGGGATGGACGGGAGAGAACGAATTGGCCTAAGAGCGCGGCTGCATCGAGCGCCCAAATGAGCCGGGCGTACACGGGGTACGGGGAATCGACCTCTGCCTGTGAGATCAAGGAGTTCGCGGGATAAGGCTTGCGCGCGATGGCGGCAGATATAGGCATGTCCGGCTGCGGGTTGAGACGACAACTCATCGCCTAGAAAGGGGGGGCTGCGATCAAGGCGCAGCATTTCTGCGAGGTGTCGTGCCCAGCAGGTCGGGAAGTCAGAGGGGGCAAAACTACGGTTTTAAAACCGCTGACGGCGTTAGCAATCGCACCTGACGCCTCTCGCCGGTTCATTGTTTGACGCAGGTCACAGGAAAAAGGGCAGCCTTGTGATCCGCGCGTAAAAAAGGGGGTCGGATCGCAAAAACTGAGGTTGTTGGGAAAAACTCGTGGGTACTTTGGCAAAGGCTTCTGAACGGATGGATGCAAAAGAGTAGGAGCTTCAGGGTCCCTCATCCCAACCCCCCCCGGAACCCCCCCCCCAAAAAAAAAAAAAAAAAAAAACCACCCACCCCCCCTCCCCCCCCCGGCAGCCCTTGAAAAGCAAGGAAGGGTAAGTGGCAAAATGTGGCGAAAATCAGAGAGAGAGGGCGTCGGCCTCGGCTGCCCGCAAAATGGTCATAGCGCTGGCACATTGGGGCGGGCGGCGTTTTTTAGGGGGCTGCGTTCAAAGACATGAGAAGTTGCGTCTGTCAGAGGGGCGAGAGGGAGAGTGCGTCTGTGGGGCAACGTGGCAGGGGGGGGTGTGTTGCTGAGGACGCTGTTGCGGCATGGGCGATCGACCAAGGGGGTGGGAGAGGAGAGTTACTTGGAAGGTTTTCGACCCATCAGGCAGGCGGCGGGGCTGGAGGCATTAGGCGTCCGATGCATATTCCGATGCTTCATGGCAGCGTCGGATGCGGCGATTGCGCTAAACAAAAATAACGCAGTGGATCGAAATGATGCGGCGGCGTTCAAAAAGAAAGCGCGCTCGGACAACGCGCTGGCATAATTCGTCAGGGAGCAGGGCGACTATTCTGAACTGAAGTCTAGATAATGTAATTGGACTCTGCGGAGTGAGTCATTACGATCAGAAAAATAGCAAGGCGAGAAAAATTGAAAAGTTCACCGAGGGGGGATCTCTGCGGTCCGGCTTTACTAATGATCAGTCGGCACTGTCGGCGAAAGGCCGCCCAACCGTATCGGCATGGTAACCGCAGAGATAAATGGACCTTATAATTTCATTCAAGTCTCGTGAGGGCGCGGGGGCTCTTGCACGCCGACAGGCAAGTGAGGCGAATTGGTTGCTCTGCTTGAGACTCTGGGGAAAGCATCCCCCCAAACAATCCGTCCACATGACCTACAGGGGTGAGTACGGGGAAGTGTGGGTGGTCTAGTATATGGGGGGCGCCGAGCTGAAGGCACGCTGGGTTTTATTAAGGTCTGGGTCTGGACTTGGGGGGAGCGATGCGTCTCAAGCGAAGGGGCTGCCATCACATGAAGCTTCTCGACGGTCTCGTCTCGTGAGCCGACAAAGGAAGAGACGCGCAACCGCGGTGTGTGGATGGGGTCTATGTGCGCGGGTGCTCGCCAAAAAGGCCTGGCTGCTGCAAATGCGGCAATAGGCGGGCGGTTGCAAACGATTACTCTTATCTACATTCTGGCGTCGGGCACGTTGTGAGACAGGACGGAAGGCCTCGCAAAAATGGGTAATGGGAGTGAAGTAACAGGCACGAAAAAAGCAAAAAGAGGGAGGGAATCGAATTGGGCCTAGTTGTCTTCTTCACTTTTACATCAAACCCCAAGACTTGGACGTTGCGAGGATTAAGGGTCCAATTATATTGGAGGCCAAGGCTAGAATCAAGGGCTGCGAGATGAAATTGGTGAGAGCTTTTGGAAGCTTCAAAGGCAAACTTACATAGATGTAGAAAGGGATAAGATTGATTCGCAAAAAAACTAGAGAAAAAAGGAGGAGGGGGGAGAGAGATTATTTAGCGTTGTCTTGGCACGATGTTAGCAAAAGAGAATTTTTTTTTGGGGGGATAGTGGGGGAAGTTGTCATCGAGCGAGGAGGAGGCGACAAAGGGACCTTGACGCGATTGACCATAACGCACCCACGGCAATTTCGTGAAAAATTGGAAAAGATGAAAAGAAGGCACATATGCTTTATGGACTTCGTAGTTACTAAATTCAGGGGGCTGTCTAAATTGGGGGGGGGCGAGGAGGGGGTCAAGAATGCGAGGCGCACACACTCTTGCGACAAGAGCCATCCTCCGTGAAAGTGTTTGACAAAAACCGTGCTTCCCGCGCAGTTGCCGATTATACCCTAGGTCATTTCCGTCAAGGCTCATCTGTGAAGATAAGAAAAGCCGCGGAAGGGCTTGTTCTACGTGGTAGCTGGGGCCTGAGTCGTCGAGGACATGTGGTCGGCCAGCAAGCATAGATTGGCGTCGCTCAATTCAGGGACCAACACTCTTCAAAAAAAAGAAGACGGCGTACCGAGCAAGGCGGGAAAAAGTGGCAACTGTCTTTCTCTTAAACCTCTATTCCGTAAAAGGAATGAGTACCCAAGGGGACTGCCGCTCAATGGCGGCAAGAAAAACACGGGGAGGCAAAGAACGAACAAGGCCGTGTCAAGAGAGATCAATGTCCGCCTTCGAAAAGGTCGGATGCGGGCGATGTATGCTTGCGAGGAACAAAAATCGATGTAGGGGGTGAGGCCTTTGCAGTGGGAAGGGGCGATACGATCAAACGTCAAGCTGAAGGTGCAGGTGCCAACTGGAGCGTTTTCCTTCCTACGATGTGCTGCTATCGACCTGAAAGAATTAAAAAAAGGTGGAGAGAGGAAAGCAGGTGGTGGAAGGGAGAACATATTCGACATACAAACGAAAAAAAAACCGAGACATTCTGAAAAAGGGTCGAGGTGCTGGGGAATCTCACTGACCCGCTCGCGAAGAGAGGGGAGATGAACTGACCGGGTGAGAAGGAGCGATCGCCGGGCGGACTATGTGTCAGCGAGAAATGAATACGCTAATACCGCCAATGACGCAGAAACGCGAGGAGTCGCTCCAACGGGCCAAACGTCACTCGCGGCGCGAAAACCCACAGGGCGGTTAGAGGGCGGAGCGAAACGACGCGCCCCACCACCTGGCTAGCCCACAACTGAAGGAGAAAAGCCTCAGAAAACGCCGTTCTGCGAAGGGAAGAAAATGATGAGAAGGGAGGCGAAGCAAAAAAGAACTCAGGGCGCCAAGGGCAAGCCAATGACAACGCGGAGTTCTATCCGAGGCCGCGAGCCGATGAGCGAGTCTGGAGGTGACGAAAAGTTTCAGAGAAACGAGGACCGAAGACCCCGATGCCGCAGCAGGAGGGGGAGGATAAAAAGGGAAGCCGACAATAAATTGAAGCATACTCAGATGGGGCATGGCATTTGGCAACCGTAGCTAGCTTGTCAGATGACCTTTTAACACCTTTCTGGAAAGGTTGGGGATCGACCGAATGGGGCGCGGGCTCTACACAAGCCGGCGGATTGAGGACTGCAACAAGTGAAAGTAGTAGTAAGGGGTTCAGGCGGTTCGAGCGATAAAGTCCAGTTTTAAAACCGAAGGTGTGAAAAAGCTCGACGCAAGAACCATTCGCTTGGAGAGAAGCAGACAAATGCCGGAAGGTAAAAACTCGACATGTCAAGCAGCGTGAGTTGGTACCTGAAAGGGGCCCGGGGGGGATGTGCCCGTAAGAGAGAAAGCGACGCTCTGCTCGGAAGGGAAAGCACGGGGAAAGATGTAATCGCGCTAGACGCTGCGAATTACGATGGCAAGCGCCATGTTTTAAAGCTACGCGGATGCAGTTTGGGCTAGAAACGGCGCAGAACGGCCTAGCGGCTTTCGTATATACGAATTCAGGGGTGACCGTATGAAGGCGGTGGAGCCGTATTGAAGTGGGTTTAAACAGGGACGCACCAATGACTGAAAAAATCTAACTCGCGCTCCGAGAGAAAAGAAGATCAGTGTGGGTTGGGCTAGCACGTGAATTCAACAAACTCTCAGGGGGGGGGGGGGAAACGCGTATCGCGGGGGATGCGGAAATCGGCAGTAAAAAAACGTGCTGCTCAAACAAGGAAGTGAGGGCCAAGGGGGGGTTTGATGGCGACACCGTTCCTGTAAAAAGACGGGGGCCCAAAAACTCAAAATAACGTGGGTCGCGTCTTAGATGCATCGGCTTGAGTGCTGAAAAAGAAGACTACTTAGCTAATGAAAAAGACACTGATAGGAAAGACTAAAAGCCGGGGCGACGACCTAGGGTAATTCCGCTGTGCGTTGAAAAACGGCGCAAAGCGAAGTAGTTTACATCGAAATAGGGTCGTACTGATGCCGAGACGCCAAGAGGGGGAGAAACGTCGGGCGCCAGGTGTGGGGCGCGCGTATTATTGGAGGTCAGGGGGCGAATCAATATTTAGGGGGGTACTGTTTACGGGGGATCACGTGGAGGCTCGCGTTCAAAATTGAAGATGAACAGGAGAATTTCCCTTTTAAAGGTTTGAAGCTTCAATTAATGAAGAAGAGCCAGTTCTTTGCGATAAAAAGTTGTACGCGTCGTGGGGGGTGAGTCACGTGCGCATCTTCTTCACAAAAAAAAAATTAGGAGGAGGGGAAAGAATAGAAAATTAGCTTGGACTCTAGATATCGCGCTGATAAGTTCACAGTTCACGCGGGGCGTGAATGATTGGCGTCGGTCGAAGGCAGAATTGTGAGAGTTATGATATGGAAGGAAGGGGAGGACGGTGGCGATCGAGGAGGAGGGGAGAAGGGTAAACGGAGAAAAAGGTGAAGAGAACGAGGGGGGAGGGAGACGGGTGACGGGAGAATGGTCCGTAAGAGGGGAAGAAGAACGGAGTGCGGGGGAAGAGAGTAAAGTAGAGGGGGGGAGGGTAGCAAGGAGAGTGGCGAGAAGGGGATGGGGGAGGAGAAAAGAGGGGGAGGGAGGGGAAGAGGTAAGATGGGAGGAGCGCGGCAAAGAGTGAAGGCAAGGGAAGGAAGAAGTATAAGGGCGGGGGGCTAAGAGAAAGTTGGGCAATGGGTAAAGGGTGGTGAGAGGGAGGGGATGGAGAGGGGAGAGAGAACTGATGAGGACGAAGGGGAAGGAGAAAGAGCATACAGGTTCGTGGTGGCCGAAAAGGGGCGGAGTGGGGCCAGTGGAGAGAAGAGGGGGGATATTGGAGTTGAGACGGGGGGAGGAATAAAGAGACAGGGGGGAGGAGGGGGGCTTAAGGGAGAACTAGATAGGTCAAGGAGGGAGCGAAGAGAATGAGAGGGGTAGGTGAGTGATATGAGAGGTGAAGGGGCGGATTGCCTGGGGGAAAGGACAAGGGGCGGAAGGGGGTGAGGGGAGGCGGTGATGGAAGAGGAAGTGGGAGTAAGTTGAGACAGTGGGGTTAAGGGTGTGAGAATGGTAGAGAGGGGGTAGAGATAGCGATGTGAGAAAAGAGGCGAAAATGGAGCGATGTGGGAAACTCATGGAGTGGAAGAGAGGACGGACCGGAATGGTAAAAAGAGGTGGGCAGGGAGAAGTTAAGAGGAGGAGGAGGTGTGGGGGCCGGGAGTAAATAGGGGGGGAGGGAGGGATCAGGTCGGGTGGGGTGAGAAATAGGGGGTGCAATCAGCATGGACGAGAGAAAAAAGGAGTGGGAGGGATAAGGGGAAAGTTTGGGTCGCTCATTGAGTGGGTGATGGGTGAGAGGGGGGAAGGGGAGGAAGTGTGGGGGTGGGAAAGTAGTAAAAGACGCGGGGGGGTATTGGTGGGGGGCAGGGAGGAGAAGGGGCGGGGGGGGAAGGCGGGGAAAGGCGAATGGAATGTGTGACGTGGGCCGAGAGGGGGAAGATGCTGTGGAAAGTTACTCTACCCTCTTTCTGGAGAAGGAGGGGGGGAGCATTAAAGATGGGGTTTAGACTATAGAGGCCCTACTTCCTCCGGCAAGAGCCAAAATTGAAATCTTGCGTGCGGGATCCTGAAGGAACCAATGGTTCTAGAGATAACTGAGAGGCGTGGTGCAAATCTAATCTTCGTGCTTGCCCGGGCCGTGCAAGTGTTTGCGACAGTGGTCGGGCAACGTTTGCATTGGGGCGAAAAGAAAGTAGGGGACCGGGGGGGGGGGGGGGAGTATTATTTAAGTCCACGGGTGATATGGATACTCGCACGGTTTGTAGAAGTTTGGCAAAGGGGGGGGGGGGGCAGTAAGTATAGGTGCGGAGCCACAAATCATGACGGGGTGCGAGACCGTGGGTGTCCAGCCATCGTGAGAGAATGTGAGGACCGGCCAGGGGCGTTGGTAATTGCCTGCTCAGCGAAGCCACGGCGTGCACAGAGCAGACTCATGCGTCTTCTCGGTGTCTTCCGGGTTGCGGAAGAAGAAATTGGAAGGTGGGGGCTAGGACATGGGGGGCCATTTTTGAACCAAAGCGCTATCTTACCGACTAAGACTCCACTCGGTGGTGGGGAGGTAGCGAATGCTGCTCCGAGGGCTCGCTGGTGTCGAAAGCGTAGAGCCGTATGAGGTAAAATGTACGGGCGGTACATCGCTGTTCGTCAGCGGATAGAATGGTATTGATATGATTGAACAGGAGCGAAGGGGGGGAAGAGCGGCGGATAAATATAGTCTGGGGGGGGGGGGTTGGGGCGGCGGCGGGTCTAGTCATCAACTCCGCAAGGTGTCAGCTAGAACGGATCGCTAATTCATTTTCTGGGCAGGGGGGGGTGTTCGCATAGGGGGGTCTAAAGAAAAGGGGTCGGGATTCGCGCAACGTTGGAAACTGGATGACGCTTTAAGAAGAAGATGACCCGCTCATCCGTCATTGACGCAAGTCGAAAAGAGACGGCAAAAGACTGTGTGGGAGGGAGAGGGGGAAAGAATGGGTCGAGAACAAGGCAGGTTTGGTCCACAGCCTCGCAGGCTGCTCTAATATGGACTGAAGGCGGATTGAAAACACTTGGTAGAAGGGTGCTTCTTGACTCAAAGGAACGTTGCGGGACACGTACAGGGTGGGATTCTAGGATGCAGGGGTGTCAAGCTGAACGAGTCATGCAGGATGGCGGGCTGCGGACAGAAACCAGAGTGGGTGGGGCTCTTGAAGAATGGGCTGGGACGGGAGTTTTGGGGGGGGTGCTGCTGTTCAGTTGCTTCAGGGGCGCAGCGGATATTCGGAAGGTTCTGGTTGGGGGGAAGAGGGGACGGGTGTGGGGGGGGGGGGGGAGGGGGGACGACTGTGCGGGCGGAGCGACGCCAGGGGGGGGTGTTGGCAGGAAAAAAAAATGGAGTTGAAGTAGCTTTCCCTGTTAGCTTCAAGGGGGGAGGGGAATTAGCGCCTAGAGAAGGAAGAGCTTGGCAGCCTGAAAGAGGGATGGAGGGGGGGGATATAGAGACCCGGCCTAGGAAAAGGCTTTGGGGTCCGAAGTCGAAGACGTCGCTGCAAAGGCGCGGTATTCTGACCGATAGGAAGGGTATTGCGGCCAAGAAGGGAAACAAAACGAACATTGTGGCAGAGCCGGACTGGGAAAGGAGCAGGCAAAAAAAAAAAAAAAAAAAAAATCGATAAAAAGCAAGAAAGTCGTCGGACGGAGGATCGTGGAAACAGGAGAGGTTGTCTTATCTGTACGTGTGGGAAAAGAGGCGGAATATGGCGAAAAAATGTCATAAGCCCATTTAGCTGGCAGAGCGTCGGCTCGTCTACGAAAGTAGAAAAGGGGAAGGCTGGAGGAGGTTAGGACGTTCTGGGCCTTCCTTCTTCGGTTAGTGTCTGGTGCGCTTCGGAGTCTTCCGAGTTCAGTGACGAGGGGAAGAGGAAAAAGAAAGAGATGAATGTTAGGGGGGGGGGGGGGTTGACTGGAGTTATCATTCCTTTACCCTCTGTTTGCCGCTTATTATTGTAGGGGGGTGCGGTGTGGTATTTTACTTTGGTAGGAGAGAGTCCCATCGAGGGGACATTCTCAGAGAATAATCTTCTTCGGCCACTGGGAACGCTCGGCCCCGCCGAAAGACATAACGTTCTGGGGAGACGATATGATGCCGTCTCTGAATGAGAAGAATTACTTGTGCTGGCAATTTCGGGAGGGTAGGGCAAACGCTATGAAAGAAGTATAGAACTTTGGATCGGGCTGCGTTATCCGCGACGGAGGACAAAGAGCAAAAATGTGGCGCGCTAGTCTGATACTAAGAATGCACATCGAGGAGATTCTGCATGTCTTTGCCCGAGGAGAGGAAAATCGGAAGACTGATGTGCTCTTTGGAGGGCGTGAAAAGGGTTAAAGAGATTGCGGGCAGACCGGTCATCTGGGAGAAAGGGACTGCGAGGTTCGATAACTACGCCCACAATCTATTGTCGGTCCTAGACCGGAAAGGAGAAAATCTCTCTCAAAAAAAAAAAAATTCAGAAGGAAAGAAATATGGAGGGGGAGGATCAGGACTGGAGATGGGGAAAAAAAGGGGGGGTCGGGCAAACAAGGGTCTTTCCGCAAGATCGCGTTTGGGTCACATCGAGGAAGGGTCAGTGATAGGTGTCAAAAATGGTCCGCGCAAATGACTGAAAATTACGAAGTCAGAGCAAAGGGAAGATGTCGATTGAAAGTTGGAGCTAGGGAAAAAGGGGCATTTATTTGCGAGTGGACTGATACGCGCCAGACGCATCGCGAAGTTTTTGCTAGGTGGCTCATCACGTCGCTCACAAGAAAGTGCCTCAAGACGAAAGGTGGGTCGCATCATTCGGGAAAGTCGTTGCACAGCGCGCTGCAAGGAGTTAGGGCCAGGCAGGTCCTGGACGGCATACTGGGACTATGGGCGGCAATGAGGGGGCGGCATCCAGCACCGCGGAGCGTCTTTCTGCGTTTTCCGATGAGAAGGGGCCTATTGCATCGAGGGGGAGGGGCATCCGCGTCGGATGCTCGAGGTCGATCGGATCTCCGCCAGGCAAAGATCGGGCGAACAGCACGAGGGTGCAAAGTGGGCGCACATCTTAAACCATGAAGAAAGCTTAATCTGACTGGGGGATTTAGAAAAAAAATGTGAATTTCAAGTCCTGGAAAGAGTCGGCGGCCGGGATCGCCTCAACTACAGTGCCAGTCAGAGTCTTCACGAGCCGCGAGGCGGGAGATACTTTCGGGGATAGAAGGCAGGCGATAAAAGAGGAGACGGGCTTGACTATGGAGTTCGCAGGGAAACAACGTCAAGCTGGAACGTCTGGGGAAAAATCGTTCGTTACAGAAGGAAAAGGTTGATATGGGCTGAACCAGAAAAGGGTAGGAAGGCGCGAGGAGCAGCTAATGTCGTTTTTCCGGGGAGTAATCGCGCATCGAGACGGAAGGCAGGGGGGCGCGTCGAGCTCTTCGCGGACGGCAGAAGGCTGCCTTCGTCAAGGAGAGGGGAAAAAGAGAGGAGTAGGGAGGCCTCCCGCATCCTCATTGAGCTGTCAGCTCGATCGAGGGCTAATGCTCTCTAAGAGTCTGAAGATGGAGGGGGGCCGGCTCGGGAACGGAACTTAAGCAGTCTACACCCCTGGAGTAGGTCGGGACACGCCCTACTTCCGTCTCCTCCCCAAAAAAGCAGTGTAGAAAGGGGGCAGAGAAAAAAGAACGGGCCGCTCAGCTCCGCGAAGCTGAAAGTCAACCTGCGAAAAGCAGCCAATAAAATGATGCCCCCTCATGGAAAAGATGAGGGGCCGGGAACGGGACGTAGGACTAGGAAGAGAATCGGGGATGCCGGAAGACGAGTTCATCTCTGGCCAGCAGCTCTGGCTGCGTGCCAGGGCGCGGCGCTGGGGGGTCAAGGGGAAGATAAGAATTGACTAAGCCATAAGGAAGGTAGGGGAGGTCATGGACCGGGAGCTTGGGAGGAACAACCACAGTGGGATGACTATGGGGGGCGAGGTGCACTAACACAGCTACGGGGAAGTCGTCAGGGGGACAGACTGCGGTGAAAACAAATGACTTGGAGGATGGTGGTCAAGCAGCGGAAGGGGGGCGAAAGATCATCGGCATTTAAAAAAAAAAGTATGTGACGCAAGAGGGAAGGGGACCGGTTTTCTAGAACTATCAGGGAGTTCGAGTAATGCGAATCAGCTAGTAAATGATTGGTCTTCAGATAGGCAGCACCGGTTGCGATGATGGGGGCACGTACATACGTTCAAATGATCCCCCCGCAGAACTTCTGTCCTGTTTTAAGACCCGCGCGGATCGCACGAAATCTATTCCATCGCCAACAGCTAGGAAGGGGAAATCTTCGATGTAAGGAGGGGAAAGGATCCAGGGGGGGATCTGGACTCTTTGGCAAAAAAACCAGGGTAACAGAGATCGTCATTTGCATAGCTACCGGCAAAGTTAAACACGCAGGGAAGCTACGTATATAGTCTGTAGCAGTCCGGGGGGGTAACTGGAAAACAAAACTGGAAGGGGATAAAGGGGGGAAAAAAAGCTACGAACGAGAAAAGAGAAGGAGAAGGGGGGAAAATTAAATTCTGCTGTTGGTGGGTGGTCGTTGTGACTAACGGAAGGTCATAAAAAGGGGGGTGAGAGGGGAACGCCATCGCGGGAAGTTGAAGAAACGAAAAAGCAAAAACGAATTGATCGGTGTGGGGCCACGTGACAGGTTCGACGTGGAAAAAAATAAAACCGAAAAGGGAAACGTGGGGAGATCAGTCATTTCAACGGGGAAAAATACTGCGGGGTGACATTCACTGAACAAGAGTACTCGCCAACGTGGCGAAAAACATCCTTGGGGGGAGGAAGAAACCAGCGGAAGGTGGAAAGCATAAGGAGGATCGGTTAACCGCACGAGTAGCTGAGCCGAAAATAGGCGGGGGATGCGAGCCGGAGAAACGAAAGCAGTCCGTAAGGGGAGACTGGGCCTTGACCGGCGGGCAAAGGGCCAGCGGGCGCTCAGAGGGACGAGCAAACCCACTCCGAAGGGTGCGGCCGGAGAGGGGGGAGAGCTGAAATCGCAAAGAAGTAGATACTACGCCGAGAGCAAATGCCCCAGTGCGGGAGTAGAATCTGAAATGGGGAGGATCGTAGAAGGGGTGGGTATATAGAAGCGAAAATCGGCTAG
>Ga0179593_1411631_pt1 | contig 14444 bp, 19 predicted proteins | sample CZODoug2_1_08_16_FD_185931 | JGI IMG/M metagenome (GOLD analysis project Ga0179593, IMG submission 185931) | Vadose zone soil fungal communities from Angelo Coast Range Reserve, California, USA - CZODoug2_1_08_16fungal (PacBio error correction) | ecosystem: Environmental > Terrestrial > Soil >...
AGAACCCATACACACTACTTTACTGGGGTTGTGCCCATCATTGGGGGAAATTAGTCCTAAGCGAGAGGGACAGGGACTCCGAAAAAATGTGTCTTTAGAGGAACGGGGGCTAGCAACCCCCTTCATTGAAAATACCGACGGGGCGAACAGAAAAGGGGGGTAAACGCACAGAAAGGGGATTGAGAAGAAAAAACTGTTTGAAGGGAGGCGGCATATATACGTTTGTCCGCATTAGAAGGTGGGGGAAAAATGGGGGGTACATTGTGATCCGTTTCTAAAAGGGCAACCCCGGCACCTGGACTGTAACCGGGGGAGGATGGAAAAGATCTTACTTAGTGAAGACCGGGCAAATCCAAAAAGTCAAGTCTACAGTAGAGCGGAGACTAGGGAAGACAATTATACACTCAAGAAGAAGAACATGTGGTTTGGGAGGCTTGCAAAAAAGGGAGAACTTAAGGGGGAACAAAAATGGGCAAAGGAAACAAAACGGTCACCGGAGTCGGGACCGGGAACAAGAACGGGCATAAAGGTGCCGAGACTGAATAAATAAAAGGGGCGGGAGGGTCCAAAAAATCTAATATTGGAGAGGAAGGAGGGTGCGGATAAAAGGATTCCGAATCAGGAGGCAGGGGATGGGGGACAATAAGAATCAAACCTCCTAACCAATCATTGGGGGGGGGTGAAGGGCAGGGTGATAAAAACGGTATATGGGACGAAGACAAAACTCACAGTGGGATAGAGAATTGAGGGCAGACCTGCGCCAGGATGTCTATAAGAAAGACCGATGGGTGATTTGAAAAAAGTGAGACTTAGGGGGGGGTTGCCTCAGACGCTAAAAAGGGTTTCAAAAAGAAGGGGGGAAAAAGGTGGTAATAAAATGGACTTACAAAATATAGGGATCAAACGAGAAGCCAAAGAGAAAGGTTTCACACCGGACCATTTCGGTTGAACTGAACACGGGAAAGGTTATAAAGAACGAAATGGCGTGGCTTAGCAAGGGTCTGCAATACAAGAATGAGGGAACCAGAGGGGTCTCTCAAAAGTCCTATTCACGAAGTTGGACTGATGGAAAGGGTGAAGACTACGAGAAAAAAGCTGGGTCGCTCCAATCTCAGCAACCAAGAGAGGATCATTGTAAAAAGTATTGTGGGGGTTGAGGGTCTGGGGGAGGAGTCCGGGGGGGCCAATTATAAGGATAAAGGTCGGCAGAATAGATGAGTGAAAGGGGCCCTAGGCGGGGGGGAGGAGGGGTCCTAATTCCAGATATCCGGGGTGGGGGAAGTATTGGGGCGGAGGAAAGTAACGGATACAACTTCAAGGGGGGTAGGGTTGGAAGGGTGAAAATCAAACCTTGTAGAGGAAGCTGGCGGGGAAAGAAGAGGACGCTAAACATGTGAAAAGAGAAATTGATGCGTGGAGAGGAATCCAGGGAAGGAAGAAAAAAAAAGGACCACTTAAATCGGTGCTCTGTGGCACTGGGGTGACGTGGCAAAGACGATCATAAAGGGGAAAAGGGGGGTTGGTAAAAACAAAGAGGGAAGGTTTGTAGGTATGAGAAGTCAGAGGCGAGGGAGGAAAAGGGAACGAATCAAAATGTTCATCGGGTATTGTAAGCATTTGGGGGGGAGAGACAAACTAGAAGGGGGGGAGCGGGACCCCGAATCAAAAAAATTGAGCAATCGAATTTTTTTGGCCTCTATCTGGTCAGGGCCTCAACAAAGGAAGTGAACTTGAATGATCTAAAAAGCTGTTGGGTTCCAGGGAAAGACAGGGTCCTAGGTTTGGGGGGCAGTATGGTTGGTGTTAGTGTGTCGATTTGGGGGGGAGTTGCTCTATGCTGACAGGTCAGAAAACAACGGGGAAAAACGGGAAATTTTTCTGCCCTGGGAAGGGCCGGCTGTAAGGAAAGTCAAAAGTGCCTCCGGGTGGGAGAAGACGGAAGAACACGAATATTTACGTTCACCGGTCTGTCCGGCAAAAGGTGGTTAAGAGGGGGCCGCTTGTGGGAAGGCGGGGGTTTTTCATGGAGCTGAAGAAAAATGTTAAAGTGGGAGAGGACAGTGGGTACACCGCTGAAAGTCAGGGTGACAGGGATTTAAGGGGGTGTCTGGTTCGGCAGAGAGCGAAAAGGATCGCGTACGAAAACCCTTGGAATAGGTTTGGGAAAGACAACCCGACATGTCTTTCGAGCAACATTGTGCCGCCCAACGGCAACCCCATGGTGAGGAGGAGCTAACTTTTAATGGGTGCAGGGAGAGAAGAACGAGCTGGTGAGAGATTGGCCGAAACTGGGTTGGTACGGAAGGTGACGTCGCCCACGATGGAAGTTTGTTTGGCTGGTAGAAAAGGGGAAACTTTGATCAAAGCTCTGAGGGTTGTGGAGCGCGAGGAAGTTCTCAAGGGGGGGGAATAAAAAAAAGAAGGGGTGCCATGTACGCTTGAGCAATCTGGAAGTGGGGGGGAAACCTTTCAGGGTTCATAATGGTTTAACCTGGGGGGGGGATTACTATAACGGAAAACAATGCAGGGAAGAGGCAGATCTTTGATGAGTAGGGATCGGATGAAGCGGGCATAAAAAAAGTCCAGCGAAAAGGAAGGAGGGAGAGCCCGTATAGAACGGTAGCGAAACTGACTTTCGGTCAGAGATTCTTATATGGGGGGGGGGGGGACCATTAATTAAGGTATTATATAGAGCAAGGAAGAGGGGAAGGCGGAGGGAGGCAACATTTCAGGGAAAAACGATGCATGGGGAAAGCCGTGAGGGAGAAACGCGAGGTTGTGGGTCAGCCAGTTTGGAGGCCAGAGCGTGGAAGTAGAGGAACGAGGTCTAGGAATTATCCATGTGGGAAGGATAGGGTGGATCGAGAAGGGGGGGGTCTGCCGCATGCTCTGGGGGGGGACGTACCCGTTATCCGTTATTAATGGTGCAAGGGAGTGTAGGGACGCTTCAAGTGAAAGGTCGAAGAGGGGGGGAGTAAAAAAAAGCAAAAAGGACACAAAATCACAGAAAGACGAGGTGCCTGAAGTGGATGTGGTGGTTGTTGTAACGAGGGGATTAGGGGCTTGTTATGTGCCAAGGGCTGACGCAGGGGACTTCCCCGATTCCGCAAAAAAGGGGGGTGAGAGGGGGCCGACCTCAGTTAACGACTAGTGACAGAAATGAAAAACAGGGGTTTACAAATAGACCCTACTAAAAAACTAGAAATCAATACTCCAGGTTCATCGGGGGGCTGATAACTTCGTCCCAACGAAGCCTTAGAAAATCCACACATAATAGGGGAAGGGGAAGAAAACACGCGAGGGGGCGATGAGAGGGATCCAGTATAAATTCTCCCATGTGGAACTATAAGAAGAAAATCTCAATCACGTACCATTGGAGGGAAAAAGGAAAAGTAGGTTTCGCATGAGTAACCAGCAATGGGTGCCTCGGGTTTTGGCGCCGGTTTGTTTCGATGGGGAACAGGTAAAAAACACGGCGTGGCGCATGGACGACATGAATGAAGGCTGCTCTCGAAAAGGGGGGAAAAAGAGGAGAAATCTTTCATGTAAGGGTGAATGCACAGACGCCGGTGCAAGAAATACAAAGCTTCAACGGAAAAAAATAACCGGCCAAAAAAGAGACACTGCGGTTGCGACAGCGACACGCAACGTTAAAGGCGCCACGTCCAATGGGGGGGGGAAAATTAGAAGTATCGCAAAAATGAAAGGTCAAAATGGGGGAGAAATGTACCTCAATGTGTAGCCAAAAAAAGAAGGCGGAGGCGTGCGCTCCTGTCAAGTGTAGGGGGTGTGGTCTGAATTACTAAGGATCCAAAGAAGAGATCAAGCCTGCAGGGGGGATACAAGCATTCGGTTCGATTTATGACAACAGTTGCTAATTGGACTGATGGAATATTGTTCAAAAAACGGGTACCTGGGGACAGATAAGGACGGCTGAAGGGAAAAGAGGGGTTGGGGATAAATATCGTTCGCCGTAATGCAGAAAAATGCCCCATAGGAAAACAAATTAAAGAGAAGCGAAATCAGGAAAAGGAAAAGCAGCTTAAAGGTGCAAACCAGGTGGGGGCTGGGGCTCTATTCAGGCAAAAAGCAATCTATCCCCGCAGAGTGGGAAAACGAGGAAACAAGGGAAAAAGAAGGAAAAAATCAAAGGGTTACGCAACAAGAGACTTAACACCCTTACCAAACCACTTGCCTTCGGCCCGGCTCAGACAAATGGAGGACATGAATTACCGCGGAGACCTCAGTCTCCGACCGTGAAGGAGAGTCCGACACTTTTTGTCTGCACAAAACTCGAGGGGGGAAGTCACCCGGAAAAACAGGGTGAATCGGGAGTGGAAAAATGGGCCTACAAACCTAATCGAAAACCCAAAAACAGGGATCCTCTACCTGCAAGAGGTAGAGAAACAAGAAAGAAGAGAAACGGACAGAGTTTCTCTCCCGTGAATTAAGGGCGCTTGGCCCATTGGGGAGTTTCTCTGGAAAACCGGAGGAAAAAGAAGAGAGAGAAGTCACAGTAGAGGGGACGAAAAAACATGGTCAAGATCCCCACGATTGGAAAGGAAAAGAACCCTGACAGGATGGCCAAGAAAGACTAAGTGATGGGGACAGTAACGCAAAAATTTAGGAATGGAATAGCTACACCTGAAATGGAAAGAGGACAATCTTTCCGACAACTTAATTTTGGGGAAAAGAACCGGTAGCATAAAACCAACCGGGGAGGGGAAAGCTACATCACCCACTCCCGGTCGCATCCGAAAAGAGGGACCAAAGTATCTCAGAAAAAACCTTTGGGGACACGAGAAGGTAATAGAACATGAAGATTGTTGGCTTGAAAACGATTACCAAGTGATGTAACGCCTCTATAACTCGCCACAGGATCTAACAAGAAAAAAGTAATCAGACACAGCCGAGTGACAGAATCAGGGGGAAAACCTGTCCGGGGCGCAACGGTCGACCGTTTATTGCCAGGAATAAAAACGAAGGAACACCACGCTGCAAAACGGAACAGGAACGCCCGTTTAACGGAGAATCTTGGGCTGGGGAAGATGTACCTCAGTTCACTGTGGGGATTGAATGATTAATCCGGACCAGGACAGACAGAAAAACCGGCATGGAAACGCAGTAGGAGGGACGTTCACCCCATAAGAAAGCCAAGCAAAAATCAATTTGACCCCACAAGAAAAAAAAATATGCAAAAATGAGGAAAAAGCGTATTCATAAATAACATCAGGAAAGCGAGAATTGGACAAAGGGGGGGAAAATGACGGGGGGGGGAATCCAACTACAGATAAAATGAATGGGAAGGTAAGAAATCTGCGATGACTGAGGACCCTCCGAATAGGAACACCAACAGGGGATAAGGGCAAAACAACATGGCTTCCGCTGCAACTCACCTTTTTCTACAGGACAGAACGGAAAAGTCGCCTCTGACGTGATCTAGAACCAAGACACCAGCTCCTAAATGGGGGACGCAAACCACTTGGGGAACACTTTAGTGATGAGGGGGGCTAACGGACTAACAGGGACAAAGAGACGCTTCGGTGGGGGAAAAAAGGGTCGAGGACAGCGAGCATTCAAGGACATTCCTCGGAAAAGGGGGTCGAAAAATTGAATCTTCAACAGATAGGTCGAAGTGAAAGAGGGTGACCATGCCAAGATGAGAGGGGGGAAACCTATCAAAGAACAAAAAAAAGGGGAATTCACGTGACGTGCCAACTGCTGGCCAACCACCACTGATACATTGGGAGGCAGTTCCCAAGACTGAGTCATCCAAGTACACGCAGGGGGGGGAATTCTGCCCGACTCGGGTCGGGAAATTTAGTTGACCCGGACTCATCCATAGAGATAAGCTCTGATGATCAGTCTGCGGGAAGGGGGCGCGAGATTGGGACGATCCGTGGGTGGTCGCAAGGGAAGACAAGGAAAAGTCCGTGATAAGCATGGCGAAAACAATTGAAAGGCGCCGAGGGAAAAGGAAGGGGTGTTTCTCAAAGACCCGCTAATTAAGCTCAACGCACGTGGAACGTCATCTTCCGGACTCATCAGGGGGAAGCTCCTGGTTGACAGGGGGGGGATACACCATGTCCTCATTGGTGGTGTCGTTTTGACATCTTGTGTAGAAAAGAAAAAAATGCCCGGGGAAAGGGGGCAAGACTGGGGGGAACAGCAGGATAGCAAACCCAGAATTAGGCTACTTGAAAGTCCAGGGGGGAAAAATGGCGTAGAAACTCATGACATGGGAGGACATCCAAGATCAAAATATGAAGGGGGAGTTTGGCTTCGACAGATATTACAGGGTCAGTTATGTACAACATTAAAGGAAATTCACATGACAATGCTGGGGGGGAGGAGGGGCCAGGCTGGGGTATAAAACCTACTGAGGAAAGAAAAAAATCCATACCATCTATCTCATAAGAATTTCCAATATTAGAGGAGGGTTTGAGAACGCAAAGGGTCGAAGGGTACTCAGTCGGCCACAGGGGGGGACTTAGTTTCCCGTACTCAAACATTATTGTCCGTCCAAGGAGGTCCAAGGATAGGAATAGAAAAGGGGGATGTCAGGACTAGGGGGGTTAGCGGGGGGAAAGAATACAGCTCGAGCGGAGGGAAGTATCTTATTTTGGTTTTCAAGGGGTTCCCGGGAGGGTACAGACAACGATCTGACAATCAAGACGTTTACAGGCCAGGGGGGCAAGAAGGAATGGTGAATAATGACTAAAACGGTCACCACACTGACCCAAATCGAAAAAGCCATGCGACTACGGTATACTCGAGAGTGATACAACGTCTACCGTAAAAAAAAGCAAAAATTGCGGGGCGGCCCACATTTCTTCTACGGGGGGAAAGGTTTGGTAGGTGAAAGTGAAGGGGAGCGAGACAAAGCCAAAATACCATTTGAGGACTGGGGATCAACTTAGAAAGCAAACTCAAAAAAATTACCCATACAAAAATGAGTGGGTCATGATGGTTGACATCTTGAAAAAAGGGGAAAAAGAGTGCAGACGGAAGGCGTGGGACAAACATCGAAGGGTGTACATCAGCCAAAAAGGTCTGTTGGTAGGGGGGTGATAGGTGAAATCACCGGGGGTCCGAGTAGGGAGAAACGGTAGCTTCCTGGGAGGATTTGGGGAAATGGTACTAGGAACAAAAAGGAGGGTAAGAGAGATGGGGGAAGGTCAAGGAAAGGAAAGAAAGGTTCTAAGGATCATCAAAGACAAAAAGGGGAATTGGCAGATCAATCAAAGGGAGAAACACAGAAGTTGTAAACTGCAGAGTGGGGTAACAACATCAAGTCTTGGAAAGCACAGAGTCTGGGTGGGGTCAATAGAATCCATAAGACATCCACAAGTACAGTGGTCTGGGGGTATTTGATTCAGAAGCTATGAGTGCAAATCAAAAACACGAGGTAGTTACAGGGGGCGCAAGACTTCACTTAACACCTAAAACGAAAACGTCCCTAAAAGGCAACCCCAGAAAGGTCTGGAATCAACACTGTGGGCTCGTGTATACGACGAGGGTCCAATGGAAGGAAGCAGCTGTTGGTGGGTGTCGGGATAAGGGGGAAAAAAAGCAGACAAAAGGCAACTCTCAGACAAGTGTAGAGCTTGAGATCGTAAAGCCCCTAACAAAACCAGAACCAAAACAGATAGGGTCACGATAGCGCGGGATGAGATTTAAAAAGGAGATTTAAAATCAAAGGGATGGATTTAAAGGAGAAATAGGGAGTTTGCCCTAACATCGTAGAGTTAAAAAGAAAAATTCAGAAAAACTCATAAATATGAGACCAGGTGAATAATCTGGGTCGTGTCGGTTGACAAAGAAACTCTAAGATGGGAATCTTACGGGAGGGATCTTGGAAGGTGACCTTGAATCAGTAGGCAGGCTGGGCATAAAGGGATCTCGGTGCCAAGAAGAAAAAACAAAACCATGGAAAGTGTGAATGGGAATGGTAAGGAAGTTCGGGGTTTGGCATAGAACACCGGGGAAATATGGGTCTAAGAATACCCTTGAAGAATAGAGGAAGGGGAATCGGTTAGGAAAATTTGGAATCTACGCCAGCCAGAGTGACTCAGATTATTAGCCGAAGGAAAAAAAGGTTTGGAAGCTAAGGAAGGGAAAAAAGTGTTTGGAATTCTTTCCTCAGGTATTTTGGGTAGAGTCCCACAAAAAAGGAAACACACCGGATGAAAAAAGGGAAGGAAAGGGTTGGGGGGAAAAAACCTGAACCATTAGAAAAAGTTGCAAAAAACGGAGAAGGGAAGAGCAAGGTTTTCTACTCTAAAAGGGCGTTGAGAAACTTAGAAGGCTAGAAGGGGGCATTCACCTCAACATGGGGACCAGTATGCGACGCCTGGCGTCAAAAGAAAGAAAGTAGGGAAAAAAGGTGACCGGGGGAACCATAACAAAATTTCTCGGGGCTAAGCAATACATCGCTAGGATGAAGGGACAGGAAGCGAGAGAGGTATCATGAAGATTGCCGTCCTCCCAAGCTACGACAGAAGCGACAGAATTCAGGCTTGGCATACGACATGTGGGAAAGGCGAAGTAATTCCCAGAGGTACCGTGTTGTGGGAAGCAGAGGAAGGTCAGGCATCAATTGTCGTTGTTTGTGGGAAAAAAAAAGAGCCCATCTTTCATTGAACCCCCCGAGGATCAGAGAAAGATGTTCAAATAAACCTTGGGGCTAAAAACAGAGTGAGAGGCCTTCAGGGTGATCCCCTTCTGGCACAAAGGTGCCGGGTGCCCGTTAGGCGGTGCAAAGCATCAAATACAGGGTCAAAGTGTTGGTTGCAAGGAGGAGAGGGGTGCTTCTGAAAAATCAACGAGGGCGACGAAGAGAACTTGGACTAAAGTTGACAGGCATAAAGGGGTAGAAAGTATCAAGTTGGTGTGAGGGAAAAATGGCCGGGAGGGGGTCAGAACGAGGGGGGAGGAGATTTATAATGCAGACTTGGTTTGACAAATAAGTGTCGAACACTAAGGTGTTCACTTACAAAAAAGATGAGCTGGGGGGTTATGGAAGGTAACGACCGTTAGGTTTTGCATGAGTGGGGTGGGGGGTGGTGAAAGGGGGTGGGGCGGGCTGATTGGGGGATGACAAGTTCTCGAAAAAGAAAAAGGGTTTCCCTGAATTGCAAAGGAAAAATGCTGGTTTTATGCACGGGCCGGTGGAAGGCTTCATAAGGACAAGTCACCAACAATCCATGACGACATAAAGGGAAGCCAAGGAAAGAATAAAAAAAAGGCCAGGTCAAAAAGGGGGGTCGTGGGAAACGGGGGAAGGTGGGAAGCGTGGGGGGGGGTAAAAAAAAAGTTCGAGAAACAATGGTAGAAAGTGATAAGGGGGAATCCTCCCTAGTCGACACGTCGCGGGGGAGGAGGGAACATTTGTAGGGTTTCGGCAGAAGATCATGGGTGCAGGGGGTCAGGTAGGGGGAAAAAAAATCCTGTATAGGGGAAAACTCAGCCGACAGATGAGTTGGAAAAAAAGAGAGGCCGCAAACACAAAGCTACATGGGAGGATGGAGGGATCGGCACGCGCGTGATGAATGCGCCGAAGGGGTGGTGGGTAGGCAACGGTGTCAAGGGAAACAAAAAGTGAAGGTTTTTAAAGTTCTTAACGGATGGGTCCGCTGGGGCTTGCGCATCTGGGGAAAAAGAGTGCCGCGAAGAAGGCAAACCTTTACTCAATTGGGGGGTACCTTGCCACAGGGTACAAATAAAAGAGTGGATGGGTGGGGGAACTCAGTATGGTTCCTCATTTGGAAAAAACCCGACGGGTGGGGGAGGGGAGGAAGGGACCCTGTCGGGGCGGCTAGACGAATACGGATCTGAGGACACGGTCGCGGTAAAAAAAAGCTCAAATTGGGGGGGTGACAGCGGCCAGGGAGAAAAAGGATAAAAATGGTTGCTTCTTGGGGGGATATTTAGAGGGGGGGGGTCTCAAAAAAACTAGCAGGAATCAGACGATGTCAGTGCTCTGTCCGTTGGTTCTGCAGAAGACAGAGGCCGGTGAGAAAGACTAGTGGAAACGCGAGTTTTGGGGGGTAAGCGACAAAGCAAGTAGGGGGGGAAAGGCTTTTGCGGAGCAAATGATAAGCGATGCAGGAAGAAAAGGGTGTGGCCTACCGTGGGACTCGAAGCACGGTGGGAAGGGGGGTGAATAACGCGTGGCACCCTGTAGCCAGGTGATACATTTCCGGAAGCAAGGGGAGGAACGCTAGTGAGGGACCTTCATGAGTAGGGGGCATCCAAAAAAACGTCAACGGGAGGCGTATTTGATGGGAATTGGGGAGGGCGATTTTGTAGGTGGGTAAGTGGATTGGGGCGGGGGGTGACAAGGCGACACAGTTCTAACCCTAGTGCCAGGGCAAACATGGGAAGAAAGTCCGACAGAGAGAAAGTTGGGCCCATAATAGTCCAGCCAAATCGAGGGGGAGAACGATGGAACCTAACGGACGGAAACCAGCAGGAAGAAAAAATCCGAAGCCTTGATACGAGTAAAGGCTGTTGAGCCATCGTCAAATAGGGGGCCGCCGTCAGCACACCGGAATGGACACGAGGTCGAGGAGGAAGGAAATTCGCGCAAAAGGGGGAGGGCCATGACGCAAACAAGGGGGAATATATGGGGAAAGGCCACATCCATTCCGCCTGAATTTTAGAAAAAAAAAAGCTGGAGGGGAGAAAGGGAGCAACGCAAGGTGCGCTAAAGTTTTTGGCCCCCGGGGGGGGGGGGCTCGGTTGCAACGGGTAACGCAACTAAAACGTCTTGGCGAAGTACGACATGAATGAAGGAAAGAGCGGAGACAACAGAACAACGAAGGATATCTTCTGGATGAGTACGCGCCACTGTGGAGAGGGAAAAGAGGAGAAGTGCAACGAGAACCCGGCTGCCAAAACAATAAAGGAACATTGGTTTTGGACGAATACCCAGAAGGAGTACTCGCACCCGTAAAAAATGTTAGGGGGGAAAGGACGGAAAGGAAAGATAGTAGGTCAAAAAGGGGGAGAGTGATCATAAAACATGTGCAACTTGGGGGTGGGGAAAAAAAAAGACGCCTTAGACCTCGCGGGGGGGGCAGGCACCGGACAATATTAGTGTTGGGCAAAGAAGGGCGCAGGGACGACGGAGTCAAAACAGCAGCAAGCCAACGTCGGGGGGCGGCGTGTCTGGAAGGGTACCAAAAGTTATCGGAGGACTGCTGACTAGATGGGGACCAGTAAAAGGGGAGGTCGCCCTACAAAACAAAGAAACGGAAACGCAGGGTTGGAGAAAGAGTCGCGAATTGGCCATAAATCAGAGTCCGAAAAAAAACACGACAAAGACAACCAAGGACAAAATCGCCTCAGTTCTGCCCGAAAAAGAACGGACTGCCCGACGCCACATAAGGGCGAATCCACGGCAGGTTGCAGCACAGAAAAAGAAAAATGAATCGGGAAGACGTAGCCACAGGGACTTCTACCCCCAATACAAACCACGGGCCTTGAGTAGCAATTGTACAGAAGGTCACAAGGATTGCTTCCGCAGGGCTGGAAATCATTTCGAAGACGATCCACGCTCTGGCAAAAAAGGATTTGTATAGAACAAAAACACTCGACTGGGTCGCCCCTCCTGCAGACAAACGTGCATAGGGCAGGGAGAAATGGACCCAACACCCTGACCTTCCAGGAGGGATCGCTCCGCAAGAATGGCCAGAAGAACCCAACTAAACGGACCACAAGAGAAAGGGGAAAAGATTAAGTTTGATATTTACCAAAGGCGTAAGTTCGCTGGACGATGACCTCGTGAAAAGAAAGGGGGGAGACATTCCCCTTCAGGGAAGGGAAAAAAGCGGTCCCGGTATGAATCAACCCAAATCATTTCGGCGCGAGTAGGGATTGGCAAAAAAAGGGTAGGGGAGAGTCAATGGGTAAAGCGTCTCAACACAGGGTTAAAGGTTGAAAGGAGCTCAAAAAAATGCAAATCTCCGGGTAAAGAGAAGACAAGCAAGAACAAGTGAAGAGGGGGGAACAGAAATCTAAACAACCCTTGCGTGCATCTTCATCACCCAAAAAAGTGCTCGAGCAAGAAAAAGTACCCCACGTGAGCGACTAGACTGCAACGTGTTACTTTCGCGAAAATCTGGCGGCTGAGGACCAAAAAGGAGACACAAGGGGATCTAAATGAACCTCTCCATGGCCTGGACGGAACAAACAAAAATGTAAAGAAGACACGAATCGTGCAGACCTCGGTTGAGACAGGGGGTCAATACACCAAGGGAAAGACCTTTGGTATCCATATATGACAAAACCGCATAAAAAACCACGGACACGATAATAACAAATGGACCCTGGAACGGAAAGGGTTAACGGAAGCATCGGAGGACGAGAGAAAAATGCAGGGGGGGCTTGAATGAGGAAGCAGAACAGGCCCTTTCATAACCCTCCTTCCAGGGGGGAAACAAGAAGTAGCAGGGGGAAATGGGGGGACAGCACCCAAGACACAAATCCAAAAATCGAGGCCCCCCACGAAAAAAAGTTAAAAAATAAGGGAGGGGATACAGAAATACCACAGCGACTCGAGGAAGGAAAAAGTTAAAAAGGAAAGTCTAGAAGACAAAATGGGAAAAAAGGCATTATATCTGACTCCTCTGAGGGTCCGATAAAACAAAAGGCAATTTACGCCTCAGAAAAAAACTTCTTAAATATAAATGGCTTCCCGGCCTTCCGGGAATGAAAACTTCGTCTAATAGTGACCTGGGATTACGATAGCCTACACCCTCTCGCATTGGCGCACACCCACTGGTTAAAAGGGGGGGAAGGGCTTTTTGACACACGGACTAACGGCCACAGCGTAATCTTGACAAAGGGTCAGGGCTCCCTTGACAGGGACATTCCTCCAACGCGTCCAAAATGGCAATAACCCCTTCGGGAAAACATGATCGATCATTCAGGAACATGAAAAAAGACAGATCAAAGGAGGAGTTCTGTCAACCAGACCATCAAAACAAACGTTAGAAAAAACTGGCGGCAAAGAGGAACCACCACGGGATAATCTGGGAGGACGGCGCCTTGAAAAAGGGATGTATCAAAGGCCAAAAAGGAATTCCGTCCTAGAAGGGAGTCGTAGACTGGGAGGACCCGGCAAAAACTCAGAGTGCATCACTAAGCGGTCTTGCGGGTGAATCCGGGTCGATGTCTGGGAGGAATCTATCAATTTGGTATGTGAGCGGATTGTCAAAAGACAAGAATACTTGGAATCATTCAGCTCGACGTAGGCTGGGCCGAGTGGAAAGGATAGTGTGTAGGGATGGTTCAACTACAAGAGAGCCTAGTAATAGAAAAGACATTGAGGGTGATGGTGAAGCTTCATCTGTAGGGGACTCTACAGGGGCAACGGAAGGAGTGAAGGGGTTAGAAAACCTTGCCTGTACATTTTGAAGAGGATTTTGATCATGCTTTGTGATAATCGCCGAACCCTGATGGCAAAAAAAAAGGGGGAAAGACGAAAGTAGAAGGCAAAAACAAAGAGTGTCTAATGAGGAGTCACGAGGAGCGAGGAGATCATCCAGGGAGGAGCTCCGCCAGAAGAGGGACTTCAGAAGTAAGATATCATGTAGGGAGGTGGGTGGTCTTAAGGAGAGGAGAGATTGAAGAAAGCAAACCAAGACTCTTAGAAGGGAAGAAAATGCAACAAGGACCATCTTGTATTATTTAGGCTCCGTTCGGGGAAAGCTCAGGTTCAAAGGAAACAGAGGCTCCAATCGTCCCTCCAGTGGATGTCCAATATTAGGAGTCTGTTTTTGGGGCGCCCAAGAGGGGGGGTAAGAAAGGGTTCTACATCTCTGCGCCCCGGACTCCGTGTTCCGTCCAAGAAGAAGGGTTCAGCCAGATGACATAATTTCTAAAGGAAAAAATGGGGGCTTAAGGAACAGTGAGTGTATAGGGAAGAAGTAAATACCGAGCAAGCAGGGCGCTTATCTGATGGGCTTTTTTGGAAATGGGGGGTAAAGAAAGGCAATAGAGGATCGACGTTAAAAAGGGGATGAAAAATTGGAGAAAAACTACCGGATAAGAAGAATAAAATCTAATTGAAATAAAGGGATACTAAGAGAGTGAAGACACGAAAAAAGTGCTCGTAAAGCAACCTGCTTGACGGAAAACTTTTATTAAAGGGGGGAGAGCGTGGGGGTAGGGGAAAGTGAGCTGGGGAGAGGCAAAATGTCGTAGGTATCAACAGAGATTCAAGGGAAGAAGGCAATGTTGAAGAGATAGGGGGAACCAAAAGACCGGCTTTGATTTACGATGTGCGGAACCTTGACCATGAAAGAGAACGGGGACAGGCGGGGACAAAAAAAAGCGGCAATGAATTAACATTCCAATCTATGTTGGTATGAAGTGAAAGCAAAGGGTGGGTCTCTTGAAGGGAGGAGTGAGAGGAGCGGCCGGGGGGATTTGACATT
>Ga0179593_1512169_pt1 | contig 14444 bp, 15 predicted proteins | sample CZODoug2_1_08_16_FD_185931 | JGI IMG/M metagenome (GOLD analysis project Ga0179593, IMG submission 185931) | Vadose zone soil fungal communities from Angelo Coast Range Reserve, California, USA - CZODoug2_1_08_16fungal (PacBio error correction) | ecosystem: Environmental > Terrestrial > Soil >...
ATGAATCAAATGAAAAAAAAAGGGATTGGAGAGAACATGGTCTCAAGGTCTGTTAGGACGTCATAAGGGGCGAACAAACGCAAAGCCGACGGCCCGCGGCAGGGAGGAAGATGCGGGGGAGGGGGGAAATTCTCTGGAAAACTGTTACGAAAAAGATTTGGCGCAAGGGAAGACCTGCAGACCATCGGATCGTCGAGGGGTGGGGCGCGATACTGCAGCATGGGGACAGAGGAAAAAAAGTCACGTCTTGCTGAGTAAGCTCCTTCGAGGATGACCACCGCAAGGTGCGGCAGAAGAGGCGCTGGCCGCGAAAACGACGGATCGACCAGATGGATGTCTAAAATGTGCAACTGCGAAGGGAAAGTAAAGCGATATGCGTAAAGGCGCACAAGAAAGGGAAAGTTACTCGGAAAGACCTGAACGAGCAACCAACGCGGCAAGGTTTCCAAGAATTTAAAAAAGGGATAGAGGAAATGAGCCTGAGGGAAGAGGAGGAACTATACGGAAGGCATCGGGGGGGAACACAGAAAGCCTTAGGGTGCCGGGAAATCTACACTCGGGTCTTAAGCAGTCTCTCTCAAACTACGCAGGGAAGAGAGGAAAAAGTGGCGCTGGAGACCGACGGCAAAAGGAGAGAAGGGAGGAGAGTCTCCGTTTTAAAAGCCCCGAGACAACGAGCTAACTTCATCAATCATCATTGAACCGATAACCCAGAGGCAGAGGAAAAAGAGTGGCGCATAGGCATACCATGACTCACGAAAAGAAATGAGCCCCGGGGAAGGATGGTTGACTGCCCGATCGCCTTGGGAAGAAAGGGAAAAACCGGAAGGGGTTGGGGGTCAGAAAAGGGGGAGTAGGGCAGGCAAAAGAGAAGGAGTTAGAAGAGGCATTCGTGCAGCAGGTCGATCCTGAAGTAAATCAAAAAAGGACAAGGGGCGAGACTCCTCGAGAGAGCGGCTCCCTCGCCCGCTAAGTGAAACAAAGACCTGATCCGATAGTCGACTGCTGAGACCGGCGCAGGACACAAAAAAAAAACGGAACGTCCAAGTCGGTATCTCTCGTACAACGAGACAGATCTTTGAATCGAAAACTGATGGGGGGGGAGTCCAGTGGTTTGTCCGTTGACCAACCACCATAGCCCATGGATGGCCGAGAAAGGACTCAATGCGGGAGGCAAAACAGCGACGGCACCATGCGCAGATGGGCGAAAGAAGATAAGAAGAAACTAGAAGAAGGCTTGAAGAGTGGGGGGGGGAAAAAACGGATGGGGTAAAAAGAAAAATGGGATGGGGGGGCGAGCAGGGAGGAAAAAAAGCGCAAAAATAAGCAAGATCGATGCTTGTAGTCCGGAAACGGGCGAAAGGGAAGGAGCGCGGAAGCGGGATGTGGGGAGTAGAAAAATCAAGGGGGGGGGGAATGCAACGACCGTCAACAGCAGGACTGATCGATTGACCAGTCATTCTCTCGAAAACCCGCGGAGCGACGTGCCAGATAGCTGCGAACAATAGGTATGAAGGGGCGGCACCCCGTAGTGCCTCAAGGAAAAAAAGTCAATATTGGCAAAAAGGAAGGGGGGGGTGCCCCGAAGACTCGACGAAAAGAGGCAGATGGGGGGTTGATGAACATAGCATGAAAAACGGCGGTGTGCAGAAGACCGGGGGGAGGGAAAAAAGAAAGTTCGACGAACAAAGGAAATAGAGCCGAATCTCCCGAAGCCGACGTGCGAAAAAGCCGCCAATTCTTTAAACAGCAGTCCACGAATATCAAAACAGACGTGTAAATACAAGGGCCTTCACGATGTCTTGGCCCATCCACCACCCCAAAAAACAAAAAAAACACGAAAGTCAAGAAAAAAAAGAAAAGGGAAGGAATAAAAGGTTCCCATTTAATGTCCGCGCAAGAAACGAGATCGGGAAAGAGGGAAAGAAGATCGAAGCTGATGACAAGCCTCTTCTCCCGCAAAGATAGGGAAAAGGAAAGAGACTTGCTTATATAGCCATCCGGGGAGTCAGAGGGAAATTCGGACAGCGGTAAAAGGGGCGTAAAAGATCCGGAAAAAAATCCAAAAAAAAAAGAGGAGGAGGAAAAGATTAGGCTCTTGGGGAAGAATATTCGAAGGTGACGAGGCGGGAATATGGGCCACGCGGTTACAACAGAAAGTCGTCAAAAATCGAGCCTGATCAAAGGCTGCCGCCATTGGGAGCAGAAATTAAATGGGAGAGAAGAGGGGGTCATGGAAGCCGCTTGCGATCAGTTATTGGAACAGGAAGGGAAAGAAGCTCGCGAGAATCCCATGAATGGAAATTCAATTCTATGCAAAAACTTGGTTTACGGTGCGTGCGGGGACTCCTCTTGCACCAGCACGGAGGGAGGTGGAGCAAGGGTTCCCTCAAATCTCGTCTTCCTCACAGGAGGGGAAACGGGAAAGGCATTGGGGACTCGGGCAAGAGCCAAAGATGGAATGTCGACTAGAGAATGTCGGTATTTCAGAAAAACGCAGGAAGTACGGTCAAAACCGTCTTCTGCGAACCGGAAGAAGAAAAGCTGATGTTCATCACACCAGGCGGGAAAAAAAAAACAGCGTGCCGCCCAAGGACCTTATCGATCGTCAAAGAAACACAAAAAACTTTAAGAAGAAGAAAGAGGACCGGCATCTGGAGGAAAAAAGACGACAATGAAAGACACCTGATAGGGACGGAGGAAAGGGAAGAATAGAGAAGCCGACCGGCTAAGCATCGGATGAAAAATCTGGCAAAAAGAGGAGAAGATTCTGGAAGGCGGCGATTTGGGGAAGGCCAGAGAGCAAAAACCACCCGACCTAAGCTGAAGGAGCAGCGACAAGCACGGGAGGTCCCAAAGTAAAGACGAAGCAGATGATCGCGAGAAAGAAATGGAATTTTGAAAGATAAGTACGGTGAAAAACCCGAAAGAGGAAAAGCGTAGAAAAAGTATACGGGACCAAAATGAGGTCATCGAAGGGCCCTAGAGGAGGTCTGCCAATCCGCGCAGGGACGGAGAAGGGGTGAGAACCCTAAGCAATGAAAGGGCAGAGAAAGATGGACTGACGAACAATCGGAACCTGAAACCACGCTTCAAAAGCAGGAAAAGAGGAAGGGGGTAGAGAAGATCGACGGTGGGTTCGGAGGATAAAAAGGGACGTTTACCGGATGGTCTTGGGGAATCTAAAAACGGCAAATACGAAGATTCTGACTCGAGAAATTTCTTTTGGTTACCAAGGTAGCAGAGGGACTGCAACTAAAGACGGAAACGCAATTTAGGAACGATCAGGAGGAGGGGAGATATTTGGCGAGAATACAGGGGGGGTGAGAGAGAATGAAGGTTCGAAGCAAAACTACGGTGAAGTTCAGCGAAAAAAAAAAAATCAAGGAGGTTTGCGAAGAAGCTATCAAACCACCCCAAATGCGGGAAAAGAAAGGGCAAAGGATCACCTTTCTGATCGGGTGACGAAGCATGGAGAGCGAAAAAGGGATGTCCCTCACGAGTGGATCCACGTGAAAGATGAGGTGGGATTGAATCTCTAAAGGGGAAATCTTTGGTAAACGAGAAATCGGAAGGCCAACACACCCGGGCTCTCAGGTGCGTCCAAAAAACCAGCAGGGGGAACGGCCGAGAAGCTGATCGCGGCAATACACCTAATCGGGGGGAGAAGAGGGGGCACCGATCCTATGGGGTTACGAAAGGCGCGGATCGGAGAGCTATAAATTCTGTGCAGATAGCGCGCCCGTCTTAGTTACAAAGAGGGGGAGATGGAACAGAAAAATATGAGGGGGGCCTTGTCCGACCCATTGAGTCAGCTTGGGCTGGCAACGCATAATAAGAGGTTCCGAAAGGAAGCCGGAAGCAAGCTGCACAGGGCGACAGAAGCAGAACGGAGAGAAGGAAGGAAAGAAATAATCTCCATCTATCGAGACTGAAGAAAGGGGGAGGTGGCACGACGCGGACTCCGCACAAGAAGAATGTGTCGAAATTCGGAACGACGTCCAAGTGAAAGACTCATTCCAGGTCCATGCGGAGGCAGAAAGGAGTGGGGGTAAACAAATTCTTTAGAAGGAGAAGGTGAACCCGCCGCAGTCCAACCCTCGGGAAGTGCGAGGGAGGCGTCGGTCTGAACGAGAGGGGGCGAATACGACAATATGCGAAAAGGATCTAAAAAATGCGTTACACATGATAGGGCATCTCAAAAAAAACGAAGTGAGGGAAGAAAATAGAACACATGGAAGGGATCGGAGAGTGTCTGTCAGGGAACGTCTGGGAAGGAAGAAAAGACTCCGAAAATCGAGCGGGATATAGGGGAGGGAATCAAAAATGGATAACGAGTGGAATGGCTCTCCCTTGCGCCATCGTGAGCAGGCTGCACGAGGAGGACCCAAGAAAGAAAGAACGTAATTTGAGAGAGCCTCGTCGTCTCACCAAACGGGAACTCGCGCTGGTCGCGGCCGTGTAGGAAAAGTGCCAGTGCAAAGACTGAGCCCGTTCAAAGGCTCAAAAGGAAAGCTGAAGGAGAAAAAAAAGGGAGAAAGTTTCCAGTCGGAAAAAATGGACCTTCAGGTCACATTTAAGAGAGAAGTAACATTGTCATAACCTGCCACCCGCGATCAGCAAGAGCCACTTAAAAGACCTAAGGAGCTGAGAGGGCAAAAAGATCATCGGGAGGAGGCCGCAAAGAAAGAAGGGTGTCCGGAAGCGATCGAATGAGCGCTGATGGGCGCGCACTAAGAAAAAATGAGAGAACCAGTATCTTCGGTTGATCCAAACCCTACAACAGGGAAGAGATTCCAACAGAATGTTCCCCATCACGAGACAGGGGCGGAAAAAAGAGAGGCGCTCGAATACCGGGCAGGCGGCATCCTGAGAAGTCATGTGGGACGCCACGCCGTGAAGGGAAAAGCCCATCAACCCATCACGGATTGGTTTAGAGTAACGCAAAAAAAAGAAGAAAAAAGAGGCAGAAGATATATGCATTCAAGGGGGATCAACTCTTCCAAACCAAGCCTCCTAAGTCCATGGAAAACGAGACGGAGCCGTACTCTTATCCTCTCCCTGAGAAGTGGGAGGGGGAAAAAAGACTCCTATAAGAGAAGGCATACTGCGACCCGGATCAAAGGGGGACACTCTCAAAAACCGACCCTGAGCTAACAACGCGTCGAGCAACTCTCTTACGATAATAACAGGAGGATTCTGTGTCTCAGGGGGTTTGCAGAGGACACCCATGACACAATATGCACCAGCGCCTATAATCTCCTCATAAGAAAGGAGGCGACAAAACATTAGATCGTCAAACGCAAGGAAGGGGGAAAAAATTCAATCAAAAGAAGAAGAAATAAAGCAGTGACAGAGGGGTGGGAAAACAGATATGGTCGACGATCAAGAAACGCTTGATTTGTCAAGAGTCGAGGAGAATCCAAGAGAGATGCTTGGGCCGGAAAATACGGGCGAAGAAGCTTGGAGCCGCGCGGACTGGGCGAATGAAGCGGCAAAATCAGCCGCCAGCATGGGAAGACTGGAGCTATGCCTGACTTCATCTAAACCAAGCGGAGAGAAGAAAAAGGACTCGCCGTCACGATCCAGGTGTTTCAGGGTGAGGGCAACCCACCTCCAGAAAAAAAGTAAAATTTGAAAGGGCCCCCCCGAAAATTGCATACAGAACGAACGGAAAATTTGGAAACTAAAGCGAAGGGGGACGGAAAGGAGTGCAGAAATGGGTGGAGGGCCGGATAGAACTGCGCAAACATGAAATAGAACGAAATTCGAATAGGGAAGATCGAGAATTAAGAGGGCGAGAGCCGGAAAGTAGTTCACGCGGGGCCAGGGACGGTGGGAACGAGCGCGCAACCGAGTGAGGAATGGAACGGGGCGATTATTCCACCTTCAAACAGGAAAAGAAGGGCATCCAGAAGTCACCCTTGAATTTTACATGGAATGAGTCAAAAGGCGCGTCGCGCTCAATCATTAAGAAAAAAACCGCGCTGAACCTGACCAGCAACTCATGATAGAGATCGCAAAATGAGCATGCTTAAAGAAAGAGCGCTTGGGGAGACGTCCAAAAAGGAGGGGAACCTCAAAATATCCGATGCCGTCCGTCAGAAAGAGAACTCGAAAAAAAAAACCCCAACGCACCATGACTCTCGTCACACACACGAGGAGGAAAAAATTGGGAGGTGGGGTTCTGCTGACCAAATACTAAGTCGAAAGAAGAGAGTATGGACAACTCTGGAACAACATTAGGAAAAAAAAGAGAGCTCCCTTGAGATCAGAACAAAGCCAGAAAAACAAAGCAAACGGCCGAGCGTTAAATAATTGACGATGGAAACAGTCGCTGCGGAGGCAGCCTAAGCATTCATTGGATAAACGGGGAAAAAAGCGGATAAAAAGGCAGTGTTAAGGTAGTGACGTTAGAAAGAGGGCGGCAACCGCACAGGCGGGAAGCAGGCGGAAAGTCGTCGAATCACGATATGTTAAAAAGCGTGAACGTCATTGCGCTAAAAGCACAAGAAGGAGGAAGGAGGCAGGAACGCCGTAAGCGAGGCGCGACAGGAGAGAGAAGCTGTCACCTCCAAAAGCTGTTAAAAACTTCCGGCAAGGGCTGAGCGTGTGGGCAACACCCCATGCGGCTACCAGAGCAAAAAATCTTCAGCGTCTAAAAAATTGTAGAAGGGACGTAAAGAATCGGATGCGCGCATAAGCTACTGTGCCCAAAACCGTAGAAAGTGGAAACGAAGAGACGGCGTGAGAAGTAACGTGATCCAAACGGGGGAGGGTGAGAATGTGTTAGTAGGGAAACAATCTCAATAAACCGGCACTCGATAATGCTGTCTCCAAAACAGAAAGGGGGCGAAGGCCTGATCAAAACAAGCCAGAAACATGATATCACAAAACTTAAGAACTCAAGAGGGATAGGGAAGACTGTTACCCAAGGACGAAACGAAGAGGGGGGTTTTATTCAGCAAAGCTTTAAAATAGAGGTCACAAAAAATAAAAAGCGAAGGAAAACCGGACAAGATCCGTGGTCATGGTGAGCTGGCGAGAAAAACCACAGAGGGCGAGGAAATGCGCGGGAGAAACAATCGACCGTCGGGTAAGATAGCCCTTGGAGAGTCGGGGGAGCAAGAGAATTTCTCTGGCGCGATCATGGGCCATAAGGGGAGGACACGGTATCAAACAAGGAAAAAGACATCACGCGAAAAACCCCAGTCGGGTACATAAAGAGAAGAATCGTGGGGGAGAAGGAATACAACTGGAGATTCAGGAGGGGGGGTCGATGAAGGGGGATCCTTCCAAAAGGCAGGCTCATAAGAGATCTCCTATCAGAACGTTGAAAAGGAAGGCGAGGATCAAAAACCGCGCGGGGAGGAAAATCGGAAAAAAGGGTTAACATGACTTCCAGAAGCTGGAAATATTAGCATGCGGATTAAAAAAAAAGTGGAGGAGTCTGGGACCTGCAACGACGGGGTGGGGTCATGACCAGAAACAAGGACAGAATTATGTGGAACGGGAGAAAGTCGGAAGGGCGGGAACCGAAGGCACCCTTACGGCGGGGGCCCGCGTTGATCTGGGAAACCAAAATGGGAGGAAAAAACCGAGGTGAGAGAACCACACAGTGCGCGGGGAGAAAGATGTTTATGCAAAGCCTGAAGCAGTGGGAGAGGGAAAGGGAAAAAGGATCGCAAGAGGATCTCAAGTTCAGAACAGGGAGGCCGCACCAATAGGCAGCGCCCTGAAAACGATCTAGAACTACAACGTGTGGGGACGAGCGGCCAGAAAAAATCCAAACGATATGTGTTAAAAAAAAAGGGGGGGGGAGCGCGGAGCTAACTACAGCAGGCCTCGGAGAGAGAGCGGAAAGGATGAGCACAACACTTAGGCTGACATCGTGGGGCAACTTTCGACGAGGTTCTCCGGTCCACTAAATGAGTCCAAAGCACTGTTCAGCCGGAGGATCCGGACGGAAAGGTTGCACATGGCGACAATCCGAAGGAGAACGAGAGAACGGCGAAAATCCTCTCCAACTGCAGCAGATGGCGGGGGCACAAGAAGAAGAAAGAGCAAAAAATACGGACTGGGAAAGGGAAACATGCGAGGGCAAATGACGGGGGGGCAAAGCCTACCCGAATGATCTTGGCTAACCATCAAGGGCTTTCGCACTGCAGAATAAAGGGTGCACCCCCTCCGCTAATCAAAGCATCTGGAATGAGCTTAAGTGGCAAACCGGCGACGATAAGACAAGCGACAAAGAGAGAACCCTACAGCGAGTGAGTCATATCCCACCGGGGAAAAGAGAAAGTATTAAAAAGGAAGGACGGATCGAAGGCTCCGGTACGGGAGAAAAGTCAGCACGAAAAGACCACTTCCCGATTAAAAGATATGCGAACAGGAGCAGAAAGCCGTTTCACATACCGGCGGTGGAGTTCGCCAAACCTGAAAGACCATAGGGACGAAAACGCGTTGCAAAGATCAGATCAGGCCTAGCCACCAGTAACAAGTAGGGTGCAGGGAGGAAACCGGCTGGGGGGGACCAACCGAAAAGGAGAAACTGCGAAGGAATCGAGGGTAGAGGACAGGATGGGGAAAATGTGCAGCTAGCCGGGGGGGTCGAAGGCTTCCCGCTCTATGAGAAAGAAAACAAGAGGATATTGGTCCTCGGGCCGGGCAAGAAAAGCTATCAGCGAAGGAGGGGGGAATCACATCCCGGGCCGCCTGAAGATGGAAAAGAGAAGGAGCCGAAAAAGGGATATCCGCGAAGGCTGCACAAAATCCGGTCTGGGGGGGGGGGAGGCAGGGGGGCACCGAGATTGGAGGCGCAGATCTAATTACAGGGCCGCAAGGGCTCGGAGGGAAAGGGACAGAAAGGACCGGGAAGCCGGAGGCGACGGGTCCCGCCAATCAAACGGAAGAGGATCAAAAAAAAAAGAATGAGGAAAGATGACGCTCACCTTCGTTTAAAAAAGTAGCGCTCAGGCCAAAACTGGAGGGCGTAAAACTAGTATCACTAGGACAGTCATGATGACGAAAGACGAAGGAACCTAAAACCATCACGGGGGTGGGGTTCGAATCCCACCTTCGTAAGGCAGAACAAGGACAGCATTAAAAACAAAGAAAAGGCAAAATATTCACGATCAAATGGATGTACGTTCAGCAGGTGAAACTCCGACGGTTGAGACATCCAAGGCATAATGAAGCAACAAAGCCCTTTACCGGGAAGTAATACATCTGGAAGACGGCAGCGGGATCGAGAAATCACCTCCTCCGACCTCTGAAAACAAGTCGGTATAAGATTATCGATCGCCTGCCGGAAATGCTGATGGTGTAGCACTTAGGGGAGCCTTGCCGTACGATAAGCAAAGGTGTGCCCCAGCAGCGGGTCGGGAAAACTCGAAAGAAAACTCAGAAATCGGGGGAACCAGGGGGAGAGCCCAGAAGATTGGTCGCCCCACGAGTAGGCCCGAAAGGATATGATCCCTTGACTCAAGGGGGGGTAACACAAAATGAAACGAATCCAAGATGGTCACCGTGCAGAGTCCGTCAGGAGGGCGAAAATAATATACGGATCTGCTTGTAGACCGGGAAAGGTTGCGACGACGCGAGGGACGACTGGGGGAAAGGATCGGCGAGACCAAGAAACAAAAGTGTCGCTGAGCGGGCCCGGGGAAGTTTATATAGGAGGGACAAGAGACCAAGCGAGGCGCAAGAAGGGCGGTCATTGTACAGCAGGTGAAATAAGGTTTTCCGTTGCGGGACCCCTAGGGGGCTCAAGGATGAGGGGGAGAAATTGAAAAAATATTTCCAGCAGGAGGGAAAAGTGGGTAAACCTCGCGCTTGAAAATAATCATCCCAGGAGACCGGATGAAAAATGGGGTCATCAGCCGAAAGCGGGGACGGAGAAATAACCTTTATGTCTTGAAAGGGATGAGAAGAGGTAGAGAAAATAGAAAATAAAAAGAGGAATGCAAGGCTTGACCGCCAACTTTCAATCCCGGTGAAGACGAGAGCCTTTCGGGAACTAAGGAAAGAGGGGGAAGTGCAAATAGAACGCACAAGGTAAAAACGAGCGGGGGGAAGAAAATTTTCAAAAATGAAATCAGGAGAGATGAACTGAAAGATGCCCAAAATCATCCCGAGCCCTGACCGATAAAAAACAACTCAGGTGAACATTCTCAGCAAAGATTCTAAGGCAGAAAATTGGGAGGAAGTTCTGGGAAACGTGAAAAATGAGGAAGGGGGAGAGGGAAAGAGACCACCAATATCCCCAAAGAGCTCGAAACACAAGTGAGATCAAATAAATTTTTGGCAAGGGAACACGTGTAGAGCCTCCTAGAAAAAAGCAAAAGGAACCCAGAACTTCTATCAGAAAGCTGAACGAGGAGAAACATCGAATGAAATAATGAGAGGGGGAGATCGCGCAAGGGTAAAAAATGGATTGACATTGAAATGGCGAGGCGCAAGTTGGGGCAGCATGACAAAATTGGAATTCAAGGGGAAAAAGGGCTGAAAAAGCCACTCGGTGATGGAGGGAATACGACAGAGCAGCTCATAGGACCATGCCTGCTAACGATCATCTCTTCCAAAAGATAGGGGAAAGCGTAAAGAAGGGTCTGAAAGCAAGAGATTACGGTGGAAGAGTAGGGAGGCGCCTTTTTGCGCTCAGCGCGGAAGGGAAATAAACGGAGGTCTGCACACCGCAAGATGCCGGAAAGTCCAACACAGAGTCAATCCGGGAGGAAACAAAGGAACCTGGAAGCGCCGGGGAAAAAAACTTCAGCCTTAAGGAAAGATCGAGGAGACACAAACAAAACTAACTTGACGCAAAAATCACGGGGGAACCGCCGAGTCGGCTGGAGAAGAAAAAACCAGGTCATCTTGCGTCATCGAAGTAAGTTAGGAATCGCAAGAGAGGAAGATGTGCAAGCCATGACGCAGGAAAAAAACTGAGGCCATGTAGGGAGAAAGCGGAGAGCCCGAACTAAAAATAAAATATTCTAAGGAATGGCAAGCCGGAGGGGGACAAAACGATCAAGTTACCACCTGGAGGCGACACGAAGGCAGTGGGAAAACAATCTTTTCAAGCTTCAAGAAGGCCGAGAAAGGCCTCAGCAAGTCCGGGAAAAGAGCATGTTGAAAAACGCCAGTGGACACGCAAGGACGGAGCAGTATATTACAGCCTCAGGAATATGGCAACCAGGAGGAAAGGGGGTAACCCCCTTTATAAATAACGTGAAAACCATCATCCGGGCGGCAAGTACGAGAAGCTCAAGAGTGTGCGAAGAGCAGGAAGGGCTATCCCGTCTTGGTAGGGAACGGGGACTAGGAGAACTAAGGGGCGACCTCAATCAGGGACATAGCGGGGGGGTGCGACTTGCAGGGCGAAGGCAAGAAACTCGAGGATCGCACAATGGCGGGGGGGAAACGCATTAACATCAAGGATCGATAGAAGGGGGGGAAACACAACGCCATTCAGATTAAAAGGAAAAGGGGAAGCGGGGGTCTAACTGAAGAGGGGTGGGGAGTCATAAGAAAAACATGCATGGTGGTGATGGGCTTAAGGAAGGATCTGGCGCTGCGTCCACAATACTGGAAAAAACCTGACGGACTCTTCTTTTCTTCTCTTCGGCCTCCTGGGATAAACTGAGAATCCAGGAGGGATGCTCAGCAGCGTGATCCTGACCTAAAAATTTGTGGGATGGAAGAGAGGAACAAATTTAAATTTCGATCAACCTTGACTTCGGAAAGACCGGGCCGGTATGGAGCTTTCTTAAGGGCAGGGTGGACGAAACAATCATAGCGCGAAAACGAAGAGAGGCGCTGAAGACAAATCTTGGGGAATCTTCCCGCAAAAAAAAACGAGAGATTGGGGTGTTTGGGCAGAGAGCGGAGAGAGAGGGAGCAGGCTCTTGCGCGAGGCAAGAAAAGAAGAGGGCTGAGCGAGAAAAACGGGGGGGGGGGGGGTGGGGTCGGCTGATCCGAGAATGGAGGGCCTGGGCCAGGAGGACAACTTGGAAAGAACTCCTATTGGGGACGGAAGGAAGAAGTGGCGAATGTCGAAAGAAAGCCACTCGACTCAATGGCCGAGGACAGCAAGGCTACTGGCCATGAGCAGATCTGCCAAGGGTGGCTGGGGGGGACAAACCGACGGCGAATCTGTGGGACGGCCATGAGGAAGGGCAGAAAGGCGGAACTTGCTGGAAAGTGGGCAAGTTCGACGCCACACGTACTGGAAACAAAAAGCTACGGGGGGGGGTTGCCCACAACTCCGCATGCTAAGGATGCAGTGCTCGTCTTGCGTCGGTGCTGCGGCTGAAAGGCAGCAGAGAAGTTCTACACTTGAAGAGACCTACACTGTTCATGAGTCAGAATCTCTCGAACCAAAGGGAAAAGAAAAGAGAGGAGAAGAATGACAGCTGTCGGGGCTCGGACAGTGGAGAGGTTAAGGACTTCGCGGGACGGAACCGAAGGAAAAGCCAGGGCCATGACCGAGACGTATTAGGAGGGTGTCAAATCCGCCGGGACAGAACCGGATTGATGGACCAAAAATCCTTCAAATAAGAGGCAAGGCTTGGCGACGGCGGACCCGTCACATGGCCTATAACAAACAGTATTTGGAGAGTGCGGGGATTGCCACCCAGCAACGGGTGACGAAAAAACTTCTCGCGGGGGCCGGATGCGACTGCGTATAGCCAGATGTGAGGAAGTGCGAAGGTCAACCAAACTGCCACAGCGCGATGAAGGCGGAACTGGCGCAAGGAAGAGTGGCAGAGGCGCCCAGCCGTCATGAGTCAGCCTCCCGAGGGTCCTCGAGAAGAAGGCGCGAGAGCGGAAGAGAGAAGATGTAATAGCTCCGATAACGCAACGGGCGAGGAGGGGGCAACTCATAGAGGGGAGGGGGCCGGGCCGCATCGGGGGGGGGAAAATTGTCGGAAGAGGCAAACCCCATTAGAGTACTTCGATGTTGGGCACGCGACCAAAACACTGATCCTGATAACGCAGGGAAAAGCTACTTCAGGGCATCACGACAACAGAGCAAAACATCAGCCAGCCATTCAATCGAGGAAAGGCGCACAACCGGCCTGCTTCAACCAATCGGCGCAAGTTAAATCCCGGAGGCCGAATAAAAAGAGCACCGTGTGCTTATTTTGTCCGAAAAGACCGATAGGAAGGGAAGCAACCCACACACACAAGGGGATTGGTTCATCGGTCGTGCACGCTACCATAAGGAAGAGGATCAGCCTGAACATGAGCGATTCGAAGAAAATCCAGGAAGGGGATTTACACTTTCAAAAGGCATGGTGTGAAAAGGAAACGATTCGGCAATCGAAATAAGTACGTAAACCAACTCCCACAGAGTCAACGCGGAGGAGAAGGAAGAGCTCGTCGAAGAAGAGAAACCTGCTAAAAAGCGGAAAGCAAGCGAGCCAGAACCAAGTCGAGCAGCCACAGACATAACAAGGGACGGGGGTGTATGCTGATGGGAAAAGGGGGGTCCAGCTACAGCAGACAAAAATAGCCCGAGACATGCACTCACAAGGACTGCTTGGACAGACCCAGAGAGAAAACGGAGAATTGGACGACAAAAGCGAGGCCAGCACCTTCGGTCTAAAGGGATGGGGACAAGTGTTTAACCACGGATTACGTAGTGGGGCGACTATCTCCCGGACAGGGGGGAAGGAATACGTATCTTCGCTCTAAAAGATAAACGAGAGCTGCTTTGTAGAAAGAACAGGCAAAGGCGATCCTCTACGGCAAGGGCGGAGGAGGGTGGGGGAAAAAGAATGCCGGCAAAGACGCAAGTCGAATCCTGTTCCGAATTCCAATCTTCATCTCCGGAGGAAAGAAACCCACGGCGCCGAACGCAAAGTTCCTCCGGTACCCGGCAGGGGGAGGGGGAGGCACCAGGGAGGACCTAAAAGAAAAGCAGAGATTTCCGGCCAAGTGGGTGCCCAAGACGCATCCGATAAGGTCCTTGGGAAACCGGGGGATGCACGCATGGGTGGGGTAAAAAAGACGGAAGAGGGGGCAAAACCGGGAAGAGGGACCTGAGCCGAGGCGAGCGACAAAAATCGGCGCCGACATCCGAAGAAACAGAATCAGGGGGAGAGGAAAAAAACGGGCGAAACCATTTCCTTTCACAAAGAACGGTGGAAGGAGAATCTATAGCCGGTGGCTTGAAAGAAGGATGGCCCGAGATCAAACGCAAAAAAATAAAACGCACTTGGGGGACCAAATTTGAAAAGGGTTCAAAGACGCAAGGCAAGATGAAGATCCAATCCTGGTCTCAGAGAGGCCAGCGCTGAAAGAACGAGCTACCGGGCAGCTCATTATCGCACCCAAGAACATGCTGAGAGAAAAGGTCAGATCGAGGGACGGGGGAAAGGGGTAAAGAGAGATGCCGCGGTCGAATGAAAGCGCCAAAGCCCCCAAAGAGCAAAAAGAGG